>Ga0137403_10010122_pt1 | contig 10448 bp, 7 predicted proteins | sample CZOMad2_1_16fung_FD_122057 | JGI IMG/M metagenome (GOLD analysis project Ga0137403, IMG submission 122057) | Vadose zone soil fungal communities from Angelo Coast Range Reserve, California, USA - CZOMad2_1_16fungal (Hybrid Assembly) | ecosystem: Environmental > Terrestrial > Soil > Vadose zone... | reverse complement strand
GTTCGAGGCGCGCGGGGCGTTGGCGGACTGGGTCGGGGGTTCTGCGGACGAGATCGTGTTCGGCGCCAACATGACCACGCTCACGCTGCATCTCGGCCGTGCGCTCGGGCGCGAGTGGCGGGCGGGGGATGTGGTGGTCGTGACCGAGCTCGACCACCACGCGAATTCCGACACCTGGCGCTCACTGGCCAAGGAGCGCGGCCTGGAAGTGCGCACCATCAGGATGCGACCCGAGGATGGCTGCCTGGACGAAGACGACGTCGCGAGGAAGCTCACTCCCGGGACGCGCCTGTTGGCGGTAGGGGCGGCTTCCAACGCGCTCGGTACCATCAACGACGTCGCGCAGCTCGTCAAACAGGCGCATGCGGTGGGTGCGCTCGCGTTCGTGGACGGGGTGCATTACGCCAGCCACCACATGGCGGATGTGCGGGCCTGGAACTGTGACTTTTTCGTCTGCTCCGCCTACAAGTTCTACGGGCCCCATGTCGGGGTGCTGTGGGGGCGACGTGAACTGCTGGAAAAACTGGATGCACCGCGTCTCGAACCCGCGCCCGCGCAGGCCCCGGGGCGCCTGGAGACCGGGACTCTGAACCACGAAGGCATCGTGGGGGCCGCGGCGGCGGTCGACTTTCTCGCCTCCCTCTCGGAGGCTCACGCGCCGCGTCGCGAGCGGCTCGGGCGCGTGTCGCAATGCTTGCAGCAGCGCGGCGCGGACCTGCTGCGGCGGCTGTGGGAAGGCTTGCGCGCCATTCCCGGAGTCGAGCTGTACGGTCTGCCGCCAGGTGGGCAGCGCACGCCCACGCTGTCCTTCACGCTCGCCGGACGCGATGCGATCGACGTGGCCACCGCCCTTGCGGCTCGCGGCATATTCGTGTCGCACGGCGACTTCTACGCGAGCACCGTGGTGCGGGTGTTGGGTCATGAGCGCGATGGCCTGGTGCGCGCCGGCTGCGCGGCCTACACGACCGCGGACGAGGTCGAACGGCTCGTCGAGGGCGTCCGACATCTGGTGTGATATCAGGGGACCGTCCGCTGCCGCCGACACCCCGCCAGCGCCTGTCTGCTGGCGGGTAAAGAAAATTTCTCGTTCTCGCGGAGCGACTGGCGGATTGCGCGGTCATACCATACCCTGATCCTCCCCATTTCGCAGGTGCCGTGATGCCTCAGGAAGCCGGCCGATGAAGCTGCGCGTTCTCGTCGTGAGCAACGTGCGAGTCGTGCGGGAGGGCTTGAACTCGATCCTGGCGCAGCGCGGTGGAGTCGATGTGGTCAGCACCGTCGATGTGCCGCGTGCCGGGGATCGCAGTGCGCAGCTGCACCCGGATGTGATCCTCTTCGATGCCGCGCGCCAGGACAGCGTTGAGTTCGTGAAGGCCCTCGTTGCGTCCGCGCCGCACTCCAAGGTCGTGGCGTTCGGCGTCAAGGAGACTGGCGAGGAGATTCTGGCGCTGGCCGCGGCGGGCACGGCCGGCTACGTGCGCGAAAGCGCCGAAGGCAGCGATGTGGTCAGAGTGCTCGAGCAGGTGATGTGCGACGAGCTACCGTGCTCACCACGAGCTGCCGCGTCGCTGTATCGCCACGTGGCGGTGCTGTCGCAGGGTGGCAACGACCCCGTCGGTAACGGCCACGCCGACACCATGCCGCTGTCGCGGCGCGAGCTGCAGATCGCGCATCTGATCGATTGCGGGCTCACGAACAAGCAGATCGGCCGCCGGCTGGGAATAGAAGCTGCGACGGTCAAGAACCACGTCCACAACCTGTGCGAGAAACTCCAGGTACACCGGCGCGGCGAGGCGGTCGCGCGGATCCGCGCCATCTCGCGCGCGCTGTTGATGCCCGCCTCGGCGCCGGATGCGAATCCGACGCTCGAAGCGAGCTGAGCATCAGAAGAATCCCGCCGCCGCCGGCGGCACCGGCAGCCATGTCGGCCACCCCTGGACCGACACCGGCCAGAAGGCGGGCATTGCACCTCGCTCCACGCCGTCCGCGGCCGCAAGTCCCATGGTGAAGCTCTGGGCTGCCGGCACGCGCGCGAGATCCGGCACACCCGCGCCACCGCGTCGCGGATCAGATACACGCGCTACGGCGCTCGCCAGGATGAGCTCGAACAGAGCGCGCACGCGCTGCTCGGAGCGCCCCCTGAACGGTCCGTCGCGAAACAGGGGATGATGGGCCAGCACCAGGGCGGCCAGTCCCGTCACGTGTGCCGCCGCGACCGAGGTGCCGTCCGCGGCCGCGTAGCCACCGCCGGGAACCGTGGATACGACCGCCACTCCGGGTGCGGACACCGCCACCTGCGGACCCGCAGCGCTGAAGCTCGCCGCGAAGACCCCGTCACTGCCGATCGATTGCGGAATCACGCTCAGAACGTGAGAGCTGTCAGCGGGGAATTCCCTGAGCTTGCCGACTGCAGCGACCGCCAGCACTCCGGGCAGCGTCGCCGGGAATGCGAGCGGGCCGCCGGAGTTGCCCGCTGCCACGATGCAGGCGATGCCTTTGCGGCGCGCCTCCTGCAGCTTCTGGCTCAGCAGCTCGGAGAATCCCTCACTCTCGACGCTGATGTTGATGAGATCGAGCTCCCGCTCGATGCATTCATCCAGCGCCGCCAGCAGATCGCTGACCCGACCCTCCGGAATGACCTTCAGCACGTGCAGCTCGGCCTCGGGCGCGCAGCCGCTGATGCCCTGCTCGGTGCTCGATGCGTTGATGATGCCGGCGCAATGCGTGCCGTGCGACACGAAGTCGTGGGCCCAATTCGTGTCTGCTCCGGCGGTGGTGAAGTCCTTGCCCCGCGTGACGTGCCGCAACAACGGATGTGTATTGTCGCAGCCCGAATCGATGATGCCGATTCTCACCCCGCTGCCGGTGAAGCGGCCACCGATCGGATCGACCCCCATCAGGCGCTGGCCCCAGCCGAGCAATCGCGCGCTCGGAAAGCTCGGGTAGGATTCGGACAGAGGTCGCAGCTTGACCGTATTGGTCGCCGAGCTCAGGCGCGGCGCGGATATGAGGCGATCCCAGTGATTGGCGGCAGACCTGATGAACAGCGTCTGGATTGCCTCCACCGTGCCTCCGAAGAAAGTGAGGCGCGCGGTTCCGGTCTCGTCGGTGAGCGCCTGGGCCGGCAAGCCGCCTCCGTCGATGACGACCGTCGCCCTGGCGAGCGGTTGATCGCGCTCGCCGATCACGCGAATGGAAACCTCGGTGGCGACGGAGCGCAGCGGCAGCAGCGTCCCGATCGGCGCGACCCGCGCAGGCAGCGACAGGTAGTCGGCACAGGCCAACGCCGAGTCGCGTTCGATGATCAGATGCGGAGGTGCCGCCGTGCGCAGTCGCTGCGCCTTGTCCTCCTCGATCTTGGCCACCACCACCTCGCTCACGCTGCGGCCATCGGCCATGAAGGGCTGTGTACCGCCGAGCTTGATGCGCTTCACGACTTCGACGTTCTCCTGATGAGCGAGGTACTCGACGACGCTGTCCATGGAAAATTGGGGATGGGCGAACGGCCGGCCACCGGGTGCAGTACGGGTGCCGATGAGAAATCGCTCCCGCCGCCTGCCCGGGGGTGATGCCTCCAGTCCGCCGCTTCCCGGCTCTCGCGGCCCGGACCGGCCTTGCGTCCCCGTGGTTCTCCTCACCGAGTCATCGCCGGCCTCGCTCGTCTTTTTGATCGCCGCGCCGCCGGGCCGCTCCTCTCTTTCTTGAGCCATCGAACCGTCCTCCATACTGATGGTCAGGTCGCTGCGTCTCGTCGCGCCTCGGCGGGCTCCGGCGGGCCTCACTCCCGTCACGGCGCCGCGCCGAGGCACACGGCTTGGGTGCTATTGAATGGTCTGCGCGCGATTGGCGCCCCATGCCTGGGCCTGGGGGGTGAATCCACCGTATGCGCCCTGACCGTATGCGCTCTGGAAGGCACCCAGGCCAGCGCCCTGATGACTCGGCAGGCCTTGCACAGCCAGCTGGTGAACGAGTTGCTGGAGCGCGATGCTGATCTGCTGTGTCATGGCGGTCTGCACCGAGATCTGCTGCGCCAGCTGTCCGAGCACCAGGACGATCTGTTGTGCCGGATGGTGTGCGCCCGCGAAGCCGGCGAAAGAGCCGGGCAGCGGGTTGTACGCAAGCGGACTTGGTGCGAACGGACTCGGCACGAACGGATTCTGCAGGAACGGAGTCGGATACAGGCCTGCCAGTGCGGGCTCGTGAGCGAACGGCACGAAGCCCGCGTATGCGCCGGGCTGTCCGAACAGGCCCGGACTCATTTGCGGCCACCCCGCCCCCTGCAGTCCGGGAAACTGAGGTATGAATCCTTGCGGGGAATATTGCGGGGAATATTGTGAAAAGTTTGACAGCATTGGAAACTCTCCATGTGACTCATTGAAGGCTGAAGCGTCACCGACAGCGCTGTTTCGCCGGCAACGACGCGCATCCTGGGCCAAGGGCGGCCGCGCGGGAATAGTCCGAAGATCCCAGTCAGGGTTACAAGGACGGGCTAGGCACGCGGTCTAGTGGGAATCCGCAGACACTGCTCGCATTCGCCTGCCGTTCGCTGAACGGTGGTAGATTACTCGACAAGGTCTCCACCGGTGTTGCAAAGAATGGCACGCGTATTCGCGCTTGCGGCGGTAGTCGTCACTGTCGCTCGCGCCTATGCGCTCGAGCCTGCCGAGAATGGCGCCAGTCCCGTTGATTGGATCAACACCTACATCGGCACCGGCGGCGGCGGATCGGACTACGGCGGCACGATGCCGTTCGTGACCACGCCTTTCGGGATGACGAACTGGACGGCGCAGACGCGTGAGAACCGCATCAGCGTCAGCTCGTACGCGTTTGAAGACAACACGATCTCGGGGTTCATCGGCACCCACCAACCGGCCATCTGGATGGGCGACTACGGTTACGTGACGCTCACCCCCGAAGTCGACGACATCAAGACTGCCGTGGCAAGCCGCAGGCTGCCGTTCTCGCGCAGCGACGAGATCACGTCGCCAGACTACTATTCGGTGCTCATGGATGCCGGAGCCTCACGGCAGATCCGCACCGAGATCACCGCGACCGACCACTGTGGGTTCCTGAGATTCACGTTCCCCGCGCACTCCAGGGCGAGCGTCGTGGTCGAAGCCACTCGCACCGCTGTCATGGGGTTCGTGCGCATCGATCCTGCGGCGCGCGAGATCGTCGGCTATAACCCCGACCGCATGGATGCCCACCTGACCAACATGCGGCTGCCGAATTTCAAGGGATATTTTGTCGTCAGGTTCAACAAGGCCTTCGTCGCGCACGGCGTGTACGCAGGTGCGACGATGCAGCCGGGAGGCGCAACGGCTGAAGACCCGAACGTCGGCGCGTACGTCAGTTTCGATACCCACTCCGATCCGGTTGTGCAGGCGACGGTCGGCACTTCATTTATCAGCATCGAGCAGGCGCGGGCGAATCTGCGCGCGGAAATTCCCTCATGGAGCTTCGAGCGCGTCCGTGCGCAGCTGAAGAGCATCTGGAACCAGAAGCTCGCAATGCTGGCGATCGAGGGCGCGTCCGAGGATGAGCGCCGTATCCTGTACACGGGGCTCTACCACGCGCTGCTGTACCCGAAGCTGTTCTCGGAGCACGGCCGCTACTACAGCGCCTTCGACGACCGGGTGCACGATGGAGTTTCCTACACGGCTTATTCGCTTTGGGATACGTTCCGCGCCGAGAACACCCTGGTGACGATCCTCGCTCCCGAGCGCATCGACGACATGGTGCGGGCCTTGCTGCAGGACTACCAGCAGGGCGGCTGGATGCCGAAGTGGCCGAACCCGTCCTACACCAACATCATGATTGCCACGCACGCGGATTCGGTCGTGGCCGAGGCGATCAACAAGGGCTTTCACGGCTTTGATTACCGCCTGGCGTACGACGCCGTATACAAGGACGCCATGACGCCGCCCGAGGGCGATACGACGCGCGACTGGCACGACCGCCAGCCCGGGGTCCCCTATGAGGCGCGCCCCGGCCTCACCTATTACAAGCAGCTCGGCTATGTTCCGGTGGACAAGACGGCCGAGGCGGCCTCGGAAACTCTCGAGGATGCCTACGATGATTTCGCGGTCGCACAGGTCGCCAAGGCGCTCGGCAGGGAGAAGGATTTCCGGTTCTTCATCAATCGCTCGCGCAACTACCGCAATCTCTACAACCCGGCGCGGGGATTCATGCAGGGACGAAACGCCGACGGCTCGTGGGCGCGCCCGCAGGATGGCTGGACCGAGGGCGATCAGTGGGTCTACACGTATTCCGTGTTCCACGATATTGCGGGGCTGATGGCGCTGATGGGCGGGCCGGAAAAATTCAATGCGCGGCTGGATGAGCACTTTCTGGGCGGGCACAACCAGCACGATAACGAGCCCAGCCACCACTACGGGTATCTCTACGACTTCAGCGGCCAGCCCTGGAAAACGCAGTTCCGGGTGCGTGAGATCGCCGGCAAGTACTACCGCAATCAACCCGACGGCGTGGCGGGAAACGAAGACTGCGGCCAGATGTCCGCATGGTACATCTTCACGGCGATGGGATTTTACCCGGTCAATCCCGTGTCGGGAAATTACATGATCGGCAGCCCGCTGTTCCGCAAATTCACGCTCAACCTGCCCAACGGCAAGCGCTTTGTCATAGCTGCGCCGCGCAACTCCGCGACCCACGTCTACATTCAGTCCGCGAGACTGAACGGCGAGCCGCTCGACGTCCCGGTCGTGACGCACGCGCAGCTCGAGGCCGGCGGGCTGCTCGAGTTCGACATGGGGCCGACGCCCTCGCAGTGGGGCTCGAGCTGGAGAGCAGTTCCGCTGCCCGAATTCCCGGATTGATCAGACGCGGGTGGCACGAGCCGCGTCATTTGCTCGCCTGCGGTGGGGCCGCCAGAGCGCCCGGTAGCGTTACCGCATACACTCTGCGTACCGTCTCCATGGTGTCGGCGTCCGCGACGCGCTTGTCGTCGCGGTAGCGTTTTACCCGCGCGAGCCGCAGTGCCAGGCCGCCCGGATAGCGGCTGCTCGCCTGCAGGTCGCTGAAGGCGATTTCCACGACCAGCTCCGGTCGCACATACACGGTCCACTGGTCACGGTGAGTCTCGCGTGCCAGAAGCTCCTTCGTCTGCCATTCCAGCATGGCATCGGTGAGGCCCTTGAACGTCTTACCGAGCATGACGTACTCGCCGGTGGCCGGCTCGCGGGCACCGAGATGCAGGTTGGAAAGCTTGCCGGTGCGCCGGCCGTGGCCCCACTCCGCCGCCAACACCACCAGATCGAGGGTGTGCGCACGCTTGATCTTGAGCCAGCTCGCGCCCCGATTGCCGGCCTCGTAAGGGGAATCGAGCGACTTCGCCATGAGACCCTCATGACCGGCCGCGAGCGCGGCCTCATAGAAGGCGCGCGCCGCGGCTTCCGAGGAGGTGAGGAGCCGTGGAATCTGCAACGCCGCCGGCACGGCCTCCGCGAGCGCCTGGAAGCGCTCGCGTGCCGGGCGGTCCGCGATGCTCAGCGCATCGAATCGCAGGCAGTCGAAGAAAAAAGCCCTGATCGGCAGTTCGGCGCGCAACTTCTCGACGTTGAGCTTGCGGCCGAAGCGACGCATCGTGATCTGGAACGGCAGGGGTCGCTCCGAAGCGTCGAATGCGATCGCCTCGCCATCGAGCACCAACGCATGTGCCGAGAACCCGCGCACCTTCTCGACGATCTCCGGCACAGCGCCGGTCACTTCGTTCAACCCGCGGGTGTAGACGCGGACGTCATCCGCCACCTTGTGGACCTGGATGCGAGCGCCGTCCATTTTCCACTCGAAGGCCACTTCGCCCGGAATGTCCCGCAATGCTTCGGCTACGTCGGCAGCGGTTTGCGCGAGCATGGGCGCAACCGGCGAGAACAGTTCGAGCCGGAATCTCCCGAGGGCATCGGCCCCTTCCAGCAATGCGACGCGGGCAACAGCGCCCAGACTCTTCGAATACATTGCGGCGCGCCGCACCTGTGCTGCCGGCAGATCCGCGGCCGCAGCAATGGCGTCGACCATGACCCCCACCAGCGCACCCTGCCGCAGTTCTCCGGCCAGAAGACGGAGCAGGAACGCCTGTTCAGTCGTTGTTGCCCGTGAAAACAAATCGCGCAGCGCTGCCGCGCGCTGCGCTGCCGAGCCGGCACCGCGAATACCGGCGACCACGGTGAGGCAGTGGTCAACCTCCGCGATCCACAGCGTCTCCGCGCCCGCGGCGGTTTCCGATGCGGCTGACTGCAACGTTGAGTAGCCGATGCCGATGCGGCCCTGAGAAATCTCTCCCGACAAGTAATGTACGGCAGTTTCGATTTCTTCGGGCGACAACGCCCTCAGAAATGCGGCCAGTTCCCGCACCTTGCGGAGGCGAGCGGGAGTGGCGCCTACGCGCTCCGATGTGCCGACGAGATTGGCCAGCAGGCTCACGAGAGGACTGTACGGCACCAGCGCGATATCGAGCTAGCGGCGCGTACGGCCTATTTGCATACTTGCTTAATTAAGTAATTAGTACATAATCAGACCATGCAAGGCCTAGCTGCTCTCGCCGATCCAACCCGCCGGCGCATTGTGGAAATGCTGGCGACCGGCTCCATGTCGTCCGGAGATATCGCCCGGAGATTCGAGATCAGCGCACCCGCAATCTCGCAGCACCTGAGGACATTACGCGACGCAAAGCTGGTGCGCGTTCGGGCCCAGGCGCAAAAACGGTTCTACGAACTCGATCCGGAAGGCGTAACGGCGCTGGCCGATTGGATTGCCCGAATCCGCGGCTTCTGGATCAGTTAACACGCGCAGCCCGCTTCGGACTACCATTTAGGAGCTGGTGAAACGCGGCCACCCGAAGGGGGCCAGATAGTTGAGCGAGATTCGTTCCAGGCAGATTCAATTGCGCCGCATCGCGCTGTGGCTTTTCATCGGCTTATTGCTGTTGAGTTCCGCATCGAGTAGAAGCACCGACGCCGTCGCGTCCGCTGACCGGTTTGCAACCCTCATCGAGCTCAACGGTCCCATTGGGCCCGCAATGAGCCGCTATGTCGAGCACTCAATGGCGGACGCCGGCAACCAGCGCAGCGCCGTCGTCATCCTTCAGATGGATACACCCGGCGGTCTCGACACCTCCATGCGCGACATCATCAAGGCGATACTCGCCTCGCCGGTGCCGGTCGTGGTCTACGTGGCTCCCAGTGGTGCACGGGCGGCGAGCGCGGGGACGTACATCCTGTACGCGAGCCACCTTGCCGCGATGGCTCCCGCGACCAACCTGGGTGCAGCGACACCGATTTCCATAGGCGGTCCGCCGAGTGCGCCGCCGCCAGCGCCCTCGGTGAACCCCGCGGACGAGAAGAAACAGGACAAGAATCAGAAAAGCCCGGAGGAGATGCCTGAAGGGACGGCCATGGAGCACAAAGCCATCAACGATGCCGTGGCCTACATCCGCGGGCTGGCGCAATTGCGCGGACGCAATGCGGAGTGGGCTGAGGCCGCAGTCCGGGGGGCCGCGAGTCTGTCCGCAGACGACGCGCTCCAACAGCACGTGATTGAAATCGTCGCGAAAGATGTACCGGATCTATTGCAACAGCTGCAAGGGCGCAAGGTCAAGGCGATGGATCGCGAGGTGGTGCTCGAGACCCGGGGACTTGCGGTGCGAAGCATCGTGCCGGACTGGCGCACGCGTGTGCTATTGATGTTGACCCACCCCACCATTGCCTACGGGCTGCTCTTGATTGGTATTTACGGCCTGCTGCTCGAGGGGTATAACCCCGGAGCAGTCCTGCCCGGAGTTGCCGGCGCGCTGGCGCTGCTGCTGGGGCTCTATGGTTTGCAGCTGCTGGAGGTCAACTACGCTGGTCTCGCTCTCATGGCGCTCGGCGTCGGCCTGATCGTTGCGGAGTTCTTCATGCCCGCATTTGGATCGCTGGGCGTGGGCGGCCTGGCGGCATTTGTCATCGGTTCCATCATTCTTTTCGACAATCATGCGTCGGGACCTCAAGTGGCACTGCCCTTGATCATGGGAATCGCCGTAGCCGGTGGACTCGTCATCGCCACCGTCGGCTGGCTGGCCGATCGAGCGCGACGCCGGCCCCTCTTCAGCGGGGTCGAGACCATGATCGGCGCGTCCGTTGAGGCGGTCGGCGATTGCCAGGATCGGTGCGTCGTGCGCTACGGCGGAGAACTGTGGAACGCCCGCACCGCAAGTCCGCTGCGCGCGGGCCAGCAGGCTCGTATAGTCAGAGTGGTGGAGCTGACGCTCTGGGTGGAACCGCAACAAGATTAAAAAGGAGTCCCGATGAGTCTTTCGTTACCCATCATCGTCGTCATACTGCTGCTGCTGGTCATGAGCTCGATTCGCGTTCTGAAGGAATACGAGCGTGGTGTGATGTTCACGCTTGGCCGGTTCACCGGAGTCAAGGGGCCCGGCGTGGCTCGTACTG
>Ga0137403_10010121_pt1 | contig 10448 bp, 8 predicted proteins | sample CZOMad2_1_16fung_FD_122057 | JGI IMG/M metagenome (GOLD analysis project Ga0137403, IMG submission 122057) | Vadose zone soil fungal communities from Angelo Coast Range Reserve, California, USA - CZOMad2_1_16fungal (Hybrid Assembly) | ecosystem: Environmental > Terrestrial > Soil > Vadose zone... | reverse complement strand
ATACCCGGGCCGTTGGCCCGGGCTATTACATCGCGCGCCTTTGGCGCTTCGGAACACGCGTCCGAGTTGATTGATGACTCAAGTATGTTGGTGCCCTTAGAAGATGCGGGGGTCGATCTTCTATAATCGCCTAACTGATTGAAGACGACTGTTCCAGACTGTAGAAGACTGGCGGCGTTCTTCGCATATAGCCGAGGTGACTAACTGAAATGTCGCATGACAGACGCCGAAGCCGCATCGTAATCGACACTCCGACTGCGCGCAATCAGCGCCGCTCGCACTCGGCCGGCAGGCCGCGAGCCGGCCCTCGCGAAGGAATTGTCGCTCTCACCCTGATCGGCGCGGCTGCATTGGCTACGTTCATGGCGCTCTTGTTGACCAGCAGGCCCTACGATCCGATGAACTCGACTCTCGTGCCGGCGCAGACAGTCCCCGCAGGATCGCTGGTGCTGCAGCCTTCTCCGAAACCTTCGCCGACGATTTCGCCATCTCCTCAACAGAAACAGTCCACCAACGCACCAACACCCGAGCCGGCCAGCGTAACCGCGACCGTTCCCGATGATGCGGGAATCCAATCTGGAGTAGAGCGAACGCTGGCTGCAGATCCAACTCTGGCGAAGTTGGATGTCAGCGTTCTGGTTGAACGTGGCACGGTAATCATCGTTGGGTCGGTAAGATCAGCCGATTTGAAACAACGAATTGAAAAAGCCGTGCGCGCGGTCAAAGGGGTCGTCAGCGTGGACAATCAACTCGTTATTACTGAAGCGACCCCTTAGTGGCACAGACTTGAGTCTGTGATTCTCCTTAAGAAAACTCTAAAGATAAATTGAAATCACAGACTGAAGTCTGTGCCACTCGGGGTGCGCTCTCGTCCAACCGCTGTTATCATAGTCGCATCGAACTTCTCCCGGCGGAATTCATAGATAGGTTAGGATTTTCGTAATGATTCAAAAGAAATTAGCGGTCTTGCTGGCAGCGACGGCGCTGGTTCTGGCTCTACCGGCGGCCTCGCAAAACGCGCCGGCCCAGACCGGTTCAGGAGCCGAAATAGTCCTGGTACTCCCTTTCGAGAATGTTTCAAATCATCCCGAATACAACTGGATTGGCGAAAGCTTTGCCGACTCGCTGGCCGCGTTGCTGAACAAACCAGGGCTCATCGTAGTAACCAGTGAAGAGCGCGCCGTTGCTTATCAACGTTTGCGTCTGCCGCTGACCGTTCTTCCTTCGCGCGCCACAGCTATCAAGATCGCCCGCGAACTCAAGGCCTCGATGATCGTAATCGGCACCTACAACGTCGCCGTCCCGACATCAACGGGCGATGACAAGTCAGGACAACCTCCGGTCGACAAACCCCTGGCCACCATTTCCGGAGAGGCCCGCGTGGTGCGAGTCAACGAAGGCCGCATGGCCGGCGATATTTTTGACGGAGCCTGGGCGCCACGCGTCTATTATTTCGGCGCCGCTGCGACTGACTTACAAAAAACGCACGGCGAGCTGGCTTACGAAATTCTTTATCAACATGAAAAGGGGCAATGCCGCTGCGAGGTACCGCCGCTGCCATTCTCTCGCAATCGTCTGGTTCAGGAAGCTACGAAGGTGCCGCCGCAAGCCTATGAAGCTTTGCAGAAGGGGCTGCTGACTCCAGACCGCGACCAGACGCGGGCCATCTATTTCAAGAACGCCCTGCGTCTGTATGAGAAAGAAAATACCGGTGCTGTCTATCCACAGGCCGCATTCGAACTGGGACGCTTTTACTTCAACCAGGTCCAATGGAAGGACGCGATTGAGTACTTTACCAAGCTCCAGAAGAAAGACCCGCATTACGGCGAGGCGCAATTCTATGCGGGACTCGCGTATTGGAAAACAGGTGACATCCAAAATGCGTTGGCGACGCTGGTGCCGCTGGCCGACGAAAGAGTGATGCCGCTGGTGGGCGTTTACAACAACGCCGGGGCCGCGTCGGTGGCCGCCGCCCGCGCTGAAACGAAGGCTGAGGAACGAACACGCCTCCTGCTCCAGGGCATCACGCTATTGTCGCGGGCCGTCGATTCGTCACCTGATGACGCGACTGTCCTCTTCAACTATGCGTACGCTCTTTTTCTGGTCGAGAAATATCCTGAGGCCGCCGAGAAGCTGGAGAAAGTAATTGCCGCCGACCCAAGAGACGGCCAGGCGTACTTTCTTCTGGCCAAAGTTCAGGAGCGTGCGAATCAGGCCGAGGCTGCGAGCGCCGCGGACAATCAAGCACGAAAATATATGCCGGCCCAAAGCTATGCAAAATGGCAGACTGACTGGCAGAAGTCACAGTCCCTCGCTTCGGTCACGCTGCGCTCGCGCGACGTGCTCAATCAAATTGACATCTCTGATTTGGATCGCCGCAAGATCATCGAGGCAGCCAACGCAAACAACACTCAGGAAGCACTCGATAAGATTCGCGAGCTGTACCAACAGGGTCGAGACGACGAGGCCCTGGCGGAAATCAAAAAGGTTCTGATCGTTGAGCCCACCAACGCTGATGCGTTTCTCCTCAGCGGCCGAATAAATCAACGCCGTGGTGATCAAGAGGCCGCCATCGCCGCCTTGAAGACAGCAATCTTTTGGGACCCGCCACCCAAAATGATTGATGCCCATATCCTGCTGGGTCGAATCTTTCTCGAGCGTGGAGATCTCGGTGAAGCCAGGAAGTATTCGGCCAGCGCAATTAACATCGATTCCACTAACCAGGAGGCGATGGCCCTCCAGCGTCAGGTCACGATGGGTAGACCATAAGAGGATCGCGGCACGAGAAGTGCTGAGGATAGAGTCGGCTAGCACGCAAACAAACGTGCCCCCGCCGCCATCACTTCTCTGAGAGCCGCATGCCGCTGCTCCAGCCGCCCGCCGAGCAACCCTTCAGTTTAATCCCCCCGAATTGGAACCCGGTCAGCAATGACCGGGTTCTCCCGCATTTAGAGCCTCTGTTATTTGAGGCTTGTTAATTCTAATCTTCATTCTGCAATCACTTTCCCAGGGCGCTTCGTTCAGCTTGCCTGTCCGGTCAGGCTGGAAATGCCGCGACCGATCAGGATCCAGCCCGCCAGTCATCGAGCAGTCAGAACGACGGATTTTGTCACTTTGACAGTGACGATTTTTGTCGTTTGACCGCGAATTTGAGGTGCTGACGTCTTCCTTTTCTAACCTTCCAGAAAAAATCTGGAAATATTTTTTGGCAATAGAACCGACTTCCAGAAACTCAGCCTCGTGTCAGAAGCCCGACTGTGAGGGAGGGCCCTACGCGCTACACTCAACATTTCGATATGCCGCTGTTTGGATCACGACATTGATCGACGCGAGCATCGCCCTTGCTCACGCGCGGGACTCTGACACATCAGAGCTGAGAATCGAGGCGCTTCATCTGGTAAACTCGGTCCATGCACGAAGCGGTCGCCGTCGAGGCGCCCAGACGCAAGTTACCAATTGTGGCGGCTGCTCGCGCCAGCATTCCTACGCTCGCCGAAAGTTCGTTGGTAATTGCTTCGGCGCTGCTGCTGATCCTGGCCTTTCCAAATTTTGAATTGTGGCCGCTCGCCTGGATTGGGCTGGTTCCATTCCTCATGGTTGTCGTTCGACCTTTGCCGGCTGGACGCGCTTTCTTGCTGGGCTGGTTATGGGGCGCAGTCTTTTTTTGTGGAACCTGCTGGTGGCTCACCTATCCGATGATCCACTATGCGCACATTTCGGCCTGGCTGGCTTACCCACTTCTGGTGCTGCCTATCGCGTTGGTCGCTCTCTTCCCCGCCCTCTTCAGCCTGTTCCTGTCTCAACTCGTCGCGCGTTTCGGTGTCGGTGCGGCCTTTGTAGCGCCGTTCATATGGGTGGCCTGCGAATGGGCGCGCTACGGAGTGACGGGGCAATTGTGGAATGCGCTGGGCTATTCGCAGGCGTTCGCGCCGCTTCTAATTCAGTCAGCACGATGGGGTGGTGTTTACGCTGTAAGTTTCCTCTCCATTACCGCGAATACATCTCTGGCGTTGGCCCTGTTGCGCCGCAAGCCAAAACGCCTAACTCTTTCATTCGCTGCTCTCATCTTCATACTAGTCATAATGAGTACCGCAGTTCTTGAGGAAAATCGAAACCGCTTGATGCATCCTGGTGACCAGGAACCCGTGGTTGTAGTTGTCCAACCGAACGTTCCAATGGAGGGCGCAGATGATTCAGTCGCGATGGAGCAACTCCTGAATCGTCATCTCGAACTCAGCATTCAGGGTTTGAGTAACCGGCCTGCAGGTGTCTCTTCGCCATCCCTGGTCATCTGGCCTGAGTCGCCGATGAACTTCAGTTACTCGCGCGATTCGCACTTGCAGGAAGTCGTGACGAATTTTGCGCGCAGCAACCACACGTCCATCCTGCTCAACTCTCTCGAACCGGCCGCTGCAGGTGGCGAACATAATTCTGCCGTCATGATAAATGAAGAGGGTCGAATTGTGGCGCAGTATGCTAAAATCCGCTTGATGCCTTTTGGCGAGTACGTGCCGCTGCCCCACTGGCTACCGGGCGCGAGTTCGGTACGCGGAATCGTCGGCGATTTCACGCCTGGCAGTTCCTATACGCTGATGCCCCTCGGCGCTTTTCGCGTCGGGGTTTTTATTTGTATTGAGGCTGCGTACCCTGCGATCGCCCGCAGCTTCACCAACGAAGGAGCGAATGCTCTGGTTAATATTTCGAACGATGGTTACCTGGGACCGACGCCCGTCATGCGACAGCATTTGTCTAATGCGATTTTTCGGGCCGTCGAAAGCGATCGAGACTTAGTGCGAGTAACTAACAATGGCCTTAGCGCCGACATCGATTCCAGTGGCAGGATTTTGGATTCCACGCCTGCCTTCGAGCCGGCTGTGCGTATCTGGCGCGTTGGGAATGGGAAGCAGAACCGGACGTTCTACACGCAACACGGCGATCTGTTCGCCTATGCCTGCGCCTTGATTACTCTGGGACTCGTCTCGGCAACATTTATGGGCCGGCGGAAGAGAATCAACTAAGTATCCGAAAGCCCGACCCTAAGGGAGGGCATCTGCAGAAAGCGGCTCTCCTAAAGGTCGGGCTTCTGACACGACATTTATTATTGAAGCGAGGTTAAGAATGATTGCGACGTTATCAATACAGGACTTGAAAACTTCCTCCGAGGATTTGCGAAAAAGAGTCGAACAACTCGGGAGGTTTCTTTGATGTTCCGGCAAAACAGTCAGAATTAGACAAGATCGAAGTTCAGGCCTCGGCGCCGGACTTCTGGTCGAACCAGGAAGCGGCCCAGAAGCTTTTGCAGCAACGCAGCCGTTTGCAGCGAACCATCCAGCGGCAGGAAAAATTCGAGACCGAGATTTCTGATGCCGCGGTGCTCTTTGAATTTGCTGAGGAGGATGAAACTTCTCTCGACGAACTGCGGCCGTTGCTGGATCGCCTCGAACACGAAATCATGCAAGCCGAAACTGAAACGCTGCTGGCCGGTGAAAACGACGCGCGCAATGCAATCTGCACGATTCACCCAGGCGCCGGCGGAACGGAATCGCAGGACTGGGCCGAGATGCTTTTAAAGATGTACCTGAAGTGGGCCGAGCGGCGCGAATTCAAAACTGAGATCATCGACTATCAGCCAGGCGAAGAAGCAGGTATCAAAGGCGTGACATTCAGAGTCGAAGGCGAATACGCATATGGCCTGCTGGCGGCCGAAGCCGGCGTGCACCGGCTGGTGCGGATCTCGCCGTTCGATCAAGCTGCGCGGCGTCATACGTCGTTCGCTTCACTCTTCGTCTATCCTGAGGTCGACGAAGACATCGAGGTCGAGGTCAACGAAAAAGACTTGCGCGTCGACACGTATCGAGCGACCGGCGCCGGCGGACAGCATATCAACACGACGGATTCGGCGGTGCGCATCACGCACCTCCCCAGCGGCATCGTCGTGCAGTGTCAGAACCAGCGCTCGCAACATCAGAACCGCGCAGTGGCGATGCAGGTTTTGCGTTCTCGTTTGTACGAAATGGAACTGGAAAAGCGTAAAGCGGAAACTGCCCTACTGGAAGCCAACAAGCAGGAGATTAGTTTTGGATCGCAGATTCGCAATTACGTGCTGGCGCCTTACCAGTTGGTCAAAGATGCTCGCACCAAACTGGAGCGCGGCGACGTCGACTCAGTGCTTAACGGCGATCTGGATGATTTCATCAAGGCGTATTTGCTGTTTCGCCGCGCGGCGTAATTATTGAGTTTAGCAGCGGGCTACCGCCCGCCTGGTCGGGCAGTAGCCCGACCCTAAACGACACCGGACATGATTTATGGCTACTATCTCAAACGAAATCGACCTTCAGCCAGAGGCCACTAACTCTCGCCTCAACGAAATCGTCGCGATCGCTTTGATCGCCCTGGCGCTGCTGCTCGGTCTTTGCCTCGCTTCCTATCATCCTGACGATCCGTCCTGGAATGCGGCCGGAGAAACGGGCGCGCACAATTGGATCGGCGCCGTCGGGGCCAACGTCTCCGCCGGTTTGTTTCAAGCTATCGGTTTGGCCGCTTATCTGCTTCCATTCCTGCTGCTGGCGGCCGCCTGGCGTCGCTTTCGCTCGCGACGCATCAATGCTCCAGTTTCGCGTGTGAGTGGATTGGTTGTGCTGGTGCTCTCGTCGGCAGCGCTGTTGTCGCTGGCAAACATTCGCCCCTTCTTCGACGCCAGCTTTAACGCAGGTGGTTTGGCGGGGGCGCTGATAGCACGCGCACTGGTGGCCGGTCTGAACACGATAGGTGCCACGATACTGCTCGCGGCAATCGCCGCTACCGGCACCCTCCTCGCCACTAATTTTTCATTCGCAGCTTTCTACGAGAATCTAATTCTGGCAATCGGCAGTCGCTTTGAAACGTTGCGGTTGATCCCCGAAAAATTCCGGGCATGGCGACAAGCGCGGCGCGAACGCCGCCAGCAGCGTCTCGAGATGCTCCGCCAGGCCAAAGCCTCAGGCGCCACCGATGCCGAGATTCCCGCGGCGGTGGGAACCCAAATCGTGGGCGAGGAACGCCAACCTCCGACAATCGGCAGCGGTGATGGCGCCGAAATCGAAGCCGCCTTCGCGAACTTTACCGCCGCGACTGGTGGACAGAAGGTGATGTCGGCCGCGGCAGGGGCCGCCACGGCTACGGCGAAACGCTTCAGCCTTCCTTCGCGTGGCAAGTCTCTGGAAGCTTCCGAATCCGCGCTGGTTGAGGAGATGGTGCGCGAGGCCGCCGTCAAGCGCAAGACCGAAGCGCCGGCCACAGGCGCTCTGCCATTCGATGGCCAGCGTCGCTTTTCCACGACCAAAACCGCCGCTTCCGATTATCAACTGCCTTCGGTAGATCTTTTGAACGAAGCGCCGATGCGCCGCGAGACAGCCGACGATGAGTTGCTCAACATGGCGACCAAGCTCGCCGAAAAATGCCGCGAGTTCAACGTCACTGGCCAAATTAAATTCATCTGTCCCGGCCCGGTCGTGACTACTTATGAATTCAAGCCTGATCCCGGCGTGAAGTATTCCCGCGTCACCGGCCTGGTCGACGACTTGTGCCTGGCTTTAAAAGCCGAGTCTATTCGCATCGATCGCATGCCGGGCAAGCCGCACGTCGGCATCGAAGTCCCAAATCCGCGGCGCGAGACAATCTACCTGCGCGAAGTTATCGAGTCGCGGGCTTTCAAGGAATCGACTTCCAAACTCACGATCGCGCTGGGCAAGACGATTGATGGACTCAACTATGTATCTGACCTCGCGAAAATGCCGCACTTGCTGATCGCCGGCACCACGGGAGCAGGCAAATCGGTCGGCGTTAACGCGCTGCTCGTATCCATCCTTTATCGCGCTCGGCCGGACGAAGTAAAGGTCATTCTGATCGATCCGAAGCGGCTGGAGCTCGGCCTCTACGAAGACATTCCACACCTCGCCACGCCGATCATTGTCGACCCCAAGCCCGCGTCGCGCGCGTTGCGCTGGGCCGTCGGAGAGATGGAACGGCGCTACAAGGAGCTGGCCGGATGGGGCGTGCGCAACATCGACGGCTACAACGCCGAACGCGACCGCCGCAACACCGTAAAGGATTTTGGCGAAACGGGCGAGCCCTGGGTTCGCATGCCCTATATCGTGATCATCATCGACGAGCTCGCCGATCTGATGATGACTTCAGGTAACGAAGTGGAGGATTCGATCACGCGTCTGGCGCAAATGGCGCGCGCCGTCGGCATCCACCTGGTGCTCGCTACTCAACGGCCATCGGTCGACGTGATCACGGGATTGATTAAGGCAAACTTCCCTTCCCGCATTTCTTATCGCGTGTCTTCAAAGGTTGATTCGCGGACGATTCTCGACACCAACGGCGCGGAACATCTGCTCGGCCGCGGCGACATGTTGTTCCTGCCGCCGGGATCGTCGCGGCTGCTGCGCGTGCATGGCGCCTACATCGACGAGACGGAAATCAATAAGATCGTCACCCATATCAAGGGTCAATGGGAACCGGATTACGACGAGACCATCACCCAATCCGATGAGGAAGCGATGGGCCTCGACGATTCCGGCGGCGAGCGCGACGAACTGTTCGAAGAAGCCCTGCGTATCTGTGTCGACATGAAGCGGGCCTCTACCTCCGTGCTGCAACGCCGCCTGCGCATTGGCTATGGCCGCGCCGCCGCCGTGCTCGATCAAATGGAACGCGAAGGCCTGATTGGCAAAGCCGACGGCGCCCGCCCGCGTCCTGTCCTCGCCCGCTCGTTTGAGTTGGTGCAGGAGTGGGACGAACAGGGAGCTTCACAATAGCTGGGCGCGCGAGCGCCCTTGCCAGTATTGAAGCGCGCAACGCGAACTCTATCGCCAGACAGAGACCAAGGTGTGATAGACGGCGAAACCGGCGAAGGGGTAAGATTCTCTGCATGCTGCACGGAGGAGGTCGGTGATGAGTCAAGTTCTAGTCGAGCCTCAGCTAAGCCAAACCTATATCACGCTCCGTCTTAGTCCGGCCATCGAAATAACGGATGACGAATTCTTCGCGTTTTGCCAACTCAACCGTGATTTACGTTTCGAACGCACCGCCGAAGGAGACATCATCGTTATGGCCCCCACCGGAGGAGAGACTGGGAACCGCAACGCCGATATTACAGCGCAACTCGTAACATGGACGAAGCGCGATGGCACCGGAGCAGCGTTCGATTCATCCACCGGCTTCAAGTTGCCAAATGGCGCGGACCGATCTCCTGACGGATCCTGGGTGCGAAAATCCAGGCTCGCGGCCTTGACTCATGAGGAGAAGCTGAAGTTCCTGCCGCTCTGCCCGGATTTTGTAATCGAACTTCTATCGCCGACTGATACGCTCGCTGTGACGCAGGCGAAGATGGACGAATACATTGAGAACGGTGCACAACTGGGATGGTTGATCGATCCCGAAATGCGACAGATTCATATTTATCGTCCGCACCAAGCCGCTGTCATCCTGGAAACCGTCACCGAGATCGCGGCGGATCCGGAACTTCCTGGCTTTGTCCTCGACCTGCGCGAGATCTGGGAACCTGGAGTCTAGGGTTGGTTGTACGACTCACGTCGGTGCGGTGTTAAGCAATGATATTGCCAACAGAACTCCGTACGATTGCGGGCGCTCGGCTTAGGGACGCCGAGGCACTGCTGGCTGCGGGCCGCTACGACGGGTCAGTTTACTTATGCGGTTATTCAGTCGAAATCGCTCTTAAGGCTCGGGTGTGTCGCACACTGAAGTGGGATGGATTCCCTTCGACTAATAAGGAGTTCGAGCGTTATCATAGCTTCAAGACGCACAATCTTGATGTGTTGCTTCATCTTTCGGGTGCCGAAAAGAAGATAAAGCCGAAGTATCTCACCGCATGGTCCTTCGTTGCAGAATGGGAGCCGGACACTCGCTACAAGCAGATTGGCACCGCAACGTCCTCTTAGGCCATCGACATGATTAGTTCAGCTAAGGTTCTTTTGAAGGTCTTATGATCGAAACCGAAAAGCTTCAGAAGTTCATGAAACAGGTTGAGGCTCGTAAAGGCCGATTTACCCTCTTCGGTCTCTTTCTGCGCGAAGACTCGCCCGGACTCTGGGATCTTGTTCTTGCAGCTCCTTGGCTCGAAAACGAAAAGCTCAAGGCGTTAGGGGATCTGGTGCAGAAAATGTCTGAGACGTTTGGACAAGATGAGGTAATGACCTTTTCCCGGATCGTTAACCCTCAATCACGATGACCTCTCATTACGCGCGATTCTTTCCGAAATAGGATCACTTAAGAAGCCGTTGGAGAAGCAAGGGCACGATCTTTTTGGTTTGCCGATTGAACACGCAGTTATCTTGCGCGCAGGGCAACCTAAAATCGCTTGAGTACTTTTCTTCCACAGCTTCTGTGGAAAACCTTGTGGAGATCGCACACTTACGTGTTACAACTTTTTTACGTTCAAACGT
>Ga0137403_10010120_pt1 | contig 10448 bp, 9 predicted proteins | sample CZOMad2_1_16fung_FD_122057 | JGI IMG/M metagenome (GOLD analysis project Ga0137403, IMG submission 122057) | Vadose zone soil fungal communities from Angelo Coast Range Reserve, California, USA - CZOMad2_1_16fungal (Hybrid Assembly) | ecosystem: Environmental > Terrestrial > Soil > Vadose zone... | reverse complement strand
CCTTGATGCCGACGTCGTCCTCGAGATAGACCAGGGGCTCGACCTCCAGCTGCAGACCCACGTCGAGGTAGGTCACCGACTGGGATACGAAGCCTCCTGACACCGCGGACGTCGTGGTGATCACCGGGACACGGTCGCCGATATGGATTTTCGCCTTTTCCTTGTTCTTCACGCGGATGCGGGGGTTGGCGAGCAGGTTGGTGCGGCTGTCGGTCTGCCTGAGCGAGAACAGAAACAGCGGATCGGTGAAAGTGAGGCGCACGAGGTTCTGGTCGCGCGAGCGCAATTCGGGCAGGGTGAGAGTCCCGGGCGTTCCGGTGGCTCCCGCGGCCGTGGCGCCGCCCATGAGGCTGACCGCCGCCGAGCCCGGGAAGCGAATGCCGAGCTCCATCAGGCGGTTGTACCCGATTTCGAGCACCTCGACTTCGAGCATCACCTCCGGCTCGGCGATGTCCTGGGCCGCGATCAGCTTCTCCGCGAGGCGGATGGCGTTCGGGGTGTCCTTCATCACCAGGAGGTTCAGTTTCTCGTCGATGAAGATGTCGCGCGTCTTGAGGATGGTGCGGATCAGGTTCGCCGTCTGCCTGACGTCCGCGTTGGCGATGTAAAAGCTCTTGACGACGAGATCCTGGTACTCGCGCAGCTTCTGCGGCGTGTTCGGGTAGATGAGCGCCGTGGTTTCGTTCAGGACCTTCTGCTCGAGCTGGTTGGTGGCGAGGATCAGCTTGATGACGTCCTCGACCTGCGCGTCGCGCACCACGATCGTGGTCCTCTGGTCGGCGCGAACGTCCTTGTCGAACAGGAAGTTGAGGCCCGCCGCGCGCGCGATCACGTCGAACACGGTGCGCAAGGGCACTTCCTTCAGCTCCAGGGAGATGGGCTTGGTGACCGAGCTCCTCAGCTGGAGCAGGGCGACCGCGGGCTTGGTCGTTTTCTCCTCGATCTGCCGCTGCAGCTGGCGCGCCTCGCGCTGAGCCGGGTTCTCCGCGAGCACCGTCGCGAGCAGCTCGCGGGCGTCGCGATATTTTTCCACCCTGACGAGCTTGTCGGCTTCGGCCACGAGCGCCCGATGGCGCCTGTCGAGGTCGACTTGCGCGAGACCCTGCGTGGCCCGCTCGTTGGCCGCGTCGTACTTGAGCACCCGGCGGTAGAGCTCCTCGGCCGCATCGAACTGCGAGGCAGTCCGCAGCGAATCCGCCTGGGCGAGCCACTGCCCGACGGCGAACGCGCGCAGGCGGAAATACTCCGAGCGGTAGACGTGGTTTTCAGGGTCTTCCCGCGTAGCTTTCTCGAGCGACACGAGCGCCTCCTCCGTGCGGCCTTCGTTCGTCAGCGCTCGCGTATTGTTGAGCGTGTCGCTGGCGCAGGCTGCGACGAGCGTCAGGGCGAGCGCCGCATAACAGGTCTTCGAGGAGAGTTTCATGGGGTTTCGCCTTCGTTGGCCGGACGGAAATAGACGGTCATGCGTACCTGGGCTTCGAGCTGCGTATCGCCCGCTTTCTTGCGCTCGAACCGCAGCGCGTCGAGCGATGCGATCGGCATGTTCTTGAGCGTGGCGCCGACGAATTGCCGGATCTGGGGATAGGTGCCGCGGATGGGCAGGGTGATGCGGTAGAAAACGATGCCGAAAGCGGGTTTCTCGAGGCGGTATTCGCCCTGCAGCAATTCGAGGTTCGCGGCGCGCGCGAGTGCGTATACCCGCTCGAGCTCGTCCGGAAGTTTTTCCAGCGGTGGAAAAAGACCGTAGAAACGGCGCAACTCCTCGACGCGGCCTTCGCTCGAAACGCTCTGGAAGGGAGTGCGCGAGCGCAGCCGCTCTGCCAACGAGCGCTGTTCCTGCAGCTCGTTCTGCGCCGGACGGATCGCCGAAAAATAAAACGGGACGCAGAAAATCAGGACGCCGATGCCGAGCACTCCGGCCGAGCCGAGCGCGTGCAGCCATTCCTGGGCGCGCTTCACCGGTTGCTCCTGAAGGTCGCCTGCACGCCGAACTGGATCGGGCGCGAGGGATCTTCGACCTGGACATGATGATTGACCAGATGTGTTCCGGAAAGGACCCGGGTTTCGCCGAGCCGGCGCACGTAGCTGAGCATGGCGTCGCGGTTTTTCGCCTCGGCCGTCAGGCGCAGGCTGCGCTGCTGGGTTTCCGGCTGCAGTTGCAGCACGGTCACCTCGCTGCTCGAGGCCTTCTCGACCGCCTCTATTATCTGCGCCCAAGGAAGGGTGAGCTGTCGCACCACGGCATCGTTGATCTTCGCTTCCTCGTCCAGCCGTTCCTTGGACACCGCGCGCTGCGGGCGCCGGTCGGCGTTGAGCAGGCCTTGCGCCGCGTCGAGCGCGGCGAGCTCGTTCCGGCTGTCGCGATAGAGTAAAACCATATCGCCGGCCACCGCGACGGCGAGGATCAGCACCGACGCGCCTATCCACCACGCGCGCCGCGGAGGTGCGACGTAATCGAGCTCGATTCGATGTGCGCTCATAGTGCGCAAAGCGCCATGGCGAACGGTTCCAACTCCGCGGGAGCCAGGCCCTCCGCCGGCGCGAGCGCGAGGCTCCTGAAAGTCCACCCCAGTGCTTCGGTCGAAGGGGTTTCCCGGCTCCGGGGCGCGTGGACATAGACGTCCTCGGAGACCCGCTCTCCGCCGACCCGGTGCCGCTCGCGATCGAGCAGCCCCGCCCATTGGCTCGGCTCGTCGAAATTTCCCCGGGTATTGCGCACGGACGACCATCGGCCGTCTTCGAGCCGGGCCAGGCAGGCGCGCTGCGGTTCGACGAGCAGAAACCACGCGCGCTCGCGCCCGACCTGCTTGCGCCAGCGGTTGAAGGCCGACATCAGGTAGGGTTGGACCGATACGAGCTTCGCCCGGGCACCGGCCGGAAACGCGGCGCGCACGGCCTGCATGAGCGACGAATCGACGGCGCTCGCGATGCGCGTCGAGCCGGTCGGGGCGGGGCTCAGCCGCACTTCCCAGGCCTTGCTTCGCTCGCCGTGGACCTTGGCAAAGCAGTAGCGGACGAACGCGGTTTCTTCCTCGGCGTTTCCCAGGCCCTGGCTCCAGGGGACCACGATAAAGCGCGCAAAGTGGTTGGAGAGCACGACGGTGATCTCCGAGTTCGCGTTTGTCGTTTCCTCCGGCAGCTGCCCCAGAGCCGCGACCGCGCCCTGCCAGGGCGCGGTGCCGAGCCCCGGGTCGCAGGCGATCGTGCTCTTTGCGTTCACGCGGGGGTGAACCCCGCCCGAAATCCGCAGGAGCGCGAGCGAATCCGGCGCGAGCGCGATCAGAACCCGGTCGTTAAACAAACGTAACACGGTTGATCTCTTCCAACGTGGATTCACCTTTCTTCACGGCCTCCAACGCCGCATCGCGCAGGAACCGCGTGCCGCTCGTCCGGGCGGCCTCCTTCAATTGGCGCACCGGGGCACGGGCGGTGATCAACTCGCGCAGCTCGTCGTTGAGGATCATGAGCTCGGCGATCGCCTTGCGCCCCTTGTAGCCGGAGCCGCGGCATTCGCGGCAGCCGCGCCCGATGCGGAAGCGGAACGTGGCCGCCTGCGCCCCGGTGAGGCCGGACTCCTTGAGGAGCGCCGCGTCGGGCTTGGTGTCCTCGCCGCAGTGCGGACAGATGAGCCGCAACAGGCGCTGCGCCAGGATCGCGTTCAGCGCGGAGACGAAGCCGAACAGATCGACGTTCATGTGCATGAAGCGGCCGATCACGTCGAATACGTTGTTCGCGTGGACGGTCGTGAACACGAGGTGCCCGGTGAGCGCCGATTGCACCGCGATGTTGGCCGTTTCCGGGTCGCGTATCTCGCCCACCATGATCTTGTCCGGATCGTGCCGCAGGATCGAGCGCAGGCCCCGCGCGAAGGTGAGCCCCTTTTTCTCGTTGACCGGGATCTGCAGCACGCCCGCGAGCTGGTATTCCACCGGATCCTCGATCGTGACGATCTTGTCCTGGCCGTTGTTGATCTCGGTGATGGCGGCGTAGAGCGTGGTGGTCTTGCCGCTGCCGGTGGGCCCGGTGACGAGCAGCATGCCGTAGGGCTCGTGCGACAGGCGCCGCAGCGCCCGGATGTCGTCCGGTTCGAACCCGAGGCTGTCCAGGGAGAGCTGCTGCTGGGTGCTCTCGTAGAGCGACTGCTTGTCGAGCACGCGCAACACCGCATCTTCGCCGAAAATGTTCGGCATGATCGAGACGCGGAAATCGACCGCCCGCCCGCGGTCGAGCGCCTTGAAACGTCCGTCCTGGGGGACACGCCGCTCGGTGATGTCGAGCTCGGAAAGCACCTTCACGCGGGAGATGGCCTGCTCGGCCTGCTTGGTGTCCTGGATGAACTTGATCTGCGAGAGGATGCCGTCGATGCGGAACTTGATCACCAGCCCCGCGGCGATCGTTTCCATGTGAATGTCGCTCGCACCTATCATCAGCGCGTCGCGCAGGGTGGAGCGAACCAGCCGCACGACCTCGCTCGACTCGTCGCTGATCGCCTTGAGCGAGAGATCCTCGATGCCGCGCGTCTCGTCGCTGGCGACGATGACCCCGGCGCGCACCGTGTCGAGCGCCCGCAGAGTCTCCTCGTGGCTCGCGAGAAACGCCACCAGGTCGCCCCGGTGCACCAGGCGCCAGGAGAACTCCTGGGGAATGCGTTCCTCCGCCCAGGCCTGCTGCTCCCCGGAGAAGGGGTCGTCGGTCATCAGCCACAGCGCGCCGGCTTCGCTGCGCACGAGTGCGCAGCCGTGCTGAGAGCCCTCGCTGAAGGGCAGCACGTCGAAGGCCGGCGCCGCAGCGCGCAGCTCCTCCATGCGCATGACCTCGATCCTGAGCGTCGCGCCGAGCCGGGCAACGAAGGCGTCCGGCTCGAGCCCGAGCTTCGCCTCGAGGATTTCGACGAGCCGCCGCCGCGCGGCGGCGGCCGCGGAGCGGGCCTCCTCGATTTCGCCCGAGCTGATCGACTTGGCCTCGGCGAGACTCACTTCAGGCTCCCGGCAAGCTCGAAGATCGGCATGTACATGAGAATGACGATCGCGCCGATCACCAGGCCGATCGCCGCCATCAAGAGGGGCTCGAACAGCCGCACGAACCAGTCGATCCAGCGCGAGATTTCCTCGTCGTGAAACTCGGCGATCCTCTCCATCATCTCGCCCATGTTGCCGCTTTTCTCGCCGACGGCGAGCATCCGCAGGGCAATGGTCGTGGTGAGGCCGTTGGTTTCCATCGACTCGGAGACGGGACGGCCTTCGCGGACCGCCCGGCTCGCCGCCGCCAACCGCGCGCGCAACAGCGGGTGGAGCAGCTCCGCGCCCATCTGGAGCGCGGTCGGGAGCGGCGTGCCGCCTCGCAGCAGCATGCCGATGGTGCGGTAGAAACGCGCAAGCTGGTACAGCTTCAAGCGCTCGCCGATGGCGGGCAGTTTCCAGAGCGCGTTGTCGATGCGGGCTTTTACTTGAGCGTTGCGGAGCGCGTACACCGCAGCGATCGCGAGGCCGGCGAGCACGCCCATCGCTAGACCTCCGTGACCTTCCACCAGCTGGCCCCATGAGAGCAGCAGCTTCGAGAAGAACGGCAGATCGACGCTGCGCTCCTCGTAGATCCGGCTGAAGCGCGGTACGACGTAGATCAGCAGGAACAGGCTCACCAGGCCCCCCACGCCGATAAGAAGCGCCGGATAGATGGCTGCATTGACCAGGCGCTTGCGGATCGCTTCGAGCTGGTTCTGATAGGCGACGTAGCGCCCGAGCGCGGGAGCGAGGTCGCTCGTCTTTTCGCTTGCCTGCACGGTGGAGACGTACAGAGGCGGGAAGGCCAGTGGAAACTGCTGGAGCGCTGACGAGAGGGTATTCCCTTGGCGCAGGATCGCGGCTACGCGCTCGAGCAGGGCGCGGAATTCACTGCGGCGCTCGCGCTCGGCCAGCGTTTCGATGGATTCGACCAGCGGAAGCCCCGCGTTCAGCAGGACGAGCAACTCCTGGCTGAACAGCACCAGCGGAAAACGCGCCTGTCCGCCGCGCCAGGACACACCGACACCCCCGCGCGCGCGTACGCCGAGCACGGTGTAGCCGCGGCTCTCGGCCTGCTGGACGGCGCTCGCCTGATCGAGCCCGTGCAGGTCAAGCGACTCGACTCTTCCTTCAGGGCTGACCGCTTTGAGCTCAAAACGCATCGTCGAGGCACCGATCTAGTGGTTGGAGATGTCGGCGTTCTCGCCGGTTCCCCCCGGCTGGCCGTCCTTGCCGTAGGAAATGATGTCGTAGTCGCCGCGCTCGCCGGGATATTTGTACACATAGGCCTTGTCCCAGGGATCGAGCGGCACATCCTTCCTGAGGTAGGGTCCGTTCCACTTGGGCTCGTTCTGGGGCCGGTTGACCAGAGCGGCGAGTCCCAGCTCGGTGGCCGGATAGCGGCCGGTGTCGAGGCGGTATTGGTCCAGCGCTTTTTCGAGCGCGTCTATCTGGGCCTTGGCCGTGGTGACCTGCGATTTGCCGACCTGCCCGAAATAGCGTGGCGCGACGTATCCGACCAGGAGCCCGATGATGGCGACCACCACCAGCAGCTCCAGAAGGGTGAAACCCTGAGAGCGCGAGCAAGGAGCTGAATTCATCGTTTGGACCACACGGGCGGTATCGGATTCGGACGTTGCAGCTTACTCTACATAGCTAATGTTATATCGCAAGCCGGGTCCGGGCGAGTGGCAGCTCGGGTCCGGGCGGGGAGATTTTGCATATGAATACAAGAGCGTAATGCGCACCAGGCGGCTCTGCGGCGCCCAGCCCCTGCTCGCGAACCCGCCTATTGCTGTCCTGCGGGAAGAAGAGTCGCGACGACGTTCCGCTTCGGCTGAGCGGCTGAAATCTTGACCGGATTGGCGGGTTTGCGTGCCTTGGCGGGCGCACGATAGATGATGAGCCTCTGGCCCGTGGTCAGCACGCCGACGTGGTTCCAACGGAGCACGCTGTCGGTGCTGACGCGGTAGCGCCTCGAAATTCCGTAGAGAGTCTCGCCTTTCTTCACGATGTGCACCATTCCGCCTCGGCGAGAGGCGGTCCGGACCGGCGGACGGAACACTGCGGGCAGGGGCTCCGCGCCGACACCCGATCCCGTGAGGGGCAGCAGCAGCTGGAAGCCCGGGCCGACCTTCGTGCGCGAGGTGATGCCATTGGCGAGCTTGAGCTTGGAGAGACCGATGGCGTGTTTCGCGGCGAGGCGGTCGAGGCTGTCGCCCCTCTTCATCACGTACGACTGCCAGGAGGTGAGCGGCTGGTCGTAGGCGTCGAGGTTCCTCCGGAACGTGTCCACGCGGTCCGCGGGCAGCACCAGTGTTTGCGTGTGCGGCCCCGAGATCATGGGGCGATTGAGCGCGGGGTTGAGCGCGATCAGTTCGTCCACCGACATCTCCGCGAACGTCGCCGCGAGCCGGATATCGATGGCGCTGGGCGTGGGAACGACGATGAAGTAGGGTTCATTCGGGATCGGCTCGAAGCTCACGCCGAAAGCCTCGGGATTCGAGATGATGTTTTTCAACGCCTGCAGCTTGGGCACGTAGCCGCGCGTCTCGGGGGGCATCTTCAGGCTCAGGTAATCGGTCGGCAGGCCCTTGGCCCGGTTTCTTTCGATCGCTCGCGCCACCCCGTTCTCGCCGTAGTTATAGGAGGCGAGCGCCAGGTGCCAGTCGCCGTGCAACTCGTACAGCGCCTGCAGATAATCGAGCGCTGCGTTGGTGGAGGCGACCACGTCGCGGCGCGCGTCGGTCCACCAGTTCTGGCTCAGCTTGTAAGTCTTGCCGGTCGAGGGAATGAATTGCCACAGGCCCGAGGCGTGCGAGCGCGAATACGCCATGGGATTGAACGCGCTCTCGACCATGGGCAAGAGCGCGATCTCAGTGGGCATGCCGCGCTTTTCCACCTCTTCGACGATGTAGTAGAGGTAGAGCTTGCTGCGCTCGACCATGCGTTTCAGATATTCCGGCTGGCTCGCGTACCAGCGCTCGCGAACGCCGACGAGCGGGCTCTCCAGATCGGCCACCGCGAAACCGTCGCGGATGCGGTCCCACAGATCGTCCGCGGGGCGGGCCAGATCGATTGCGCGCGGAGGCTCGAGATCCTTCGTTTCCTGCGGTTTGGCGATCGACGGCAGGGGGCCGGGTGTGGGATTGGCAGCGGGCGGCACGACGGCCGGGGTGGCGATAGCTGCAGGGGTGGTGGCGGTGGCGCGGTCGGCACCTGCGGTCGGCGCGAGCTGCGCCGCAGGTGTGGAAGCCGTGCTTGCTGCAGCCGGGAGCGCTTTTTCGTCAGCGGGTGGCCTGGAATCGGTATCCGAAGGAATGTGTGAGCACGCGGAGGCCAGCACGCATATTGCCGTTGCTGCGAGCAGGCTAGTTAGCTTTTCAGTCAATGGCTTAGCCTTTCGTCCGCAAAAGCCGCGATGGTACCCATGGTTTCCGTGCGGGTCAAGCAAGTGGGCGATTCAGAAGCATTTTTCGCGGACCGCGAGTGCGTTTAACGCGCGACAGTGCGAACGGTGTCAGCTCGATCAGAATTGATTCTTCCATTGGCGCAGCGCGGCGAATACCCCGGCCGGATCGCTGACGCGCCTGCCCAGATACTTGTTCGCGGATTCGATGACCGCGGGCCGCTTCACGCGCAAGAATGGGTTGGTCGCCTTTTCTCGTCCTATCGTCGAAGGCAGCGTCGGCAGGTTGTCGCGCCTTGCCCGAGCGTCGGTCACCTCGCGCTCCAGCAGCGCGGGATTGTCCGGCTCGACGGCCTTGGCGAATCCGATGTTCGCCAGGGTGTACTCGTGCCCGCAATACACGAGCGTGTCCTCGGGCAGCGCCGCGAGCTTCTCGAGCGACGCGTAGAGCTGCTGCGGCGTGCCTTCGAATACGCGCCCGCACCCGCAGGCGAACAGCGTATCGCCACAGAACAGCATGTTTGAACCATAATAGGCGATGTGTGCGCGCGTGTGCCCGGGGATGTCGAGCACTTCGAACGCAAGGCCCAGTTCCGGAACCGCGACCTTGTCGCCGCCGCCAACCGGATGGGTGAGCGTGGTGATCGGTTCGCCGCGCGGTCCGTACACCGGAACCGCGTGAGCTTGCAGAATATCCGCGATGCCTCCGACATGATCCTGGTGATGGTGGGTGGCAAGGATCGCGACCAGCTGCAGCTTTTCGGCCGCGAGATAGTTCAACACCGGCTGGGCCTCGCCCGGGTCGACTACCGCCGCACTGCGCGCGTTGCGCAGCGTCCAGACGTAGTTGTCCTTGAACGCCCGCAGGGGGATGACTTGAAATTCGTTTTCGGACATCTTCGTCCGGCATGTTAGCGGATTGGTTCGAGACTCCCAAGGGCGGCTACGTACTCGCCTGGGAACGCGGGCAATTCGACGCGGCGGTCGAGGACGTGTTCGGTTACAACGCGGTGCAGCTCGGCCTTCCGGGCCTGGACTTCTTGCGCGAGTCGCGCATCCCGCTGAAAGTCCGCGCCGGTCTCGAGCCGGGCTGCGGCCTGCGCTCCGAGCCGGTGCAATTGCCGCTCGCATCACAAAGCATCGACCTCGTCGCTTTGCCGCACGTGCTGGAGTTCAGCGCGCAACCGCACGCGATCCTGCGCGAGGCGGAGCGCGTGCTGATGCCTGAAGGCAGCATCGTGATTTCCGGATTCAATCCTCTGTCGCTGTGGGGCGCGGCCCGCGCGCTCGGCTGGGAGCGACGACAGTTCCCCGGTTGCGGAAAGTTCATCGGTCTGCTGCGCTTGAAGGACTGGCTCGCGCTGCTCGGCTTCGAGCTGAGCGGCGGGCGCTTTGGATGCTATGCGCCGCCGTTCTCCCAGGGGAGGTGGCTCGAGCGCTTCGGCTTCATGGAGAAGGCGGGCGACCGCTGGTGGCCGATCTGCGGCGCGGTCTATGTGGTTCGCGCGATCAAGCGCAACGTGGGCATGCGGCTGGTCCTGCCCGAATGGCGCGACAAGCGCGCCGCGAAGAAAGCCCTGGCCCCGGTGACGCAGAGGCAAAACGGGTTGCATGTCGAAAAACGCGAACGGCGCTAGCGTCGGGCTGGTGCGCATCTACACCGACGGAGCCTGCAAGGGCAACCCCGGGCCGGGAGGCTGGGGCGCCGTTCTGCAAATGGACGGCGGAGAAAGGGAGCTGTTCGGCGGCGAGCCGCAGACGACCAACAATCGCATGGAGCTCACCGCGGTCATCCGCGCGCTGGAAGCGCTGAAGCCCCCGTGCCGGATCGAGGTCTACACCGATTCGCAGTACGTGCAGAAGGGCATCAGCGAATGGCTGCCGGACTGGAAGCGCCGCGGCTGGCGCACTGCCGACAAGAAGCCGGTGAAGAACGTGGACCTGTGGCAGGAGCTCGATCGTCTCGCCGGGGCGCACCGCATCGCTTGGCACTGGGTCAAGGGCCACGCCGGGCATCCGGAAAACGAGCGCGCGGATGC
>Ga0137403_10010119_pt1 | contig 10449 bp, 6 predicted proteins | sample CZOMad2_1_16fung_FD_122057 | JGI IMG/M metagenome (GOLD analysis project Ga0137403, IMG submission 122057) | Vadose zone soil fungal communities from Angelo Coast Range Reserve, California, USA - CZOMad2_1_16fungal (Hybrid Assembly) | ecosystem: Environmental > Terrestrial > Soil > Vadose zone... | reverse complement strand
GGGAACGAGCGCCGTCCCGACAGGCTCTGGCGTTGTCAGCGGCGGCAACCTCGTCACCGATGGCAACGGCAACTCGACTGTCTACCTCGAGACGGGCACCGTTGCGGACGTGCTCAATGCCATCGACCTCGCCACCGGCGTGAAGACGACCGTCAACGCGGCCGGTGCCGCGACGCTGACCACCACGACCGGGTTGACCGCATCGTCGATCGCCGGCAGCGGTGCGCTGCAGATCAGCACCGGCACGACGGCCGACCTGAACATCACCGGCTCAGGCAACGCGATGTCCGCACTCGGGCTCACCGGCAACACCGGTAACGCGACGACCTTCACAGCGTCGCGCACAGCCGCGCCCGGTGGCATCAGCGGCACGACCTTGACGTTCACGGCCTTCAACGGCGGCACGCCGATCAATATCACCTTCGGCGACGGCACCGGCGGCACCATCAAGACGCTCGATCAGCTCAATGCGGCGCTGCAGGCCAACAATCTGACGGCAACACTCGACACCAGCGGCAAGCTGACGATCTCGGCCAGCAACGACTATGCCTCCTCGACGCTCGGCGGTATCGCGGGTGGCGTGCTCGGCGGTACGGTGACCTCCGCCCTGACCTGGACGGCCCCCACCGCGCCGGTGGCCGACGCCAATGCGCTCGCCACACGCCAGAGCCTGCAGAATGATTACGTCAGTCTGTTGACCCAGATCGATCAGCTCGCCAAGGACTCGTCATTTGGCGGCATCAATCTGATCTACGGCGACAGCCTCAAGATCGTGTTCAACGAGAACGGCAGCAGCGCGCTGCAGGTCGTCGGCGTGACATTCAGCGCGGCCGGTCTTGGCCTGGCGTCACCAACAGTCAACGCGTTCCAGGACAATGCCAGCATCAATGCAGTCGTCGGCAGCCTCAATAACGCGCTGGTCACGCTGCGCACGCAGGCATCAAAATTCGGCTCCAACCTGTCGGTCGTGCAGAACCGGCAGGACTTCACCAAGAACATGATCAACCTGCTGCAGATCGGCGCCGACAGCCTGGTGCTGGCCGACAGCAACGAGGAAGGCGCCAACATGCTGGCGCTGCAAACCCGCCAGCAGCTCTCCACGACCGCCCTGTCGCTCGCATCGCAGGCAGACCAGGCCGTGCTGCGCCTGTTCGGCTAACCGCCGCCTCTACCAAATGAGATCAAGAATAGCGGCGGGGTCAAACCCCGCCGCTTAACGCTTCGTTTACCAAAGCGGGCTCACCATCCATCGATATCGACCACATAAGGATTGAATCGAATGGCACTCAAGGTCGAGCTCAAGCCGCGCGAACGCATTATTATTGGCGACTGTGTCGTCACCAACGACGATCAGCGTACGCGTCTGCTGATCGACGGGCACGCGCCGATCCTGCGCGAAAAGGACATCATGACGACGCGGCTTGCGACGACGCCGGCGAAACGCATCTATCTCGCGATCCAGCTGATGTACACGTCGCGCGATCCGAGCGTGCATCATGATGTCTACTTTGCTCTAGTGCGCGACATTACAAAAGCTGCGCCGAGCGTTTGGCCGCTGGTAGAATCTATCAATAATCTAATCTTAACGGGGGATATGTATAAGGCACTAAAGCAGGCCAAGAAATTGGTCACCTACGAAGAGGAACTGGTAAATCATGCAAAATGCCGCACAAGCGTACGCCAAAGTGGCCAAGCAGATCGTCAATCCGCGTGAACTGGAAGCGGACCTGTTGCTGAAAGCGGCGTCACGCCTGCAAACCATCGTCGACGGCTGGGATCGGAAGAAATCCGAGCTTGACGCAGCACTGCTCTACAATCGCAAGCTTTGGTCGATCTTCATGATATCGGCCACCAACACGGAACACGCTTTGCCGGTTGCCATCCGCCAGAACATCGCCAATCTCGGCCTGTTTGTGATGAACCAGACCATGTCGATGATGGCCAATCCCAAGCGCGAGCAGCTCAACCCGCTCATCAGCATCAACCGCGAGCTGGCCGCCGGATTGCTCGGACGCGCATAGGCGCACCCAACCTCGCTCAAGGAGGATCAAGACATCTCGTATCGTCGGTTTTCGAAAAGATAGTGCTCAAATAAAAAGCTAGACCCTGATCCTGATTCAACTTGATCGGATCATGGTCTAGCGCGGCCATCAACATCCTTGTCGGGACTCGCAGATAAAAAGACGGATGCCGCCGCGGGCAGCTTTATGCAGCCTGCGCAAGCTTGGCTGCGAGCCCCGCCATAGTAAGCGAACCAATCTGCTCTACACATAATTGACCAGGCTCAGCTTGTAGAGCATCGCCGTCGTCTGCAGGGATGCCTGCAAGCGTGTCTGCATCGCCAGGATCTCCGCACCGACCTGCTCGGTCGGCACGCCTTCGATCTGCCCCAGCAGGTCGGCGATTGTGTTGTTGGTCTGGGTATGGCGCTCGGTGGCCGTTCCGAGCGCGCCCTGGGCACCGGACAGCTCGGTCACGATCGACTCGATCGTCTGCGTACCGGCCGGCACGTTGAGGTTGGTGTTGATGCGCGCATTGAGGGCGTTGGCGCGCGTCTGCGCATTGGGATCGGTCTGCGAATACGTTACCGCGGCGAGCGACGCCACGTTCTGCAGCACCCAGCGCAACCCCTGCTCGTTGGCGCGCAGCCCGTAGGAGACGCTGATCTGGGTATCGATCCGCGCGCTCGCGGTCCCACGAGCGGGATCGGGCCCGTCCTCGCCGGTATACCACATCACCGTATCTGCGCTGGTTCCGGCAACCGCTGCGGTCGCCGTCGTGAACGTCGGACCCACGACGCGCTGGGGCGGATCGCCGAAAAAGTCGTTGCCGGCAGCAACAGCCGACGCGGCGGTTAGCGCGGTATCGGCGAGCTTGCCGATTGCCGTCGTCAGCGCCGTCTGCAGATTGGCGGCCGTCGCGGCCGGCGTGGCGCCGATGACAAACTGACCGGGCCCTGGTGACGCTGCGCTGGTCGCTGTCAGCGTCACCGTCTCCTTGGTCCCGTCCGGCAAGTTGAACTCGAAGTTGATAGCCTCGCCGTTGTTCGGATTGGCGGTCAAATCGACCGAGGCGGCGGGAGGCGAGCCGGCCGGACCGGTTATGGTTGCACCGGTCATCGTCGTTGACACGCTCGCCAGCTTGAAGCCGAAAGGCGAGACCGCATCCTCCGCGACCTGCACCGAGGTCGCAGTCGGCGCCGTGATGAGGAGCCGGCCGAGACCGCCAGGGCCGCCGACATCGGCCTGCTTGCGCTCGTCGACCACCTGCTTGAAGCCCGCGCGCGCGCCGTCGCCGTTCATGATGTGATCGAACGTGTCGACCGCCGGCTTGTCGAGGGCACGGCCCGAGAACAGGTAGCGATCGCCAGCCTGAGTATTGAGCAGGCTCAGAAGCTCGTTAACCTCCGTATAGGCCATCGATTGTGCAATGGTCGATCCATTGCTCACAACATTCGCTCCCAACACCGTGGAGGAGCGCACCTGATCCGAAATATCCCCGATGCGTTGCAGCGCGCTCTGCGCCACCTTCAACCGAAAATCGACTTGGGTGATGGTTTCGCCGAACGCCTTCAACCCGGACGCTTGCGTGCGCAGGCCGACCGTGAAGCCGCGATCGACACCGAGGCCCGCATAGGTGTTGGACTTCTTGCCGGAGGCGAGCTGGCGCTGCAGCTCGTCGAGCTGGGCGCGCATGTCGACCAGTGATTGCACCGTGAGGGACGAGCGGGAGCCGACGCCGGAGATGCTCATGGGTGTCCTATATGTTCATCAGAGCTTGGAGCATCTCTTTCACGGTCGTGGCAACGCGTGCATTGGCGGCGTAGGCGTTCTGCAGAGTCAGCAGGTTGGCCATTTCCTGATCGACATTGACCCCGGAAATGTCGTCGAAACGCGCCTTCAGCGAGTTGAACACGACCGCCTGACCGTCCTTGAGCCGCGAAGCCGAATCCGCGGCCTCGCCCTGCTGGCTCAGCATCTGGCGCAGGTAGGCCGGCAGCGAGCCGCTGAAGGGAGCGGCGGAGCTGCCAATGCCGGCATCAGGCGAGAACGACAGCGGCGTGTTGCCGATGCGGTCGAGAATGAAATTCGGGCGCGTCGGATCGCCGGCAGGTGTCTGCGGCGAGGTCTGGTAGATCACCAACTTCGACGGATCGGCAATGAGATTGGAATTGACAACGATGCGGCCGGCGAGCCCCGTGCTTTGCGGGCCGCCCGACGTGATCGCTCCCGAATAGGGCTTGTTGGCGTCGAGAAAGAACGGCAACTCGGGCGTGCCACCCGTGAACGAGGTCACTGTCCGGTTGGCGGTGAGCGAATTCAGGTCGACCCGGTTCGCCGAGCCGTCATCGAGGATGCGTAGCGTGTTGCCGACGGGGTTCGACGCCTGCAACGAGGTCGCGCCAAGCGCCGCGTTGATCTGGGTGAGGATCGACGCCATCCCGCCGGAAAAGTCGATGCCGACGACCTTGTCGTTCGGATCGAGCGTGGCTTTGTTCGACAGCGGCAGCGCCGCCGGATCGTCCACGCGCATGAACGTCAGCGTGCGCTGAGCCCCGGTCGAATTGTCGGTATAGTTCACCGAGATCGAGTTCCCGGCGAGCAACCCAGTGATGTCGAGATCGAAGCCCGACTGCGGGGGGGACGTGACGGCGGTCGCGCTGACGGTCTGGTCCGACAACGAGCGTGCGAGCCCCGCCGCGATCTGATCGAGCTGGGCCTGCGCCTGCACCAGCGTCTGATCGCGCATCTCCAGATAGGCCTGGATCTGGCCCGAGCGAATCGAGCGGTCGGCAATCAGATCGACAGCGTTGCCAGTCGAGCCCGTCAACACCAACGTGCCGACCGACCGTTCGGTTGGATCCGAATCCCAATGCGACATCGCGTCGAGCGAGCTCCGACCGTCGAAACTCAGCACCGAGGCTGTGACGCCGGCGAGCTGGATGCCCGATCCAGTATAGACCGAGACCTGGTTGTTCTGGCCCGGGACGACCGTGATGTCCATCAGCTGCGAGAGGTCGTCGATGTTGCGGTCGCGCTCGTCGAGCAGCCCCGCGGTGCCGGCGTCGTTCGAAACGCCAACCTGACGGTTGATCTGCGCGATCCGCTGGATCGCCTGGTTGGCGCGCGACACCGCATCGGTGAGACCCTGCTCGGCATCGCTGCGCAGCCCCTGGATGGCGGCGCTCGAGCTCTGCAGCTGTTGCGTCAACGCTTGCGCCGTGTTCAGCACCGCGCCGCGCGCCGCCGCCGAATCGGGGCTCGTCGCCAGCGTCTGGGCCGCCGCAGTGAAATCGCTCAGGTTGGTCTCGAGTGCGGCGGTCGAGCCCGGCACGCCATAGATCGATTGCAGGCGACTGTAGAACTGCGCGCGCAGATCGGCGTAGCTCGACCCTGAGCTTTCGCCGCGCAGCTGGCGCTGGATGTACTGATCGAGCTCGCGATTGATGGCATCGACGCTCACCCCGCCGGTCACGTTCTGGGTGACGACCGGCGTCTTGCGGATGTAGCCCGGCGACCCCTGGTTTGCGATGTTGTCGGAAACGAGGGTGAGACCGATCTGCGCCGCACGCAGACCGCTCACCGCCGTTGTCAGTGCCTGAGAGAGGCTCATGGGCCGCTACCGTTGTAGGAACTTCAATTGGGCGGAACTACTACCGCAGCATGTTCAGCAGATCCTGAACCATCTGGTTGGAAGTCGAGATCACTCGGGTATTGGCCGAGTAGGCCTGCTGGGTGACGATCAGCTTGGTGAACTCGTCGGCGATATCGGTATTGGACCCCTCAAGTGAGGCGCCCACGATCTTGCCCGACGCTCCGTAGATGGCGGGGCCCGACCCGTCCGTCACCTCGAAGGCACCGCCGTCGATGCGCTTGAGATAGTTGGAGCCATTGAAAGCAGCGAGTGTGATATCCGCGAGCTCGAGCGTTCGCCCGTTCGAGTAGCTGCCGATGATGCGCCCGTTGGATCCGACCGCGATCTTCTGCAGCTCGCCAGCCGGGAAGCCGTTCTGCTGCAGGAGGTTGACCTTCACGCCGCCGTTCGGATCGGCGAACTGAGTGATACCGCCGGTGCCGTGGACGAGCTGGATGTTGCCGAGCGAGACACCGTTGACCGTCACGTTGTTCAAGGTCAGCGTGCCGATCGACGGCACATTTTGTCCATTCGGCCCAAACGTATAGTTGACCCCGGCATTCTGCCAGGCGGGCTGCGTGCCGGTCGCCGTGCTATTGACCAGATAGAACAGATTCCAGGTGTCGGTCCCACCATAGGTGCTGCTGTCGATCTTGGCCCAGCGCAGCTGGATATTCACCGGCGAGCCCGAGATGTCGAACGCGGTGATGGCGCCGCCACCGAGCGACTCATTGAGGAATGCGTCGGTGTCCTGCCCGAGCACCGCGCCACTGGCCGGATAAGCGGTGAAGACGCTGATGCCGAACTTGGCCGCAGTCGCCGAGGGGCTCACTGTGACCGTGTTGGTCCCGCTCGCCGTGAAGATGAGATTGCCGTTGGTATCGACCGTGGCAGTACCCATCGTGGACGGATACGAGGCGAGCGCGGTCTGCAGCTCCGCGATGGTGGAAATCTCGCCGAGGGCGGTCCCGAACGTCAGCGAGAACGAGTTCGATCCGACTGTCACGTTCAGCACCTCGCCACTCGACACGCCCGACGCCATCAGATTTTTCGAGGTGTGACTGACCTCGTCCAGGCCCAGCCTGGTGGTCAGAACGTCAGCCGAGGCGATGTTGACTTCGAAATCGTAGTCGGCGGTGGCCGACGTCAGAACCAGCTTGTTGGTACCACCCGAGGTATCGATCGATGCCACGACGGCGCTGGACAGGCCGGCCAGCCCGTTGATGTCGTCCCTCACGTCGGTCAATGTATCGGTGTCGAGAAAGGTGAGGTCGTAGTTCGTTGCCGATCCACCTGAAGGTGTGACCGTCAGGCGCAGCAATCCGCCATTGCCGGCACCGAGCGCGGTCGTGGCGGTTGTGAACGTGCCAGTGCCGGTGACGGTTGCGATCACGTCGGCAAGACTGGCGCCGACGCCGGTGATCTTGGCGGCGACGGGCGCTCCCGCGATCGGGTTGGCCGAGAGAGTCACCGGATCGATCAGCTCGGAACGAGGAATGCTGGTATCGTGCGCCTGCGTCAACGGATAGCTCGCGAGATTGGCGCGATAGTCGATCTGCGTGGTCTGCTGCGCCGGCAGGAAGTCGTTCTGGAACTGCAGCAACTGGGGCACGCTGCCGACCAGGTTGCCGGTGGTCGGATCGACCGGGATGCCCATGAGATAGTTGCCGGCGCCGTTGACCAGGAAGCCGTTCTTGTCCGGCTGGAAATCGCCGCGGCGGGTGTAGCGCTCGACGCCGTCGAAAACTGGTCGATTGTCGACGACGCTTGAGGGCTTTCCCACCACGAAGAAGCCATCGCCGTTGATCGCCATGAAGGTGCCGATCGAGTTCGACTGGATGTCGCCCTGCACCGTGTTGGTCGCGCGCGAGTTGGCGGACACGCTGCCGGCGAGCTGCTTACTGGGCACCTGATCGGGGATCAGATCGACGAAGCTCGTGTCCATGCGCTTGAACGCCGTCGTCTGCGAGTTGGCGATATTGCCCGACACGTTTTCAAGCGCGTACGACTGCGCCCGCATGCCAGTGACCGCCGTATTGAGCGCACCAAAGATACCCATGACCTGATCTCCAACTGCGCCGGGCAGCTCCTGCCCGGCCATTACGCGGCCTGCGTTGCAAGCGGCGCGCCAAATGACTAGTTGAAAAATATCAATGCGTTATTTGTAGGCGGTCGAGCGCTGCACCCGGCAAGGGTCGCCCTGTCCGGCAAATTCTGCCGACATGCACAATGCTTCGGTACTCAGAAACCCCAGGCGCTGAAGCGCATCCGCTGCGTCACGTCAAAGGCGGCCTTGCTGGTCGGATAGGCGTAGTCCACCCGCATTGGCCCGAACGGCGAATCCCAGATCAAGCCGGCACCCATCGACGAACGGATGGTCTTCGAATCGGCAACTTTCAGCGACTGCGAGAGCGCGGGCGTCGAGCCGGATCCGGCGAAGCCCCACAGGCTGCCGGCATCGGCAAACACGGCAAAGCGCAGCCCGCTCTCAGGCGGAATCCACGGGATTGGCGTCCGGAGCTCGGCCGTCGTCGCCCAGTATCTGGTGCCGCCGACGTTGTCCTTGCTGGTTCCTTCAGTCGTGTCGCGCGGGCCGAAACCGTTCACGGCAAAGCCGCGGACGAGATCGGGGCCGCCGAAGAAGCTGTTCAAGAGCGGAAGCTGCTGACCACCCCATGGGGTCACATAGCCGCCCTGGGCGCGCAGCATCGCAACGGAATCGCCCACGACCTCGTGATAGTAGCGGAAGTCCTCGGTCGATCTCAGAAACTTCACGTCGCCGCCGACCCCGGCGAGGTCCTGCCGGAAATCAGAGCGGATGCCGCTTGTCGGGTTTCGGATGCTGTCGAGCGTATTGTAGCTCAGCGTATAGCCGATGGAGGACACCCAAGCGGGCCCGTTGAGCGCCGCCTGCTTGACCGGGAGCGAGGCCTCCCCGTTGGCGAAGCATCCCGGCGGTGGATTGGCCGGCGTGCAATCCGTGAAGGCGGGGTCGAGCGTGATGCGCTGGCGAACGAGCGAATAGCGCACCTGGGCGCCGACCTGCTCGTTCAGCGGAGTCCCCAGGCTCAGTGTCCCCCCGAAGCTCTCGCTGCCGAACGACTGATTGGTGTTGCTCACCGACTGTTTGGCAAACAGGTTGACACCGGCGGAAACCCTGCTGCCCATGACGTAGGGCTCGGTCACGGCAAGCTCGAATCCTTTGCTGTATTCGCCAAGGCGCAGCCCTGCCTTCGCATATAATCCAGTGCCAAGAAGGTTGCGCTCGCCGAGGCTCACCTCGCCGACGAACCCGTCCGCCGACGAATAACCGCCCGCGACCGAGAACTCGCCAGTGTTCTGCTCCTCCACCACAACGTTGACGATCACTCTGTCCGGTGTCGAGCCAGGCTCACTCGTGATCTTGACCGTCTTGAAGTAGTTGAGGTTCTTGAGCCGCCGCTCGGCGCGTGCGACGAGCGCGCGATTGTAGGCATCACCTTCGCCCAAATCGAATTCGCGCCGGATCACGTGGTCCTGCGTCTTGACGTTGCCGCGGATGTTGATCTGCTCGACGTAGCTGCGAGAGCCTTCCTCGACCCGGTAGACAAGGTTGATGGTGGCGCCGCGCTGGTCGCGCACGACCTGTGGACGTACGGCTGCGAACGGCTGGCCGCGCTTGGCGAGCTCGATCGTCATGTCCTCGGTGGTCTTTTCCACGGCTTCGGCATTGAACACATCGCCCGGCGACGTTCTCATTTTCGAGCGCAGCGGCGACGGGTCGATCGAAGGGATATCCGACTTCACATCCACTGTCCCGATCCGATGGCGATTGCCTTCATCGATCGTGTAGGTAACGACGAAACCCTTGCGATCGGGATCATACGTCGTCTCTGCAGAGACGATGCGAATGTCGGGATAGCCGTGGCTGAGATAGAAGCGCCGCAGCTGACTGCGGTCCACCTCGATGCGGTCGGGATCGTAGAGATCGTTCTTCAGGAGAACGCTCAGGACGTTCGTTTCGCCCGACTTGATCGCCTGCTTGAGCCGCTGCGACGAATAGGCCCTGTTGCCGACCAGCACGATCTTCTTGATGCCGGTCCGTTGGCCCTCCTGGACCTCGAATACGAGATCGACGCGCTGGTTCGGCAGCTCGATGAGCTTGGGCTCAACGCGCACGTTGAAACGGCCATTGCGTTGATAGATGTCGGTCACGCGGACAACGTCGGCCTGCACCGTCGCCCGCGACAGCGGTCCCGCCGGTTTTGATTGCAGCTCGCCTCGCAGCTGGTCGTCGTTGACGGCCTTGTTTCCCTCGAACGCCACCCGATTGATCACCGGGCTCTCCACGACAGTCACGACCACACGGTCACCGGCATGACTGATGCGGACGTCCTGAAACAGGCCGCTGGCAAGCAGGTCTTTCAGCGCAGCGTCCACCGTGGCGGCGTCAAGCCGCCCGCCGGGCCGCACATGGAAATAGGTGCGGATCGTATCGGCTTCGATCCGGCGGTTGCCCTCGACCATGATGGATGATGTGATGGATGACGTCGCTTGGGGCGAGCCTGTCTGCGCCATGACAACACCCGGCGCCACAAGCAGAGCAGCGACGAGAATGGAGGCGCCGCGAGCAAGACGAACGGCGCATGGGCGCGGGGCACAGACCTGCGATCGCATCAAGCCACTCTGCTGTCGTCAGTCCTTCGATCGGTATGACCGCCGGTATGGCCGCCCCCGCGGCGATCGAGCAACACGCAAGCCTTCGACCGCGTCTGCCCGAACAATACCATCGGACAGTCCACGCGGCCGTTTGGGCAAAACAATGTCGAATTGCGT
>Ga0137403_10009609_pt2 | contig 10449 bp, 7 predicted proteins | sample CZOMad2_1_16fung_FD_122057 | JGI IMG/M metagenome (GOLD analysis project Ga0137403, IMG submission 122057) | Vadose zone soil fungal communities from Angelo Coast Range Reserve, California, USA - CZOMad2_1_16fungal (Hybrid Assembly) | ecosystem: Environmental > Terrestrial > Soil > Vadose zone... | reverse complement strand
CGCGCTCACAGTGGCCGAATCACACACCTTCACAACGAGCGTCAAAGTGGCTGCTGCGGCTGGCGTGCCGGAGAGTAGGCCTGCTGCGCTGAGCGTAAGGCCTCCGGCAACGGCGGTGAACTTGCGTCGAGGCTCCAGGTGTATGAGCCAGTGCCGCCCGTGGCCAAGAGAGATACTCCGCTTGGCGGATTGTACACAGCTGTCGCTTCCCCCGGAGGAATGGAGGTGGTCGCAATCACTAGCGGCGGAGGAGAAATGACTAGTGTAAGAGCGGAACTCGAAACCGTTGCGATGGAGTCGTTAACTTGAACGGTGACGCTGTACGTGCCCGCTAAAGGAGTGCTGGCTGTCAGCGACGCTCCCGACACCGATAGCCATGGCGCAGACGGGCTCACAGACACAAGCGACCACGTGTAAGAGCCGGTGCCATCCGTGGCTGCCAACGGTGCGCTGTATCCGACGCCCTGCGTACCACCAGGCAGGGGACTGGTCGTTGTGATCAGCAGCGCCGGAAAAATTGTGATCGAAAAGTCCGCCGACCCAGTAGCATTCCCGTTATCCGGGTCGGTCGCAGTCACCGTAAAGGTCGGGCCTGGAACAGCAGTGGCACCAAGTGAGCCGATGGTGACGCTACCGTCTGAATTTAGCGTCAAACCTGAAGGCAGTGAACCCGCAGTGACCGCGAAAGTGCAGGAGGAACACGGACTACCGCTGTCCGTCGCCGAGAACGATGCTCCCGGATACGCAACACCCACTTCACCATTCGGAGTCGACCCCGAAACTACTACTTGCCCCCACGCCGCTCCCGCACACCCCACCGCCACCACAACCGCACCCGCCCATTTGAATAGCATTCGCATCATGAAAGCACCCGGGTCTGGTTAGTGAGGCGGCTGGATCGATGGCGCACCGGGCACTAGCACCGTGCCGGTCGGGTTCGTCACTGGCGACGAGCTTGGGCTGCTCGATCCCTTGCCGCCCAGCGCCGCCGCCAGTCCGCCGGCGGCCGCTCCGCCGATGAGCGCGATGATCAGAAACTTCTTCCCGTTGCCGCCTGTTGTAGTCGCGCCGGCGGGGATGGCGTTGATCTGCGCGATCGTGGTGCTCGCGGTCTGTCCGTGGTACGAAGCTGACACGCGAATCAGGAACCGGCCCGCTGTGCCGTTGGGTTTCAGTCCGCGGCCCGTGGCTAGTCCCTTTTCATCGGTCTGGATGTTCAGCATGCGCGCGCCGTCGGCGAATGTGCCGCCTGGGCCAGTATCCGGCAAGAGAAAGGTGATCGTCGCGCCCACCACCGGCTCGCCGTCCTCATGCTGCACTTGAACTACGGGCTCTTTCGCGCGGCGCTGCGGAATGTTGTTGATCGCGCCTTGCCCTTCTTGAACTACGATTTTGATGCCGGCGTTCTGTGCGCCGGCTGGCGACGCGAGGATGCAGCTAATCAACACTGCACAGGCGGCGCGCGTGATGTTACCTGGGTACTGCACCATTTGGCCCCTCCGATGGGGAAAGCAATACAAGAGCTTAATACAGGTTGGGCGTGGCGACGAATTGTGCTGAATCGTACATCGGGCTGCTCGGCGTTGGACTGGTTTATAGCCCCATGATTGGACTAAACTTAACCAGAGCAGACATGGGTGGTACTGCACACAGACTGGAAGACGATAAACCTTCCCAATACGACCAACATTCGCGCGTTATCGAATGTCCGTCGTCCGTATTACACGAGATCCGCGACACCGTTCTCGAGCGCTTTAATTCACTGCCACACGGCGGTACTGAAATATTCGGGGTTTTGTTCGGTACGCATGATTGCGCCGACGTGCGAATCACGGGATTTCGCGCACTGATCACCGATCATGAATTCGCTCACCCGGGGGAACTGTCTGATGAGGAATGCGCCGCATTCGCTAGCGCAATGCCGGCAGGCATTAACGAAGCAGGCCTGTCCCCAGTGGCGGCAGTGGGTTGGTTCCGTTCTCATCCCCGCAGCGCCCTCACGCTTGGCGCGCGAGACCTGGAAATTGCCAACACTCTTTTTTCACAACCGTGGCAGGTGACGCTGGTTTTGCGCCCCGGCAATTCCGCGATGACCCGCGGCCGGATTTTCTTCCGCGAATCGGCAGAGCCGCTGGCGGCGGGCGCGGGATTTCAGGAGTTAACCGTCGACCCGGCGGGGACACTATCGCGGCAAGTGTCCGCCGTACCGGCGGCCGAATTGCCGCCTGTCGCCGACGGTTCCATCGAGGACCCTTTGCCAATTCAGGACGCCGTGCCGCCGACGGATGCACTCGAGCGGGCGGATGCGTTGCAGGAGCCGGCGGCGGGGAACGGCTCAGAGGAACAGGCGCCCGCAACCCCTTCCGAAGCGCTGCACCTGCTGACTCCGCGTCTGGCATCTGAAACTCCTCCGGAAGAGCCGGACGTGCCGAATCTGAACGCGGCGCCCGGCCGGACCACTACGCTGCGTTGGCCCACGGCCCTGATCGTTATCGCCGGCCTGGTGGCAGCGCTCTACTGGTTCGGAAGGCCCCAACGTCTCGCGCTACGCGTGTTTGACAACGAAGGGCAGCTGCGCATCTCCTGGGACCGCAACGCAAAACCCGTCAGCCAGGGCCGGAACGCGCACCTGGAGATCAATGACGGTGGCGCCAAAGCATGGGTCGAGCTGGACCGCGAACAACTGCACGACGGCAACGTGACTTACATGCGTCACTCGAGCAACGTTACGGTACGTCTGGTGCTACCGCGCACGGGTGCAGCGCCAATCGAGGAGGTCGCGCGTTTTCTCGGACCGGCGGTTGAGCGGCCGGCTGTGACGGCGAGCGCGGAGGAGCCGCAGTCTGGCAGCGCGTCGCGCGTGAAATCGCAGCCGCCCGTTGATTTTAGCCCTGTGCCGCAGAGAACCGCGGAGCTGGTGGTGGCGGTCCCAATCGAGCGGGCCGCGGCTCGTGAAGCTCGTCCGAAATTTAAGGCGCCATCGGCCGTGCCGCGAACCGCCGCGGCGAGCAAGCCCAGAGTCCCCGATCTTACGCCGCCTCCGGTGGTGGCCCGCGATAACACTTCCGCCGCTGTCCCGCCAATGTTGCGCGCGCAACTGGCGGTCGAGAAACTGGCTCCTCCGCCGATTCCCGCGGCAAGTCCGCTGGCGCCGGCCCCTTCCGCACCGGCGTCACCTCGCACTGTTGCGCCGACCGCCGTTCAGAATCCCGCGCGCCCGGCTCCTGCTGCGCACCCGCCCGCGCTGCCCGCTTCGGGCAGGGTGATCTGGATCGGGCGGCTGCAGAAGAACCAGACGCTGATCATCAAGGGCAAGAACTGTTCCACCGGCACCCTCGTTGGGGAGTTACCCAGCCGCCCGATCAAGTTCAGTCTCTCGCCAGGCGACCTGTCGAGCGACGGGATTGTACTCTACACTTCGAATTCGCAATACGCGAACAACGTAGTTGAACCTCCTGGCGCCGGGAACGGCTGGAACAAGACCGTCTACACCTGGAATCCAAAGTTCGCGAGCGATGTCGCCGTCGAGGAGACGCCGTCGGCGCAAAACGGGTGGAGCGGCGTGCTACGCGGCAAGAATCCGAAAATCTCAGTGATTGTAATCGATTGGGCGCTGGTGAACTGACGGCCGCCGGGCTCATGCCGCCGCGCAGTTTTGATCAAATAACCGGTCAAGTTCCGCGCGGATATTGCTGATTCGCACGATCTCGCGGTTGCTCAATCGCAGAATATTCGAGAGCTGCTCTTCAAGCGATTGGAGGAACCGCTCGCCGCCGCCGTCATCGAGTTCCTGAATGCGGCGCTGAAAATCGCCGCTGAGCTGTGAGAGCAGATCGGCTTCATCCGGCGCAACGATCCGGTCCCAATCGTCGCGAACCCGGACGAACAAATTGCCAGTCCCGCGATCGAGCAGGAACAGACCCACGTTGCGCTCCGGTTGCCCGGGCAAAGCCAGTCGCAGGAACACGACTTCAGCAAACCTTTCTTGACCCATTTGGAGTTCCCGCGATTTTACCACCGGAGAAAAATAGCTTTTCAAGGGGGATGCGCCGGTTTTGTCCCGGACTCGCAATCCGGACTCGCAATGACGCTGGGGGCAGCGTGCGACTCTACTGCCAGGGAATGGCGGCGCAGGCGCGCGTGTAAGTCTGGATGGTCGCGCCGCACGCGCGGCACATGCTGCCCAGGTGATAGCCTCCTTCGCCCACGAAGGAGTAGCCTGCCGGCAGGACCGTTCCGGAGCAGAACGGGCACCGCTCGAGCGCACCGATGGACTCCACTACGCTGAACCCCTTCAGCTCGCAGTCCACGCACATAAAGGTCAGCGTGAGGCTTTCGCCTTCGCCGTCCGCGGTCAGCCCCCGGTAGCGGCGGCTGGCGCAGCGAGCGCATTTCCAGCCGTGCAGCGGGCGGTTCAGAATAGCGCGAATTTTGCGCGATACCTGCTCGGTGGAAAAAGGTTTTTGCAGAAATGGCACCTTGCGTCGCGCCGCGCCGGGCTTATCGAGCAGCTCGGGATACCCGGAAATGTACAACGCCTTCAGATACGCGGTCTGCCGGCCTAGCCGGTCGACCAGGTCAATGCCACTCATGCCCGGCATCGAGATATCCGTAACCAGCAGGTCGATTCCATCATGATGCGATTGCCAGATTTCGAGTGCCTGCTCGCCGTTGCTCGCCTCGAGCACGCTAAATTCCTCCGCCGCCAGCATTTGACCGATCGATGCCCGTGCCAGATGATCGTCCTCAACCAGAAGGACCGATGTCACACGATCTACCTGCTCAAGCGCTGGCATATGTGTAGAAAGGCTGCCCATATTAAGAACAAATCCGCAAAATGGGGCTCAATTGGAAGTGCCGGGAAAAATCCGATGCTCTCGCTAAGTCTTGCGGGAATCCAACCTTAGGCCGCGAGGCTTGCCGGCCAGGGTCTGCAGACAAAAAAAAGGCGCCGGTATCTCTACCGGCGCCAAGGGGAGGTGCCTGACTAGAAGATGTAACTGATGCCGACCATCGGAACGATATCGTTTAACCAGCCGCTGATCTTGGTTCCGGGGAGGGGAACGATCACGTCCTTAGGAAACGTGGTGATGTAATCCCGGACTTCGGCGCGCAACACCAGCCGCGGCCCCAGCAGCATCTTGATGCCGCCGCCCACGCTGATCATAGGCTTCACCTGTTGCGTCTTGGACAGAAGCGCGATGTTGTCCAGAGGTTGATAGGCCACTTCGTGTCCTGTGCCGCGATACAGCTTCATCCCACCGCCCACGGCGAAGAAGGGCAGTGCCTTGGTGCCGTGCTTCGGCCGCGGATGCATCACCAGGTCGTAATGCATAATGTGGGCCATGCCGCTGAAGTGCGCGTCGGTTCCACCGGATGAAAGCTTGAGTTCGCTATCCCGGTACGTGTAGCGAAACTCGCCGCTTAGCCAATTAGTGGAGTTGTGCCCGACGACCGCGCCGAACGCGGTGCCCGGGCTGAAACCTGCGGTCGCTGATCCAACCGGACTCGATGCCGCGAGGTTGCGATAGAAGCCGTAGCTGGCCATACCGCCCACTTCCCACTCCTGTGCGGCGCATGCTCCAGCGAGGAGCAGGGCCAGCACTAATCCTTTCGTTGCCTTTCGCATGTCTTCTCCCGTTTTGAAACGATTTCTTTCGAGGACCGCCGCCGGGCTGGTGAACATGCCGGCGGCTGTTCGAACTTATTTCACGACCCTTACCGGCATCGTCGTGGTGCCGCCGCCCTGGCTGATGACCAGTGGCACGCTCAAGCCGGCCGGCAACTTCGATACGATCTTCGCGTTGATTTGGTAGACCCCCACCATTTCAGGCGCCAAGCCGGAATAATCCACTCGCAGGTTCACGCCGCCAATCGACACTGCTGGAACCGACGTGGTGACTGACAGCGGACTGGTCGGCCCGGCTGCACCGTCGGCCACAGGCGGCGAAACGGCGCCCAACCCGGTGGCGTAGATGATGATCCTGTCGTTCTGATGGATGGGGTTCGAAGGCGTCACGAGCGTATTGTTAGCCGAGCGTACGATCGTGGGTATGCCCGTCGCCGGGCCCGCCGTGCCGCTGCGGAAAACACTGGGCGCAGCCGGCTGGATCGTGACATTGAGACCCTGGCTGATGCCGCCCGGCGTGCGCAGCACCATGGTCGCGTCCCCAGCAGCGCTGAATGGCAGTTGCGCGTTGATCTGCGAGCCGGAAACGAACATCATCGGAATCGGCGTTCCATTCACCGACAGGCACGAGTCCGCCAACAGCGTGGGAAGGGGCAGCGCGTTGGCGCTTTCGCTCATAGCGGCCAATTCAGTTCCGAACAGACTGACCAGCCCGCCGGGCGCCACCGGCTGCGTGAAATCCGCCGCGTTGACGATTTTGGTCAGTTGCGGCGGCGCTACCGCGGCATCGTAATTCCAGGGCAGCATCGTGAAACCCGAAGTGGTGAGCGAAACGATCGCGTTTTGATGGATGAGAGGCGCGAGCGTGCGTGTGAACGACGAGATGCGGTTTGATGTGAGCGGCGCTTCCACGATGTTGGTGGGACGGATCCCATTGCCGCTCGCGGTCTGCACCCGCTGGATCACCCCGGCCGTAGCCTGCGCCGCGACGGCTGTCGTTCGGAACCCGGTCTGATCCACGAAGGCGAAGCCCGACGAATTGCCGACAGTCGCGTCCAGTTTTCTCACCGGCACCAGAGAGGAATTCAGCAGGTTATTGTCGACGATGTACTGGCCGGAGTTCGACGCGGCAAACGCACCCGAAAGCGACGGGAAATCCTTACGTGCGGAGGTGAAGGTGTCGGCGTTGGCGTCATACAACATCGTCGTGCCGTCGGCGCTCGCCGCCAGAATGGAATTCCCGTTGGGCGACGAGGTGAGTACGGTGTCGATATTGATGGAGTTCTGGAATACGCCCAGCGTTGGCAATGGATTCGCTGTGCGGCTCGGAAAGTCGATGGCGTCGATCGTATGAGTCGCACCGGCTACGCGGCATGCCACCAGAATGGCGCGCCTTGAAACTTCCACCGACCGTGGATAGTGCCCGAAAGGCATGACGATGGGATCCACCGGCCGCAAGGCATCCAGGTCGTACACATATGCGAGTTGGGAATTCTCATGCCCCACGATCAGGTACTTGTTGTCCATGGTGATGGCCATGGACGTCGGCGTGTTGCTGGTGCGCAGCACGGCGATCCGGTGCTGGCCGGTCGAATCGTAGACCAGCACCTGATTCTGGTCCTGCCGCAGAATGTAAAAGCGGTTGCGGACCCGGTCGGCCTTAACGTCGACTAGTATGCCCGGCACATTGACGAAAGTGCCGCGCTGCTCCGGTTCGCGGTTATTGATGAGCACGCGTATCGGATCCGGCATGTTCACCGCTGACGCCGACTGGATATCGATATATCCGGTGACAGTGCCTTTTTCATTCAGAAAGATGTTGGGATCCACCGTTACCTGGACCGTCGCCGGTGTGGTCCCCGTGGTCGGCGAAACCATGATTCCGGAGATGGAGGGCGAAAGGGAGAAATCCGTGTGGTTGCCGCCGGGGTCCAGTATGGTGATCTGTTGCGTCACGGTGCTGCGATCGCAGAAACTGCTGCGGAACACCATGTCCGGTTTCGACGCCTGCACGCGATGCGCGCCATTTAAGTAACCAACGGGAAGCACCATAACTCCGCTGTCAGAGACGGTATAAAGGAAATCGCCTTTGGAGCTGAGCAACGCCTTGCCCGCCATGTTTTCCGGTAATTGAAGTTTTTGCCGGACGGCGAGGTTGTCCGCGTCCACAATCTGGAGGACAGGCGCCACGGATGCTGCTTGTGGCGCCGTTGGTGTGGCGGGGATTAGAGGTGGGACGGCTGTGGACTGCGCCGTGCCTTCGGGTATTTGGGCGTAGATAAGCCCAGCTGAGGAATCAATGGCGTGGCTGCCGACATTCAACAGGCCGGCAGGATTGGCAAATTGCGCGACCAGCAAGCCAGTCGAACTGTACAGGCCCCATCCCGCGCTATAGTACGAGCCGTCGCCGCTTACGCTTACCACCCGCGGGCCCATCGGCGGACTCGACGTGTAGCCCAGGGAAATGAGCTCGTGGGTCAATACGTTGTAGTGAAAGCGAATTGTATCGCTGAGGCCGAAAATATGAAAATTGTCCTTGGAAACGTTGAGCGAGGCGGCCACTATGTTGGGCGGGAAATTGGCCGGAGGAACTGGCAACGTTCTGGCCGTGACGCCCGCGATGGTGTCGATTACCGTGGTCTGCCCGTCCGCCGGGTTAAGCAAAATGAAATTCGTGGTGGTGACCACCAGCGCGAAGCCGTCGTAACCGAAGGCCACCCCCAGCGGGGGATCGCTTAACGCAAAAGTCTGGATTGCGTTATTACCGTTCAGGCTGATCACCGAGAGCGCGTTCGAGGGAGTCGAGGGCGCGGTGTAATTGCCAAAATGAGCGATCACCAGATAATTGCCGTCGGGAGACAGCGCCAGTGAGCCCGGGTTGGGGGCCACGTTCAGACGCGTATGGATGCGGGAGTCCTCGAGCGACATCACATCGATGCGGTTGGCGGTAAAATTAGCGATGTAGAGCACGCCACGCGGTTCATCCAGAGCGAGGTCGCCCGCCTGCCCGCCGATGGACACGACCCGGCCAAATGTCCCTGCGCAAACCGGCGCAACCAGCACAGGCGCGAGCCACAAGCCCAGAGCTACCGCGGCTATCCAGAATCCCATCCTGAACAGCACGGCTCGAAAGCGACTTGTGCAACTCATAAAACGTCAACACCTCGCGCAATCATGGATATCTCCCGGAAATTTACCCTGCCAATGTAGCATTATTGCCATTAAATGCAATAGCAAAGATAGGTAGTATAGTTTTCCTTCCTTCCGTTAACGGACGAAATACGCCAGAGCTTGATGGTGTTTGTATAGCCTTAAAATTAACGTTTTTCAGGCATGCCGGCGTGCCGAGGCACACCCGCACGCGAGCGCGGCTTCGCTGTCGGCAGAACGCGTGATTTAAGGAAATAACACGCGAAATTCGGCTCGATTTTATCTTCATTTTCTCCTGGCGGCTCAAAATTTCAGGTGCTCGTGTTCACGTCGCGGGCCGGAGCCAAGTACGGCGTGAGTGGAAGTTGTGGCATCGCCGAGCTGCGTGCGGGTATGAACGGCGCGGCCGTGCGGGAAGCACAACGGGCGCGCCTCGCGCTATCGAGGGTTTGCTCTCAGGACATCCGGTCCGGAGGGACCGCGAGAATTACTTCCACTTTCACCGGACGTCCGTCTTGCAAAGCCGGGCGGAATTCCCAATAGGCAAGGTATTGAAGGAGCGCGTCGGTAGTCGGCGACATAGGTTGGGAACTCTGCAGGATCTTCATTTCACGGAAACGCCCGGATTCATCCAGGAATCCATGGACCAGCAGATACTCGGCCCCATGGCGCCAGTCTTCAGGCGGGCGCACCGTCACGGTGGGATACGGAGCCCCCATAGACTCGGGGTTGCCGAGCTTAACCACGCTGCCGGACTGCATGGGGCCCGCCATATTCGGCACGCAGTACTGCAAAATCCACTCCTTTGGCGCCCCCACCTGCAAATACACGGTATAGATCGGCCTGCCCGATAGTGCGTCGGCGCCTTCCGCGAACGTTTCCGAAGACGAGGGCTGCACCACAACGATGTCAAAAACACCGTTGTTAGGATGGATGACGCGCAGTGGCGTGCCGTTAAGCCCGGGCGGGCTCAGCATGCCAAACACGCGCCCGCCGCCGGCTGCCGGGCCCGAGCCGCCTTCAGACGCGGGATCGCCGGCCTCTTCGCCCGTTCCCGACGTTCCGCGGCCTGCGCCACCACCCAGGCCGGGGATTCCGAATAACGGCGGCGCACCGGGCAGCCGTGCGAACTGGTTGCCCGCGGGAATGAATAGAGCTTTCAGCGCGTCGGTCAAAGGAGCCGGGTCGGGAGACAGCGCCAGCACGTGGATCGGATGACCGGTGAACGGATCAATGGAGGTTGGACCGTCGGTCTCCTTCGCTGGCTCGAGCAGCCGCACGGGCATGGTGGTAGCCGGTGGCAGAGGGATGGCCGTTTCCATATTCATAGGCGGTGCGGCTGACACAGGCAGGTCGGAAGTGAGCTTCTCGCCGTTGGGGGTTTCCAGCCGAGGGACAGAGTTGAGCTTTGGAGCTTCGAGCCTGGCGGTGATGTTTCCAGGATCAATCGGCCGCTCCGGCGGTTTTGCTGTCTCGGCATCCCAGAACAAGAGTTGTGGCAGCCGCTTTTCGACCTGAGGCGGGAGCTCGAGCGAGAGCTCGCCGACTTCGAGCGCCTGCAAGGCCCTTCCGCCGAGGAGGGAGAGCGGCTGCTCCGATGGATCTTTCAGGAGCACCGTTTCCACGCCCTCGTCGCTGAACGCGGGGGTGCGATCCTCGGGATGGCGGTC
>Ga0137403_10010117_pt1 | contig 10451 bp, 6 predicted proteins | sample CZOMad2_1_16fung_FD_122057 | JGI IMG/M metagenome (GOLD analysis project Ga0137403, IMG submission 122057) | Vadose zone soil fungal communities from Angelo Coast Range Reserve, California, USA - CZOMad2_1_16fungal (Hybrid Assembly) | ecosystem: Environmental > Terrestrial > Soil > Vadose zone... | reverse complement strand
TACGGCCGCGTCGGCTATCACGATTTCGAAGGCATCACTCTGTATGCCGACGAGCGCAGCCGCATGCTGGCGAGCCTCGGGGACAAGCATGTGTTGGTGCTGCGGAACCACGGGGTCGCAGTCTGCGAGCGCGATATCCCCACGACCTTCGCGCTGCTGTGGAGCGTCCAGCGAGCCGCGGAAATTCAATGTCAGTCAGGCGCGCTCGGCGGCGAGGACGTGGTGCTGGACGAAGCGATTCAGGAACGTTGCCGCAGCTCGGTCACGGACTTGGGCAGCGGCATTCCAGTGGCCCGCCTCGTGTTCGATGCAACCGTCCGCCGCATGCGATCGCGGCGTCCGCCCTGATGCGGTTCATTCTGCCAATGGCGAGGGCCGAATCTGGAAGTGAACGACCAGCGGTTTGCTGCCCTTGCCCCCTTCCTTGTGCCAGGGGAGTCCGGTCCCCGCTCGTGATCCAGACGCCGCGTCCCTTCCAACCCGCGGCGGCGTCATCGATACGGCCAGACTGCCGGATGCTTTGGTTCAGCGTTATCCCGACCTGCGATGAATGAAATAATTTGTACGGCTCGCCGACGGCGCCGCCCGCGTTTTGCAAAAGGCCCGTTGGTGAGCGGCAACGATGCAGGCAATCGGGGCCGCTTCTACGAGTGCGAGCCGATGCCGCGGAGCAACGATCGCGCGAAATCCGGGCCGACTCGGTACTGTTGCGCTACCGGCTGACACGAGACTGACATCTTCTGTCTGGAACCTTTCCTGCACTTGCCGGGTCACTACCCGGATGGATACGAGCCACGGAGACGCAGTGCAAATCAGTGTAGTCATCGTGAGCAACGTGCGGCTGCACCGGGATGGCCTGGTGGCGCTGCTCCGTGGGTGTCCGTCGATCAAAGTGCTGGGTGCGGACAGCGTGCAAGAGACCCAGAACGTGCTGCGCACCACGGCGACCGACGTCGCTTTGATCGATGCGCCGTCGCCGGGTGCCTCGGACCTTGTCAGGGCGCTTCGAAAAATCTGCGCGCGGATACGAATTTTGGCTGTCGGGATTCGCGAGACTGCGAGTGAGGTAGTGACCTGCGCGGCCGCCGGCATCGACGGTTACGTGCCGATGGACGCCGCGTTGGGCGATATGGTTATCGCCATCGAGAATGTGGTACGAGGCGAATTGACCTGCTCGCCCAAGGTCGCCGCATCGCTCTACCAGTGCATCGGCTCTTCGAGGGCCGCCGCCGTCAGCGCGTTGACCACGCGCGAGCTTCAGGTCGCCGAGTTGATGAATCTCGGCTGTCCCACCAAGGAAATCGCCTGGCGCTTGGGAGTGCAGCCCAGCACGGCGAAGAACCACATCAGGAACATTTTGCACAAGCTTGACGTGCATAGGCGCGGCCAGGCGGTGGCCAAGCTGCGGACTTTGACCGGCGAAGGTTTCAGCGAGACCTAACGGACCTGAAGGCCTACGCACGTTCGCCGCCTCCGTTCTCACACCCACAATCCCGCCGCGCGCAACTGCAGTATGGCATTCATCGGATCGCCGAGGTAAGCCGGGTGAGTGAAGGGCGGCTGCAGCGTGCCAAGAACGGTTCCTGCGCCGATCCCGCCGCCATAGAACTGTTGATTCGAGGGCGGCAAGCCCGGCACCTGCTGAAGATCGGGCAATCCGGCGCCTACACGGTTTGGGTCGACCTGCGCATAGGGTATCGCCGCGGCGCGAAGAAAATCGTACAAGATCGAAACGCGCTGATCCGCGCGCGCTCCGAAATTGATACTTTGTAACATGGGATGATGAGAGAGCAGCAGCGCTGAAAACCCCGCGATATGCGAGGCCGCCATCGAACAGCCGTCCCAAGCCGCATAGCCGCCTCCGGGAACACAGGACACAACGGCGACGCCGGGCGCGCACAGGCCGACCTGTGGTCCCCAACCGCTGAAATTGGTTGCGTAGATGCCCGAGAATGCGATCAGTTGTGGCAAGGCTCTTTGCGCATGGCGAGTGTCCTGCGGATACTCGCCGAGTTTGCCGACGGCCGATACCGTCATCACGCCGGGTACATTGCCCGGGAATTGCACGGCTCCGCCGGAGTTACCGGCTCCGGCGATGCAGGCGATTCCGTTCAATCGTGCCTCGGTGATCTTCTGTGCCACGAGTTCGGAGAATTGCTCGCTGGTGACACCGATCTGCACGATATCCAGACGTCGCTCGATGCATTGATCCAATGCATCAATGAGATCACTGAAGTGACCGCCCGGCACTACTTTAAATATGTGCAGCTCGGAGCCCGGCGCACAACCGATGATGCCGGAGGACGCGGCAAGAGCAGAGGCGGCGACAATGCCGGCGCAATGGGTGCCCTGTCCCAGCTCGTCCGATTTCCAACTTTGAGGGTCTTTGTCCCGGGTGAAGTCCACGCCCCGGACGATATGACGAAGGAGCGGGTGCGAAGTGTCGCAGCCTGAATCGATGATGCCGATCTTGGTGCCCGCACCATTCCAATCCATGGGTACTCGATCGAACTTCATGTTGCGCTGACCCCAGCTGTAGGAGCGCTCGCCCGGCTCGCCCGGAAAGCTCCCCGAAGTTCGATCCAGCGGATTCAACCGAATGACATTGACCTGTCCGGGTTCGAGGGATGGATTCTGAATGTATCGTTCCCAGTGGTCTGCCGCGGGCCGCACGTAGACGGCATGGATGCCCGAGCCATCGACGGCGTGGGTCTGCAAGCTTGCCTGTCCCGATGAATCCGTGATGGCTTGCACGGGAAAACCGGGACCATACAAATTGACGACCGCGTTCGCGAGCGGCCGTTCGCCTTCGCCGAGAATGCGGAAGCGGATTTCGCGGCGCGGACGAGGAAATGGCATCACCTGCACGGCGTGCTGCCAGCTCATGGGCTCCGTGACGGCCATATCGGAATAGCCCAGAGGCGCGTCGATTTCGACGATCACATGAGGAGGCGCATTCAGGCGCAACGCCTCGCCGCGCTGTTCGTCCATGTGAGCTACCACCACCTCCTGTGCCGACGCGGCCGCCTGTGCCGCCGCGGCCGGCGCCCCAGCGATCGGGGTCATCCCAGCGGCTTGTAAACCGCGGCCTTTCAGACAGCGAGTGATTTCCACGCCGTCCATCTGGCCGAGCCTCTCGAGAAAGGGATCGCCGGGCAACGATGCGATTCCGGGCAGCGATCTAAACCCGATCAAATACCGCTGCTTGCGGCGCACAACCGTGGCAGGATTCTTGTCAGCGGTGCCGGTACGCGATCCGGACCTGTCGTCTTCGGTAACCCGATCCTGCGCGGTCCCGTTTTGAGCGGTGAGCGGTTCCGCCGCTGCGCCCGCCTGGGTCGCTCTCCTGGATTGGGTTAGTTTGGCCGCCTGGCCCGGATCATCTTTTTGCTCAGCCATGACAAGTCTCCTGCCTCGGTTGTGGAATCACTTTGCGCTCGCGATCGCTCGCATCGTCTTTTCTTGCATCAGCCAACGCAGGTCAATGCATCGTGATACCGGGCACGAAGTTCGGTCCCAGCGGACCTGGTATGAATTGGCCGGCGCCCTGGAATTGGCCAACGTAGGGATTGACGGAACTTTGGACAGCCTGTTGCGCCGCCAACTGCACAAGCTGCTGTGCGACCAAGTAATGGTATTGGGCGAGTTGCTGCAGCAGGTGATGACGCGGCGTCATCGCCGGATTGATCTGCTCCGGGTTTGGCTGCTGCTGCGTCCACGCGCCGATGGGTTGCGCCGCTCCGTTCGATAACCCCGTGAAAGGATTCATGGCCGAGGGCTGCTGTGCCGCGAGCTGTTGCGCCGCCAGCTGGTGCGCCAGAAGTTGCTGGATCGCCTGCTGCTGCAGAGCCGCCTGTTGTTGCGCGGCCTGTTGTTGCCCTGGATGTTGCCAGCTCGGCCATTGCGGCAGACCTTGAGCGAAGGCGGGTGTCTGCTGAGGATAACCGTACGGCGTGTTCGCGAAAGGAATGTAGCCCGGGTTGCTCAAGAAGGCCTGCGGGCCGAAGGTCGCCTGGGGATAAAAGTTGCCTTGCGGATTGCTCTGGAAGGCCTGTGGGCCGAAGGCACCCTGGGGATAAAAGTTACCTTGTGGATGAAGCATATTGAAAAACCTCCGTCTTGATGGCCTGTAATGTGCCGGTACGCGGCACCCGTATCGCACCGATGGCGAATTTCGCGGTCGACTACCGCTTCGACGTGGGGAGAGGCTAGATCCGGCCGCTGCGTGCGTACATGACTCGATGGTGCCGGCAGGCCTCAGCCCTGGGAGGGCTCAGAAGCGCTGATCTCTTTGGCCTATTGCGCCCAATCGACTTCTATGCAGGCGCTCAGGACGAGACTGGCACCACCGTTCAGCCGATTCTGGCCCTTATAGGGCGCGACCCTGTGTGTTACGAATGGCTATCTCACTCACGGATTCACGGGCACGCGCAGCAACATGAACGCCATACCTTCTCCGTCTGAACTGCGTCCCGTCATCGAGGCCGATCGTGCACATGTCTGGCACCACTTGACCCAGCACAAGGCCTTCGAAAAGACCGACCCCCGCGTATTCGTCGAAGGGCGCGGCCTCAAGCTGTGGGACGCCAACGGCAAGGAATATCTGGACGGCCTCTCGGGCGGTGTCTGGACGGTGAACGTCGGCTATGGGCGGGCCAGCATTGCCGAGGCAGTGCGTGATCAGCTGGTGCGCATGAATTACTTTGCCAACTCCGCGGGCTCCGTTCCCGGTGCGCGCTTCGCGGAGCGCCTGCTCGAAAAGATGCCCGGCCTCGATCGTGTCTATTACGCCAACTCAGGCTCGGAAGCCAACGAGAAGGTGTTCAAGATGGTGCGCCAGATCGCGCACCGTCATCACGGCGGCCGCAAGCACAAGATCCTGTTCCGGGAGCGCGACTACCATGGCACCACGCTCGCAACCCTCGCTGCCAGTGGGCAGCCGCAGCGCAGCGCGCAATATGGGCCACTGCCCACCGGGTTCGTGGAGGTTCCGCATTGCCTCGAGTACCGGAGCCAGTACGGCTCCGTCGCCAACTATGGCGAGCGGGCGGCGAGGGCGATCGAGGAGGTGATCCTGCGCGAGGGCCCCGATACGATCGGTGCGATCTGCCTCGAGCCCGTGACGGCGGGTGGGGGCGTCATCACTCCGCCTACAGGCTATTGGGAGCAGGTGCAGGACATCTGCCGGCGCCACCGTATTCTCCTGCACATTGATGAGGTGGTTTGCGGTGTCGGCAGAACCGGCAAGTGGTTCGGCTACCAGCACTACGGCATCAAGCCGGACTTCGTGACGATGGCCAAGGGCGTGGCGTCCGGCTACGCCGCCATTTCCTGCGTCGCCACGTCAGAAGCCGTGTTCGATCTGTTCAAGGATGATCCCGAGGATCCGCTGTCTTATTTCCGCGATATCTCGACCTTTGCCGGATGTACCTCGGGACCGGCTGCGGCCCTGGAAAACATGCGCATCATCGAGGATGAGAAATTGCTGGCGAACACCCTGGCTATGGGCGAGCGCCTGATCGGAAATCTCAGGACCCTGCAGCAGCGTCACGACGTCATCGGCGATGTGCGCGGCATTGGCCTGTTCTGTGGCGCTGAGCTGGTTCGGGATCGGGCCACGCGCGAACCCGTGGAGGAAAAAGAGGTACAGGCCGTGATCGCCGATTGCAGCTCACAAGGCGTGATCATCGGTGCCACCAATCGCTCCATTCCGCGCTTCAACAATACGCTCTGCTTCAGTCCCGCGTTGATCGCCACGGCGGATGAGATCGACCGCATCACGAATGCGACGGACAAAGCATTGACGAATATATTCAGTTCGAAGCGCTAGCCGACGGACGCGCTTCGCTATCCCTCGCCGGCCTGAAGGCCAGCGTTTCTCGCGGAGAAATATGATGAAGATGACCACGGAAGAAGCCTTCGTGAAGGTGCTGCAGATGCACGGCATCGAGCACGCCTTCGGCATCATCGGCTCGGCGTTCATGCCGATTTCCGATCTCTTTGAGAAGGCCGGAATCACCTTCTGGGATGTGGCGCACGAGTCGAACGGCGGTCTCATCTGCGACGGCTACACGCGCTCGACCGGGAAGATGGCGATGGCGATCGCGCAAAACGGGCCGGGCGTCACAGGGTTCGTGACCGCCGTCAAGACCGCTTATTGGAACCATTCGCCGATGCTGCTGGTCACCCCGCAGGCGGCGAACCGTACCATCGGTCAGGGAGGTTTCCAGGAGCTCGAACAGATGGCCCTGTTCCGCGATATCGTCGGCTATCAGGAGGAAGTTCGCGATCCGACTCGGGTACCGGAGGTTCTGAATCGGGTCATCGCCAAGGCTAAACGTCTCTCGGCACCCGCGCAGATCAACATTCCCCGCGACTTCTGGACCCAGGTCATCGACGTGCCGCTGCCGACGTCGTTGGAGTTCGAGCGACCGGCAGGGGGTAGCAGGGCGATTGCCGAAGCCGCGCACCTGTTGTCGGAGGCCAGGTTTCCGGTGATCCTCTCGGGGGCCGGCGTTGTGCTCGGCAATGCGATTTCCGAGTGCATGGCACTCGCGGAAAAGCTGGAGGCGCCGGTCTGCAACAACTATCAGCACAATGATTCCTTCCCCAGTGACCATCCTCTGAGCGTCGGGCCCTTGGGCTACAACGGCTCGCGCGCGGCGATGGAACTGATCGCGGAGGCCGACGTCGTGCTCGCGCTCGGCACACGCCTGAATCCTTTTTCGACACTGCCGTGTTATGGGCTCGACTACTGGCCAAAGTCTGCGGCGCTGATTCAGGTCGATATCAATGCCGACCGGATCGGTCTCACGAAGCCGGTCACGGTCCCGATCTGCGGTGACGCCAAACTGGTGGCGGCGCAGCTACTGAGTCAGCTGTCCGCAATGGCGGGGGACAGGGGGCGCGCCGAGCGGCACGAGGGGATCGCAGCCCGCAAGCAGGCGTGGACCCAGACTCTCGCGACGATGGATCACGAAGAGGATGATCCCGGCACCGTCTGGAACGCCGACTGTCGCTCGCGGGAGCCGGACCACATGTCCCCACGTCAGGCTTGGCGGGCCATCGTCGCGGGTCTGCCCCGCGAGGCCATCATATCGAGCGACATCGGCAACAACTGTGCGATCGGCAATGCCTATCCGAGGTTTCAGCGCGGACGCCAGTACCTCGCGCCCGGACTCTTCGGACCCTGCGGCTACGGCTTTCCCTCGATCATCGGCGCCAAGATCGGCAATCGCTCGACACCGGTCGTAGGTTTCGCCGGTGACGGCGCTTTCGGCATCTCGATGAACGAGATGACCTCGATCGGTCGCGACGAGTGGCCGGCCGTCACGATGGTGATCTTCCGCAACTACCAGTGGGGTGCGGAGAAGCGCAACGCGATTCTCTGGTACGACGACAACTTCGTCGGCACGGAACTGGACCCGAAGCCGAGCTACGCGCGGGTCGCCGAGGGCTGTGGCCATCGTGGCGTGACGACTCGTACGCCCAACGAGTTGACGCAAGCGCTGAAAACGGCCTGCGCGGCGCAAGCGGACGGCATCACGACCTTCATCGAGGTCATCCTCAACCAGGAACTGGGCGAGCCATTTCGTCGCGATGCCATGAAGAAGCCGGTCGTCGTCGCAGGCATTCGCAAAGAGGATATGCGCCCGCAACAGCCCACATGAGCGTGGCCCGCGAACGGTGCGTGCTGGTCCTGAACGCCGGGTCGTCTTCGCTCAAATTTGCATTGTTCGCAGGCGACGAGCGGCTCCATCACGGCCAGGTCGAAGGCATCGGCACGCGTCCTCGGTTCCTGTTCGGTGGGGAAAGCTCGGCCGCGGATTTGGCACCCACCGCGCGCCATGTCGAGGCCCTGGCGCGGATACTGCAGGCTCTTCGCGCGCGCGGCATTGAGCCCGCCGAACTCGCCGCCTGCGGCCACCGGCTGGTGCACGCCGGCACGCGCTTCGTCGCCCCCGCGGTGGTCGATGCGGAACGGCTTGCCGAGATCAACGCCCTGCGGGAACTTGCGCCGCTGCACAACGGTTTCGGGTTGGATGCCATTGAGGCGATGACCGCCGCTGCCCCGGGCGTGCCGCAAATCGCCTGCTTCGATACGGCTTTTCATTCGACCGTGCCTGAAGTCGCCAGTCGCTTCGCCCTGCCGGCGGAGCTGCATGCGGCCGGCTATCGCCGCTTCGGTTTTCACGGCCTCAACTTCGAGCACGTCACGGCGACGCTCACCGAGCGGGCAGGGCCGGCGGCCACGGAGCGTTTGCTCGTGTTCCACCTGGGGAATGGCTGCAGTCTGGGCGCGATACGGGACGGACGCAGTGTTGCCACGACCATGGGGTATTCCACGCTCGACGGTTTGGTGATGGGTACACGCTGCGGATCGATCGACCCCGCAGTCTTGCTGGCGCTGCAGCGGAAGCAGGGGCTGTCGCTCGACGCCCTGGAAGCGCTTCTGTACCGGGGCTCGGGACTGCTGGCGCTCTCAGGCCTCAGCTCCGACATGCGGGAGCTGGAGCGACGCGATACGGAAGCCTGTCGCTTTGCCATCGAGCATTTTTGTTACTGGGCTGCGCGCCACGCGGGGTCGCTGGCGGTCACTCTCGGGGGCGTCAATTCCATTGCCTTCACGGGCGGGATCGGCTGCGGCAGCGCCCGCGTGCGCGAGGGCATTGTCTCTCACCTCGAATGGCTTGGCATCGAGCTCGATCCGGAGCACAACGCACGCCATGCGGAGATGATTGCGACCCGGCAATCGCGCTGCCCGGTGTGGGTCATCGCCGCTGACGAAGAACGCGCCATATTGCGGCACGTACAGGCGTTACTCGAGAGATACCGTGGGTGAGATCCCGGTGTGAAACCTCGACTCGTTGACGATCCCGCGCGCCGTCCTGCATGGTATGATCGGGCGCATTGCGCGGTGCCGGAGACGCCGGCCAGCGCCCAGCGTTGCCCCCGGCGCTCGGATCGGGGTGAAATTGAGCGGAGGACGGCGACGTACCCAAGTGCTCTGGCGACAGCTGCTGAGACTGCAGCCCGCCTCGGCCGTCACGCTCCAGGCCCAATTGCGCGCGCAGCTGATCACAGCGATCGCCGGCGGCAGCCTGCCGCCGAGCCGACCGCTGCCCTCGAGTCGCGCACTTGCCGTGCAGCTCGGAATCGCCCGCAATACTGCGATGATTGTGTATCAACAGCTGGCGGATGACGGTTATCTGATCGCTCGGCGCCGGCAGGGCTACTACCCCAACCCGGCGGTGATCGCAGCACGGCCTCACGCCGTAGTGCCGGATGGACTCGCCGCGGCCGCCTCTCCCAACTGGGCGACCCGGATGAAGCGGCGACCGTCCCTGCAGCGGAACATTTCCAAAGTTGCCGACTGGGAGCGGTACGCATTTCCATTCATCTACGGGCAGCTCGACAAGACCCTGTTTCCCGCCGCCAAGTGGCGCGCGAGCTGCCAACAGGTGCTCTCCGGTGCCGAGGCGCTCGATTGGGCCAAAGACCGATACACCCGCGACGATCCCGGGCTCATTGAGCAGATCCGCGACAAGGTACTGCCACTGCGCGGTATTTGGGCGACGGGCGAAGAGATCCTCGTCACGATCGGCGCACAACAAGCGCTTTATCTGCTGGCCGATCTGCTGTTCGACGGCAGAACCACGGTTGGCATCGAGAACCCAGGCTACCCGGATGCCCGCAACATCTTCGCGCAGCGCACGGCCCTGCTTCGCGCGCTGCCGCTCGACGAGCACGGTCTCTGCGTCGGAGCCCCGCTGTCGGGCTGCCAGTTCGTGTACGCAACGCCCAGCCACCAGGCCCCGACGACGGTCACGATGCCGGTCGGGCGCCGACTTGAACTCCTGCGGCAGGCCGAGAGCGAAGACTTCGTGGTCATCGAGGATGACTACGAAACGGAGGTGAGCTTCTCCGGTCTTCCGAACCCGGCGTTGAAGAGCCTCGACCGCAGTGGTCGTGTGATTTACGTCGGGAGCCTCTCGAAATCCCTTGCGCCGGGGCTGCGGCTCGGCTACATCGTCGCACCGGCTCCGCTGATCGTGGAGCTGCGCGCACTGCGGCGGCTGATGATCCGTCACCCGACCGCATTCATCGAGCGCAGCTTTGCCCGGTTTCTCGCGCTGGGATACTTCGATACCTTCAACCGTCGCCTGGTGGCGGCGTACCGCGAACGGGTCACGGTGATGGCCGACGCTCTGGCCCGCCACCTGCCCGAGGCGCGCCATCCCCCGGTGACCGGCGGCTCCTCTTTCTGGATTGAGGGGCCTCGCTGGCTCGATACCCGACGCCTGGCCGACGAGGCTCGCGCCGAGCGGGTGCTGATCGAGCCCGGCGACGTGCACTTCGCCCAAGATATTCCGCCGCTGAACTTCTTCAGGCTCGGTTTCTCATCGATCGGCCCGGCTGCGATCGCCGAAGGCATCCGCCGTCTCGGCGGC
>Ga0137403_10010115_pt1 | contig 10452 bp, 7 predicted proteins | sample CZOMad2_1_16fung_FD_122057 | JGI IMG/M metagenome (GOLD analysis project Ga0137403, IMG submission 122057) | Vadose zone soil fungal communities from Angelo Coast Range Reserve, California, USA - CZOMad2_1_16fungal (Hybrid Assembly) | ecosystem: Environmental > Terrestrial > Soil > Vadose zone... | reverse complement strand
TTGTGGGCGAGCATGCGGTGGTAGCAGACGGTGGTGCCGAGGCCGCCGAGGGCGATGCTCAGTACCGTCATGCCGACAACTTTGAGGCTGGGGATCGGGAAAAGAATCAGACCGACGACCGCAAGAACGTGAATCAGGACGATATAGGTGAAGACGCCTTCTTTGCCGCGGACGGGTTTCCAGAAAGGGCGGTCCCAGGGGCGCTCTTGTTGCGTTGCGGTCAGTTCCATGTGTTCTCCGGCGATCTGCTTTGTTGATTGCGCGAGTGCCTGGTGCGCTGAGCTTGATAGGCAACCATAACCATACCATTTTCTGGCGCGACGCGCGGGAAAACTGTGCCGAAGTGAACACAAGGTGCGAGAGCGATACTTGGCCTTCCGAACAGGTCGGGGAACGTCGGAAGGTCGGAACGTCCGAACGTCGGAACGTCGAAGGGTCTGAGAGTCCAAGAGTTGAAGAGTCGAAGAGTTGAAGAGCCGAAGAGCCGAAGAGTCGAAGAGTCCAAGAGTCGAAGAGTCGAAGAGTCCAAGAGTTGAAGGTAGCGAGGCAGCGAGTTCCCCGCAGCTGCATCCGGGGTAAACCAAAATGGGAATTGTTGGGTGACACCCGGCAGTTTTTAGAAAGAGTTTGGAAGCGCTTGATTGCGAAAGAGTTGTGAAACACTCTTGGTGCAAAGAGCGAAAAGAGCGTCGTGAAATTACGAGCAGACCCCCACACCCCCGGGCATTTGTAAGGGTGTGCAAGGAAAGAGGTTGCGGGAGGGGGCATTTGTAAGCGAATGAAAACAAAGGACGGTTGGAAGCACGTCGGAACGTCGGAATGTGCGAACGTCGTCGGACGTCGGAACGTCGGTACGTTGGAAGTGGAGAAGAGCAAGAGGCAAAGAGGGCGGAGAGTTCTTGGCTTGAAGGATGTGACCCCCCGTCGCGATGAAAAGAGTGCCGAAGTGATTGATAAACAAAGGGTTGCGAGACGGCCGTCACGGAAAAGAGTGAGCAAACCTCTGAAAAGAAAAGACTTGAATGAGAAGAAGGCAGAAATGGAAGTGGCGTCGGGAGGGGAGGCCGGGATTTGCGAGTGGCAAACACACGCTAGAATAGCACAAAAGTATACCGCGTGTCAATTACTTTCTTGTTAGCATTCGAACGGGACGGTAAGACATTGAACGGTCGAGGGTTGGACAAACGAAAGCGAAGAATGACCTACCTCTGTCACATCGTCGAAAAGGTGAAGGTCAATTTTTGACCCAAATGTTCCCTCTTCAGTCTTTTCAAATAGTCGTCCGTCTCATTTTGTCGGTCAACGACTTCAGCCTCGGTCAGGACGGAAATCTCTGCACCTCCTTTTAAGCCCAAGCTGTTGAACGATGTCCCCATGCGAATACCGGCATTCCGCGTTAGCCACGATCGATCATGTATTGGTAGTTCACCCGTTATTTGGGTACCGATAACGGCCAGTTCAGTGTGTGGCGGCTCTTGATCTGAAAAGTGCTTCTGCCAGTATTCCCTATAGGCTCTCTGATAGTCAGGTGAAAGGCCGTCGTCAGTCTGTTTCTTTCTGCTCGTGAGGATTGTAACCTCTACCGCAGGCGCAGCTTCAAGAATCAGTCTGAGAACCTCCAGGTCCTCGACACCGAACCACGGATCACAAATATGAAGAAATGAATCCGCGCGCGTTTCCAGCCATCGCTTCAAATACTCCAGTGCAATTGCACGTGCTCCAGCGTGTACGAATATTTTCGACGACTGATCGGCTAATGTTGGCGCTTTGCTGGAACGAACGGGTCCGCTGTGGCGGTTCGCAATTGCGGATACAAGCTCGCAACTCGCAATCGATGCATCACATAGTTCCCGGAGAAGAACACGACCGTCAGATGCTTTTGATAGTCTGCAGATTGCGTTCTCGATAGCGAACGAGAAAACAGGGTAAGCTTTCCTGAGTGACTCCGCAGAAGCCAACTTAATCCACTCGCGCAGCGTTTTCACGTGGCGTGTCTGGATCCGATTGGCGTTCAATTGTCCGAGCAATGCCTGCGCTACCTCAGCTAATCTGTGAAAGTTGGTGCCCAGCTCCTCAAGCTGTTCAGGCTGCTTGTTTAGCAAGCTGTCGCGGAACTCATTGTATTTGATTCTTTCTCTTGCCTTTCGGCGGGCATCGTCAGTGTCTAGTGACGATGCCAGCGAGGAAGCGGCATCTGGATCTATCCGGTAAGCCAAGTCGACTAGCCGGCGCTGGATCGGCTCAGTCTCGGGGTCATTAGTGCGCAGGAGCACGTCTCTGGCATCATTGAGCATCTTCTTTGCCAGTGGCTTGTCGATATCAGCTGCAAGCGATGCTAGAGTCTGGAGCCTACCCAGCTTGTCCAGAAAACTTGGTATGGAAGTAGTTAATTGGTAAGCTTCATTCAACAAGGGCACTTTTTGTGGCCATAGATCATTTGGAAGTGTTTTTGCGAGAATCGCCAGCACAAACACTCGATCGCAAACGTTTGGAATTGACCTGCCAAGGCCGATCAGGTTCTCCCAAGCCGGGATTCTATGTTTTTGCAGCCTCGCCACTTGGGCTGAGGAAATGATCGCAAAGCCGTTGTGGGTGATGAATCTGGGATTCGGCAATTTATCGGCCACTAATTTCGTCAAGCGTTGCGCCAACTCATTTCGTTGCTCTCGAGTGAGCGGTGTTTCATTGTGGTTCCAGATCGCGCTCTGAACCAGTGTCTCAATGTGGTGATAGATGAGCGAATCGCTGTCCATCAGAGAGAGCAACGTGCATATATCACCTGCTGACTGCCAGTCTAAGTTGCATTGTTCCTCTCGATTTTCAAAGGGATCGCCTGGCGGGACGCGACGAAATATGAACTCAACTATCAGGTCCAAACTGACATCGCGCCATTCGCGTGGTAAACGATTCACGAGCTCCAAAGTGGAGGCAGCGTGTGCTTGATAGAGCGCGGGGCTCGAACTAGTGAGGGCCCGTTTCCAAAGGGAGTAGTCCTGCTTCTCTAAGACACTCAACAATGGTTGAAGGTACTGACTAACTATCTTTCGTGCGTCATCAGTCCGGTCAGCTTTGACGTATCTCAGAGACACGTCAGTCCAAAGTCGTACGCGAGAGATCAAGCTTGGGATCCGATCAATAGCGCTGGCAATGCTTGCCAGGTCATCTGCGGTTTCAAAACGGCTCGCAAACAAACCAGAAAATGCGCGAATAGCAAGTCGAAGGCTGGAAATATACACGGGTCGTCCGCAATCTAATTGTGGGTCGCGCTTGAGTTCTTGTCCCTTCTCCAAATAGAACAACGCTTCGGGACGGGCCTCCCTTGCAAGTAGACTCGTCAATTTATGAGCTGAGTCGATTTTCTCAACACCCCCGTCCATCGACTCCCATGTCGATCTTAGTACCTGAAATACTTTGTCTCTCAAGCCTTCATACTTGGGATCCCCAGCCCTGGCCAGGAGAGCTGCCGACCATCCACACGCCTTACGTCGAAAAACGATATCAGAGAGTTTGCAGGACCTATCGATAAAGGGAACTAATTCACTTAGCGTTGTTTTTATGCTTTCATTAGTCGATTCTTGGGAGCGGCGTAAGATTCTTTCGATGGCTTTGTCAGCCACGTCAACATCCACGATTTTATCGACGACATTACTGAGAAAGCTAAAGGGAATCGATTCAAGCGGTTGAATCAGCGCCGATTCAATCAAGTCAAACTTGGCCCTATCCCGTCTAGGTTCTGCATTAAGCGACTCCGCAAGCGCCAGTCCTCGATGAGGAAGGGAGGTCGCCAACACTTCGATCATGCTTTGCGTAACCTTCAAATGCTCAGCGGTCGAACCCAACAGCTCACTGATTTCTCTTTGAAACTCTTCCTCCACAAGCATCGCAATGATGGATGTCTCCTGGATCTTATTCTGTGGGTCAATTGAAGGCAAGGCAGCCATCAACCGAGCAGTGCAACCTGTTCTCACTTCGAGATCCTTAATCGCTCTGATTTCGAGATAGACCTCCTGTAGCCGCCTACTCGCCGCATCAGGGTCGTTCTTGGCTTCAGCTTGCCCAAGCGTGAGCTGCAATTGTATGTAGTCTTGCGTTGGCCCTTGCGTCCTTAGAACGCCCCGCTGGGTATCGAAAGTCGAGATAAGCTTCTCAAGCTTGGGTTTGTCCGTTATATGGGGGAGCGGAGTTGCCAATTCCCGAAGGTCCTTTGCGGTTGGAGCATATTCGCTCGTATTGATCACTAGCTTGAGCGCATGCTCGATTACGTCGGCAGAGTTCTCTTTGTCGTCCGTGTACAACGCCCAAAGCCGAAGCATGAATATCTTTTCGGAAGGTGTTGAGAGTTTTTGAACTTCGGCCAGGATGTCGTTGACCGAGTATGTTCCGAGCATGAATGACACAGCGCTAGAAAATTTGCGCACCACGGGATTCTTGATTCTGTGTTGAAAGGTCTCAAACACGGAATCAATTCCAATTTTGTCCTTCTGTGCGTTGACTAGTGCATCGACGGAAAGTTGGGCGAACGTCCAATCGCTGGCAGAATCCTCATTGTCTACAGCAGGTAGGCGTTCGGCTAACTTGATTCCAAGATCTGGTTTCGAGTACATCAAATCGGACGCAAGACGAACAGCACGATTTCCGAGCTCCTCAGGAGTGACCTGGTCAAATAGGAGGGTAATTTGTTCTAAGAGCTCTGGCTTTGGTGTCAAGCCATTTTCTTTCTGAAAGCGAGCGATCGTAGCCAGTAATCCCAGTCGATCTTGTTTCAAGATCGCGGCCTGAGCCACGCTAACTGCCTGAGCGTATTCCTCGAGCGACATCCAAGCTCGGACCTCAGACCTTAACGTTGAAAATCTGTCAAACTCTTGCAATGCAGCCTTCTGAACTCCAAAACGCAGCAAGTCTCCGTCTCTGCCAAGACGGAATGCGGTCGATACCCCAAGGGTCGCACTTTGGCGCACGGGCAAAAGGGACCCGCTGCGATTAACCATCGCGCTGAAGTGCTCAGGAGAGAGATACGCTACTAGCTCTTCTAGTTTTTCGGCCTGCTCCAAGTACGTCGGGAGAAGCGCCAAAGCGCTGTCCGTTTCTGGATTTTGCAGGAAATAGTCGATCGCCATTTGTCGGACCAACGGACGCCGTGACAGCAGTCGATCTTCGACAAATCGTCGAAAACGTTCGGATACAAATTCCGCGACCTCATGATCAGTTTTCGGAAGACGTACGAATGCCGCCGCCCCAAGAGACCGGCGGGTCTGTTCTGGCGATTGCCGTGTGATCAAGGCAAGATCCGCCACAGAATGCTTGGGCGTTGGTTGCGAGGCCAATGTGAGAAGATTCAGCAGAGGTTCATTAGTCTGATCGACCGTTTTCCATTCAAGGTCAAAGAGATTGGGTAATTTCTCTGGAAGCTCATTCAGCAACGATTCGGGAGTCGTGCCTGCTTCCAGTAGGCGCCTGATGCTGGCGATCTGTCCTGGAACGCCCCTACTAGAGATTTTGTATAGTTCTTCGAAGAACCGTCGATCAATTTGCAGATCAGAAAAATAGGCAAAGGTTTCCTCAAGAGCAAAACCGGACAGGATATAAGACTTGTGTTGTACTCGTCCCCTTAAGTACCGAAAAATATACTCTGGTCGAGTGGCGATCAGGCATCTGACACGTGGGACTCCTACGGGCAACAACCCGATGATAGCTGACTTGGCCTGAGCTTCATCTGGGACATCTTCAATTCCATCCACGACAAAATAAAAGTCAATGTTCTTGCGGGCAGCCATTCGTGCTAATCCGAAAACCAGCTGTCGATAGTAGGATTCATCTGTTTGTTCGTCTTCTCTTAACTCCCTTCCTTGCAAGATGAAATGCATCTGATTGCACATGTCTCTAAGGAGAATCTGAAGATCATATGAAAACCAGCTCGTGGGTTTGACGAATAGGCATATTGTGGTAGTTGCGTGTCTTTTTGCGAACTGCGCAAGAAGGGTCGTCTTGCCTATCTCTTCCGCGCCTTCCACCGTAAGCAACTGAATTCCGCTATGGAACATGTCGTCTAGAGTCGACAAGATATTCTCTCGGATGACTTGTTTGGATGGAAGCTCAGGTAGACTAGCTGCGACGGCAGTAACCTCGCCCTGCAGGGTGAGTTCAGTTGAGGTTGCACGAGAATGAGTGAATTGCTGCGTCATATATGACGAAATATAATATCAGGTGGGATTGATATTAACAGAGCCAGCCCCCGAAGGGGATTTTGGTTGCTTCATTCCCGCGCAATGAACTTTTTATTTCCAAAATGATGTTACGGACACGAGTGGGGTTTTCCCGACACCCCGGTAAAGGCGGTCGGGGCGCTCCAGGTATCCCCCCCCACAAACCGAAGAAAAGCCCAGCGCTACGTCGTCCAGAGAACGTCGAGCTTTTTCTCGACGCTGGCGAAATCTTTGTCGCTGGTGGCGAGAGAGGCTTTGCGGGCGGCGGCGAGGGCGGCGGCGAAGCAGTCGGTGTAGGGGAGTTTGTGCTCGGCGCGGAGTTCGGCAGCGATGCGAGTCAATTCGAGATCGGCGTCGATGATTTCGACGGGGAGTTGGGCAATGTCTTCGAGGACTTTCCTTGCGACACCGGGGCCCTTGGTGCGCCAAGTGGAGTAGTAGACTTCGCCCCAGTTCACCACGGACATCAACAATTGGCGTTTGCCTTCGACGCCGAGGCGAATCAGATCCTCGACCTTATCCACGCCCGGACGATCTTCGAAGAAGGTCATGAGGGCGCTGGCGTCAAGGACGATACGCTTCATAGCTTGCGCTCGCGTCTGCGGTCTTCCAGCAGAGCTTCGAGGGCGGACGGTCCGCCGCGGAGCGATCCGCGCAGACTGCGGATAAATTCCGGAGTGAGCGGCTGGAGAATGAGACGATTTTCCTCTTCGACGAAGGCGACCTGGGTTCCCTTTTTGATGGAGTACTTGCGGCGAAGCTTCGAAGGGATGACTAGCTGGCCTTTCGTCGTGACGGTGGAGACTTGTGTCTTCATGGGAACTCCAGGGAGTAGGGATTCGAAATAAGTATACTGGCGAGGAGAATGTAAGTCAAATAGAGATGTGGCTTACATATTTGATGATTTAGGATATTTCGGAGAAGGGCGGCCGGCCTCAGAAGGCCAGCCCTACAAAGACAAAGATGCCGGGCTTCCCGACACGGACCGTCGGGACCCCCACAAACCGGGGGAAAGCCCGGCGCTACAAGAGCGAGAAGCAGATCCCTCGACTGCGCTCGGGATGACAACAGAGGGAGAGCGAAGAGCGGGCACGATGTATCGTGCCCCTACGCCGCGGCCGTGTATGAGTTTCGCGGCGACGCGGTTGTGGTTGCCGAAGGGATTATGCAAACCCAGAAATGGGTGTGCAAAAATTGGACAGACGGTTCCCGGGCCGGCGTACGAGGATGACAGCTCGTTCTTGCAGTTAGACCAGGGAGTTCGCGAATGCCGACCCGTTGTCCGCAGTGCCAGAGCAAGCACGTCAGTAAGTCGAAGCGCAGAGGGTTGCTCGAATCCCTGGTATTCGCGCTGATCCAGGTGCGTCCCTATCGCTGCCTGACCTGTGATTGGAGGTTCTTTCGCAGGGCCGTCCCGCACGAGCACAGTGCCACTCACCCAGCCACCACAAGTACCCAGTCCGATCTTCAAGGAGCCAGGTCCCCGATATCTGAGAGAGAAGGAACGGAGTTGACCGAGCTCTGAGGGGACAGCAGACCGCCGGGAATGGGGACAACGATGGCAACGCAATGCGCGCCGAGCACGCAAGCCAGTGAAGCAAGCTTGATACAGGCAGGCCAGCGCGGCGATGCACAGGCGCTCGACACACTCTTCCACCGCCATCAGCGAACGCTTTTTCATTCAGCTCTCGGCATCATGGGCAACCCCCACGATGCAGAAGACGCCTTGCAGGATGGTTTGCTCTCCGCTTTTCGAAGCCTGAAGAGCTTTCGAGGACGCTCACAGTTTTCGACATGGCTCACGAGAGTGGTCATTAACGCTGCGCTCATGCGCCTCCGCAGGCAAGCCGTCCGTCCAAGCGCGGCGGCTGCCGAACCCATCAGCAAGGATGAAATCCCGATTACGGAGCGCTTGGTGTCCAAGGGGCTAAACCCCGAGCAACTCTTCGTGCGCCTGGAAATTCGAGAGATTCTCAGGGACCACCTCGATGAGCTTGCGCCGATTCTGCGTACCGCGTTCGTGCTGCGCAAAGTGGGGGAGTACAGCACCAGCGAGACCGCGAAGATGTTGAGTGTGTCCGAAGAGACGCTAAAAGGGAGACTGTGGCGGGCGCGCCGCGAGCTTGCCAAACGCGTGAGTAGAGGTCTTCTCGAAGGTGTAAACGCGCCTCCCGATCACGAATATGAGCCGTGAGAAGCAGAGCGGACGCGCGTGCCGGGGCTAAATTTCCTCTGGGGCCGACAGACTGTTCACGACGCTGCGAACGCCTTCCACGGATTTCGCGGACTTTTCCGCCAAAAGTTTTTCCGCACGAGATGAAACCGTGCCGGTCAAAGTGACGACGCCGTTAGTAGCGTGGATCTGAACGGTTTTCAGAGGAATGGCCTTTGTGGAGTAGAGTTCAAACTCCACGCGGCGCGCCAGCTTGTCATCAGCACTTTCCGGCGTGGCCTGAGCGTCGGAGACGCTGAGATTGTTAGTGAGACCCTGGACGCCGGGAACCTGCCAGGCGATTTGCTCAGCGGCATATTTTTGATTGGTGGTCTGGACCGTTCCGTTGAGTGCCACCGTGCGGTTCTTTACCTGGGTGGCGACGTGCTTTTCCGCCAAATCGGCATTTTTCGAAAGAGCATCGGTGACGAGAGTCTGGATTTCGAGATCCGCGACGCGTTCTCCAAGGTGCTCGCGATCCGGGTTGCGCTCGATAGCAGGATTGACGCCGAGATTGTTGTGCACTTGTTTGACGCTCGACGTGTCCTGCGCGATGGCACCGGCGACGGCCTTGACTTGCTCCGAAGGCACCTGACCCTCCAAGGTAACTTCGCCCTGGATGGTGTCTACTTTGATGTCGAAGGGAGAAACGTGTTTCGACAGGAGCAGGGCGGTACGCACCCTGGATGTTGTAGCCGCGTCTTGCGTGGATCCCTTAATGGAGGAAAATGCGTTCTGAATAGACGAATTTCGGGTAGTGATAAAGTAGACCGCTCCCACGACGAGCACTAGAAGAGCGAGTACGAGAATTGGCTTGCCGGAGCCTCTTTCGACGTTTCTAGAAGATTTCAACACTTCCTCCTCGGGCACTTCATTGGCCGCGTCCTGTCCTGACTCTTGGAACTACGACCTATCAGAGTAGAAGAAGAGAGGACGCGTGTCTGTGCGTTGTAGAACACATTGGCATGTATGGGGCAGATTTGCGGCGGTGGCGTGTGGCCTTCTGGTTTGCGGGCAAGAGCGAAAATATAAACCGCACGATCCGTTACTACAATATTGTTATCCGGAAGGATCTCGCTGACGCGTCGCCTTTACGCCCGACAGAATCCCGATGCCTAAGAGCACGACCGCGCCCACTACGATCCAGCGCGTGGGCGTATGCACCAGGTGCGCGCCATAAATCAGGCCGCCGATCACGATCGCGAAACCCATCGCATAAAGTCCGAATGACATAGCAACTCCTCCTTGAGACAGCCGCAGAGGTACGTACGCGAAGCGCTAGCTAGCAGGCCCCTTTTGACTCCGGCTGGATCATAGGTGTTTCGAAAGCGCTATGCTGTCCACTTAGGTACACATTTGAAATGCGGCAAGCAGGGTAAGGAGGAGAGACAGGGTGTCATTGCGCACCAAGGCGGCAAGGTATACAGTCGCGGCGGGTGCAGCGTCAAAATGGGAATCCGGGCTCAGAGATGAATCGTACGGCCCCGGAAGGGCCGTTGGAGGAATGGTTATGAGCGCTACGTCAACTCCCGTTGCCACAATCGTGAAAAAGTCGTTGGGATGGTCCATTGGGCTGAGCGTGCTGATGATTGTGGCGGGCCTTCTCGCCATCGTCATGCCGCCAGCGGCTGGAATCGCGATCGCGGTCTTGGTCGGCTGGCTGCTGGTGTTCAGCGGCGGAGCGCATTTGGTATTTGCGTGGCACACGCGTACAACCGGAGCGATGCTGTGGGAGATCCTCGTGGGCCTTCTCTACCTTTGCACGGGCGTGTACCTGTTGTGGAATCCGCTGGCGGGACTGGCGTCGCTGACGCTGGCGCTGGCGATATACCTGTTTGTAAAGGGAGTATTGGAACTTATTCTGTCATTCCTGCTGCGCGCGATGCCCGGTGCAGGCTGGCTGACGTTTGATGGCATCGTCACGCTGATCCTCGGCGTGCTGATTTGGAAGGCGTGGCCCTCGAGCAGCGCTTGGGCGATCGGCACACTGGTGGGCATCAGCATGCTGTTCAGCGGAATGGCTCGATTGATGCTGTC
>Ga0137403_10010114_pt1 | contig 10454 bp, 12 predicted proteins | sample CZOMad2_1_16fung_FD_122057 | JGI IMG/M metagenome (GOLD analysis project Ga0137403, IMG submission 122057) | Vadose zone soil fungal communities from Angelo Coast Range Reserve, California, USA - CZOMad2_1_16fungal (Hybrid Assembly) | ecosystem: Environmental > Terrestrial > Soil > Vadose zone... | reverse complement strand
GGCCCGTGCCTCCAGACCCAAAATCCCGCCTCTGGCCATCTGTGTTTCATCTGTGCTCATTTGTGGCTAAAAATATTTTTTAAAAATTCTAGGGTCCTACGAAGCCCGACCAAGCCCGACGACCCTTGATACCCAAGGCCTTTCATGATTGCAATGCGGCTCGCACCGGCCCGCCTGCAAACCCAACTGGAGCGCCGGCTTCCAGCCGGCACCCACGTCCAACTGCCCGTCCGGCATCGAACCAGAGTGATTTGGGAATTAACCCGGATAAACGGATCTCCACCCTTCCGCAGAGCGCATTCCCGCAACCTGATGGCCGTCCGCAAGGACCGTAAATCGCCAATCGCATATCGAAAAAATAAAAAAGTGGTTTAATTTGGTTTAATTGACCTTAATTCCCATGGCCAGTCCGGTTGGCCTGCCAGCCCGCCTGTCCCGCCACTGCGGTGATCCCCGCAACTGCGGGATCGCGCCGAAGTCCGGAGCGCGGGCGGCCCGCCCGCGTGTTCATCCCCGGAGCGCGGGTCTGCGACCCGCAGGAACATTGCCCACACGAGATCATTCGCATGACCCAAAATCACCGCTCGTCCATTCGTCATTTGAAATTCGTCATTCATGGTGGCAGTACGCTAGTACCGTAAATCGTAAATCCCATATCGAAAATTTTTTGGTTGGATTAGGTTGGATTTACTTGGATTCGGCCGGATTTGCTGGCCTTTTGGAGCGGGCGGCGGGTGCCAGTCCGGCGTCGGACCTCTGCGCCCTTCGCAAGCGTCATTTCCCATCTGTGTTTATCTGTGTCCATCTGTGGTTAAATAATTTCTACGGTCGGATTCAGTCGGATTAGGTCGGATAAACGACTCCCCAGCCCCCGATCGCCCGTGCGGCTCGCACCGCCAGACCTTGGAGCGCCGAGTTCCACTCGGCATCGGCCCACCCGCCGCCCAGACGCCAGACGCCAGACGCCAGACCCGAGACCCATAGTCCGATTTGGTACGATTTGGTCATATTTTTGCATTTTCATTGGCTTTTTTGCATGGTGGCCATACGCAAGTACCACCATCGGCCAGCTATCAACTATCAACCATCCACTCTCAATTGTCTTTATATGTTAGACTTTTTGTTGTCCACAGCAGCATATATACTAACTTAGTTAGAACAAGTCAACCAAAATATCGATTCCGAAACCCAAAAATGGTGGGGCGAGACTCCGTCGAGCCCTAACCGAACTTCCCTGTCGCGCCGAAGCCTTGGCGAAGGCGGACGTTATTGACCTCGGTGAACTTTGTTGCCAGCTAGGCTCGGCATCCAGCGGGACGAAATGACTTGGGAAGAAGACTCGACCAGACTCGGCTAGGTTCAGGAATGAGAAAACTACTGGCTGTCAGTTTCATTTTCCAGGCCTCAAAACACAAATAATCTAACGCTTTATCGCTCTGGTTTGCGCATTTAAAATAACCTTTGGGCGGTATTATGCCCAGTGTATGCATTTTTAAATGATTATTCAAAAAATCACGTAAACATATACCTGCCAGTGTAATATCTCTTGTAAAAGGATCGAAAGTAGTTTCTTTTTTTATCAAATAGCGAAATTTCTCCATACACACGGCTAACACTTTCACGTCTTGCCTACAATAGTCGTACAGTTCTTTTTTCAAAATAAAATCTTTTTTAGAAAATTTAATGCGCTGTTTTTCATAAAATTCAAAAAATTCATCCCGTTCATTCGATTTTAAATTGTTAATTTCGTAGGCATCGACTGATGGTAACTCACCCCTGTAATTCATTCCAATTTCGGTTAAGAGCGAGTAAGGAAAAAAAGTTTTGCTTTCCTGTAAGCCAAACATTTTACAAAGATTGCGCAAACTGCAGTGAACAAAATTTAAACTGTCGATAAAAGTTATACCCGGCCCCGCTACCCGCAAAGTCTGTAATTTACTACCCGCATATATCATATTCAACTTGTACAGAAAATGTTTTTGTAATTCATTCATCACAAAAACAGAGTCGAAACCCTTAAAATTGTGAGCAACGACTACATATGATTGAAATAAATATTTAATTTTTTTCCTTGTAACCATTTTGAAATTTTTTGATTTTTTCCCCCCAATTTTCCGTCTCATTTGTTTTTTCGATTTCGGATCCACTTGCAACAAAAAGTCTACAAAATCGTTCATAACAGTGCCATAATTATCGAAAGATTTGAAAACATATTTACCAGTTTTTTTATCAATGTATGAGCAAACTAACAAAACAGGTTCTTGCATTCCCCCCTCTGTTGTTATCGTTTCTATATCGAAATACATTGCTTGCCTGTGTTTATAAGTTATGGTCTGTCTGTTTGGATGTTCTTTCCCCGTTAAAACGTAGCACTGACCTAATGGATGCATACAGTTACATTTCCCGCAAATTTCCCTGTTGCAAGTGTGATTCGAGTCGACTCTGTAATCGCAAAAACATTCTCTGCACCTGTGTATAGTCTGACATAATTTCGATTTATGATTATTGAAACACTGCGCGTTAAAAAAAGTTCGATTACAATCTAGACAGTGCTGCCATCTGCCAACACCACCACCGCAAAAAGTTTCACAACGTACGCAATTGTACACGCACATGTGTCTTTTTTTTTGAGTTTGTAAATGTCAAACAGTGCGGGCAAATGTGTCGAAATTTAAAAAAAGCAGCGGGGTAATTTAAAATATTGAATAAACCCAATTTTCCCTTGTCACCCGATTCCCTCAAATATAAATTTAAATCTTGCGTATCTGCATTTGGCACGCCAGATCCGATAAACTGGGGTTTGATAGAATCGTGAGCAAATAATACGATTCTGAACGATTTGAAATGTTCCTGCAAGCGAATGACAAAATCTGAAAAAATTAAATTTTTAAAATCGGGGTTGCTAGCTAGAAATTGTTCTGCCCCTTGTACGCTATTTACAATACGTTTTGCCTTATCCCCATAAATACGATTATTATTACATGTGTAATTGTGAGTTTTAACGCTAATCCCGTACAATACGCAAGCTACAATATTTAATCTAAAATCAGCAATATGGTCAAATTTTACAATTAACCTGTTTAAAGCCTCCAAAGTTTTGCCCAGTAGGGCCTTATCCCTGTTATAATTTTGCGGTCTGCGTGGCATTCTAAAATAAAAACGGTTTCAATTTAACTTGCAGCTACAAATCATGATAGATAAACTATCATCCACGAATAGAGATTCGTTACTCTGTAGCATACGCTCAAGCTCAAGCATCAAGCGTTCTGCGTCTAAATCGTCGTTAGTATTAATTGATCTCAAATTAATTGGATTGGAAAGCGATTCAGAAGTTAAAACTACCCTAACCCGTTCACTACCTTGTTTAGTTGCACCATTATACTTCATTATAAAAAATATTTCAGAAAAAATGTAATTAAGCGCCTCTAAAAAATATTCTGGGGGTATATAGTCTAAATTCAGCTTAATCTCGTAATACGAAACGCATACAGCACATGAATCATTTTCGCTAATTGTATTATGCTGCAGCCGAATATAAAATAATTCTCTATCTACCCATTCTCCACCCACCCAGATATCGTTTGATCTTAAAATTGGCATTGTTCGCACTAAATTAGCTACTGTGTTAAAACGTTTATAATTATTATTTGTACCCATTTGTGAAATATAAAAATGTTATTTTAAAAATTCCCCCTTTCCTGCAATTACTGTTTTTTTAGAAAATTAGTCTGGCATGCGCTTGTCCGAACGGTAGATGTTCATGTCAGTGAAACACCTGATCATAATGTTCAGGTATTTCACTGCCGGGAATGTTACCGTTCGTGGCAGCTTTGGGTACCCTGGTGCAGCGTACGGAAAACGTTGAAAAAACCTGATCAACCCATCCTCGTAGTTACTGTCATGCATCGGTTGAATATCAATGTCAACCTGTGATGTGCATGCCTCCACCATTTGTTTGCAAACAGTGGGCGCATCGCTCATCAGAAGCAACTTGCAATCCCTCGTAATGAGGCGCTGCAAGTTCTTCAACTCAACCAAGAATGGTTTCACTACGGGGAATGGGACGTTAATGTACTCGGGCAAGTATGATGTGATTCCACCGAGCTTGCAACGGATGACCTTAAAATCCATAAAGTTGGTTACTTCGGATGTAATCGGATCAACCGCTGTCAAGCAGCGAAACTCATACTTGCCGTCTACAATCCACTTTGCTGTTACAGTCATGTTCGTACCTCGCTGTTTTATCTTCGACGGATCTTTAATCACTTCGTAGCTAACGTTCTTCAGAGGCGTGAGTTGAAACGTCGGTTGTTGCGAACTGTCGCTGTCGTCCTGATTAGCCGCCGCAGTTGTAGCAGCCACAATCGCCGTTTTCTTTCTCGCCGCCGCAGTCGATTTTGGCGCTGCAGTCGATTGCCGGCCTCTCTTCGAAGTTGATGCCGTCGTGTTCGATTCCTGTTGCGATGTTGATGGCTCTGCCCGTTTCTTCAATGCGGCCATAGTTTGGGGGCCCTGTATTAAAAAAATAATTTTAAAAACTTATTTCTACTCTGTATACGCATATAATAGCTTGATACTATTTGTAATGTGTGTGTATGTGCATAGCAAACTAGCGAGAAAAATTTACCTATTTTAACACTGGGTAGCGTTAGCTAGTTTCAATTTACAAACAAAATAAAACTAAAAAAAATTTGTTTATTTAAACTAAAACAAAACAATTAAAATTAAAGCTAACCTTTGTCGACTGTGTAGGTTTCTTTGCGATTACTTCAGCTTCGATTTCCTCGTCCTCTTCTTCATCGTCAAACTGTTCCTTGTCTGTAGTTCCACTATAATCGACCTCGGCGCAATCTTCCACGCAATCGTCATCTTCTTCGGCCAGTAATTCGTCCTCGTCTTCTCTTTCTTCAAACAATAACTCTGGATTAGGTCCCAATTCAACTGGAACCACTTTCTTTCTCTTTTGCGGTGGTGCTCTTTTAACACCGGTACTGCGTTTACCACTAGCCGCTGTTTGTTTATTTCTAGTCGCCATAAAATCGCCGGTAGACATTTTGTAAAAAGTTGAGTTAATTTAACTTTTTTTATGATTTTGCAAGAAAAAAGGTTGGCTTTTATAACGATTGTGTTTTTTAAAAAAATAAATAAATAAAAAACCACTATTACAATTTTTAAGTCGTATTCATACTGTAACTAAAATGGTCTCCTTTTACAACTACTCTAATTCGGAATTTGTAAACAAAAATGACTCTCACATTCCCTTCTCACACATACACACACAGCCATATTATATAATGCAATCCTATTGTCATAAAAAAATAAAAGCTCAAAATGATCTCGTTAATTTATGTCGTTATTATTTGCTCAATATATTTGAACAGATTCCTTGTTTTGGCTCAACCGATATATATATGTTCGATTGAGTGTGAATTTGGTTGTTCGCGCATATTAAAACCGTGGTTAGATATTGATTATTTGTGCGAAGATGATGAGGAGTCTAAATGCAATGATCCCGAATTCTTTGGAGAGTTTTTCAGAGTAAGTTTTTACAAGAATAATATTTATCAGTGCAAATAGATCCTTTAAAAATAATAAAAATAATCAACTTTTTAAAAAAAAGCTAAGAATTTAAATTTTAGAATTTAATGGTTTTTTAGAAAAGATTTATGGGCAAAGTATGGGTGACTGCTATCTGCGGTCATAAACCAGAGCCAGTGTACGATACAGAACCAGTCACCACAACCACAACCACTACCACTACTACAACGACTGCAGTGCCAAAACCAGAAACAACCGTTACCACCACCACCACAACTACAACAACAACAACTACAGCCGCATCAAGCACAGTTGCTAAACCATCTACAACATTAGCAGTCACAACAAAAGCAACCACAGCAAAGCCATCAACAACCACAGCAAAGCCATCTACAACTAAAGCAACAACACAATCAACCACAGCAAAACCATCTACAACTAAAGCAACAACACAATCAACGCTGACTACAACTCTTTCCACCAGTCCCACTACAATGCCAAAGAGAACAAAACCAAAAACCAAAGCATACCCGCCGACTACTAAAACTGCAATACCAACAACAGCAATAAAAACAAAATCCATTACATACCCATCGACTACGTTGGTTGCGTCAACGAAACTGGTTACAACGGCTGAAACAACGACGAATCCGACGACAGCAATTGACACTACTACCGTACCTACAACAAAAGTAACAACATTAGTCCCAATCCCTACAACAAAATTCAAAACATTAGCTACAGAACCAAAAACGACGATAATTATCACAACGTTACAGCCGTCTACAACAACAACAACCATTCCATTACCAATTAAGTCAATGACTACACCTGCTCCGTTAACAATTACAACAACGGCCACAATACCAACAATAAAAACAACGACTAAAAAAACTGAGGTATTCCAGCCAACCACCAATCAACCAAGTACATCCACTACACTGGCTACATCAAATACAAAAATACCTTTATCCACTGCGAATAATTACACCATCATGCCAATACAATCGGCGAGTTCAGGCGGATACTGGGTAGCAGCAATTTCAGTCATCATATGCATGTCATTTATCGGCTACCTGGTTTACAAAAGAACACAAAGAAACAATCCATTGAGACGTTATCGATTTCAACAATTGTGGTACGAACCGATCCATCAGCCCGTATCACTGCCGTTAAATGTTCTTGCTAATAGAACAGTGAATGAAGAACCAGTTCGACCAGCGAGAAGACGTTCTGTTAGGAAGACGGCACCGTCTGTACCACCGCCACAACCACCGCAATCGTCTGCCATGATGTCCAGTATCGATGAATCGGATATTGCACTGGGTAAAAAATCTTATCTAAAAAATGTTTAAAATATAAAAATTAAAACACAAAATATCGTTATATTTAGATGAGGTTGGAGCCAAGGCAGTAGATGTGCCAAATAGTCTGGAAAATGAATTTTTTTGTATGAAGCAGACAGCAGTTTAATTGCTTAACCAGATTTTTTGGTTTTATATTTTTGTTTTTGATTAAGAAACCAGTCATTTCTAATTATTTATTACTAAATTCCAAAGAAAAGTGCTCATAAATCAGCGTAATGTGAAACCAAAAAAAAATTAATGCGAAAAACATGTTCAAAATTAATTTATATAAAATTTAAATAAATCTTGTCGCATAATAAAGATAATTTATTCTGATAACAATCATTTTTTATTTTGCTGAATTAGTTTTATTTATTAAATTCTGTTAAAAATACAAAATTACTTGGAAAATCCATTAAAACTGGTTAATAAATCAGTCGGTTAAAAAACTGCTACCCAAAAAACTAGTCTATTGAAGGTCATTTTAGAAGACGAAAACTTATTTTTCTAGAATAAAAAATCAAAAAACTGTCTGCCATACAGGAAAGCTATTCAATAGGCCTGACTCTGGCTAAACTCGAAATTAGACGGCGGCATATTCTCATCAACGTCGTCTTCGCTCAAATTCTCCGTGGTCGTGGTCTTAACGTCCGAACTACCGAACCCTGAAGCACCTCGGTCATTGTCGGCTGTAGCAACGATATCCTGTTTAAAAATGAAATTAGTTTTCTTTTTTACAAATCAATTATAACTTTTAACATTCTCACCAATTCACCAATACCAGGCAGAATAACAGTTTCGGGTATTTTCGCTTCGTGAATCAACAGCTGAGCAATTGCCGTTTTAGCCGCCACACGCTGCTCAGTATTACCCACATTGTGCAAAACGATGAAAATGTTGCCGGTATAGTTGCCATCGATGATGCCACCGCCGACAGACAAACCATTTCGGGCCATACCAGAACGAGTACCTAATGAACAATTAATAAATTCTATTTTTAATTTTATTATTTTACAGATTTACAGAATTAATAATTGCTCACCAATTTCACCGTATGTGGCCACAGGCAGTGAAGGAAATATCACCTTTATGCCCGTGTCGACAAAAACTCGAGTTCTTGGTCTGATTGCCAGTTCGTACGGAGTGAATAAATCGAGCCCCACAGCTGTTCCATTGTAGGCTCTTTTCGGATCGATTGCTTCCTTTGACACTCGTAAAATCGTTAGCTTGTATTTATTCGCTTCAATTTCAGCTTCGGTTAAAGCGTTGGTACCATCTGACACACGAACAACACGAATCCCGGCCATTTTGTTATTGTACGTTTTATTTTATTTAGCAACGAGAAAAAATCCAATGAAAAAACTATTTTTATTTCACTCGAAAAAATAAACTATTTTTTCTCTTCTTTTAGCACTCGAAATGTCAGATTCAAACGTGGTAACTTTCGCGATTTCTCTATCGGGATTTCGTGATACCAGTGTACGTTTGTGGGATATCGCATAACCAGCAAACTACCGTGTTCCAAGACAATGTTATACTTTGTCTCGATTCTTGAAAATGGATGATTTTGCACTACGCTCGCATGTTGCATTACCATAGTACGTGTCTCACCCAATGAGACACTCGCAATTGGCTTGCTTAAATCGAGCCCCTCTTCGTCGTCGCGGTGCCTGCCAATTTTGTCATAACCATTGCAGTAGAAATTGACCAGCACAAAGTTAAATTTGCACCCCACAATTTCTGAAACAATGTCACGAATTTCGGCCAAGGTGCTTGTCCAAGGTTTCGCAACAACAGTCAGCCCTGAAAACTTGTATGTCAGGCCAGGATCACCGTATCCACTCTGTTTAAATAAAAATATAATTAAATTCTTAAAAAATCAGAAACAAAATTAACAATTAATTTCACCTGATCTAAATTTTGCAAATCTGAGTTCACACTATGAAAATACTCGTTCGCAATATATTGTGTAAAAAATGTACCAAATTCTAAATCTAAACCAATTTCCTTATTCCCAAACGGTTTTGATTTTATAAACAATAATCCATTATCTAACAGTTCTTTCACTGTCTCACTAAACTCAACCATTTTTACTAAATATTCAAAAAAAAAAAATACCTGTTTTCGTGGAATTGAGCAGAGACGGCCGTAGTGAAAAATCTTCGGATCTGGATCAAAAACTAATTGTTCCCTCAAGCTCATGTAAAGCCAATGTGCCCATGGATTTTTGAAAACAATACCATAATCTAATATCAATCCATTATCATTGTCAATCAATTTCTTTAATGCATCTTTCATTTCCTTCATACGTGTCTCCTGATCCATAGTTTTTACAATAACAAATAATAAAAACAAAACAATAATGTTTAGAAAAATACACACTCTCAAAATATAGATGGCAGCAGCAGTATTTTTTTCTCCCACAAAATAGTGAGTTCACTCAACCTAGTAATGCACTGTGTATGCTGGACCTGCCTCATTATTTTTATGCAGAGAAAAATATATTGCCAGCCATTTTGTTTGAGGGGTGTTTTTGTCGGACCTGTCTCATTATTGTCGGCCATTTTGTTTGAGGGGTGTTTTTTCTTGTGCCATGCTGGATTGAAGAAAAAATAAAACTTTAAATATATCAATTTATAAAGAGAAAAATGCCAAGGAGCTCCTTAGCGCAACGGTAGAGCATCACACTCTAATAACAGTTGGGTTATAACCACATTGGTTTCCCATTCTGTGTATGTTGTTGTGAATTCTGTGAAATCTGTTCAATGCGCACAAGGTTCTGTCTCTAAATCGGCACAATCAATCAAATTAAATCAAATAAATCAATTCAATTAAATCAAATACGCTTGCGTTATTCAGTTGAATGAATGTTACAAATGATTAACACCTATTTGGGAATCAATATGTGCATATGAATACGAGATATCTAGAATATAAACTAGATCAGTATGCGTGCACTAAAACCCTGGTTAAAAATCGAAAGTATGTCTAAACTGTTGGGCAATGCATTTTATTGAAATTTCAAACACATTAGAACAATTTGTTTCCTACAACGAGAAAAATCCAATCATCAGATCATACTCAAAAATAAAAAAAAAACAATTGAAAATTATGAACGCATTATAAAATAGAAATGTTAAAACACAAAATACAAAATAAATAGCTTTCTCGATAAGTGGTGCCATCTACCAACAACAAATTGAAACTCAAATAAAGTTGAAAATTCTATTCACCACAAATTACAACAGGTTTAAACGAATCTAAACTTGAAAACAAAAACATATCCAATCGTATTATAAAATAGAAATGTTCAACTTACAAAACTTTCTCAATACAGTGGTTCCATCTATGAACAACAAACTGAAACTTGGATTCTAATATGAAAATTGAAAATACTGTTGGTAGATCACAAGTTTCAACTGATTTAAAATTTAAAGTGGAAAATAAAAATGTAATATTTCTATTTGTAAGACTCAAACAAAACTCTGAACTGATATGGTTTTCGTTCATAATTGAAAAACAGAATTTTAACAAAACCAAACCGTGTTTCTCTCCGACTAATTGAAGGAA
>Ga0137403_10010113_pt1 | contig 10456 bp, 8 predicted proteins | sample CZOMad2_1_16fung_FD_122057 | JGI IMG/M metagenome (GOLD analysis project Ga0137403, IMG submission 122057) | Vadose zone soil fungal communities from Angelo Coast Range Reserve, California, USA - CZOMad2_1_16fungal (Hybrid Assembly) | ecosystem: Environmental > Terrestrial > Soil > Vadose zone... | reverse complement strand
CATGTTCAGGCAGCGTCCCGTGATACGGCAGCGCTGGCGTGCTGATCGACGTTGCGGTCCGCGGCGGCTCGGCCAGCGCACGACCATAGCGGGTCGCGTGCGCCAGCGCCCGCAGCGCCCGCTCGGGCGAGCGGAACACCGGAATTCCCCGCTCGCGAAACATGCTGTAAAACTCGGCCGGGATCGGCGATTCATCGCCGAGTACTGCGACCACGGCGGTCTTGCCCGAAGCCGCGATTGCGGACAGCACGGCCTGCCCCTTGTTGATCGCTTGTTGGGGAGCGCCCGGCACGGCCAGCATGGCAAGGCTGCCGATCGCGGGATCAGCCACAAGCGCGGTCGCGGCCCGCGTCCAGATCCCGAGATCCTTGATCACCTGTGCGGTGACGTCGACCGGATTGTCGGGCGAGGCGAACGCCGGCAGTGCCGCCTGCAGCGCTGCACGCGTTGTGGGTGAGGGCGGCGGAATGTCGAGATCTATCGTTTCGGCAAAGTCGAGCGCGAAGCCCTTGATGGCGCCCGAATTGGTAATGATGCCGGCGCCGCCGGTCGGCGGCTGTGCGCGCGCCAGCAGATCGGCCGCATCGATCAGCTCGTCGATGCTGTCGACCAGCACGACCGCCTCGTGGCGCAACAGCGCGCTCATCACCGCGTAATCGCCGGCGAGCGCGCCGGTGTGTGTGCTCGCCGATGAGCGCGCCCGCGCGCTCTTGCCCGGATGCAGAAGAATGATCGGCTTGCGCAGCGCGCGCGCGCGGGCAGCGAGCGACAGGAACGTTTGCGGTCGTCTTATTTGTTCGAGGAACAGCGCAACAGCGCGCGTCTGCGGATCGTCGAGCAGGAATGTGATAAAGTCCTCGGCGGTGAGGTCCGCTTCATTGCCGGTCGACACCGCGTGCGATACGCCGAGCGCCTTGGCCGAAAGCGCGATGCGCAAGGCGCCTGCGAGCGCGCCACTTTGCGTAACGACGCCAACAGCCGGGCGGTCGGCGATCGTTTCCGGCGCGATGGTCTCGAAGGTGAGCGCCACGCCGTCGGCAAAGTTGGTGAAGCCGATGCAGTTCGGGCCGAGGATGCGCACGTTGCCGGCGCGCGCAGCCTGCACCAGACGCTGCTGCTCGGCGCGGCCATCGTCGCCGACCTCGGCGAATCCCGACGCGAACACGACGGCGCCGCCGATCCCACGGCGGCCGCAAGCCGCGACAGCGTCAACCACCGCCTGCTGCGGCACCACCAGCACGGCCGCGTCGATGCCGTCCGGCAGGTCATCGATCGCGGCTACGCAAGGCCGTCCGTTGATCTCCTTCGCCCGGCGGCTGACCAGATGGATGTCGCCCTGATAGCTGCAACGCTCGAGATTGCCGAGCACGGCGCCGCCGATCGTGCCTGGCTCGGGCGTCGCGCCCACGATCGCGACTGCGCGCGGCCGCATCAGGCGAGCGAGCCCGCTCATCTTCGCTGCCGCAGCCATCAGCCCTCGCGCCGGTAACCCTGCAGGCCGGGCCGGTACGACTTGTCGTCGAGGAACTGCTTCATGCCTTGCTCGCGACCTTGCTCAGGATCGAACAGGCGCGCCTGATCGTTCTTCGCCATCAGGTAGTCGCCGGCGTCCTCGTATGACATGTCGCGCACGCGCCGGTAGGCGGTCTTGGCGGCGCGCAGCACGGTCGGGTTCTTGCCCATCAGGGTCTCGGCGAGCTGCTTGGTACGCGCGCGCAGCTCGCTACGCGGGACCGCCTCGTTGACGAGCTTCATCGCCGCAGCCTTGCGGCCGTCGAAGGTCTCGCCGGTCATGATGTAGTAGAGCGCATCGCGCTGGCTCATCACCTGCGCCACCGCCTTGGTGACGACGCCGGCCGGAATGATGCCCCAGTTGATCTCGGAGAGCCCGAACGTGGCGTCCTCGGCGGCGATCGCGAGATCGCAGGAGACCAGCGGCGTGAACGCGCCGCCGAAGCACCAGCCATTGACCATGGCGATAGTCGGCTTCGGATAGAACATGAGCTGGCGCCATTGCCACTGTGCATTGGTGCGGATGATCTGCTCGCGCTCGGGCGGCGACATGTTGTCGGTCTCGCGGAAGAACTCTTTCAGGTCCATGCCAGCGGAAAAGGCATCGCCGGCGCCGGTGAGCACCATGACTTTGCAGCGGGGATCGAGCTCGAGCGCGTTCATCACCTGCAGCATTTCGGTGGCAAGCGCCGGGCTCACTGCGTTGCGTTTCTCGGGGCGGTTCATCGTGACCCAGGCGATGCCGTTCTCGAATTCGACCAGCACGGTGTTGCCGCCCGGAACGGGCTTGGTCGCTGTCTCCGTCACGTGGTCGATCTCCCTGCCTGCCGGATGCACGCACGAGACGTAGCAAAGTCCGCCGCCTATGACTATGATTGTCTTGGACAACGATCGTGTTGAGAGCGTCGGCGCGGGGCGCCTTACTCATCGGAGGAACGGATGCGCGATATGGTCCGGGCCATCGCCACCATGATCGTGGCATGCCTTTGCGCCGCTATGGGCAATAGCCCAGCCCTGGGCGCCTATCCGGAGCGGCCGATCCGTCTCATCGTCAGCTTTCCGCCCGGAGGCAGCTCGGACGCGATGGCGCGCATCGTGCAGCCTGGGCTGGAGCGGCTGCTCGGCCAGCCGATCGTTGTCGAGAACCGCGCGGGCGCCGGCGGCATGCTCGCCATCGACGTGGTCGCCAAGGCGCCGCCTGACGGCTACGTCATCGGTCTCGGCGGCGCCGGCGCGCTCGGGACCAATTTGGCTTTGCAGGAGAGGATGCCCTACGATCCGCGCAAGGATGTCGCGCCGGTTTCGGGTCTTGCGGGATCGCCGTTCATCCTGGCGGCAGCGCCGTCGTTCCAGGGCGCGTCGCTGCGCGACGTCATCGCGCAGGCGAAAACGCTCGGCGAGAAGCTCTCGATCGGCCATGGCGGCAACGGCACGCTCATGCATCTCACGGCCGAGATGTTCAATCAGATGGCGGGAACGAAAGTTCAGCTCGTGCCCTATCGCGGCATCGCGCCGGTGGTGACCGATCTCGTCGGCAATCATGTGGCGCTCGGCATCATCGATCCGCCGTCCGGGATGGCGCAGATCGAGGCCGGCCAGATCAAGACGATTGCGGTCTCGTCGGCCAAGCGGTTCCCGCGGTTGCCGCAGATTCCGACCTTGGCCGAATCCGGCCTGCCGGGCTTCGAGTCAAACGGCTGGTTCGGCATCGTGGCGCCAGCCGGAACGGCTCCCGACGTGATCGCGACGCTCAACACGGCGCTGGTGAAAGTGCTCAATGACCCCGACGTGGTGGAGCGCATCCGCGCGCTCGGCGCCGAGCCGATGCCGATGACGCCGGCCGAATATGGCGCCTTCATCCGGACCGAGATCGACAAGTGGTCCAAGGTCGTGGGCGCTAAGCCGAATTGAGTGGCAATTGAGCGTCTTGCGATTAGATTAGCTGATTGGCCGCCGCAAGCTCTTCCGTGTCACCGTCACCCTGAGGTGCTCGTCCGGCCTCTTTCGGCCGGGCGAGCCTCGAAGGGCGACGGCCCCGGCTGTCCAGCATTGGAGGCGAGACGCAATTTCCGAGGCCGCATCCTTCGAGGCCCGCGCATGCAGACGCAAATTGCGATGAGCGTCGTGTGATGCGCGGGCACCTCAGGATGACGGAGATAGGCCTGCGCGAGCTAGGGACGACGCGAGAAACAGTTGGAATCAGCGCTGCGTGCCGGCGCCGCTCGCCCGCACCTCGGCGAGCTTGCGCTCCCAGGCGAGCGCATGCGCCACGATGGTGTCGAGATTGTCGAATTGCGGCGTCCAGTTGAGCTGCGCGCGGATGCGAGCCGCGTCCGCGACGATCGAGGCCGGATCGCCCGGCCGGCGCGCCGAAAGTCGCACCGCAAAGTCGCGCCCGCTCGCGCGCTTCACCGCGCCGATGACATCGTGCACCGAATAGCCGTGGCCATAGCCGCAGTTGAAGGTGTCGCTCGCGCCGCCGTGCCGCAGGTGCGCAAGCGCATCGAAATGCGCGCGCACGAGATCGTTGACGTGAATGTAGTCGCGGACGCAGGTGCCATCGGGCGTGTCGTAGTCGGTGCCGAACACCTCGATCTGCGGCCGCAGCCCGAGCGCGGTCTCGACCGCGACCTTGATCAGATGGGTGGCGCCGACGGTGGCTTGCCCGGTGCGCAGCCGCGGATCGGCGCCCGCGACATTGAAGTAGCGCAGGATCACGTAGTTGAGCTTGTGCGCTGCGGCGGCATCCTTGAGCATGATCTCGCTCATCAGCTTGGAATTGCCGTAGGGCGACATCGGCACCGCAGGTGCGTCCTCGCCAACCGGCACGCGCTGCGGATTGCCATAGACGGCTGCGGTCGAGGAGAAGATGAAGCGCTGCACGCCGGTCGCGACCGCCACTTCGAGCAGTGCGCGCGTGTTGATCGTGTTGTTGCGATAGTACCCGAGCGGGTCGCGCACCGAATCCGGCACCACAATCGAGGCCGCGAAATGGATGATCTCGGTGATCGCATTCGTCTTGATGACGCTCGTAAGCAGCGCCTGGTCGCCGACATCGCTGACCACCAGGGTTGCTGACTCCGGCAATGCCGAGCGGAACCCGGTCGTGAGATTGTCGACCACGACAACGGGCTCGCCGGCGTCCACAAGGGCATGCACCATATGGCTGCCGATATAGCCGCCGCCACCTGTCACCAGAATGGTCATCGATCCTCGTGATATCCCCGCGCCAAACGCTACCGGGCTCGAGCGCAGGCGCAGTTTCGGATGCGCTCGTCCCGCAACTATGCTTAATGCATGCTCTCTGGGCGCCGGGCAATCCCGGTTCGACGCGAGCGCCATGGACTCTGAACAGCTTTCCGCCCTGACGGTCGTGGTTCCAAACCTGCACTGGCGCTATTCAGGCGTAACCGCGACCAACCGCATGGTGGCGCCGCGTCTTGCCCACCTGCTCAGCGCCGCCTGGTTCGGCACCGATGCGCCGGAGGGCATTGCGCGGCTGAGCGTGCGCGACATCATCCGGTTGCGGGGGAGCGCGCAACGCCGCAAGGCGCGAATCTGGCATGCGCGGCGCAACAACGAGATGCTCATCGGGCTGGCGCTGCGCGGGCTCGGCTGGCCGTTCAAGCTGATCTTCACATCGGCGGCGCAGCGGCATCACACCTGGATCACGCGCTTCCTGATCGCGCGCATGGATGGCGTGATCGCCACCAACGCGGCGTCGGCGTCCTATCTCAAGCGGCCGGCGACCGTCGTACACCATGGCGTCGACACTCAGGTCTATTGCCCACCGGTGGACCGGGCGACAGCGTTTGCGTCCACGGGCCTGCCCGGCCGCTATGCCATCGGCTGCTTTGGTCGCGTGCGCCCGCAGAAGGGCACCGACCTGTTCGTCGAGGCGATGTGCGCGCTACTGCCGAAATATCCGGATTACATGGCGGTCATCGTCGGCGCGATCGACGGCCGCGGCTTTGCCGATGCGCTCGAAGCGCGCGTGAGCGCGGCTGGCCTTGCCGAGCGCATTCGCATCCTGGGTGAGCGTCCCATTGCGGAGTTGCCGCACTGGTATCAGCGCGTTTCGATCTACGCCTTCACCTCGCGCAACGAGGGCTTCGGGCTTACCCTGATCGAGGCGAGTGCAGCAGGTGCGGCGCTAGTCGCTACGCGTGCCGGGGCGGCCGAGACGGTGGTCGTCGATGGCGAAACGGGAGTGCTGGTGCCGACCGGCGATGCGGCAGCGCTGGTCACGGCGCTCGAACCGCTGATGCGCGACCCTGAGCGGGCCCGGGCGATGGGAGAGAAAGCGCGCGCGCGGGTCCTGGCCGAGTTCAGCATCGAGGTGGAAGCCGAACGGATTGCGGCGGTTTATCGCAACGTGCTCGGGTCGGCGTCGCCTTAGGCGAATGGCTATCTTCTGGATACTGCACCGGCATGCTACGTTTTAGGCTGGGTGGCTGGAGCGATGTAGCATCGTGAGCGGCGAGATCATTCTCGAAACGCAAAATCTGACGAAGGAATTCGCGGGCTTTGTGGCGGTCAGCAAAGTCAACCTGCGGGTCGCGCGCGGGACCATTCACGCGCTGATCGGCCCGAATGGTGCCGGCAAGACCACCTGCTTCAATCTCCTGACCAAGTTCCTGAGTCCCACCGATGGGCGGATCATCTACAACGGGCGTGACATCACGGCGCTGGCGCCAGCCGATGTGGCGCGGTTGGGCGTGGTTCGCTCGTTCCAGATTTCCGCGGTATTTCCGCACCTGAGCGTAATCGAGAACGTGCGCATCGCCTTGCAGCGCAAGCGCGGCTCCTCCTTCGATTTCTGGCGCTCCAAGCGGGTGCTTGAAGCCTTCAACGAGCAGGCGATGAAGCTGATCGCCGACGTCGACCTGTCCTCCCATGCGCATTGGACGGCTGCGGAGCTGCCGTATGGCCGCAAGCGCGCGCTCGAGATCGCCACCACGCTCGCGCTCGATCCCGAGCTCATGCTGCTCGACGAGCCGATGGCCGGGATGGGACACGAGGATATCGGACGCATCAGCGCGCTGATCAAAACGGTCGCCGCCGATCGCACCGTGCTGATGGTCGAGCACAATCTCAGCGTCGTTGCCGACCTTTCCGACCGCATCACGGTGCTCACGCGTGGGCGCATCCTGGCCGAAGGTGACTATGACACGGTCTCCGCCAATCCCGGCGTGCGCGAAGCCTATCTCGGGGTCGGCCATGGCTAGTGCGGCGAATTTGAGGTTCCTATCATTTCTTGCAGCACGCTCGTTTAGGAACCTCAAATTCAAAAGCCGCACTAGAATCATAGAGTTGCTAGTGCCCCTTTGCTTCCGAAGTTCGTGTTGGAGGTTGCGGCGATGGGTGACGAACTTCGGAAGCGGGGCACTGGCGTGCCACTGATCGAGACGCGGGCGGTGACGCGCATCCTGCCTGGGATCGTGCCCACCACCCTGGTGCGCGACGTGAGCCTCACGATCGGTGAGCGGGAATTCGTCGCCATCACCGGTCCGTCGGGGTCCGGGAAGTCGTCGCTGCTTTATCTCCTGGGCCTGCTCGATCTACCAACCAGCGGCGAGGTGCTGATCCGCGGGCGTGCCACCTCGAGCATGGGCGAGGCTGAGCGCGGCGAAATGCGGCTTTCCACGCTCGGCTTCGTCTTCCAGTTCCACTTCCTGCTGCCCGAGTTCACCGTCCTCGACAACGTGATGCTGCCGATGCGGGCGCTCGGAGCGCTCAGCGAGGGGGCGAGGCGCGAGCGCGCGGCATCGCTCCTCACCGCGCTCGGGCTTGCCGAGCACATGCAGAAACGGCCGGATCAGCTCTCCGGTGGGCAGCGCCAGCGCGTCGCGGTTGCGCGCGCGCTCGCCAATGATCCGCCGCTCATCCTCGCCGACGAGCCGACCGGCTCGCTCGACTCGAAGTCAAGCGAGCAGGTGTTCGAGATCCTGGGCGATGTGGTGGAGGGGCGCGGCAAGACAGTCGTTGCGGTCACCCACGACCTGGGGCTTGCCGGTCGCATGCATCGGCGCATTCAACTCATGGACGGCGCAATCACGGCCGACGACCTGGCAGCCGGCCCGCCCGGCCCGCTTGCCATGGAACCGTCCAAAACCTAGCATTGCATCTGCCGTCATTGCCGTGACGTTAACCCTATGCGTTATGGTCACGCTCGAGCCTGTCATATCAATCAATCAATCAAGGACATCGATGATGTTGAGGATGTGCACCATGAGTGCGGCGATGGCCGCGCTGATCGGCTCGCTGATGGCGCCGCCGGCGTCCGCCCAGCAGCAGCTGCCTGCCGAGCTGCAGAATCCCAACGTGGAGATCGTGTACAAGGAGCCGCGCTCGGCTGCTTTCAAGCCGATTGCCGAGCGCGTGAAGCAACGTCGGGCGCTCGAGCAGCTCCGGGTGTTCATGGCGCCGTTGCGGCTGCCACGCAAGCTGACGGTCAATGTCGATGAATGCGGCGCACCGATGCGCGAATACCAGCCGCAGGGGCCGGTCGTCATCTGCTATGAGGTGATCGACCAGATCGAGAAGATCGCCGCCAAGGCGGACGCGAAGGTGCGCGAGCGCGTGCTGGTCGGCGCCTTCATTCAGGCCGCCTTCCATGAGACCGCGCATGCGGTGTTCGACATCCTGCAGATCCCGGTCTGGGGCCGCGCCAATGACGCTGCCGATCGGCTCGCGGCGTTCATCATGCTGAATTTCGGTGAGGACGTGGCGATGCAGACAATCCTCGGCACCGCCGATTTCTTCCGCCTGTCGGGACGCACCTGGACCGGCAGCGAGTTCGCCGAGGTGAATTCGCCGGAAGCGCAGCGGTTCTTCAACTATCTCTGCATCGCGGTCGGTGGCGCGCCGAAGACGTTCGACTTTTTGGTCAATCCTAAGGAGCAGGATGAGCAGCTCCTGCCCGATCCGCGCGCCGAGCGCTGCCAGAAGGAGTTCGAGCAGGTGCGCATGGCGTTCAATCTGCGGATCATGCCGCATGTCGATCCCGATATCCTGGTGAAGGTGCGGGCGATCCAGTGGCTGTTGCCGATCAACGGGCGCTAGCCGCTACCGCAGCATGCCTGCAGCAAGAGATGCTTTTCATTCGACGTAAAGGTGCTCAGATGATTCCATTTGTTCGGATCGTGGCTTTGTCGGCGGCTTTTGCCGCAGCAGGTCTCGTGGCGCAGCCCGCGAGCGCACAAATTCCCCCAGAGCTCAAGAACGACAAGATCTCGTTCGCCTACGTTCCGCCCGACAGCCCCAAGCTGCAGCCGATCATGGAGCGGCTGAAGAACCGTCAGCTGCTCGAGAAGCTCGCCGCGTTTCTGTCGCCGCTGCAGCTTCCGCACGCGTTCTATCTGGTCGCGCGGGAATGCAAGGAGCCGAACGCCTTCTACAATCCGTCCAACTGGCGCATCGAGATCTGCTACGAGATGATCGAGCTCATTGAGAAGGTCGCGCCGCGTCCCAACAATCCGGTGGACGGCTTCACCCGCGACGAGGTGGTTGTTGGCGCGTTCGTGGGCGTGCTGATCCACGAGGTGGGGCATGCGGCCTTCGACATGTTCAATGTGCCGGTGTTCGGGCGCGAGGAGGATGCCGCCGACGAGATGGCGGCCTTCCTGGCGCTGCAGTTCAACAAGCAGGTCGCGCGCACGGTCACCCGCGGCTTCGCCTATCTGTGGCAGGCCGCCGGGCGCATGGGTGGCGAGCCCAAGGAATGGGCCGAGTACTCGGATGAGCACGGCGCCAACCAGCAGCGCTATTACAACGTGCTGTGCATGGGCTATGGCGCCGATCCGCAGCACTTCAAGGACTTCATCGACAAGGGCTGGCTGCCCAAGGAGCGCGCAGCCGGCTGCGCCGCGGAATATCAGCAGGTGCGGCAAGCCTTTGCCAAGACCGTGCTGCCGTTCATCAATCAGAGTCTGATCAAGAAGGTGCAGGAAACGGACTGGTTGAAGTGACGGACTGGTTGAAGTGAAGCCCGCGTTGCTGGCGAACGGCGCTGGCCTTTGATCCGATAGGATTGAATCGGATCAGAGGCCAACTTTTTAACGATTTGAGCATGATCCTCCGAAGGCCGGCTTCCACTTTCCGGATTCATACTCTCATTGACCGACGTCAAGGTTGCGGCCTCGGCCATGCCGGATAGATAGCGGTGAGGGTAATCGCCCGCATTTTGTCGAATTCTGTGCACGGCTGGCTTGTTTCTGTGAACAAGCATTGACTGTGGGCTTGGCGCTGATTCGCAGTAGGGCAGAATGGCGGTAGTGGGGAAGGCGGGTGGTTGCAACTGGAGTTGGTAGCATGACTGTGCCGCCTAACTACCAATCCAACACTAACCACCAATCCAACACGCTTGAGTTCGTGTCTGTTGCCAGCCGGGCTGGAATTGATTTGAGCGCGATGATCGATCGAAGACAAGGGCGCTGGCATGACGCGGTGCGCGACTTTCAGCGTGAAGCTGAATTGGATCCGCGAAACGTTGACAGATTCTACAGCATTTCAGAAACCTATCGTCTTCTTCGTGCTTATAAAGAAGCGCGTGAGGCCATTAATCGCGTTCTTGCGTTCGAACCAAACCACATCAATGCTCAACTGCTTCGTGGCTGGATCGACATATACGAGCGAGCCGATACTCGATCATTGCATCGTGCAGTGGAGAAAATTCTCAGGGATCACTCCGACGCGGCAGGAAATCTGGGCGGAACTCCCTTTACTCTTGCGCTATGGGAACGCGACTTCGTGGCGGCTGATCGCGCCGTCGCCCTGCTTACGGCGAATAACAGTACATTTATCGCAAGATCGGGCGAAATAGTTCTTACCCGAGCTTGTGCGGAAGGTTTGATCGCTCGCGCGAAAGGAGATGCCGCCGCTGCGCAGGCGGCCTTTGCCGCTGCGCGCACGCAGCAGGAGGAACTGGTCCGTGCGGACCCTG
>Ga0137403_10010112_pt1 | contig 10456 bp, 8 predicted proteins | sample CZOMad2_1_16fung_FD_122057 | JGI IMG/M metagenome (GOLD analysis project Ga0137403, IMG submission 122057) | Vadose zone soil fungal communities from Angelo Coast Range Reserve, California, USA - CZOMad2_1_16fungal (Hybrid Assembly) | ecosystem: Environmental > Terrestrial > Soil > Vadose zone... | reverse complement strand
GCGCCGCTGGCCCCGCATTAAAATTGTGCACCCGCTTCACGCTGCGCCCCGCAACTGTAGAAGTCCCCACGATTTTTCGTCCCTTTTTTGATTGTCTCGGCTGTTGTAGCCCGTATGCCGATTCCTTCCAAGGATAACAGGGCCGGTGGCCTACATCGAGCTTTCTGCTTCACCCACGCGTCACGCATGGTGTACAACACTGGTGTGATTCGACTAGTTATTTCGACAACTCTCCTCGGATGTTTAGCTCAAACACAAGCTGGCCCATCCGTTCCTCAGGTCGCACCGGTACCGTATGAAACGCCGGAGGCTTACGAGGTATACGCTGCCATTCTACCCTCCGAGTGGTCGTGGACGGACGCAAAAGCAAAACGACTCGTTATTCGCGCAAGCACCATCCATTACAATATGTGCCTTGAGCCCGATGCCGATTCGGCAAAATTAATCGGCTCGGCGATCACAGACTATATTCAGCAGAACCAGCATCCATGGCTTCTCCAACCACGGCTCACGATTGAAAAGCCATATGTCCTACTGTCGCCGGAGCAAATAGAATCCACCTTCCGAAGAAGTCCGGAAGGCTGGGAGGCGTTTAGGCAAATGTATCCGGACTCAGGCGGGATCATCGAGTTCTCAGCCGTTGGATTTAACTCAGATAAAACGGTCGCAGTGGTGTATTCGGGGCACAGTTGCGGCTCCCTTTGCGGTGGAGGAGGATTCTCGGTTCTTCAAAGAAAAGGCGGAAAGTGGCAGCCACTTCCTTGGAAGGGAAGTCAATGCATGTGGGTTTCTTGAATGTTGTTTGAGCTTACTTAATATCTTCAGCTAGCGCGAACTCCACCCGGCGGCGCATCGGATCGATCCGCTCGGCGCGGACCCGGACGCGATCTCCGTGCTGCCAGATCAGTTGCTTCGGTTTTGCGCCGCGACCGCGACCCGCTCCGCCCTTGCGCTTGTCGCTACTCGACATGGCCACGATCGCGTGGTCGCGTTCCCGATACATGCAGCGCGCGCCAGCAGCCTCTTCCAGCGCATTGATCGGCAGCAATCCCTCGACAAAAATATCGAACAGTTCCACAAAGCACCCAAATTTCTGAACCGAGGTAATTAGCCCGTCGTATTCTTCGCCGAGATGCTCTTCCATGAACTGCGCGGTCTTCCAGTCCATCAACTCGCGCTCGGCGCCATTCGCGCGGCGCTCCGCTTCGGAAGTTTCCGCCGCCACTTCCTCGAGCTGCGCGTGCGAGTAGACCACCGCCTCGCCGTCCCGCGGAACATGCGGCGTTGCGGGCGCCGCGCCCTGCGGATGCTCCAGCGCCCACTTCAAAACGCGATGCACAATCAAGTCCGGATAGCGCCGAATCGGCGAAGTGAAATGCGTATACTCATCAAATCCCAGCGCAAAATGTCCCAGCGAATCCGCCGAGTAGCGCGCTTGCTTTAGCGAGCGGAGCATCAAGTATGAAATGATGCGCTCCTCCGGCTTCCCGGAGACCTTGCGAACCAGCCGCTGATAGTGCTGCGGTGTAATTCGCAAGTCCTCCTGCGCGCCCGGCAGTGCCACGCGCATTCCTCGCTCGCGGCCCTTGCCGTAAGAATCCGGCCGTCCTGCTTTCGCCGGAGCCGGCACGCGCCCATGCCGCACCGCAACCTCGCGCTGCTGCAAATTCTCTACCCCTAGCGAATACCCAAACGCTCGCGCCAGTTCCTCGAACTCCAGCACCTTGCGCACGTCCGGTTTTTCGTGCACGCGGTGCAACGCCGGAATCCCCCGCTTCAGCAAATAGCCCGCCACGGCGCGATTCGCCGCCAGCATGAACTCTTCGATCAGCCGGTGTGCAATGTTGCGCTCGCTGCGCGAAATGTTGATCATCCGCTGCTGCTCGTCAAACTCGATCACCCGCTCCGGCAAATCAAAGTCGATCGAGCCATGTTCGTTGCGCCGCGCATTCAGCAGCAACGCCAACTCCTTCATGTCGCGGAAATGGTGAGCCAGCGAAGCGTACAGCGCCGTAGCCTCGGCATCGCCCTCCAGCACCTTGTTCACATTCGTATAGGTCATGCGCTCAGCGGACTTGATGATTCCCCGCGTCATCCGCGCGCTGCGCATACGCCCCGCGGCATCGAACTCCATCAGCGCGCTCATCACCAGCCGGTCCTCGCGCGGTTTAAGCGAGCACATACCGTTCGAGAGCGCCTCCGGCAGCATGGGCACCGCGCGATCCGGTAAATATACCGACGTTCCGCGCAACCGCGCCTCACTGTCCAACTCGGTCAGCGTGCGAACATAGTGCGCAACATCCGCGATGTGCACCTGCAAATGCCAGCCGCCATCCGCGCGCCGTTCGACGTACACCGCATCGTCAAAATCGCGCGCCGTCTCGCCATCGATGGTTACAATCGGCAAGCGCCGGAAATCTTCGCGATCAGCGCGCTCCGCATCGCTCACCGGCAGCGCACGCTGCTCGGCTTCTTTGATCACCTCCGCGGCAAACACGTGCGGGAGATGATGTTTGCGGATAATAATTTCCGTGTCGACGCCAAGTTCGCCCGGCCGGCCCAAAATCTCGATCACTCGCCCGGTCGGCGCCGCGCCACCTTTGGGATAGCGCACCAATTCGACGTTCACCACCGCCCCGTCCAATTCTTCCAGCCGCGGGACGCGCCGCCCTTTCAAGCTCCGCTCATCCGCACCGCTAAAACCGAGCTTCTTCGCCAGCCCCGGGGTCAGCTCCATCCCCGGCGGAATTTCGATCTCATGCTGCATGCGCGCGTCATAAGGCAGCACCGTATTCCCGCGCGTGCCATAACGAAACAATCCCACGACGCTCGGATGCGCGCGTCCCAACACACGCACGATCCGTCCTTCCGTACGCTGCGATTCTCCTGCGCCGGCCACCCGCTGCATTTTCACCAACACCGTATCGCCATGCATCGCGTCTTCGACCGCATCGCGCGGAATGAACACGTCGCGGTCGAGCCAGTCCACCGGCGGATCCGGCACCACAAATCCGTATCCATCGTGATGCAAAACCAGTCGCCCTTTGATCTCGTTGTGACTGAAGCTGCCGCGATCCGGCGCAGCCCCCCGCTGCAGTCCCGGTTGCGCCCTCCCGCCAGATGGCGCCTGGCCCGTCCCGTCGCCGCCCCGCCCATCTTTGCGGCCAGCCAGCCGGTACCGTCCTCCCGGCAGTTCCTCCACGGCACGACGCTTCTTCAGTGTATTCAGCATTTTGTGAAGCGCATTGCGGTCCGCTCGCCGCATATGCAAACCGGCGGCAATATCGTCCACCGACGCCGCGTCGCGCCTAACTTGCAGAAATCTAAGGATGTTATCGGAACTTAAGTGTGAGGGACGTGGCATAGGAGGGCAATCCAGCGGTCAAAGAGCAGCGAGCAGCAGTATGGACCACATCGATTCTACTTATTTTTTTCGCCCAGCACGAAACTTTTTTGCCACCACCCGGGTTTCATAGCCAGGCCAACACACAACCGGCTGGCCGCCCTCCGTCAGGCTAGCCGGCATTTCCCGGAAACGGGAAACTAAGGAGGCGGGAAGACCTGGCCCGCCTCCTTTTCTTTTCTATTCCCATACTAGAGGTTACAGAGATTCATGCGTTCGCGAATTTGGAGTCTGGCTTGGTTCGGTTTCAGGATGACGCGAACGTCGGGCACACTCATCGCCATTTGCGGCTGCCGCATCATCACAGACCCGGCAGCCGCTTGGCGATTCTACGGCCACTTCAACCTATAAGTTCCTTGCTACACGCCAAGATTGCTAACGCCCATAAACCAGTATGCGGGCCGTTCCCTTGATGGCTTTGCGGTCTCCCTTTGGTCCGCTGGGTGGCGTGAAATCGGCGGTGACCAGAAACAAATTGTGTGTCTTCGGATCAAGTCCCATGGTCTTGGCTCCGAATTGGGTCTTGATCTCTTCCACCGCGCTCAACTTGTCCGGCGAGTCCTCGTGGAAAACGTGGAGCACGCCTGCGCGCGTAGAGGAAAACACGAAACCTGTTGACGGGTCATAGATGTTGGCATCCACTCCGGCAGTGATCGGAAATGACTGAAGCACTTTTCCGTTATCTGCGTCCATCATTACCAACGTAGTGGGCTTGCGTCCTGCCGAGAAGAGGCGATGGTGCTCTGTATCGAGCGCAATAGCGACCGGCTGCCCGGCCGGCTTAACGGACCAGCGCGTCTTTACCGTAAGCGTCTTGGTGTCGATCACTACCACATCGTTAGTTTCTTCATTGTTGTCGTAGATCGTTCCCTTGCCGTCGGCGACTGGCTGTTCTACGGCGCCGCCTAAGTCGATGGTCTTGACCATGGCGTCCTTCACTGGATCGATGACCGCCGAATTCTTGCTGTCGCCATTGAACGTAAATATCAGTTTCGACGCAGGATCATAGGTCAGCGAATCGGTGTCGGGATAGGTCTTAATCTCGCCGGTGGTCTTAAGACTTTTCATATCAAAGACAACGACTTTTTCCCCGTCGCCGTCGGTGATGAATCCTTTATTCAGCTCTGGCACCAGCGCCACACCGTGGCAGCGCTTGAATCCGGTTATGGAACCCACGACAGAGTAGTTGTCCGCGTCAACCACCTTCACCTCAGCGCCGTGCGCAATGTAGACGCGGCGTGCCGAGGGATCGACCGTCACATAGTCGAAGTACTCGGCATCACCAGGTGCTGAGCCTATAGGGACGCTCTTTACCAGGTGATAGCCGCTGCCAGGCGGATTCGCCATGGCAATGATCCCGACAACAGTTAAGGAAAGAAGCGCTGCAAGACAAACCCCGCCTAAGACTTTCATCGATAAGGCTCCTTGAACTAAATGTGTGTATTGAACAACGAAACCTGCTGCCCCAGAATCTGCACAAAGCCTCTTCCAGGTTCGCAGCCGTGTGCGGCACCCCATACCTTGGATCAAAACCAAAGCAGCTCAAAGCCTTCACATCTAACCCACATGTAGCTGGCTGCAATTGTTAGCTGCAAACGGGCACACGGTTACGTTCGCCATCGACCGCATTATGCCCCAGCGAACCTGTCTGGAAGATAAATTTCACCCGAGAAGCCGAATTCCGGCGAATGGTAAATACTTATTAATCTGGATTTAAGGATTTATGGCGTTTTAACTGGACCAAGTCCGTCTTCGGTCTGTGTCAAATCTCTTTCTTACTTTAACGCGCGACGCTACTCAAGAACGGGTAATGGCTGCTTGCCCCCATAAAAAACAGCATAGGAAAAGACAGCCACAGCGAAGTTCGCGCGGTAAGGAATGTCCAGCGCATCAACCTCTCAGCCTCAGCCGGCATCGGCGTCCCCTGCTCCGTGGCGGCCCGCATCCACACAATCAATCTCTTTTGCGCACGCCAAACCACGCCCCACGTATTCAGCAGCATCATCAACCCCAGCCCGCCACCCACGCTGATGGCCAGATGCCCGTTCGATACGTGCTCGCCACCATTCAGCGCCATAACCATCCAGGAAGCCGCGATCACCAGCGCGCCGATCCCAACTACGCGTACCCAAACCGAATCGCGAATTCCCTTGGCGGGAAGCTGAAAGAAATAAATTCCCTCGTACGCCACCACCCAAACCAGCACCCACCAGCCAAACCAACGGAGCGCCAATCCAGAGTCCCCCGAGTTGCGCGCGTCGGTGATCAGCATCGAGAAAAAATAGCGCATCCCCATCAGCACCGTTACTAGCGCCGACCACCGGAACCACGCCATCGCCCGCGACATCAGCACCGGATACACCTTCACACGTACGCCCGGCTCCAGCGCCCTCATCGAAGGCGTAAGCACAAAGTTGAAGAAATACAAAAGCCCAATCCAAATAATGCCAAAGATGAAGTGCAGCCATCGCAGCGCCATCAATTCATTCGCAGCCGGGTCACTCAAGAAACTGAAATGCGGCCGCCAAGCCGGGAACGCCATCACCACGTGAACTATCGAAGCCGCCCACTCCATACGAACCTCCCAACCACCGGCGCAAATCTATCACGTCTTCGCTGAAACTATTTCGCGCTTTCTCCCCTCTACTTTTATGCCTTTCTCTTTTCATTTGTTACCACGCGGATGGCACAAAAAAACCGGGACGCATCCGCGCCCCGGTTTCCATTACTCCGGCTTTTTGGCTTGGCGATGTTTCAGGCCTCAGTGATGGCCTCCACCACCGCCGCCACCATGAAAACCTCCCCCGCCACCACCGTGAAATCCTCCTCCGCCACCATGGGATCCAGCTCCACCGCTGCCGCGGAATCCTTCGCCTCCATGAAATCCCCCGTGTGCCATTTGTGTGCCGCCGGCGAATCCGCTGTGAACGGAATGCCCGGGTCCACTGTAGACGCCATGGTTGACATGGTCGTAGTAGTGACCTTCATGATGGTCCCCGGCAAAGTGCCCTGCATCACCAAACCGGCCCCTATCGCCAAAGTGTCCCCTGTCGGCAAAGTGGTCCCCATCGCGAAAGTGACGAAAGTCGTCAAAATCGTGATGGAAGTGGCCGAAGAAAACAAACGGCGCGAAACCCACGTCAAACGGTGAAAAGAAACCCCAACCAAACGGGCTATAGAAGATTCCATCCCCCGGAATGAACGTATAAGCACCATAATACGGATCCCAATCCCAACCGGCTCCGTACCAATTGCCCATTTGATAGACCTGGGCGCGATCCACGTTGGCCTCCGCCAAGTAAGAAGAGCGCAGGCTGCTCCAGCGATACAAATCGTCTTGGGCTTCTTTGTCGAACTTTTCTGGCTTTATCGGCCCGCCGGCATTCAAGGCCAACATGTGTTCGCTCTTCACCTCGATGTTCTGTCCATTCACTTCGACATTGGCTTGGCCCTGATAAACGCGAACGACATTATGGTCCGCGTCAAACTCGTACAAGCCGGTCTTGGCAAGTCGAACCTTGGCGCCGTCCTCCGCGATGACAATGTTGTTTTGCGGATGCAATTCGGCCACTTCCACGGTGGCTTCACCTTTGTCCAAGCGCAGTTCTGTATCGGTCAAGCTGGACGAAATCATCATTGCAGAGCTGTTATCGCCCAGTCTGAAAAAGACGCCCGGCGTCAAAAGTAGCTCCGCCTTGCCTGCGCCCGTCTCTAGCGACTGACCAGGATTCAATTCCGTATACCCAATCGCACCCGCACCGAGGGCTTCCCCATCAATGGAAACCTGGCCCTCGACGTAATTCAAACCTCCCGGACGTGCTGCATGCGGTTTTGGCTGAGCTGGGTCGGTGCCCCAAGCGGGCACTGAGAGAGCCGCAGCCAGGAAGACGCCTGTAATTCCTATCAACCTTGACTGCCTCATATTTTTTTCCTCCACTTCATTGGATGCGCACTGTAAAAAGCACGTTATCCTTTTCCGTGAAGGCTCTATATTATTTTCGGTAATCTTTTTGATGAGGAATACTGTGGTGTGCGTCCGTTACGTCCGACCCCACACTTACATATCGCGCGCAAGCTGTCCGGCTAGCAGCCACGCGTTGCGTGCTTTGTGCACGCTCCGAGTCACAACTCCATCAACCGCTACTTAATTTGACGCGGGGATGACCGGCGGCGTTTCACCGCGGAACGGCAACCGAAATTTCTTCGAGATTTCCGGCCAGAATTCGCGCAACACATCGAAACCCATGTCTTGCAGGACGCTGACGCCCACGCGCTCAGCTGTCGCCGAGACTCCGCGTCGCGCATCCGGGTGATACGTATTGCTGACCACTATCGAGCTTGTGGTCCCCAGCCATTCCGAAAAATTGAACATCCGCCTGCCATCGTCGCGATGCGCAACCACTGCGTGTTCTACCGCGTGCAGAAAACGCTTCTTACCGCTGCCGTGTCCCAGGCGGTAATAGCGCGGGTCTTCCGAAAATATCCATGGATACGCAAAATCCTTGAAGAACCTGGAGGTGGTCCCACCGGCGAAATCGGCGCCATAGCGCGTCGCGTAACCCTTCGCCCCTTGCCCATAGCTGTGGTCATCGTCTTGCGCTTGGGCCAGCCCCGCGTCGAAAGCCGTGCCCAGGAATACCACGGGGTCCACCGAATCCTGCACGAACAAAACGAATTTATCCTTCAGCTTGAGCGTGCATAATTTCGCTTCCGGCTTGTAGTGTCTGGGATGCACCGTCTTGCGTTCCAGGGGGCGCGCAAACTCGCCCACCACTTTCTTGAGCGGTCCGTTGTAGTCAGACAGCCGCACCATGGGCGCGGGCTGGACGCACGGCGCGTTCGCATTCGCAACGGCTTCCTCCTGAAAGGGAGCTGTCACTTCCATCTGAGGTGGAACCAGCGCCCGAGAGTCCTGCGCTTTAGCGACGCCACCCAGTCCGGCGAACGCCATCAGCAAATGTAAGTATGAAAGCTTTCGAATGAGATTTAGACCTATCACATCTACCTTGGGGCTGCCGACCATCCAATTTGCAGAAAAGACAGACTGGGATCCACCGCACCGACCCGTCCCCTCTGCCTAAAGCAAGTTGATCTCCGAGGCGCCGCATTTCCCGCGCGGCATCCTAAGTTACAAGTAATGAAGGAGTTAGCGTCTGAGTGCAGCGGATTCTTAGCCCAGCGGTGCTCCTTCCTAGCCGTAGCGGCTAGACTACACAAGAAAAGTACCGGCCCCGGTTCGTCAATTCAAGCAGGCAGTTGGGTCCGACCAAATCGGGCAGTCTTCTTGGCCGCGACTAGCCCGGTAGTCTGAACGCTATCTGACACTAAATTAGTGATGCAAATACGCACATCGCAAGCTATATTCCTTCACCACATTTGGCTTCGGCGCTGTACTCCGGTGAGACAGGAGGCTGCTGTGCGATCTACCTTCCCGACCCTCGTCTTAGCATGTTTTTTTACTTTCCTCTTGGCCCCAGCCGGTTCGGCCCAGGAAAAATCGGAAGGCCCCACCGACCCAAAGGCCCGCAAGACCTATGAGAAGGCTTTGAAATATCTGCACGAACACAACACGCAATCGGCTTTCGACGAGTTCAAGAAAGCTGACAAGCAGGATGGCGGGCATTGTGTCGATTGCCAAATCAAGATGATCAGTTACGGCGTGCAGCTCGCCGAGTGGAAAACGGCTGAGCTCGCAGCAGCCGAACTCCTAGCCGAAGCTAAGAGCGACAGAGACACCGCCATCGCACACTATCAATCCGCTTTCGTGCTCGTTGAGGAGGGTTTGCAAAAGCGCAAAGATGAATTGTTCACCCGCGCTCACGAAGAGAGTTCCAAAGCTCTTGCTGCATTCGCGAATTTTCCGGACGCGCTGTGGCTGGATGGCACCGCACTCGCGCATTTAAAGCAGGACGATGCTGCCAGAAGCAAATTTGAGCAGTACGTGAAGATGAAACCGGGCGACGACCCCAAACGGCAGCGCGCCTTGCGCTACGTCAACCGCCCCGAACTGATCCGCGCCAAGATGGCGCCTCCTTTCGCCGTTACCACCACCGACGGACAGAGCATCTCCATCGACGGGTTGCAAGGGAAAGTGGTGCTGGTTGATTTCTGGGCCACCTGGTGCGAACCCTGCCGCGAAGCGTTACCTCATATTCGCGATGTCGCCAGGAAATTTCAGGGTCAACCTCTGGTGATTCTTAGCGTGAGTCTCGATAACGACGAGCAAAAATGGAAAGAATTCGTTGCCAAGAACCAAATGACTTGGCCGCAATATCGCGACGGCGGCTTCGCCGGCCCGATCGCGACCATGTTTGCGGTGCGTGCCATCCCGCACACCTTCACCATCGATGCCGACGGCGTCCTTCAGGAGGAGCACATCGGCGATGCCTCCATCGAGGGCAAGCTGAAAAAACTTATCGCTCGCGCCCTTGGCCCAACGGAAGCCCTGGTTAAATGACGACTCCAGCGGAGCGCCGACATCACCTTAAGTCCCAAAGATTCCATCAATTTTTTCCGCCAGCGTAAAATCGTAGTCGCTGATTCCCTTCACGCTGTGCGTGTTCAAATCGATCACCACCTTGTTCCACACGTTGAACCACTCCGGATGGTGATTCATCGCTTCCGCTACCAGCGCCACCCGCGTCATGTTCCCAAACGCCGCCACAAAATCCTTGCACTGGAATTCCCGGTGCAATTTGCCGTTCACCAGGCTCCATCCCTTCACCTTCTTCAGCCCTTCCTGCACTTCCGCGTCATTCAATTTCTTCGCCGGCATACGCTCTCCTTCCACCCAAGCAATACCAGTCCATTATGTACTGCCGTCAGCGTGCCGGGCGAGTTGGCGAATGGCCCGCGAGTGCGCCATGATCCAGAAGGTGTAGGCAGCAATCTGTTGGCAGGAATTCCGATGGAAACTCAACCGCGACCCGCGATGTGGAAGACCCTATTGGCCTTCGCGATTATCTATTTTGTCTGGGGATCTACCTTTCTTGCCATTCGCGTCGGCGTCCACGAAGTTCCTCCGTTGTTATTCGCGGCGATGCGCTTCCTTTT
>Ga0137403_10010111_pt1 | contig 10456 bp, 8 predicted proteins | sample CZOMad2_1_16fung_FD_122057 | JGI IMG/M metagenome (GOLD analysis project Ga0137403, IMG submission 122057) | Vadose zone soil fungal communities from Angelo Coast Range Reserve, California, USA - CZOMad2_1_16fungal (Hybrid Assembly) | ecosystem: Environmental > Terrestrial > Soil > Vadose zone... | reverse complement strand
GGTCTGTCCATCCGCGGAAAACTGCTCGGCGGCCCGCCACACCTCCACGCCACCGGCCGCCAGCACATTGGCCAAAGCCGTCCAGCTCTCCGGATCTCTCTGGTCGACCGGTAACACGTAGGCGAAGGGATTGCCGGCTGCTCCGGCCTCGACAGCGCGTCGTCCCAGGCCGACAAAGCGGTCGATGACGTTGAGCCGATCGCGCGCGGCCAGACGCACCAGCGCTTCAGATGTGATGAGCTCGTAGCGCACGATGTCGCCGAGATGCCATGTGCCTCCCGGCCATGGCGCGGGATAGTTCACGCCGCGGCCCGGCTGGCGAACGGAGTCGACGGCGAGGGTAATCGGCGAGCCGAGTCGCGTGCTCGCGGCCTCGGTGAGGATGCCGATCATGTTGTGCCGCGTGGGTGTCGAGCGAAAGCCGCCGTGCCACCAGAGGTCGTAGGTCTGCTGATGCGCGATCCCCGTCATGCCGGCGTCGTACAGTGCGGCCGCCATCTGCGTGCCGACGAGATTCATCCCCGCAACCAGGGCGGGATCGAGATTCGGATTGACGGGATCCTGGAACGGCGGGACGAAGAGACGCACGCCGTTCGCGCCCATCTGGTGCACGTCGTATACGATCTCCGGGAACCATTCCTTGTACAGCATGCGTGTGACGAGACGCGTCTCGACCTGCGTCAGCATGAACCAGTCGCGGTTGTTGTCGTGGCCCACGTACTTATGGTACAGCCACGGCAATGGACCGCCTTCGTAGCGCGTGCCCTTGTAACGCCGGTACCAGCTCACGACCGTGTCGAGGCCGTCGGGATTCATCGACGGGATCACCAGCACAACCACGGAGTCGAGCAGCCGGCGCAATGTGGGATCGGTCGCCAGCCGATAGGCGAGTGTCATCCCCATCTGACTCGACGCCACTTCCGTGGAATGGATGTTGTTGCTGATCAGGATCACGGCGGGTTGCCTGCTGCGGAGGTCGGCGAGCGTCGTATCCGTGAGCTGTCGCGGGTCCGCGAGCAGTGCCTGGGCCCGTTTGATCTCGGCGAGGCGCTGCTGATTGGCCGGTGCGGTGATCGTCATCAGGAGAAACGGTCTGCCCTCGGTCGTGCGGCCCAGGGTATCGACGCGCACATAGCGACTCTGCTGTGCCAGACCATTCATGTACCCGCTGACCTGCTTCCAATCCGCGAGCATCGAGTCGGTGCCGGGTTCGAAACCGAGAGCGGCGGATGGACGGATGGGCGGTTCGGCGGTTTGTAACAAAGCGAGCAGGAGGAGAGGTGTCATCAGATAAGCCCCAGTTTTGAGCCCACCTTCTTGAAGGCGCGGAGCGCAAAATCGAGATCGTCACGCGTATGCGCGGCCGACAGCTGGCAGCGGACACGCGCATGCCCTTGTGGCACAACAGGATAACCGAACCCAGTCACAAAGACTCCCTCGGCGAGGAGCAGCTCACTCATGTGAATGGCCTTCGCCGTCTCGCCCAGGATCACGGGCACGATCGGCGTCTCGCCCGGGAGCGGCTTGAAGCCGAGGGAGAGCAGCTGTTCGCGGAAGTAGCGCGCGTTCTGATGCAGCTGCGTGACCAGCTCGGGGTGGGCCTCGACGGAGCGAACCGCCGCCAGGGCACTGGCCGCAACGGTCGGCGGCAGCGCATTGCTGAAGAGCTGCGGCCGCGACCGCTGGGTGAGATAGTCGGTGAGGGCGAGCGGCCCGGCGGTAAATCCGCCCGCGGCGCCACCCAACGCTTTGCCCAGCGTCGACGTGATGACGTCGATCTGGCCCAGCATGCCGTAGTGCTCGGCCGTACCGCGGCCGCCCTTGCCGAGAACGCCCGTCGCGTGCGAGTCATCGACGGCGAGCACGGCGTCGTATTTCCGGGCCAGCGAGACCAGGTCCGGGAGCTTCGCGATGTCGCCTTCCATCGAGAAGATGCCGTCGGTGAAGATCAGCTTGCGACGCGCTTTGCCAGCGGCCTTGAGCTTCTCCTCGAGGTCGGCCATGTCGGAGTGCTTGTAGACCGCGGTCTGACACTTGGTGATCGTTTTGGCGAGGCGAATCGCATCGATGATGGAGGCGTGGTTCAACTGGTCGGAGATCACGACGTCCGGCTCGCTCAAGACCGTGGGGCAGAGTCCCTCGTTGGCGTTCCAGCAGCTGACGTACGTGAGCGACGACTCGCACCCCACGAATCGCGCGAGCGCGTTCTCCAGCTCGCGATGGACTGTGAACGTCCCACAGATGAACCGCACCGACGCAGAGCCGGCGCCCCAGCGATCGAGGGCGTCCTTGCCGGCTTTGACGACTTCTGGGACAGCGCACAGGCCGAGGTAGTTGTTGGAGGAGAGGATGACGACGTCGCCGCGACCTTCCATCTTCACGCGCGGCCCCTGCGGTGAGTCGAGGTAGTTGAGCCGCTTGTAGATGCCTTCCTTCCTGAACTCCGCCAGCTCGTCCTGCAGCTGCCCCATGAAGCTCATACGATCTCCAGAATGACCTTGCCGGCATCGCCCGAGCGAATCGCCGCGAGGGCCTCGTCGATTTTGGCGAGCGGGAACTTGTGAGTGATGACGGGTCGGGGATCGAACTGGCCGCCGATGAGAAAGCGGCGCATCTGGTGCCAGGTCTGGTACATCTTGCGGCCGATGACGCCGTACACCGTGATCCCCTTGAAAATGATCTCGTTGGCAAAGTCCACCGGGATTTCGCCGTCCGGGATCCCGAGCAGCTGCACGCGCCCGCCCAGTCGAACGGCCGCGAACGCCTGGTGCAGCGCCGACGGCACGCCAGACATCTCGCACACCACGTCGGCGCCTTCTCCCCCGGTCTCGGCAAGCACGGTCTTCACCACGTCGTCCTTGGCCGCGTTGATCGTCACGTGCGCGCCCATCTTGGCGGCAAGTGCCAGGCGCTTGGGATTCACGTCGGATGCAATCACCCTGGAGGCGCCCGCGGCGCGCGCGATGCCCACGGCGAAACAGCCGATCGGGCCGCACCCGACGATGAAGACGAAACTGCCGGGAATCTCCGCGGTCAGCACCGTATGAAATGCATTCCCCATCGGGTCCATGATCGCACCGACTTCGGTGGGGATGTTTCCTCCATCGAGCGTCAGCACGTTGGTCGCGGGCATCACGATGTACTCGGCGAAGGCCCCGTCGCGATCCACGCCGATAATGCGCGTGTTCTTGCAGATGTGGCTGTTCCCGGTGCGGCACTGGAGACAGTGACCGCAAACGATGTGGCCTTCGGCGGTGACGAGGTGACCCGCCCGGAGCCCTGTGACACCGTCCCCGACCGACTCGATCTCGCCGGCGAATTCGTGGCCCACGACGATCGGCGGTTTGATGCGCCCCTGCGCCCAGGGGTTCCAGTCGGCGATGTGCAGGTCTGTGCCGCAGACGCCCGCGTGGCGCACGGCGATCAATACTTCGCCGGGGCCCGGGGTTGGCTTCGGAACGGTCGTCACCTTCAGCCCAGGGGCGCGGCTCGGCTTAACAATGGCTTGCATGTGGGTCGTCGATTCGGGCGATGAGCGGCAGGGAATCTAAACGGCGCGGGGCGGCAGCGTGAGCCCGGCGCGATATCTTAGGGCGTGGCTCCTCCTACGATTCGCGAAGCGACGACGGCGAACACACATGCCACGGTGGCCGCGCTCCTCGCGCAGGAGCCCGGCTGCCGCCGCGTGCTCGACATCCCCTGCGGCGAGGGGGCGTTCGTAGACCGCATCCGCGCCGCCGGGTACGAGGTGCACGCCGCCGACATTCAATCCATGCTCAAGGTTGCGGGCGTCCCGTTCTCGCCTGCAGACATGAACGCACCATTGCCGTTCGCCAACAACAGCTTCGACGCGGTGGTGTGCATCGACGGGATCGAGCACTTGGAACGTCCCTTCGACTTTGTCCGCGAGTCCCGGCGGATTCTCCGGCCGGGGGGTGTGCTCCTCGTCTCGACCCCCAACATCACCGCGCTCCGCTCACGCTGGCGCTGGTTGCTCACGGGTTTCCACAACAAAGGCAAGACGCCGCTCGATGAAACGGCGCCGAACCCCTGGCACCACATCGGCCTCGTGTCGTTTCCGGAGATCCGCTACTTGCTCCACAGCAATGGTTTCCGAATCTCGGCCATCGCGGCCAACCGCGTGAAGTTGGTGAGTTGGTTATACGCACCGCTGCTGCCGCTCGCGTGGCTCGTGACGGGCTTGGTGTTTCGCCGGTGGGAGAAGGATCCGGCACAGGGCCGGCGCAACGCCGAGGTGCGCCGGCAGATCTACTCGATACCCGTGGCGTTCGGCGAGACCCTGATCGTGAAGGCGGTCAAAAGATCGAGCGCGTGAAACCGCCATCGACCTCGAGTACGGCGCCGGTAACGTAGCTGGCCCGTTCGGACATCAGAAACACGACGACAGCGGCGAGCTCCTCCGGCGTGCCGATCCGCCCGATGGGGGTCTCCGCCAGTCGCTGCTTGATCATCTCGGGCCGGGCTTTGGACAGCTCCTCGATCCGCTCGGTCGCGATGAATCCCGGGCAAACGCTGTTCACGGTGATGCCATCCTTGGCGACCTCGTCGGATAGTGCCTTGGCAAAGCCGAGGACGCCGGCGCGCGCGGTGCTCGACAGTATCAGACCTGGCACCGGCTGCAATGCCGCGATGGACGCGAGACAGATGATGCGACCCCATTTCGCCTTGGTCATGATCGGCACGGCAGCACGGGCCAGATGGATCGTCGAGAGGAGATTCAGGTCGATCGCCTTCTGCCAGGCGTCGGCAGACAGATCCTTGAACGGGGCGGCGGGTGGGCCGCCGGCATTGCAGAAGAGGATATCGAGCCGGCCAAACTTCTTGGCAACGTCCTGTACCAGTCGCTCCGCTTCCTTAGGAACCGTCACGTCCGCGGGGAAGGGCGCGCTCTTGGGATCGCGGCCGTTCACGGCCACTTGCGCCCCTTCTTCAGCCAGCGTGTTGGCGACCGCGCGGCCGATGCCGCGGGTGCCACCGCACACGAGCGCGACGCGGTCCTTCAGCCCGAGGTTCACGCGCGCTCTACACGCACAGCGCAGACCTTCAGTTCGGCCATCTTCGCGTAGGGGTCGAGCACCGGGTTGGTGAGCAGATTGGCGGCGGCTTCGCGGAAGTGGAACGGCACGAACACCTGCCCGCGCGCGACGCGATCGCTGATCCGCGCGGCGGTGACCATCGAGTTGCGGCGCGACGTGAGCCGCACCAGCTCGCCCTCCCGGACGCCGAGCATTTTGGCATCCTCGGGGTGAATCTCGACGATTGCCGTCGGCTCGCGGGCGTCGAGGCCGCTCGCGCGCCGCGTCATCGTGCCGGTGTGCCAGTGGTACAGCTGGCGGCCGGTGTTCATCACGAACGGATACTTGTCGTCGGGGAGCTCGACGGGATCGGTGTACTCGACGGCGACGAATCTGGCGCGACCATCGGCGGTGGGAAACGCGTGGTCGAACAGAAAGGCTGTGCCGGGGTGCTCGGGATTCGGGACTGGGTACTGTAAGCCGGCTCCTTCGAGTCGCGGATACGTGACGCCGGCCCAGCTTGGGGTCACACGCGCGATTTCCCGCATCACGGCTTCGGCGCCTCCGAATTTCGTAGGAAGGCCGAGCCGGTTCGAGAGATCCATCAGGATCTCGAGGTCGCCGCGCGCTTCGCCGGGTGAATCGACCGCTTTGCGCGAGAGCTGAATGCGACGCTCGGTGTTGACGAACGTGCCCGTCTTCTCGGCGAAGCTGGCCCCCGGCAGCACGACATCGGCGTACCGCGCGGTCTCAGTAAGGAAGAGGTCCTGGACCGCCAGGAACTCGAGCTCCTGGAACCAGTGTTCGGCGTGCGCGATGTCGGGGTCGGAGATGACTGGGTTTTCGCCCATGATGTACATCCCGCGCACACCGCTCTCTGGTTTCACGACCTCGGTGACCATGAGACCGCTCTTGAGCGAGAGCGACTCCGGAGGCACACCCCACGTCTCGGCGAACCGCGCCCGGATCTTCTGATCGCCGACCGGCTGATAGTCGGTATAGACGAACGGGATAGCGCCCACGTCCGAAGCGCCCTGCACGTTGTTCTGGCCGCGGACCGGCAACATTGCCGCGCCCCACCGGCCGATCATGCCGCAGGCGAACATCATGTTGAGGAACGACGTGACGATGTCGGTGCCATTGGCGTGCTGCGTCAGGCCCATCGCCCACAGCGAGCTGGTGTTCGGCCCGCGCGCGTACATCTCGGCGGCGCTGCGAATCTTCTCGGCTGGGATGCCGGTGATCTTGGCGGCTTTCTCCGGCGTGTAGGGTGCCACCGCGGCGCGCACCTTGTCGAAGTCGTGGGTGCGCTCGGCGATGAACTGCTTGTTCTCGAGCCCCAGCGACAGGATGTGGTTCAACATCGCCGAGTAGAGGGCGACGTCGGTGCCGGGCTGCATTTGCAAGTGAATGTCGGCGCGCCCGGCGAGCTCGGTGCGGCGCGGGTCGGCGACGATCAGTTTGGCGCGTTTCTCGTGCGCACGCTTCAGCGCTGCGCCGAACACCGGGTGCGATTCGGTCGTGTTGGCGCCGGCGATGAAGATCACGTCGCACGCCTGCTCGATTTCCCGCATCGAGCCGGACGCCGCCGCGGTGTTGATCGCGCGCTGCATGGCCGCGACCGACGTCGAATGGCACAGCCGCGTGCAGTGGTCCACGTTGTTCGTGCCCAGCGCACCGCGGAACATGCGCATCATCAGGTAGTTCTCTTCGTTGGAGCACTTGGCCGACGAGAAGCAGGCGAGTGCGTCAGGCCCGCGGGCGGCCTTGATCCTGAGCATCTCCTGCGCAGTCAGGTCGAGTGCGTCTTCCCAGGACACCTCGCGGAAGGGTGAGTACCAGTCCTCGGGTGTCGCGACGCGGTCCCGAATATCCATGTCGAGCCGCTCGAGGAGCGGCAGCTCGCGCACGCTCTTCCCCGTCGCGCGCGGCGGGGTCCCCGGCTTGGAGCGCCCGCCTTCGGCTTCGATCGTGCGCCACGGCCCGGCGCGCCGCTCGGCGCCTGTCGGACCGTTCCAAACCCAGCCCCCAGCCACTTTTGCCCAACCCCGTCTTATCAGCGGTCTAGTCAGACGATCGCGATGCTGGGGAAAGTCGTAGCCGAACCGGCCCTTCACGCAGGTGGAGCCCTGGTTCGGTGTGTTCAGCTCGATGTCGGGAGAGGTGACGCGCATGACTTTGTTGTCGGCAACGTGCAGGTCTACCTGACAGCCGACGCCGCAATACGGGCAGACCGAGCGCACGACTTTGTCCGGATGTCGGATCTGCTCGGGAGCGAACCGCTGCCGCGGCATCACCTCGAAGATCGCGCCGGTGGGGCAGACGCGCACGCACTCGCCGCACCACGTGCACCCGGCCTTGTCGGGATCCCCGTCCGCGCCGACGATGATTTCGGCGTGCTCACCGCGGTATCCGACATCGAGCACGCCCACGACCTGAATATCCTCGCACGCCCGCACGCAGCGCGTGCACAGGATGCAGGTCGACATGTCGTGCCGGATCATCGGGTCGCCGGGCCGCTCGTCCCCCGAGCGCAGCGGCAGATCGCGTCCCTCGAGAGGCGTCGGGACGACGTCGTATTGCACGAGATACCGCTCGAACTCGTTGCGCGGGTTGGCCCGACCGCCGTTGCGGAGATGATCGGCAGGGTAACGCTCGGCAAGGAGGCGCAGCACCCCCTTGCGGTTTTCGACGGCGGCATGGGATTGCGTAGTCACCACCATCCCGTCAGCGACTTTGGTGGCGCACGCCGGGATGAGCTTCGCCTGGCCTTCGACCGACACGAGACAAATTCGGCAGTTGCCCACGATCGACAGAGTGGGATACCAGCACAGCGTCGGGATCTCGATGCCCGCCTTCCTGGCCGCATCGAGGATCGTCTGACCGTCTTCCGCCGCGAGTGTACGACCATCAATCTTTAGTGCCGGCATACTTCTATAGATAGGCCTCCCAAACGCAGTCGCAAGGAGCGCAGCGATCAAGGATCGCCGAGCGATTCAGCGCACACTGTTGTATACCGGCATCAGTCCTGACGGCGTGTTCTTGATCGAGCACGGCGAAGGGAGGTGTAAAGCGTGGTGTGAGTCTTGCTCCAAGAGGGAGTGGTTGCAGCGGCGACACCCCTTTTTGGAGTATCTCTGTGGCTGGTGGGCTTCTCATTCTGGCCGTCTCGAGTGCCTTGCTAGGCGGCGACGATCCAAATCACAATCAGGGTCCGCTCGCGCGCCTCGTAAAGGACCTCAAGAGACCCCAACCGGCAGCGCTCGAATGGCAGGATCACGCCCTGCGGTTCAGCTCCACCATTCTCATCGCGGCGGACTGGCTCACGACGATCGATGGCCTGAGACAGGGACTCCCCGAGTCCAACCCCTTGCTCGGCCAACACCCTTCGCTAGGTCGGGCAAACGTCATGATTGCGACGGGGTTGCTCGCTAACGCTTTTCTGGTACCGAAGATCAAAGACCCGAGGCTGCGGCGGGGAATTTGGCTGATGATGGTGGTGATTGAACTTCACGCCGTCCACAACAATCGGAGCCAGGGGCTCCGGTTCAACCTTCGGTTGTAGCTGGGTTCAGACCTTCGGGTCTACCGGCAAATGGCGATGCGTGTGATCGCCATCTTCCCCCTCATCGAGAAACCAGCAATACGCCCAAATCTTGGCCGGTCTGAGGATCTGTTGTCCGGCCCGCAGGATGATGCCCATCGGTTCGTCGTCGAGTGCCATAGGGAGGCTCGTCATACTGGGCACGCAAAGCAAAACCCCTGCCGCCACGCGCTCGTGCTACGTGCCGACGTGCCAATGGGTTACAGTTTTCGAGGGGAGCTAAAGAGTCACTCTGACGCGCGCAGCGCAGTGTCAGCTTGACGCGGCGGCTTGATCGCGGTGAACCCGGAACGCTTCGCGCGTCGACCGTTGCCGCGTTGCACCTGCCACCCGCGATACAGCGTTTGGAGTGCCTCCGGGGCCAGCGGAATGACTTCGCGGTTCTCGGCGACCGGCGGCAGGATCACGTGCACACCTCCCGACGGTGTCCTCACTTGCAGATCGCTGATCAATGACGAGCGCTGCTTCGCGCGCAGGGCGGCGAGGCAACCGGGCGCGATGGCGACGAGCGACGGCGCCAGGTCGGGAAACCAGCTTCCGAAATTGATGACCAGCGCCTGGAACCCGCCCGCGAGCTGCTCGGCGACGGCGCGGCCCTCCGCGGCCTCGACGGCTCCCAAGTCCTGATCCAGCAGGAACACCTCGGCGTCGTGCGCGGCCAGGAATAGCGCCTCGCCCAGGGCGGCTGCGCCGAGCACGACGATGACGTCGCCAGGCTCGAGCCGCGCCGCCCAGGGGACGATCGGGTGCCCGCGGTCCAGCCCCCAGTGCGTAGGCGCGCGTTGCGCTTCACGCAGCAGGCGATGCTTCTGCCGCCAGCGTGGAAACGAAGGAAGGCGCAGGCGTCGGGCGATGATGCGGTCGACGTGCTCGAGCAGCAGCACTTCGGTGAGCAGGTATTGATCCTGGGCGCTCGCCTGCAGCTCGCGCACGGCCTCGTCGCCGATTTTCAGGAGATCCGTGCGCGGCACGGTGTTCTTGTACTCCTCGAGCCGCTGGAGAATGAACTCCTGATACTCCTGCTTGAGGGAGCGCGGCGTGCGGCGCACGGGCGTCATTCCCGTGGCGCGGGCGCGCTCGAAGGGCAGGGAGGTCAGCATGGCTCGACGTGCACGGTCACTTCTTCGAGCTCGAGGTCTTTCTTCAGCCGCTCTTCCACCGCGTCCGCGATCGCGTGCGCATCACTGACGTTCGCCGCGGGATCGACGGCGATTGTGACTTCGGCGTAGCGGACACCCGCGTTGCCGCCGCGGGAGCGGATGCTGTACGCGCTCTTCACTCCCTCGACGGCCTGCGCCGTTTGCCGGATGGTGGGCGCCGGAATCGCGCGCTCGTCCACGAGCACCGGCACCGCGCGCGCGAGAATCTGGTAAGCCACTCGCACGATCAGCAAGGCGATCACGATGGCGATAACGGGATCAACCCACGTGGCGCCGCGCCGCGAAAACAGCACCCCGATCAGCACCCCGATGGTGATGAAGACATCGGTGCGCGTATGGGCGGCGTCGGCGATGAGCAGTTCGCTCGACAGCTCATGGCCTCGGGCGTTCTCGTACCAGGCCACGAGTATGTTCGTGAGCAGCGTCGCGCCGAGCAGGGCGAGGCCGAGGTCGCTGATCTGGATCGCGTGGCCGCCCGACAGCAGATGACCGATGGCGCTGCGCACCAGCTCGAAGCACGTGATCGACAGGAAGACCACGATCCCGAGGGCTCCCAGCGTTTCGAACTTGCCGTGGCCGTACGGGTGGTCTTCGTCGGGCTCGCGTGCGGCCACGCGGACGACCACGAGGCCCAGCACGTTGTAGGCGGCATCGAC
>Ga0137403_10010110_pt1 | contig 10456 bp, 7 predicted proteins | sample CZOMad2_1_16fung_FD_122057 | JGI IMG/M metagenome (GOLD analysis project Ga0137403, IMG submission 122057) | Vadose zone soil fungal communities from Angelo Coast Range Reserve, California, USA - CZOMad2_1_16fungal (Hybrid Assembly) | ecosystem: Environmental > Terrestrial > Soil > Vadose zone... | reverse complement strand
TGAGCGCCTAAACCCGTTACCAGATTGCTGGTATGGGGCTGCCTCCGGCTAAAACTGGATTCGGGTGACGCGGATGCTCTTTGATGCCTCGACGGCGGCCAAATGAACTACGGATTCGCCGGATTGTTGACGAAATCAGGCGTTTGCGCTCACGACCGGTCACTGGCGTAACGGCGAATTACGCCAACAACGCAGGGGACGCACCTTGTACACCGATCTATTGCAGAAGTAATTTCTGCTTCAAATCCTCAGCGGCTTGCACTACATTCTCCGGCCTTCCGAGATCACGCCAATAACATTCATCGGCGCGAAAGCCGAGGATTTTTTCTCCTTGAGCAGCGAGACGCAGATAGGAGGTCATGATGGGGAAAACGCCCTGTTCGCTCATCATCGCAAAAAGACGTGGAGAAATAACATGGATTCCGGAAAAAGCCAACGCCCGCACCTGCTGTGAGGATCGAACCAATTCAGTTTTCTCATCGCACCCGAATCGCCGGCCGCAAAGCCGGAACGCCTCGTCGAAGAGCAGGTATCGAGAAGTCTTCCGGTCTTGCACGGCCAGTGTGGCAAGAGCCTGATTTTCATTATGAAATTGCACCATGCGCCGCAGATCAATGGTGCTGATGACATCGACGTTGTGCAAAATGAACGGCGCATCAAAGCCGCTGGACTCCTCGCGAAAAAAATAAGCGGCGTTTTTCAGGCCGCCGCCGGTGTCGAGCAGGACCTCCTCGCGAGAGATCTCAATATCCATGCCAAAGTTCTCGTTCGTTTTCAGATACTCCAGAATCATGTCGGCAAAGTGATGCACGTTGATTATCACTTCTCCAACCCCAAAGGCACGCAAGCGCGAGAGTGTGATCTCAAGCAGCGTGCGGCCGGCGATTTCCACCAGTGCCTTAGGGCGATTGTCGGTGAGCGGCCGCAAGCGCGTACCCAGGCCGGCGGCCAGAATCATCGCTTTCATTCGCCCACATTCTCCAACTCACGATGCCGCACCACCACCTCCACCCCATTCTTACCGCGCAAACGCTTTGCCAGTTGCTCCGCCAGATATACCGAGCGATGCTGCCCGCCGGTGCAACCGAACGACACCATCAAGTTCTTGAAGCCGCGACGCTGATACTCGCTCACGCTGGCATCCACCAGCGACAGGGCGCTTGCGAGAAACTGATGCACGCTCTCTTGCTGATTCAGATAATCGATCACAGCTGTGTCTTTGCCCGTGAGCGCCTTGAAGCGCTCTTCACGGCCGGGATTGGGAAGGTTGCGGCCATCGAAAACGAATCCCCCGCCATGCCCAGTCTCATCTTTCGGCCAGCCCCGGTGAAACGAAAAACTGAAAATCTGTACGGTCAGATTCTCAGCGCCGGAAGCCAGGCTCTGCAATTTTTCTGAGCCCAGCATGCTGTTGAACGCGTCCATCAGCGTCGGCAGCGCGATGGGCAGCTTGACGTGGTGGAGCAGCCAGCGCAAGTTTGTTAGCGCGTACGGCACGCTTTGCAGAAAATGAGCTTTGCGCTCATAAAAGCCGCGAAAGCCGTAAGCTCCCAGCGCCTGCATGATGCGGATGTAAACGTAGGCATAGTAGTGCTGCATGAACTCTTCGCGCTCAAGCTTGACGAAACCAGCAAGCGCGTCGAGATAATGCGCCAGCAATTGCTGGCGCAGCTCCGGAGGCAAATCGGCTTTGGCGTCGTACAAAAGAGAAGCGACATCATATTGCAGCGCGCCTTTGCGGCCTCCTTGATAATCCAGGAAGAACGGCTGGCCGTCGCGTAACATGACGTTGCGTGATTGGAAATCCCGATAGAGAAAGTAATTGTGCCCTGCGCTCAGCAAGAACTTGGTCAAGCGGCCAAAATCGTCCTCCAGCCCTTGTTCGTTGAAGGGAATGCCAGCAAGCCGAAGAAAGTAATACTTGAAGTAATTCAAATCCCAAGCGATGGACTGGCGATCAAAGTTGGCGCGCGGATAGCACACTTTGTAATTCAAGTCGCGGCCAGCCTCGATCTGAAAGCGCGGCAACACGGCCACAACTTTGCGATACCCCTCAACCACTTGGGGAGCAATGTTCTCACCGGTACGATTTCTTGAAAGAAACTCAAAAAGCGTCGTGTCCCCCAGGTCTTCTTCGAGATAAGCACCCTGGCTCAAATCTTCCGCATAAACTTCCGGTACCGGCAGACCGTGCCGGCGAAAATGCCTGGAAAATTCGAGGAAAGCGATGTTCTCTTCGCGTATGTCGTACAGGATGCCAATCGCGCTGAGTTTGTCACCTGCCAGCCGGATAATGCTCCGCCCCGAACCGCCCAGTTCGCCCTGCAGCGGCTGCACCCGTGCGACCGGTGAGTGGAAATGCTGCTCAAAAAGTGTCTTGAGAACGTCCATCGAATATGGTGTCCTGGCCGCCATCCCAAAGATACCATCGAGCGATTGGAAGAGGGTAAGCAACGCGCGTCTGCCACAAAGACCACGCTAATATGCCGTATCACATGAATAGATCGTTTGGCTTTGTACCGGAGAATCTTGCACAGTCTGCTGCCGACCGTTTCGTAGGTGTCGCAAAACAGCGATTACACTGCCTACTCTGGGCCGCCTTCCAGGCCAGTTACTAGACAGCCTGGCGGGTCGATTTACACCGCCACTCTCCATCGGGCTTCAGAAATGAAACTTCAAACTTCCGCCAACGGTGCGCGACGGGGCGTACTGGATAGGGATTTCTTCGCTCTCTTTGGCGATCTGGTAGATGCTGTTGGAGACGTTGGTCACGTCGAACTCCAAATCGATCCGCCGCGGCTCTGCGCTCCATAAATTGATTCCGGTCGCGAGGTCGGTCGTGAAGTGCTGAGGGAGACGGGCGCCATGCTCAATGATTGTGCCGCTTCCGTAGCGGAGCGCCGTGCCAGTCCAGAATCCGCGCCAGCGATTGTGGTAGAAAATTTGTGCCGTGCCAGTGTGAGTCTGGTCGAACGCCGGAATGATGCGCTCCCCCGCGACCAGCGGCTCGTCTCCAGCAAAACCTCCGGTGATCGGGCCGTAGAAGTATGTCTTCGAGAGCGCGTACTGGAAGCGGCCGCTGATGCCAATGCTTTCGAGCTGACGCACGTTCAGCACCAGCTCCGCGCCCTCTGACCTCGCGGCATGAAAGTTGATCGGCACAAAAATCCGCGAAATGCTGATCTCGTGATTTTCGAAGCTGTTGTGACCGGTGTGTAGATATGCGTTAAGCTCAAGGCTGATTCGGGGGTGCAATTCCTGGGCCCACCCCACTTCATAATAATTTTGTGTATAGGGACGCACATTGCTCGCTCGCTGGCTTGGATCAACGGCGTTATGGCCGATAAAGCTGGCCAGCAACGAATATTCGATTGGTGGAGGAGAGAAGTAGCGGTTGTAAGCTGCATGCAGCACGGATTTTGTCTGGTTGAAGTGATATGCCAATCCAACCCGCGGGCTGGTCTGCACGCCCGTATCAACCAGATCGAAGTAGTCGTAGCGAACTCCGAGATCAACTGTAAGATTGCGCACAGGTGAGAAGTGATCCTGCACGTAAGCGCTGGCCTGGCCGCCGAGAAGACCTCCGCTGAAAGGAGGAAACACGTCAGGATCGCCGCGGCTATCGAAAAAGAAACTCTCGTCTTCCCGTAGGCCTACCAGATCCACTCCCGCTTTGAAGAAATGCCCGTGCCAGTAATGAGAAAGATCACTCTTGATTCCCAGCGTCAAGGGCGAGCGGGAAGCAGTGGAAAATGGCGTGATCGGGTCAGTTGTGGGCAGTACACGGTCTGAACCGATGCGCTCGTAAAGCGACGTAGAAAGTAACGTTTCTGGCGAGAAGGTGTGCAGCCAAGTCAGGATCGCCGTTTGCTGCCGCAGGCGGCGTTCCGCATCGCGGCCGACAATCTGATCGTCAGTGATATTCGGCTGCTGGAAGTTGTCGCCACCTCCCAGCAGTAGCAGCTTGAAAGCGTCTTTCGTGCCTGAGTGCCAGTCGAACTGCGCGGTCGCGCGCGAACCCTTACCAAAATCGTAGAGCTCCTTCGGTTCAGGTGGATCGAGAAATCGGCCGGAGGTGAATCCATCGACAAAGAAGTAGTAGCCGATCCCGCGGTACTGGCCGCCGTAATCGGCGTTCAGGTCGTAATTTTCGAGCGTGGCGCCGCGAAAGTTAACGTCCCCGTGGCCGCCGAGATCAGCGCCCGAACGCGTGGTGATGTCGAGTACGCCCCCGAAGCGGTTGCCATATTCGGGCGTGAATCCGCCAGTCATCAGGTCCACAGTTTCGAAAATCTGAGGACTTGCGCCTGGACTGAACTGTGGCTGGGTATTGTCGAGAAAAGAGACGCCGTTGATGAACTCATGCAGCGAGAACTCAGTGCCGCGAACGGCAACAAAATTATCGTGGCTGTCGCTGGCGCCTGGCATGAGGTTGGTGACGAGGTCGTTCGTGGATTCAGCAAGCGGCTCGGGAAGACTCTCAAGATCCTGATGAGTGAAGGTATATGAGCCGCCGGTTTTCTCGGGATCGACGGTCAGGTATCCGGCGTTTACTTCGACATTTTCCCGTATCGTCTCTCGCTTTTGCAGTTCCAGGGTAAGCGCGAAGGGCTGACGAGAACGCAGCACAAACTCGTAGCTCGAGGGATAAAAAGTCGATGTCTCAGTTTTCAATTTGTAGGCGCCGGCATCGACAGCAGCAAAATGGAATTTACCGTTCGGTTCAGTGATGGTGCTGCGGAGAGCAGGTCCTTCTGAGCGCTGCAAGGTGATCGAAGCACCCTGCACAACATTGCCGGACGCATCGCGGACAAATCCCTCCACTGCGGTCTGGGCAGCAGCGGGAACGATTGCGCCGAGGACCAGAAACAAGAAATAGGTACGCACGAGCTGCGAACTTACCTAAGACTGCACCAGTGTAGATGAGTCCTGCGCGAGAAGGGAAGCTTGCGCGCGGCCGATCTCCGCTCGGCTGGACAGCCGGGGCGGCTGTTCCCACGTGAATTGCTACTCGTGCTTCCTGGCGGATGCGACACGCGGAATGCCTTGCAGATCATTGGTAACCTGAATGTTATTCCATCGCCCGAGCAGACGCTTTACCCCTTGTGCGATCGTGCCGCTGATTTCCATCACCAGCCAGCCACCTGGCTTGAGAGCGGCTTGAGCTTGCGGAATAAGGCGTTCGATTACTTCCAGGCCTGTTGGTCCGGCGAAAACAGCCTTGCGCGGCTCGAATTTGCGGACTCCGAGCTGGACTTGATCTTGCTCCGATTCGCCAACATAGGGAGGATTGGACACTACAAAATCAAGCCTCGCGGGTTCAAGGCATTGCAGCAGATCGGTTTCGTGAAACTGAATTCGATTTTCGAGCTGATGCCGGGCTGCATTCGCGCGGGCGACTTCAAGCGCAGCCGGAGAAATATCGGTGGCGTGAACTTCGGCGTCGGGCAACTCTTTAGCGAGGGCAAGCGCGATGCAGCCGGAACCGGTGCCCACGTCAACGATTCGCATGCCGGGCAAGGACGCCCGGCCTCCATTAACTAGTTGCAAGACGGTTTCGATTACGTGCTCAGTTTCGGGGCGCGGAATTAGCACGGCTGGATTCACGATGAAATCCATGCCCCAGAATTCCTGGTGTCCAGTGATATATTGCGCGGGGATGCCGCGGGCACGTTGAGCGAGCGCTTCCTCGTAACGCGTCTGCTCCTCTGTTGTGAGTTCGCGCTCAGGATGAGCGTAGAGATAAGCGCGGTCGCAATCCAACGTAAACCGCAGAAGAAGCTCGGCGTTCATGCGAGGAGAGGGGACATGGGCTGCGGTTAGGAAGTTTACGGCAGAGTTCAGGGCATCGCGTAAGGACACCAATGATTTAACCACAGAGGGCACAGAGAAGATCCAAACATCGGTCGCGGGCGGTGCGGCCGCATTTACATCACCGTTCCGCCTTCGCCCTTCAGGCGCTCTGCCTGGTAATGGGTTACAAGAGCTTCAACGATCGGCTGGAGCTTGCCGTCCATCACATCTTGTAATTGATGTATCGTCAGCCCGATGCGGTGATCGGTCACGCGATTCTGCGGAAAATTATAAGTACGGATTTTTTCGCTGCGGTCGCCTGTGCCGACCATTGCTTTACGTTCTTTAGCCAGCGCCTCCTGCTGTTTTTGCATTTCGACTTCGTACAGCCGCGAGCGCAATACGCGCATCGCTTTCTCACGGTTCTTAATCTGCGATTTTTCGTCCTGGCAACTCACGACCGTATTAGTTGGGATATGTGTGACGCGCACGGCGGAGTAGGTCGTATTGACGGACTGGCCGCCGGGGCCGGACGAGCAGAAAGTGTCAATGCGCAGATCTTTTGGATCAATCTTGATGTCCACATCTTCCGCTTCAGGCAACACAGCAACCGTAACTGCCGAAGTGTGCACTCGTCCTTGCTGTTCCGTTTGCGGCACCCGTTGCACGCGATGCACTCCGCTTTCGTATTTCAACCGCGAGTAAACACGCTGGCCTTCAATGATGGCGATAACCTCTTTCAGCCCGCCGACGCCGGATTCCGAAGTTGAGAGCACTTCCACTTTCCATCTTTGCGTTTCGGCATATCGCGTATACATGCGGAACATTTCTGCTGCAAAGAGCGTAGCTTCGTCGCCGCCGGTTCCGGCACGGATTTCGAGGATGACATTCTTTTCGTCGTTAGGATCTTTAGGCAGGAGCAGGAGCTTGATATCCTCCTCGACTGCGGCGACGCGGGCTTCGAGCTTTTCCAGTTCCTCCTGCGCATAGGCCCGCATTTCGGAATCTTTTTCATCCGCCAGCACCGCCTTGCTTTCAGCGATACCTTTTTTCAGGTCTTTGTACTCGCGATACTTCTCGACGACAGGTGCAATCTCGCTGTGCGCCTTGGCAGCCTTCTGGTATTTCGAAGAGTCACTAATGATCTCCGGGGAAGCAAGGGCGTGCGTCAGCTCCTCGTAGCGGGCTTCGATTTGGTCGAGTCGTTCAAACATGGAATGTTAGTAATTAGATGCAGCGACTATCAGCCGTTCATCAAAATGACGCCTCGTCAGTAGCCAGATTACGAGCGCCTCCGATTGCAGTGGGATTTGAGATTCTTCCCAAGTTCTGAGCGCCAATAAGGGAGCGACCTTACAACCAGTATACGAGGCGGAAGTAATTGTCTTCCTGCTGAAGGCCTTCACTTAATATGCGCCACCGATTCAGGTTTCGGCCGAGCGTGGGTTCGTTCTGTGGTTTTGGCCATCCCGTATTTCGGTTTGACCTCGTGACAGCCGTCGCAATAGACGCCTCCGGCAGCGGATTCTGGCGAAGGCATTGGGCTGGCCACAGCATAATCGCGGTCTTCCTCAAGCTGACGGTCTACATCGGCAATCAGCTTTTCGTTCTCTTCGCGCGTCAGCCACTTCTTAACGCTCACCAGGTAGTTTTCGAACCGGGCAATCGGATCGCGCTTGCGCCAATACTCGAACAGCGGCTTGGGGACGTACTCGGCGGCATCATGGATGGCATGGCCCTTCATGCGCATCATCTTGGCTTCGATCAGCGTGGGACCTTCGCCTCTGCGGGCGCGCTCGCAAGCTTCATGGGCGGCGTCATAAACCTGGCAGGCATCGGTGCCGTCCACGATCACGCCGGGAATCCCATAGGCGATGGCGCGCTCCGCAAGATCTTTCACGCGAAACTGCATATCGGCGGGCGTGGAGTATCCCCAAAGATTGTTTTCGACAAGAAGCACCAGCCCAAGACTCTGCACGGCGGCGAAGTTCAGGCCTTCGTAGGTGACGCCGGTGGACTGGCCGCCGTCGCCGATGTAGGTCATCACCGCGATGTTTCGCCCCTGGAGGCGAGCGCCCAGCGCCACGCCGGCGAGCACCGGAATCAAGTCACCGAGAGTTGAGATGGGAGAGACTACGTTGCGATCCTGAATATCGCCGAAGTGGGACGACGCGTCGCGACCCCGCGTAGGCGAACCAGCCTTGGCCATGTACTGCATCATGATGTCGCGGGGGGAAAAGCCGCGGACCAGCGTCGAGCCCTGATTGCGGATCATGGGACCCAGCCAGTCTTCCTTTTTTAAGGCATAAGCGGAGGCGCACGAGCATGCTTCCTGGCCGAGGCCGAAATAAACTCCGCCGACCACTTTGCCTTGCTTGTAGAGATTTTCAAGCGCGGTCTCCATCTTGCGATTGAGGAGCATCCAGCGATAGATCTCAAGGTGCTGCTGCCGGTTCAGGTATCTCGATTCTCGAATAGGCGGTACGGTCCCGTTGAAATCGCCGCTGACCTCGTAGCGGACTCCGTCGGCCTTGCGAACTTGGCGGATGGTGAAGCTGGGTTTTTCCAGGCGGTAATCCGGGATCGTATAGGTGCGCTGGTTGGCGGTTGTGGGGTTAGCGTCGGGGCGTCGGCTGCTGGGCTTGGTGATGATTTGCTTTTGTTTCTTCTTGGCCATGGGGCTATGCCCAGAACGTATCTTCTTCTTTGTGCAGCTGGCGCAATTCATCGGGCGGTTTCGCCGGCACACCGACCGTGGGGCTCAATAGCGCGTCTAAATTTTCGAGCCAAAGCATCTGACTGTTGAAAATCAGACCGAAGTTGCGAGACAGCGAATGCGCGACCTCCCGCGACGAGAGCTGTCGGCCCCGTTCCTTGGCCATCGATGTCACGGGCTTTGCGGTGATCCCGCACGGGACGATCAGCTTGAAACCGTCAAGATCCGTGTTCACATTCAGAGCGAAACCATGCGAGGTGACAGCACGGGAGATGTGGACGCCGATGGCAGCGATCTTGGCTTCGTCTTTATCTTTATCCGTGCTTGAAGCGGTCCAGACACCTGTGAGACCACAGATCCGCTGCGCGGGAATCGTGAAATCCGCACAGGTGCGGATCAAGACTTCTTCCAGCCGACGCACGAATTCGATCGCCCCCAAGGTTTTGCGCTTGCCGTCAGGCGTGGAAAACCCACGCAAATCGAGGATCGGATATCCCACCAGCTGGCCGCGGCCGTGGAACGTGACGTCTCCCCCGCGATCACACTCGTACACCTCCACGCCGCGCTGGGCGAGGAGTTCGGGCGAGGCAAGAATGTTCTCGCGCTTCGCATTGCGGCCGAGAGTAATGACCGCCGAATGTTCGAGCAGAAGAAGAACATCGCCGATGCGCCCTTCCTGGCGCAGTTCGACGAGCCGCTGCTGGAGGCGCAGACCAGTGGCGTAGTCAATGGTGCCGAGTTGGATGACGGAGATCAAAAGCTTCTTGGCCACGGGGCCTGCCTTTCACGCGTTAATGGCCATTCCGTATACGCTATTCGACGCGTCCAGCATGGCTTCGGCCAGTGTGGGATGGGCGTGGATCGTCCACATCAAATCCTCCACCGTGGCTTCGAGTTCGATTGCCGCAACCGCTTCAGCGATCAACTCAGTCGCCAGCGGGCCAATGATGTGCACTCCGAGAATTTCGCCATAATCGGCGTCAGAGACAATCTTGATGAATCCCTCGTGCTGGCCCACAATTGAAGCTCGCGAGTTCGCGGTGAAGGGGAACTTGCCGACCTTGATGTTGTATCCCGCTTCCTCGGCTTTGGCCTCGGTCAAGCCAACACTGCCGATCTCGGGATGGCAGTAGGTTGCGTTGGGGATGTGCTCCGGGTTGATCGGCTTGCCGGGTTTGCCTGCGATCTTGCTTACGGCAACGATGCCTTCCATCGCGCCGACATGCGCCAGTTGCGGCGTCCCGAGCACGATGTCGCCGATAGCGTAGACGCCGGGCTCGCTGGTCTGCATCCAGCTATCGGTCTTGATGAAACCGCGATCGGGTTTGATCTTTGTTTTCTCCAGACCGATATTCTCGGTGCGCGGCTTGCGGCCGACCGCGATCAGGATTCTCTCGGTTTCGAGTTTCTGCGGTTTGCCATCCACGCTGAAAGCGACCGACACTCCTGACTTCGTCGTTTCGATTTTCTCCACCTTGGCGCCGGTGTGGAAGTTGATTCCGCGCTTCCGGTATACGCGCGCCAGTTCCTTGGAGATTTCTTCGTCTTCCACCGGAACAAGCCTGGGCAGCATCTCAAGGATAGTGACTTCCGCGCCGAACGAACGGAAGATGGACGCGAACTCCACGCCTACAGCCCCGGCACCAACGATCACCAGCGACTTGGGAATGTCCTTGAGCGAGAGAATTTCGATGTTGGTCAGCACGCGGTCCCCGGGCTCAAGGCCTGGCAGCATGCGAGCTTCCGAGCCGGTACAGAGAATCACATTCTTTGCTTTGACTTGCGAGGTCTTGGCGTCGGCGGTGACTTCAACCGTCAGTACGCTGTTTTGGCCCGAGCCGGTCAGCTTGCCATAGCCCCGGATCGTTTCCACCTTATTCTTACGCATGAGGAACTCGAGGCCCTTGGCGTGCTTGGTCACGATCTTCGACTTGCGTTCCTGGACGG
>Ga0137403_10010108_pt1 | contig 10456 bp, 26 predicted proteins | sample CZOMad2_1_16fung_FD_122057 | JGI IMG/M metagenome (GOLD analysis project Ga0137403, IMG submission 122057) | Vadose zone soil fungal communities from Angelo Coast Range Reserve, California, USA - CZOMad2_1_16fungal (Hybrid Assembly) | ecosystem: Environmental > Terrestrial > Soil > Vadose zone... | reverse complement strand
TTAATCCATTTATGAATGCGTCCGATCTCCTTGAAGCATACATCACAGAACTCGTGCCCTTGGGGGTGAGGCAAGATCAAGTATTGCACCTCGAAATCGAACGATTTATTTTTTGGCTGATCCACAAAGCGGCGGAGCACGATCATGACCCTACCCCGACTTCAATCCCTAAACTCCCACCGCGCACTGTTCTCATTCGCAATCGGTGCGCTGCTTGTGGGCGCTTTATTCTTAGGGCTTTTGTTGATTCTAGTATTTTCTTTTGTACGCCAGAGCACCTGTTGAAACAACTCAATCGCAAAAACTTAAGAGGTTTAAATGAAAGCCATGAAAGTGTGGGACGATTGCACCAGACGAGAGAAAATTGCGCGCTGGGAAAACGTCGCGCGGGTGCTGCAAGCCTTGACGCGCCACCAGCGGCGTTATCATTTTGATATGTGCTTCTTCGTGCAGAGGGAGGAATGCGGGACTATTGCCTGCGCGGCCGGGCACTGCGGATTCGATCCGTGGTTTAAGCGCCGTGGCTATGAGGTGCGATTTTCAAAAAATGGCATTTGCCTAATTCGTTCAGTTTCAGGGGATAGTTTTTGTAATGGATTTACTATTGAGGTTGAATCATTTTTTGGGAGTCATGGTACTAATCACATCTTTTACAACACCGAACAACGTCCTGTGAGCCAAGTCATACGAGAGGTAAGGTCCTATGTGAAAACGTTACATAAAGACAAAAAAGAGGATGAACAATGATTGAAATAAATGAAAATATCATCGGGCTTTGGTTCGCGAGCATTGAGAAAGGGACAGGTGATCTGATGGCCGCGCTCTCGCGCCGCAAGGATGGGGCGCTTGAGCTTAACTACCGGTTTCGTTATTACCGCGATGAAAAGGTGTGGGACTCGAAAGATAAAAAGAGCTGGTATCACGCGGTGTTAAAAGGAGAAGACGTAGAACACGTGCTCAAGACCATGCGCACCATGTTTGCGATGTCACAGATCCGCAATGGCGCTGACCCGCTCGGGTACTATGAGCTGCTGCGCGGGACGATGACACCCAAAGAATTTATGGAGAAGCTTGCAAAATCGCACTTTGCCCACGTACAACGCCTATCGGAGAAAGAAGCTCATGAACAAGGATTTATCTGAGACAAATGTGATCAGCTACACCGCTGAAGTACTACGCGCGCAGATTCCCCGCATGCACCCGGATGCGTATGAGGGCAGGATAGAAAATCGAGATTGGCTTTTACAGGTAGGCGTAGGTGCGGGGATGTTGAGTGCCGCCGCCGATCAGATCGAAACGTTGCAGTCGCGCATCGCGGAGCTTGAGGCGATCAAGCATTTGACCGATCGCTGCATCGCGGCCATTGCAAGTATAACTGAGAATTGGGTCAAAGAGGAGGGCTTATGACGGTGGGCCCCGGTAAGTATGACGCAGAAGTGACCTTGGTGCGAGAGGCGACGCATGCGCAAGGCGTATTGCTCCTCGTGTTCCGAGGAGATCGGGGAACGGGTTTTAGCGCGCAATTACCGTTCGATATGACGATAGCCATGCCTGCCTTGCTCCGCGACATGGCACAACAGATCGAGGCCGATATGAAGGAGGGAATATTATGACGGCTGAACTAGAGTTGAAGATACTCGCCGATCGCAAGGACCGGCACGATTCGACGGGCATCTATGTGCGGGCGAAAAATGTGGAGGGCAAATGGGGTAGCTACGATATCGCGGAGCTTGACCGAACGTCGTTGCAAGCCTGGTTACGATCGCGAGGAGGTGAGAATAAATGGGCTGAGAGCGTAGTGCTAATTTTATTAGGCCACCAATAAAAGGAGACGCTGATGAACATGTTCAAAGAACGACTACTCAATTGTGCGCGGGCGTGTCGTGAAGCACCCTATCCTAGCCGTTTTACCATGAGAATGACCACCCATGCTGATGGGACTCCAGGCTGTGCCTTGGGGCAATACACTCATCGCACTGATCTACAAAAGGCCTTTAAATTAGCTCTGGGGGTGGGCCTCGTATTTTTGAAATCGACTATCGAGGATCATTTTGATATCACCCCACAAGAATGTAACGAGTTGTTTGGTTCCCACGGATGCGATGATGCAAAGACGCCGAGGGAAGCCGCGATGTACATCGAGCGATTTGCGGGCCATAAATGGCCCGACGAGAAAACGCTAGACCCTGCGTTCGCTCGCCTTCGTTCGAGCCTAAAGACCCATGAAAACCCCACCGAGGAGACCGTATCATGAACATCTACAAACAACGCCTGCTCAACGCCGCGCGCGCCGTGCGTGAATCACCTGCGCCTCATCGTTTCAACATGGATTACTACTTGCATGCCGACGGTACCCCCGGGTGCGTGATCGGGCATTATTGTGCTCGCACCGATCTGCAAGACGCGTATCGAACAACGTTTGGGGGACACATTATTGCCACGAGCCCGAATGATGATCCACTAAAGCATTTTGGCATTACGGGCGCAGAGCACAATCTTTTATTCTCAGGGCGTGGATGCTGTGGCGCACAAACGGTGGAGCAAGCGGCGCGGTACATCGAGGCATTCGCGGAGCATAAATACCCCGGTGATGAGCCAAGGCTCGATGCTGCTTTTGTAAAGTTTCGTGAGGCTTTAACCGAAGAGGAGACCGTCTAATGAACATCTACAAACAACGATTACTCAATACCGCCCGCGCTGTGCGTGAATCGCCCGCGCCTCGTCGTTTTCACATGGGGGATTATCTGCATCCTGATGGTGTCCCATCGTGCGTGATCGGCCACTATTGTGCGCGCTCTGATCTGCAGAACATCTGGCGGATAATGGGGGGTCATATCATCCCAATCGTCCCTTACTACACGATTTTACATGAGCATTTGGGTATCACGAGTGAAGAAAATGGCTCATTGTTCGGAGCCAGTGGCTGCGGTAACGCCAAAACGGTGGAGGAGGCTGCACGCTACATTGAGGCCTTTGTCGAGCGCAAATGGCCCGAGGCTAAGCTCGATCCTGCCTTCGTCGCCCTCAAAGAACAATTAGAGGAGGAAGCTCATGAACCTGCATAAGCAACGCTTGCTCAACGTCGTGCGGGCGCTTAAAGAAGCGCCCAACCCGAAGCGTTTCACGATGGAACAAATAGGCACCTTCTGTCGCACCCCGGCCTGTGCGCTTGGGCATTACGCAGCACGCCATGACCTGCAACATACTTTTTCTTTGTCCTTCTTCACAGGAGCATTGCTCATTTACGGGGAGCGCGGCGGGGTAGCATGTGAGGGTGTTCTCAAGCATTTTGGAATTACAACAGTAGAGGCTCTCGATCTCTTTGATCAGAGCGGATGCGACGATGCACAAACCTTAGAGGAGGCAATAGAGTACATTGAACAATTCGCGAGGCGCAAATGGCCTGAGCCCGACCCGGCAGTTCAAAAGCTGAAAGGCCAATTACAATTAGAGGAGTCCATATAAATGCTCGGAAACCCAGATCCGGTTGACGACGAATCTTTGACGCAAATTTACACCGCGATCGCTTTGCATGCGTTGCTTTCGCGTGCCGACGTTGCGCCGTGGTCTGGGTCTCCAGCCGCGGCCGCGGCACGGATCGGACGCGAGGTGGTCGAGGAATTGAAGGGGGTACATGTATGACGGACAAGACAGAGTTTTCACCTGAGATGACCGATGAGCAGATCATTGAGTCATTGGCTGCGGGCGATGAGGAAGCCCGCAAGATTCTCGCTGAAATTGCGGATAGCGAGCACTTTCGACGCTGGGCATTCGATCTCAACAACATGCAAATGTCGGGGAAGCAAATCGTCGTGGCGTTCAAGGAATGTGCTTCGTCGGATAGGGACGTTTTTTGTTCTTTGGTGGAACATAGGTCGTCCAGCATGATTGATTTCGTCAATCATGCTTGTGCTCCTGCGGTCGCGCGTACTCATGGGCCCTTAAAAACAAGACCCAAGGCACTAGATGAAGCGATGCATAAAATACTTGTGGAAGCAGAGGCAAGAGGGGACCTTGAACTTGTTTCAGAGGCAGAGGCGAAGGTCATCAATGCATTCTTTACAGCCGTGTATATTTTAATGAGAAAAAAGAATTACTTCCTTTCTAACTACCGTCTTAACACGGGGATGGAAGATGAACAACAAAGTATATTTTTAATTAGGCTTGTAGAAATAATAGACAAACACGGCAAAACAGTCTGGTCTATCAATCCCCTAAAACGAAAGGCAACTCCAGAGGAGATCAATCAGGCGTTCGAGGCAGAACGTAAGCGGTTAGGTCGTCCGATGACCTTCGAGGAAATTCAGGCGCTCGATGCGGCCCTGGCGCAGGTCATCGAACGAGATCATTCACAATCTGAAACAAAAGGAAAGCAAGTTAGCCAGGCGGTCAACGACGTGGTGGCCGAGCGACAGCGACAGCAAGACAAAGAAGGCTGGACACTGGCTCATGACGATCAGCATACCGGCTTCGAGCTAACCGAGGCTGCGGCGGCCTATGCGAACCACGTCAAGGCTCGCGCTTGGTTATTCTATAGTGCTCCTGACGAGTATCGAACTGACCGGCCATTTCCCGAAGATAGAACCGTATTCGGGCACGGGGATGTCACCTGGCCTAAAGGCTGGTCGTGGGAATGGTGGAAGCCGAAAGATCCTCGCCGAGATCTAGTGCGGGCCGCTGCGCTGATCATCGCGGATATTGAGCGCTTAGACCGTTTAGCTGAAGATCCAACCACCACTGACACAGGAGTAAACCGATGATGCTTGTTCCCGGCGATCCAATGACGATGCTAAATTTCTATACCATTGCAGGAGGAAAACCCGATGCCGCTATTTGAATGCGCTACATGCCATGCCGTGGAGAACACCGCATGTACAACAGGCGCGTGGTACGCGAGATCGAAGGGTGAGCCGATGACTTGCAGCGAATGCAAGGATGGTAAGTGGCATGGGATGTTCCCAAAAAAGCTCCTCAGTGAGACACGCTACGTGACGAACGCCGAGGGGTTCCTAGAGCCGCCCGGAGGATGGGCAAAAATCGGTGAGACAAAACCCTCTGAATTTGACACATAAGGAAAACAGCTATGAAAATAGGCAAAACGACGGTTGATCCGAGTACTCCCATGTGGGTCAAGGCGATGCTGTGGTGCGCGAAATGGGAAATGCGTATCCGGGGTTCCTGGACTGGATTTTGGCAGGGTTACCGACGCGAGACACAGGAGCAAAACATAGTGAAACACATCGACAAATTGGTGGCTGAGCACGAAAAAGACCCGGTTAAGCCTCAAGCGGATACAGGAGATAAACATGGGGACTAGAGCCGATTTTTACTTAGGCAAAGGCAAAACGGCAGAGTGGCTGGGCTCCATCGCATGGGACGGCTATCGTGAGGGCATCTCGCCGCAGATCCTTCAATGTCAATCTGAGGCCGCTTTCCGCCATGCGGTAGCAGACTTCTTGAGCAACCGGGATGATGCCACGACGCCCGATCAGGGCTGGCCGTGGCCGTGGAACGACAGCTCAATCAGCGATTGTCATTATTGGTTTTTTGAAGGATTATGCTGGGAAGGTCGCGGAAGCAAGCGCTATGGTGGCGACGTGTACGTGCCGATTAATGAGCCTGAACCTGATTGGGAGCTAATTAAGGACGCCGAAGAGCTTGCTACCCTTTATGAGTTATGGTTAGGCAAGCGTGACAAGATTGAATTTCCCGATATGACAGCGAAAAAGAACGTGACACTAGGAAAGCGTTCTGGCGTCATTGTTATCGATAACGACTTACACAGGAGGGGCAACAACGATGATCAAACTACAACACGTGATGTTATTGACGCAGCGCCTGCAAGCGGAGCTGCACCAACTTCAGTCCCAGGAGGAAACGAGCCTCACAGAGGCTAATCGTTGGGCGTTGTTCGTGACCCCGACCGAGATACGTTCACTCGTGGCAGAGATACTCGCGGAGGGCGAACTATTGACGGCGGATGAGGCGGAGAAAATCAACACGCTAAAAGCCCCGTTGTATTGGCATGGGGTCGCGATCTTCCCGGAGCTTTCAGAAAAAGAGGATGTGTCGAATGGTTAACACTGGATGGGGGAGCCTTCTCATTGTCTGCGGGCTCTACGCCCTCACGCGTTATGTCGTGATCCCGTATGTGAGGCTCTCGATGAAGCGCCACGAGGCGATGACGCATATCCCGACGAGGGAGGAGATCTGGGTGCAGAACGATCAACTCCTCTACATCGATGAGGTCAATGCGTCCGGGGTCGAGCTGCTCGCCTACGACTCGCGCACCAATCAGGCGTATCGATGGTCAGAGACTTGGGATCAATGGCAACACCGGCTCAACTCTCACACTCTTTTTTACACGGGCCAGAAGCGCCCGCTAGGACCTGTCGTATGAGTAACAAGCAATACTTAGGCGATTCGGTTTATGTAGAAATTGAAAATGACATGTTGAAACTGACTACCAACAATGGAGGTCGCGATGGAAATATTATCTACATCGATGAAGAAGTCCTCGCTAATTTTTTCACCTACTGTGATCAACTAGAGGATGAAGGCACACGCGCACGAATAGCTGCGATGTTCAGCGCAAGTGCCCGCTAGGAGGACCTATCGTATGAGCGAAACCAAAAAAGAAATCGACGCAATCATGGGAACAGAAGTGGTTCTTGAAAATGGCAGCCAAGTATGGCTAGGGCGATACGATGATGAGAGAGTGGCCATTATGCTAACCAATAAAGACAAAGTGCGTACGCACGCATTGCTGTCACATCAGGCAATAGAAGCATTGTGGGCTCTGTATTGTACCCGACATGAGCTGCCTATAGGGGCGAATTGGCGATACGTGAAAGAAAATACATTAGAACGTGCGGGGTGGGATGATTGGTGGGATGATTCTGTGCCCGCCAATCGTCAAGGTCCATTTGCCTTGTGTCCACACGGCAAGACTCATGCGACCTGCGAAAAATGTCAATCTCAGGAGAAACCATCGTGAGCGACGATCCCATCATCGTAAAACAACCCTTGGTGATGATTTTTCAGGAACCCGATGGAGAGATTATCACCCACATATGGCCTAACGAGAATGCGAACTCACACGAGGCTTATGGGCTGATTATTTATGATCTAGTGCGTCATGTGGCGAACGCTTTCAAAGTATCAGAGGATGATGTTTGGGAATGGGTTAAGAAGGAGCGACATAAACACACAACTGAAATCAAACGTCCTACATAGGAGTAAATAAATGTTAAGAGCCAAATGGGAATTTGAATATACGGCTGCTAAATTAGCGGAAGCCGCCAAATTACAGCTAGGATTTAGAGTCAGTAGAGTGCAATATTGGACGAACAAAAAGGAGGAAATAATCGCCGAGATAAAATCAAAAGGGATGACCGTGTATGAGGGGGTAGACACCGCGGACAGTTCATACAAATACAGCGCCTCTACGAGCATGGGGGGAGCACAGATTTTAATCGATCCCACATTACAGGGAAATCTCAATCAATGCCAGGCTAAGATAACGACGCACACCGGGCTGCGCGATCAATACAATGCGTGGGTTCAGGTGCTCGAAGGAAACCCAGAGTCACGCGTAAAATTAGATCATGATGACTGGATGTTTTTCTTCGGGAAATAGGAGATAAAAGATGAGCCTATATAATCTGTTATTTGGAGTGAACCCCACAGCCCCGCTGCTTCTCGCGATATTGGGGACCGATGAGGTCCAGGTGCCGCGCTTCCGCGATTGTTTCTTGAAAGGCGATAGGATCGTGATCCACACGCGCACGGGCGGAGGAAACCGTGCTGAGTACGTGGAGCAAAATGCGCGGCTACGTGAGCTGTCGGGATTCATGGAAGATCATGACGATGCGTACGATTCGACCTATGCGCACTTTGTCTACGCGATCCCAGAAAAATTCACGATGACCTGTGAGCTTCTAGTAAAGATTGACAAAGAATATGGCGCGGAGCGCGATCCTGAGCAAGCCTGGCGTGAGCTGTTCGCGAAGCTGCAAGATCCCAAGATGAAGGATGATCCGCAGGTCGTCGAGGCACTGGCTAAAATGCAGCCCGTCATCGAGCAGATTAATGCGGCGACGGGCGAGGGTCCCCACATCATCGAGGTGTAGCATCATGAACGAAAAATTGGCTGATGTGTTGCGCCTCAGTGCCTCGCTGCTTGAGGACCCGGAAGTGTTGGAACCTGAGAATCAGTACGCGAAAGTCATGCGTCTGGCTGCGGAGGAATACGAGGCTCTTGCGAAGGAGTTGAAAGAATCAGAGGAAGAAGAGGCGTTCGCGTACGAATTAACCCAGCGACAAAGCAGCCTGTTGACGGGCGTGGTCGACGCGCTGCGCGGCCCTCCGCCGGAAGACACGTGGTGGTCTCATCATGATGCCCCTGAGCTTGCGGGGAAAGCTGTCGAGCGCATCAAGGAGCTAGAGCGTGAAATGGTTGAGGCGCGCCGCATGATCGCCCTCGATACGGAGACCGTGAACACGATGGTAGCGGCTTTGCACAAAGTCGTCAAAGAATCACCCTTCAAGGCCATTGAGACGGGAATCAGCGTGGAGATAACATTTGCAACGATCAAACAACTACAGGAGGCCCTCGCGCTTCGATGACCACGAAAATATCCATCCATAACTTAGGCTCCTATCCCGTGTACATCAATACGGTTCCGAACGGGATGGGACGCAGGGATGAGGAATTCGATTATGCGACAGAGGGGAAGTTCATTCCACCCGGGGAGGTGAAAGAATTCTATGTGCACGCCAACACTGGTTTAACGGTTACTGAACATGGCGAAACGAAAGAGCGGCGCAAGCCAAAATAGGTGCCCTCCATTAATCCACTGGTCGAAGGATCCCTTGTTTGAAGTTCATTCCTGCGCGCAAATCAATCCAAAAGACAAGAGCTATTATTCTTGTTTTATAAAGCCACAAGGATTGTGGGTGTCCATCGATCGGGGCGGTGAGGGGTGGGCGCAATGGTGCAGGAAGGAGAATTTTCGTGTAGCAGACTTGCGTTATCGTAATGCGATCACGGTCCGCAATCCTCGCGCCCTCCTCTGTCTCCATACCCCTCGCGCACTCGATGCATTGACCGAGGAGTACGGAATCGATGATCCTAGCTTTAGCTCTAGTCCCCCAAGCTTTCGCAACTGGACACGAGCCATCAATTGGCATGCGGTCGCGGAAAAATACCCGGGGATCATCATCCCGTCCTACATAGGGCGGCGCCGCCTGTCGCTCAGTTGGTACTACGGTTGGGACTGCGCATCGGGGTGCATCTGGGACGCCTCACAAATAATCGCGATCAAACGAAGGAGAAGTCGATATGGCATTAACACCTGATCAAATGATCGAAGCGAAGTACGCCGCGCAGATGCAGGGCGTCGCAGAAGCCCTCGACGATACGTTCAATGGCTCAGCTAAACACCCCGATAAAAAGGTGGGATTTGTATTGTTGCTGTTTGAATTCGGCACGCACGAGAGCCGCGCCAATTACATCTCAAACGGGGTCGATCGCAAGGATATCGTCAACTTGTTTAAGGAAATGATCGCCAGGTTTGAGGGACAGCCCGAGATGACGGGTCGTGGGTGATTCACCATGGATACCTACGAATGCCCCAAGTGTCACAAGGTGAGCCACAACCCCAATGACGTAGCTAATTTATATTGTGGGAATTGCCATCTATTTCTTGACGATCTACGGAATGAAGAAGTCATGGATTTCAAACATCTCACGGACCTGAGGCTCACCCGCAAAGATTGCTTCACCCTCGCGCTGTTCACGCTTGTCGATAGCGACAACCCCGGCTGTCGTCTCGTACAGGGTTGGGTCACGAGTACCGTGACAGGTGAGTCCATTCAGCATGCATGGTGCGAAATGCCTGCAACGGGTACCTATGAAGACAGTAGTGAAGGACCGATCATCGTGGTGATCGATTACACGCAGCCCGATGAACACGCACGCATCATTCCCGCAGAACTATTCTACGAAAAAACCGGCGCCCATAATGTCAAACGCTATACGCTCGCGGAAGCCTTTTCTCGTGCTAGTGCAGTGGGCCATGATGGGCCTTGGAACGATCAATGAAACCGCCACCCGAGGAGTACGATGTCCCGCCCAAGGTTAGGTAGACGGGAGCCCGCGTTCGACATGTGGGTATAGGTTAGGGTGACGGGCAGAAATATAAAACGATAGGCGAACTGCAAATTGAAATTGATGGGCGACCCGTTATAGGGCGCGGGGTTCTGCATCCATGAGAGCCCCAACCCGACATCAAAGCGTCCAAACCCGTCGACGAATAGCGCCCGGGCAGCGAAATTGTTGGGAACCGAAGCCCCACGGAACGTGCTCGTTCCAAGGACGGTCAGGGACCCTTGGGCATACGCGTTACGCAGCACGGGCGCGGGCTCCGCGACGGTGACGGGCGTGACGACCGGA
>Ga0137403_10010107_pt1 | contig 10457 bp, 8 predicted proteins | sample CZOMad2_1_16fung_FD_122057 | JGI IMG/M metagenome (GOLD analysis project Ga0137403, IMG submission 122057) | Vadose zone soil fungal communities from Angelo Coast Range Reserve, California, USA - CZOMad2_1_16fungal (Hybrid Assembly) | ecosystem: Environmental > Terrestrial > Soil > Vadose zone... | reverse complement strand
CGGCGGCGATGGAAACGGTTTACCGGGACTTTCCCGATGATCTCGAGGCGGCGTGCTTTTATTCGCTTTCGTTGCTTGGTACGGTGCGCCCCGGTGACAAGGGGTTCCGGCGCCAGGCGCTTGCCGGCGCGATCGCGCTCGATCTTTATGGCAAGAATCCCGATCATCCCGGCGCCGCTCACTTCATCATTCATGCGTTCGATGACCCGGAACATGCAATCCTCGCCTTGCCTGCGGCGCGCCGCTACGCCGAGATAGCCCCCGAAGCCCACCACGCGAGGCATATGCCTGCGCACATCTTTCTACAACTGGGAATGTGGCCCGAAGCCGCCGCCTCTAACGAATCAGCATGGGCGGTCTCGGATGCATGGGTAAAACGAAACGGATTGGCGCTCAGCGCGCGTGACTATCACAGCCTTCACTGGCTCGCCTACGTTTACTTGCAGCAAGGGCGCTTTAACAAAGCCCAGGAGTTGCTGCCGATGAATCGGAAGGACGGGGCCGGACGCTATAACGAGGATATGACCGCCGCGTTTGTGGTCGAAACCGAGCGCTGGGATCTCGCCGGCAAGTACTTTAGTTCGGATGCGGAACCGGCGGGCACCGAGATGGCTGGACACGCCGCGCACAACGCGCCTTCAGCAACACCGTCGCGAGGTCAACGAAGCCAGTCGCTCCCAAGCTTCATCCGGGGGCTCGCGGCTGCAAAGACGGGCTCACCGGAAGCCGCTCGCTTCATAGCCGAGTTGCAAGCCGCGCGAAAACAGATATCAGAGAAGGGCGACGCTTACGCCGCAAAATCCGCGGAGATCAAAGAGCTCGAAGTTGCGGCCGCCGCAGCCGCGTCAAAACAGAACTACACTGAAGCGGTCGAGATGATGAAACGTGCAACAGTCCTCGAAGAAGAGATGTCACCTCCGTCCGGACCCCCGAGTCTCATCAAGCCGTCACACGAACTATTTGGCGAGATCCTCCTGAGCGCGAATCGTCCAAAGGAAGCCGCGGAGCAGTTTGGTATCGCGCTGCTGCGCCAGCCTAACCGGGCGCGTTCGTTGCTGGGTTTGGCGCGAGCCTCTGCAAAGAACAGCGACACAAAAGCGGCTCTGGAAGCCTATTCCAAGCTCGCGCGTCAGTGGAACCAGGCGGACGCGAATCTGCCAGAGCTTCGTGAAGCGCAAGACTACCTCAAGCAGGCAAGGGCAAACTGAGCCGGGGAGTCAGGTTACATCCTTTGCGTCTTTGCGGATCTTTGCGTCTTTGCGCGAAACTCTCTTGTCGTCGGTTTGTTTCGCGCAAGGATCGCTAAGACTCGCAAAGACGCAAGGATCTGCACGAGGAGGAGGTCGATGGCTATAGATCGAAGAGACTTCATTAAGATTGGAGCACTGACGACTGTTGCACTGACCGTTGACGGCAACACACTTGCCAATCAAGACGCGCCGATCAAACCAATGGCGAGCCAGGCCAAGCCGATCACGCGTGAAGAGTACCTCCAGCGGCAGGAAACCGCGCGCCGTTACATGAGCGACGCGGGAATCGACGCTGTCTTTCTGACCGGCGGCACAAGTCTGCAATACTTCACAAACGCGCAGTGGGGACTTAGCGAGCGATTGTTCGCGCTGGTTTTTCCAGCGAAGGGCGAACTCGCATGGGTCGCGCCGGCATTTGAAAAGGGACGAGCCCTCGAGCAGATCAAGTTCGGCAACGATGTTCGAACCTGGCAGGAGGACGAGAGCCCGTATCAACTGGTCGCGTCAATCCTCAAAGATCGCGGCGTCGCGTCGGGCAGGCTCGGTGTAGAAGAGACAGTGCGTTTTGCGTTCTCCGACGGCATAGCGAAAGCTGCTCCCGCATTAAGACTCACAACCGCCGACCCTGTTACGGCTCGTTGCCGCCGCATCAAATCGGCTCACGAGATTGAGCTGATGAGGCTTGCGAATCAGATCACTCTCAAGGCATTCGAAATCGCTTTGAAGTCTTTGAAGGAAGGAATCACGAACAGGGAATTGTCGGCTAAGGTCACCGCCGCGCATCAGCAACTCGGAGCGGGAGGCGGTGCGCTGGTGCTTTTCGGTGAGCATTCAGCCTTGCCGCACGGCACCGTCACTCCGCAGAAGCTTCGCGAAGGAGACATCGTGTTGGTGGATGGAGGATGCAGTGTCGAGAATTATGCGTCCGACATAACTCGCACGACGGTCTTTGGGAAGCCAACTGAGAAACAGCTCAAGGTGTTCGACGTCGTCAAGCGCGCGCAAGCCTCTGCTTTGAAGACCGCTCGGCCTGGCATTGCCTGCGAAGAGGTTGATGCGGCGGCACGGAAAGTGATCACCGACGCCGGTTACGGTCCGGACTACAAATACTTCACACACCGGGTAGGGCATGGCATTGGAATGGACGGTCACGAGTGGACTTATCTGGTGCGCGGCAATAAGACGAAGCTTGAAGCGGGAATGGCCTTCAGTGATGAACCGGGCATCTACATTCCGGGCGAGTTCGGAGTGCGCTGCGAAGACATAATGGTCATCACCGAGAACAGCGCCGAATTGCTCACCGGGCAAGCCCCTTCACTCGAGCACCCCTTCAAATGATTAATCGGAGAAGATAATTCCCGACTTTTGCTGTCGCCCGCCGATCAAATTTCCGAACCAATTTGGAGAAGCCCCGCTGATAGATGCCGGGCGCTTCTTGAACTAATCGGAGTTCAAGGTTCTAGGTTCAGAGTTCAGAATTCGTGAGGGTCGTCCTCCTCCGGGCCGGTTTTGCTTAGCCGGTCGTTTAGCTGGGACCGCGACTATCGGTGACACCATTCGGACTCACGCCGCCGATGGTTGCGGCCCAGCTTTTTGCCTATGATTTTCCATAACAATTCGAATGGGTGGGCGACGGCCTTGCTCCTCAGCTAGAATCTTTGCGACGGAGGTGCGAGCCATGTATCGAAAGCTGAATCGGCGAATACTGTTAACGGCTTTTGGCGTGATCGTCTGGTCTGCTCCGATAGTGCTTCAGCAAGGACGGATATCGGGTTGGGCAGATCCTGCTCTTCCTGGCGCACGTGTCGAGGCGTCAACAGACGGTGCCAGATACAGAATCGATGCCCAGCAGAGCCGATTCACCGTGCGTGCATTCGCCGGCGGCTTCTTGTCGGCGTTAGCGCACGATCACACGATCTCGATTCGCGAATTTGACGGCCAGACGGATTTTACTTATGTGTCTGTTGAACCGGCTTCGCTTGAATTGACGATCAAGGCCGGCTCGCTCGCGGTCATAGACAAAATCAGCGCGAGCGACCGGCAAAAGATCGAGACCACGATGCGCGACGAGGTACTCGAAGTATCAAAGTTTCCGGAGATCACTTTCAAGAGCAGCGGCGTCAGCGCTACCAGAACCGGTGAGGGACAGTATCAAGCTCGCATAACGGGCGAGATCACGCTTCATGGAATAGCGCAGCAGCTGACAATACCTGCGCAGCTTGAATTTGGCGACAAGCTGTTGCGTGCGAAGGGAGCATTCACACTGAAGCAATCGAGCTTTGGGATCAAGCCGGTGTCGGTCGCCGGCGGAACCATCAAGGTTAAGGACGAGCTGAAGTTCACATTCGACATCGTCGCGCATCCTTAGGCCCGTTGTGACTGGCGTATGCCCAAAGACACCAAGATCCAGACTAAAGTCTATGCTGTCTGTCCAGCACGTCGCGCACCGTACGGCCAAGCTCCTCGACGTCATAGGGCTTCTGGACCAACTGCGCAGAGCCCACTTCGCCAAGGTCGTCTGTCAATATCTCAGGCGCATAGCCGGTCATAAAGATCACCGGACACTTGCTGCCGCCCAGCGCACATATTCGCTCGTACGCCTCGCGTCCACCCATGCGCGGCATTATCAGATCAAGAATGACGAGGTCGATCTCGTTCATAGCCACCGCATAAGCAACCAAGGCTTCTTCACCATCGTTCGCAAGCAACACCCTATATCCCAGGCTTCCGAGGACTGTTCTGGCAACCTCTCGCAAGGTTCCTTCGTCTTCAGCCACCAGTATAGTCTCGCTTCCGCCGCGCACTGGGGTCTGTAGCACTGGCGCCTCATCCTGGGCTGTCGCGGCCTCGGCCTTCAAATAAACCTTGATTGTAGTGCCGTGACCCGGCTCGCTGTACAAGCGGATGAACCCGTCGTGTTGGTTGATGATCCCGTACACTACAGCGAGCCCAAGCCCGGTTCCCTTCCCGATTTCTTTAGTGGTAAAGAACGGCTCGAAGATGCGACGTTGTGTCTCCGCATCCATTCCCAAGCCGGTATCGCTCACGGAGATCTGAGCGTAATTACCGGGTCGGGCCCATAGGTGCTCGCGGCAGTACGCCTCATCAACCGTTACGTTGCGCGTTTCGATCACCAACTCACCGCCGCCGGGCATCGCGTCCCTCGCATTGACTGCCAGGTTCATCATAACCTGATCGATCTGGCCCGCGTCGGCAAAGACCAAGTAGAGATCTGGCGAGGCCCGAAACTGCACGTCGACGTCTTCGCCTATGATGCGCTGCAACATTTTCATCAAGTTGGCGATCGTATCGTTGAGATTAATGTTGCGGGGGATAAGCGTCTGCCGCCGGCTGAATGCGAGGAGCTGACTTGTGAGCTCCGCTGCGCGGTGTCCTGCGTCGAGTATCTCCTTAACTTCGGATCGCAGAGGGTGATCGGCTCCTAGCCGTCCTTGCACAAGCTGTCCGTACCCTATGATCGCTGTTAGCAGGTTGTTGAAGTCGTGCGCCACGCCGCCCGCCAGCCGGCCCACTGCTTCCATCTTTTGGGCGTGCAGCAGTTGCTTCTCCAACTCGATTTCCTTCGTCACGTCGCGCTTGACCGCGACGAAGTTGACGATTTTGCCGGACCTTTCGCGAACAGGCGAGATCGTCGCTTCCTCTTCGAAGAAGCTTCCGTCCTTCCTCTTGTTGATGAGGCGTCCAGTCCAGACCTGACCGCTTGTTATAGTCTTCCATACGCCTTGATAGAACTCTTCGTCCGGTACGCCCATTTTCAGAAACCGGGGGTGCTGTCCCCTTACTTCGTCGCGAGAGTATCCGCTGGCCCGCTCGAAAGCGGGATTGACATACTGAATCGCTCCATCGGTGTCGGTGATGACTATGCTCTCTTCAGCCTGCTCGACCGCCGTGGCCAGGCGTTCCAGATGTGCCTCGACCAGCTTGTGCTCAGTGGTGTCGGCCATCACACCTCGCAGACCGACAGCCCTCTCGCCATCGAACACCGGGCGGCTCGAGCTGCGCACCCATCGCACCTCGCCGGACTTCGCCACGATTCGATACTCCAGCGGCTCAATCACGCCTGCGATCGTTTGTTTGAAGCTCTCTAGAAAAAGTGGCAGGTCGTCGGGGTAGACGAACTCAACGATAGATCGTCCTGTGATCTCAGAAGGCTGATAACCGGTGATCAACTCGACGACCGGGCTGATATAGGTGATGGTCCCGTGATCATCAGCGGCGTAGACAATATCATTTATGTTTTCGACCAGCTCGCGATACCTCTCTTCAGAATTACGCAACTCCTCAACTGCGCCTTTGCGTTCGGTGATGTCTCTGATCGTGCCCTCATAGTAGAGCAACTCACCACTTGAACTTCGCACCGCGCGGCCGCTCTCCGCAATACAGATGATGCACCCGTCTTTGCGAAGGGCCTGGGTCTCGAACCATTTGACGACGCCGTGCTCTTCCATGAGGCGTTCATACTGATCCCGGCCCCGGGGATCGACGTAGAACTGGCGACCAATGGCGGCGACTGATTCAATCAAGTCCTTGGGGGAATCGTAGCCCATCATCTCGGCAAGCGCGGGGTTGACCAGGAGGAACTGCCCGTCGGGCGTGCTCCGGAACATCCCGTCGAGCGCGTGCTCAAAGATACTGCGATACTCCTTTTCGGCTTGCCGAAGCGCCTCCACTGCCCGCTTGCGCGCCGTGATATCTCGCACCATCCCCGAGGCAGCAACTACCCGTCCGTTCTCAATTTGTGGCGCGGCAGTGCACTCGCACACCAGGTACTCGCCACTCTTTGAGAGAAACCGCAACTCAAAAGGTCCGGACGACTCTCCATGAAAGACATGCTGAAATGACTTCACTCCAAGGCCTAGATCGTCGGGATGTACAAGGCCGAGGAGGTTTCTGCCGATCCATTCGGCGCGCGACCAACCAGTGAGCGTTTCGAACGCTTGATTCAGCGAAATGATAGTGACATCCGTTGAAAGCATGTAGATCACATCGGTTGCTCTCTCAACGGCGTTCCGATAACGCTCTTCCGATTGACCAACCGCTTCCTCCGCAAGCTTGCGCCGAGTGATGCCTTCGACCGTTGCGATGACCCCCACGATCCGGCCATTCGAGTCGCGCAATGGTCCATAGACCGCAGACGCCCAGCCGGATTTGCCAGTGCCTGGAACATAGTAAGCAAATTCGGGGCTCGAAGCGGGTTCGCCCGTAAGCGCTCTCTCAAGCGAGAAATCCAAGCCTTGCTCCTTTAGAAAGGGGAAGAGTTCCGAAGGATGTTTTCCAAGCACCTGGTGCGACCGCAGTCCCGTCATCTCCTCCATAAACGGATTCCACAACACGTACCTCAGATCCTGGTCGTATACAACGATGCCTAGACGGGCCATCGAGATAATCTGCAAGTTGATCTCATTCAGGATCTCACCGGTAAGCCTTGCGAAGCTTCTGGGGAGGTTCTGGCCTCCGGGATCTGAAACTTCGATATCGGGAGTGTGTTCTATCACCGTAGGAAGTGGGGAGGAAATTTGATTGCTAGACAATGTTGCATCCTTCGAGTTAAACATAGGCTTCCGTTGTCGGTTCTGTACGAGCTTCTTTAGTCAATGTCCGGGAAGGGGGCGGGTGCACTCGATAGCAACGCCATTAACACTTCCGGAACCTTTTCAAATTCGGTTGACTTATCAAAGAAAAAGGCCGCCCCGGCCGCAAGGCATCTTTTCCTATACTGTTCGTAAGAATAGTTCGTCAGCATAATTATTGTCGGCGCGTCGCGCTTCCTTCCGATCCTCTCCAATACATACATGCCGGTGGCCGAACCCGGCATATAAATGTCCAGAATAACGGCGTCCGGCTTCAGATGAGGGATAGCCTCAAGGGCGGAGAAAGCATCCTCGGCCTGGCCAACGATTTCGATTTCGGGGTGCTCAGATAGCATCGCTACCAATCTTTCGCGGACGACACTTGAATCATCAACGATGAACACTTTCATCGATTGTCTGTCTGCCTTTGTATTGAGTTCGCCGGCCGGGCTAACCAGAAAGGATAAGGCGTTGGTCTTGTTAATAGAATCAGCAGAACGCGCTGTTTTGTGTGGGAATGTGTCTATTCTTTTGTAGGCATACGAGCGCCCAAACCGTAGGTATTTGTCCTACTTCGCCGTTTGATCCGTGGCGACCGAGGTTAGCTCAGCAATTGGTTCTTTATCGCGTAGTGCGTCAACTCGGCATTGGTTCTCATTTTCATCTTCCCAAGGACGCGTGCCCGGTAAGTGCTTATGGTTTTCACGCTCAACGAGAGCTCCTTGCCAATTTCACCGACCGTCTTCCCAGACGCGATCATCGTCATTACCTGGTACTCACGATCAGAGAGGCTTTTGTGCCTGGGCCGATCCGTTTCTGTTTCCAGCTCGAAGGCCAGCACTTCGGCCAGAGACGCGCTGACGTACTTTCCGCCTCGGTGCACTTTTCGTATCGCCCGTACCAACTCATCTGACGCGCTATCTTTTGTCAAGTAACCTGCGGCTCCAGCTTTCAGAACTCTGACTCCGTACTGGTCTTCGGGATGTACGCTCAACACGAGCACAGGGAGTTTTGGGTGCTCGCGTCTCAACTCCTTCAAGACTTCGAGGCCGCTTCTACCGAGTGTGCGCTTTTTCACCTAGGCGATCCGAAGATTGAAGGGAATATGTGCCGCGCCTCGACTTCCTGCATCTCAGTCCTTGTACGGATCGAACTCATCCGCCCCAGCCATGACCACGATCAGCGGCCGGAGCGTATGCAGCACCTCGACGGTCGCACCCTGTGCCTCGAGCACGTCGGGCAGACGGCGATACACGTGCGGGCTCTCGTCCGTGCCGCCGCCGCGCAGCAGCACGCCCTTCTTCTGCACCCACTCGTGCATCATCTCACGCGAGATCGCGCCCGGCTTCAGCACCTTGCCCTTGCGCGTACGCTTGCCCGCGGCCGCCGTGCGGCTCATGACGCGCCCGGCCCCATGCACGGTCGAGTACAGCGCGCGCGCCTGCAGCTCTCGCGTCGCCGTATCGGCCGGCATGGCGCCCTGCAGAATCACGGCGTTGTCGCCCATCGAGCCACCGACAAAGCCCTTCTGCCCCGGAAACGCCGGCGTGGCGCCCTTGCGGATGACGTACAACTGCTCGCCGCCGTGCTCCTCGAGCCACGCGAAGTTGTGATGGTTGTGCACCAGCTCCATTTCACGCCCGCCGAGCAGCGACACGACCTTGCGCGCGACCCACTCCCGGCCGGCGTAGGCGTAGCGGCCGGCCAGATTCATGAGCTGCCAATACGCGTCGCCTACGGCTGAGTGGACGTCGAGCAGCGTCTCACGCTCAGGCGCGCGCTCGCCCCACTGCTTGTTCTGCGACAGCGCGAGAAAACCGTGCGCCACGCCGTAGCCGAAGCCGCGCGAGCCGAAGTGCACGCCCACCCAGATGTCGTCCTGCTCATCGGCAAAGACGTCGACGACGCAGGCAACGTGGCGCCCTACCCGGAGCTGTCGGTGTTCAGCTTCTCTTCGGCCGATCACAAGAGCCCGTATTCCCTCGCGGTGTGGTCACACGTTGAAAGGAAAGCAGCATTCGCGCAGCAAGCTCGCATGGCGTGGGATCGGCTGCGCAACGTTTTCAGCATGGAGGTCACCGGCCCTCGTGCCGTCGAGGTCGGGTCAACCCCGCCCATGGCGATCGTTCTCGCGAACACCGGCAGCGGTCACAACTTCCCGACAGGGTTTCCCGAGGGACGCATCGCGTGGCTCGCCGTGCACGCGCACGACCTCGCCACCGGCCAAGAGCTCGAGATTCGCGATTCGGTCTGGAATCGCACGTCACGCGGCGTCGGCAACTTCACGACCGTCGACCAGATCGACCCCAATTTCCCAAAATGCGGCTGGGAGCTGCCGGCAGGCTCGGTGGATCCATTTGCCCTGCAATTCAAGGCCGTCGCCTCGCTCGGCGACGGGTGCCCCACGCTGGATCTTCCGTATGCGGCGCCCCTCAACCTCGTCAGCGATGCCCGGGGACTTCCGGTGGATCGCGACGGTCGGCGGATCGACGCCTCGAATCCGACCGGATTGCCGCAATTCCGAGATGTGAACGCGAACGGCGACCTCTTCGACGATTCGTTTCTGCGGGACACGCGTTTCAGGGCGATGCCTCACCCGGACGCCACCAAGAGGATCGATCGCTACGCGGTCGTGGTTCCCCCCGGAACCGAGGGGCCCGTTGCCGTCAGCGCGGCGGTTTACTACCAGTCGGTCGAAGCGGTCGTCGCCGGTAAATTTCTCGGCAACCTGGCCGACACGAACGGAAACTTCAGGATCGAAACGTGTGTGCTCGGAGGCCTCTGCGACGACCGTAAGCCAAACACCGAGCCGCCGGTGGTCGAAGGGGCGCCGCCGGTGCCGATGATCACGCGAACCTGGGTGATGACGGTGAACGGCGCGGCCGCCGACCGAACGCCACCCGGCGTTGCGACGTACCCAACGCAGGGAGCCGAAGGTGTCTACCAGGACGTCGTGGTGAAGGCGTTCTTCACCGAGCCCGTTCTTGGCGTCGATGCGCGGACCTTCACCTTGACGGACTCGCACGGAAGGCCCGTCCATGCCTGGGTCGATCAGATCGGAGACGGTACATGGGCGCTGTTTCCTCACGCGATCCGTGTCGAAGGAGGAGAGACCTACACCGCGCGGCTCAAGGCCGGCATTTGCGACACGGTGGGCAACTGCACGGCGAACGACGTCGTCTGGAAATTCGCGGCGGCCTCGGTGCCCGAGCAAGCGGCGGGAGACACCACCGTTCCCGCCGGATTCTTGCCCCGCTCACGGGCACTCGATGGCGGACAGGTGAGCGCTGGACCTTCCCATCCCGCCACGATTCGCACGACCTTTCGAAGATCGAAGAGCCGCTAACCCCATAGCGATGATTTTCCCTTGACGAATGGCTGCATGTCTTTTATGGTCGAGTCGACGTGCAAGTCCGCACGCCGGAGAACCTTGTCATGTTGGCCTACCAGACCGATCAGACCCTAGCCCAAGCCGTCCCAACGGAACGGTGGTCGTGTGATCTCGGTGGCCATGGCGGCAGCTCGAGCGCAACCATGGGCGAGGAAGAGCGGCGGTAATTCAGGCGTTTCAGCTCAACGTCTCTGAAGGCCGCCAAGGGAAACCGAGGCGGCCTTC
>Ga0137403_10001181_pt2 | contig 10458 bp, 9 predicted proteins | sample CZOMad2_1_16fung_FD_122057 | JGI IMG/M metagenome (GOLD analysis project Ga0137403, IMG submission 122057) | Vadose zone soil fungal communities from Angelo Coast Range Reserve, California, USA - CZOMad2_1_16fungal (Hybrid Assembly) | ecosystem: Environmental > Terrestrial > Soil > Vadose zone... | reverse complement strand
ATGATAGCAGCGTCCACGTCGCCGCTTCGTTTTCGCAAATTCGCCAGAGATAATGAACCCGCATGGCGAACACGGTCTCACGCCACCTTGGATCATCGACGGCGTTTTCAACAGAATCTAGAACCTGCTCAAACGAGCGCGGTGAACCCAGCGCGACAAGACAGTCGCACATTAATTCCATGATTTCTTCGAGAGCCCCGATGTCCGTAGTAAGAAGTCCTTCAATTTCTTTTACGCCGGCACGCACCAGAGGCGCCGTGTGGGCCTCGTGACTCAGTCGATACCACGTCAGGAGTCGCCGCGTTGTTTCTAGGGCTTTCTGCGACTCGCCGATCTGAAGCAGCTTCCTGATTTCAGTCGTTCTCTCCGATCGATACTTGCCATGGCAGCAAATGCGGAAGGCCAATCCTGATCCGCAAAGACAAAAATCTGTCGGCTTTGGTTCGTAGCGTTTCAAGAAACTCATAGCGTTATTCCGAACCGAAGTAACGCGCCGCGCATCTCCGCGCCAGCTTTGACTCGATGGTCTATCCTCAGAAGCTGTCACCGCTCGGCCTTCTCCTGTCGACCTCTAGCTTGCCACCGAAGGGGTCTCGGGATGTTGTCGCGAACTCTCGTGGGCGCGACCGGCGCCCGCTTCCCGGTCAGGAAATTGGGAGACCTTAAAACTGCTTACCGATCCCCGCCTGCTTGAGGACCGCGTTCGCCGTGTGGCGAGACTTGATCTCTCCGTCGACCACGAAGCGACGTTCTGTGATGGGGCTGAACCAGATCTCGTGGTCACCCTTGCCAGGACGCTCGAAACGGCAGCCGTGGCCGAGGAGTAGCTTCTTGACCTGCGGTGTGAACGACGAGCCCATTCATGAGGCCAGGCGAACCGATTCCTGCCGATGGCTCGTCAGCTCGAAGGAGATCTCTCCGGGACGCCCGCTGCCCAGGAGATGATTGGCCTCCAGCAGCTCGGGGATCAGGCCCCGGAGCTTCTCGGTGAGGGCCTCCAGGGTCTCGGATTCGGTCGCCAGTCCCGGCACGTCCTCGCTCGTGGCGACCCAGACTCCGGCCTCGGGGTCCCAATCCGCCTGAACGTGATAGCGGGAGATTGCCATGGGAAAAAGTCTACCATGGGCAGGCGTGGGCTCATCCCGAGGCCAATTCCCCCTCAATCCCCCAGCAGCTCCTTCAACCGCCCCCCGATCGCCGGCAGGGCCAGGCTTTCGCCCACGGCGCCGGCGAGGACCGCGGCGCGGGGCATGCCGTAGATGATCGAGGTTGCCTCGTCCTGAGCGAGAGTGCGGGCGCCGGCGCGGGCGAGCTCGGTCATGCCCTGCGCGCCGTCGTGCCCCATGCCGGTGAGGAGGACCGCGATGGCCCGGCGGCCCACCGCTGCGGCGGCCGAGGTGAAGAGGGCGTCGACCGAGGGGCGGTGCGTGGCGGTGGGGTCGTCGGTGAGGACGGCGGACAGCCCGCCGCCGTCCCAGACCACGGTCAGGTGCCGGCCGCCGGGGGCGATGTAGACGGTGCCGGGGAGGAGCGGCTCGCGGTCCGTCGCCTCGCGGACGTGGAGAGGGAGGTAGGCGTTCAGGCGGTCGGCGAAGGCGCGGGTGAACCCCGCCGGCATGTGCTGCACCACGGCGACCGGCACCGAGATCGATGCCCCGAGGTCCTTCAGGATCCGCTCGATCGCCGGCGGGCCGCCGGTCGAGGCCCCGATGAGCACGATGTCGACCCGCTCCTCGGTTGCCGTGGCCGGAGGAGCCGCCGGACTCGCCGCTCCCGCCGAGCCCGCCGGCCCTGCCGAGCCCGCCGAATACCGGCCCGCCGGCCGCCGCCGCGGCGGCTTGGCGGCCTGGGGGTGCGGCGGCCCCTCGGGCTCGTCCGGCTCGTCTCCCATCATGCCGGTGATCAGGCGCAGCCGCTCGATCAGCACGCCGCGCAGAGCGTCGAAATCGACCAGCGAGTACTCCTGCTTGTCGATGAAGTCGAGCGCCCCCCGGTGCAGGGCCTCGATGGTCTGCGGCGCGTCCTTCTTCGAATGGGTGGAGAGGATGAGGACCGGGGTGGGCCGGGTCGCCATGATGCGGTCCAAAGTGGCGAGCCCCCCCATGCCGGGCATCGAGAGGTCGAGGACGATGGCGTCCGGCCGCCAGCGGTCGAGGTTGTCGAGCAGCTCCTCGCCCGAGGCGGCGGTCCCCATCAGCTCGATGCCGTCCTCGTGCGAGAGGAGGCGGGCCAGGGCGCGGCGGATGAAGGCCGAATCGTCGGCGACCGCGATCCGGATCACCGTCCGACCTTCCGGTAGGCGATCGTGTCGCGCAGGCGGATCGTCTCGAACTGGTCGGAGAGGCCGATGATCGATTCGGCGGCGCCCAGGAAGAGGAGGCCGCCCGGCCGCAGGGCGCGGGCGAAGTGGGAGACCGCCAGGTGGAGGGCCGGTTCCGCGAAGTAGATGAGGACGTTGCGGCAGAAGACGGCGTCGTAGGCGGGCCCCAGGCCGAAGCTCGAAAAGTCGAGGATGTTGCCGGGGTGGAACTGGATGCCGCTCCGGTAGGCGGGCTTCAGCGCCCAGCGATCGAAACCGGTGACGGCGCTCAAGAAGCTGGGCGGAGCGGGCGACGGCAGAAGGGTGAAATGGCGCTCGATCTGCTCCGGGGTCAGGGCGCGCAGCGAGGTCTGGGTGTACTCCGCCTGCCGCGCCATCTCGATCCGGCTGGCGTCCAGGTCGAAGGCGTCGATCGTGACGTGGGTGCCGGCGAGGCGGACGAAGCTCTGGCGGGCGAAGATTCCCAGGGTGTAGGGCTCCTCGCCCGAGGAGCAGCCGGCCGAGAGCAGGCGCAGCGACCCCGGCAGCGCGGCCCCCTCGCGGAGATCGTCCAGGGCGGCGTCCAGGAGGGCCTCGAACTGGTGGGTCTCGCGGAAGAAGAAGGTCTCGTTGTTGGTCACCATCTGGGCGAGGAATTCCCGCTCCCCCTCGCCGTCGCAGACCAGCTGCAGGTAGTAGTCGAGGTAGCGGGGGAGGCGGAGAGCCTGGAGGCGCGGGCGCAGGCGTGCCTCCAGGAGCTCCCGCTTGTGCTCGGGGAAGTTGATCCCGAACCGCTCCGAGATCAGCTCGTTGAGCAGCAGGTGCTCCTCTTCCGTCATGACGTCGGGCCGCGGTGTCAGCGGCATCGAGCCCCCCGTCATCCCGCCAGCGAAGCCAGGGCGCGGTGCGCCACGGCCGGCACCGGATCGCCGGCCAGGAGGGCGAGCGGCGCCAGGTTTTCGGGCCGCGCGAAACGGGTCAGCACGTCGGCGCAGGCCAACCGCACGTACCAGTCGGGATGGGTCGCGGCCTCGCGGAAGAGCGGGCTGTCGTCCTCGGTGGCGCAGAGCGCCAGGGCGCGGTAGGCGAGGCGCGCCTCGCCGGCCGGTGCGCTCCGCGCCGCGGCGGCCAGGGCGCACCGTGCCTCCGGACCACCGATCCGCCCCAGGCTTTCGAGGACCAGCGGGTTGAGCTCGCGACGGCCGGGGGGGACGTCCAGAAGGGCCAGGAGGAGCGGCACGCTCTCCCGGTCGCGCAGCTCGCCCAGGGCCCGTACCAGGGCCGGGGTGGGTTGCCGGGCGGCGCGGGCGCGGAGTGTCGGGAGGAGCTCGCGCAGGCCGGCCGCGGCCGCCACCTCGGCCGCCAGGTCGGCGTCGCGGTCGGGCTCCGCCGCCACCCAGCTCTCCCAGGGGAGGAGGCGCATGGCGCCGGTGACGTCGGCGAGGCGGGTGATCGCCCCCCGCCGGTCGTCCGGAGCGAGAGCCAGGATGCCGTCCGCCACCTCCCGTTCGGAGAGGCCCAGGCGGGCGCCGAGCACCAGCCGCTCGACCGGGTCGATCTCCCTCGCCATCTCGGCGAGGGCGACCTGGACCTCGGCGCCGTGGGCGCGGAGGGCCGGCTCCAGGGCGCTTCTCCCCTCGGGCGTGAGCCGGAGGTGGAGAGCCAGGAGCTGGCGGCCGACCTCCGGGTGGCGCAGACGGGTGAGGGCGGGGATGGCGGCGGGCAGCAGCTCGGCCAGGTCAACGCCCGGGCCGGTGGGGCCCGCGGCGCGGGGAGCGGTGCTGGCGGGGTTGGCGAGGGCGGCGAAGAGCGCCTCGGGCGACGCCGAGCGCGGGTAGCGCGCCGCCAGGTGGAAGCCCCAGACCCGTGGCTCGCCGGGGCGCTCCAGGAGGCGCGGGATGAGGTCCCGCCGGCGGGCGAGCGACGGCGGCAGGGTGGGGCCGATGCCGCCGGTGCCGCCGATGCCGCCGATACCACCGGCCTCGGCGAGGGTCGCCAGGGCGTCGTCGTCCCACTCGCCCGGCCCCAGGGCCAGGAGACAGCGGGCGGCGGAGGTGCGCACCTCCAGGGAGGGGTCGCCCAGGCGGCTGGTGAGCGACTCGGCGAGGCCGGGGAAGGGGGCGGGGAGGCCCGACAGCCCCTCCAGCACGTGGGCGAGAAGACCCAGCACCTCCTCGGCTTCCAGCTGCTCGCAGTAGAGCATCCAGTGCGAGGCGAGCACCCGGAAGGCCGTGGCGCCGCCGATCCGGGCGATGGCCTCGGCCGCCATCGAGCCGGCCAGGAGGTCGGTCAGCAGCTCGGTCAGCGGCTTGATGGCGACCGGGGAGCGCAGGTCGCCCAGGGCCTGGACGGACGCCATCTGCAGCCAGGGGTCGGCGGCTAAGAAGGGGAGGAGGTCGGGGATCGAGCGCGCGTTGCCCAGCCGGCCGATGGCCAGGATGGCGGCCTGGATGACGTTGGGGTCGGGATGGGTGAGGACGCCGCGCAGCGGTTCCAAGGCGCGCGGGTCGCGCAGGTGGTCGAGAATGAGGACCGCCTGCAGCACGACGTCCGGATCGGCGTCCTTCAGGAGGCGCAGGGAGATCGTGAAGCTCCTGCCGCCGCGCAGCTTGAAGACCTCGAGGCCGAGGTTGCGCAGGACGGCGTCGGAATCGTTTCGCAGGTAGGCGGTCAGCTGCTCGTCGGTGAACACGGCGGCCCCGGCGCGCAGGGCGCGCTCGCGGATGCCGGGGCTCGAGTTGCGCGCCAGGCGTTCGATGGCCACCGCGCGCCCTGCGAGCGAAAGGGTGGGGAGCTTCTCCAGGAGCTCCATGCACTCTTCCCAGGAGGGTGCGGGAGAAGGAATCTCGGTCGTCGTCATGGAGGTGGTACCTCGTCGTACTGCATGGCAATCAAACCTGGAAGACCTGGGACATCCCCTTCAGGCGCTCGGCCTCCTCGGCCAGGCTGGCGGTGGCGTTGGTCAGCTGCTCGGTGGCGCCCAGGTACTGCTGGGCGACGTGGGCGATCTGGTCGACCGCCTTGACCACCTGGTCGCCGCCCTTCATCTGCTCGTTGGTGGCGTCGGCCACCTGCTGCGTCATGCGGTTCATCATGCTGACCGAGGTCATGATCTGCCGCGCCCCGTGCGCCTGCTCGCGGGCGGCGGTGGCGAGCTGCTGGGTGACGTTCTGCATGGTGTTGGCGGTGCGCAGGATCTGTGCCGCCCCGGTCGTCTGCTCCTGGGTGGCGGCGTGGACGTCCCGGATCAGGTCGGTCGTCCGCTTGACCGAGGAGACGATCTGGTCGAGCACCTGGGAGGAGAGCTGGACCGCCTCGGCGGTGTCGCGCGCCACCGCCTCGACGAAGGCGTCGATCTCGCGCGTCGAGGTCATCGAGCGCTCTGCCAGCCGCTTGATCTCCTCGGCGACGACGGCGAAGCCGCGGCCGGCGTCGCCCGCCCGCGCCGCCTCGATGGCGGCGTTCAGGGCGAGGAGGTTGGTCTGGTCGGCGATCTCGTTGATCAGGCGGACGATCTTGCCGATGTCCTTGCTCGAGGCGCCGATCCCCTGGATGACGTGGGACAGCCGCTCGCCGCCCTCGGAGGCCGCCTTGGCCGCCTCGCGCGACACCTCGTCGACCACCTGGACGCGGCCGGCGATCGACTGGATTGAGGCGGTCATCTCCTCGATCGTCGCCGAGGTCTGCTCGACCGAGGCCAGGAGGTCCTCGGAGCTCTTCGCCACCTGCTCGATCGAGGCCCCCATCTCCTGGATGGAGCTGGAGGTCTCCTCGACGTTGGCGGCGAGCGCCTGGCTCGACCGGTTGATGCTGTCGATCTGGCTCGCCATCTCGACCATGGTGGCCGAGGTCTCCTCGGTCGAGGTCGACTGGCTCTCGGCGCCCCGCCGGATGTCCGCGGCGGAGGAGGAGATGCGGTCGACGGCGGTCGCCACCTGGGAGGAGGCCTGCTTGACGTCGCCGATCGTTCGCCTCAGATGTGCCGTCATGCGGGTGAAGGCGTTGCCGAAGACGTCGGCCTCGGAGCGCGGGGAAACCGCCACCTGGAGGTTGCCGGCGGCGATCGAGTCCGCCACCGCGGCCATCTCCTTCAAGTAGGTGACCATGCGGTCCATGGCCCTGCCGAGCTCGCCGACCTCGTCGTCCGAGCGCGAGCCGGCGATCCGCCCCGACATGTCGCCCCGCGCCAGCCGGCCGGCCACCTCGACCGCTGCGGCGAGCGGCACGGTGAGCGAGCGGATGACGAAGAAGGAGAGCGCACCCAGGGCGATGCCCAGGAGGATGGTGACGATGAGGATCGTGACCAGGGAGACAGTCTGGTTCTGGCGCGCCTTGGCGAACGCCTGCTCCATCTCCTGGCGATTCTCGTCCGCGAAGGACTGGAGCTCCCCCTGGATCGCCGGATAACGGACCCGGAACGCGTCCTGGAGCGCCTTCGACAGGTCCTCGGAGACGCTGCCCGCCATCAGGCGCTGCGAGGCCGATTGCGCCAGGTCATAGTAGGCATTGAAATGATTTCCGATGTCGACGACCTTCTGGGAGCGACGCTGCTTGAGCAGAGCGGCGACGACGTCGTTGAAGTGATCGCGCTTCGCTTTGGCCTTGTCGAAGAAGTCCTTGTTGCTTTCCGCCACGGCAGACTTTAGGTTCTCCTGGGTCTTCGCCAGGGTGTCCACCAGGTCGCGGCTCGCTTCGACCGCGGCGAGCGAGCGCTTCTGGATGTCGTCGATGAGGCCGCTGTTTTTCACCCACACCCACCCCGAGACGGCGAGCACGACGAGGAAGCCTATGGCGGCCAAGCCGGGCATCAGGGCCACCTTGGTGGCGAACTTCATTCGTCGTAGCACGGAGCCTCCTCAGCGCGAAAGGGGGTCATTGCGTCACCTTGAGGACTTTCAAGCCCGGTCCCAGGTCGGCGCCGGCAGGGGCGTAGCCGATGGCGCCGGGGTTGCCGCGCACGTAGGCCAGGGCCTCGCCGATCGACGGCTTCTCGGGCGGCGGCACCTCCTGGCCGGAGAAGATCATCCGCTGCCAGTAGGCCTTGATCGCCGACGATCCCTTGCCGTGGATCTGCTTCGAGAAGGCCTCGCGGAGGGCCGAGGAGTCGACCAGGTCGACCGGCATCACCTTGGCGCCGTCCGGCCACTTCGCGGTCTTTTTCAGGAACAGCTTCGAGATCTCGTCGGCGGGAAGCGAGCTGACCGGATTGGCGGCGTTGACCACCACCACCACGTCGGCGGCGGCGGCGGGCCCGCCGATGCCGACGGCGAGGCCGCCGAGGAGGACGAGCAGCAGGGGTAGCGGGGGGAACGCGCGGCGGCGCCGCCGGTGCCGCCGGCAGTCTGCCGGCGGCGGAATCGATTCGGACCCGAAAGGATGGACGTTCATCAGGAGACCTCTAAATGGATTCGAGCTCCCGGCCGTCTTCGACGAGGAGCACCCGTTCGACGTCCAGGAGGATGACGAGAGCGTGGTCCAGATGATAGACGCCACGCAGGAAATCCGAGCGTTCGGTGACGACGTCCGCGGGCGGCGGCTGGATGGTGCTGGGGAGGAGCTTCAGCACCTGGCGGGCGGCGTCGACGAGCAGGCCGATCGAACGGCCGCGGGCGTCGGCGACCAGGATGCGGCTGTCGGGGCCGATCTCCCCGGCGGGGAGCCCCAGGCGCACCCGCAGGTCGACGACGGCGAGCACCCGGCCGCGCAGGTTGGTGATGCCGCGCACCGGGTTGGGGGCGTGCGGCACGCGGGTCAGGGTGGTGATGCGCAGGATCTCCTGCACGTGGCTGACCGGCAGGGCGTAGATCTCCCCGCCGAGCGAGAAGGTGACCCAGCTCTCCGGCCGCTCCTCGACCCGCGTCTCCTGGGCGGCCCGGCGGTCCAGGCTGTCGGCGAAGGCGTAGATGCTCTCGCGGCCGGCGAAGACGCCGCCGGCACCGCCGGCGGGCGGGGCGGATTCGCCGGCGTCGTGGGCGGCGAGGATGTCCGCCGCGAGCCCCGAGTCCGGCAGCACGATGCGCTCCCTGCCCTCGCCGGGAGCACCGGGCGCGCCCGGCGGATGCTGGCGACGCTTGGCGCTCACCGCGCAGCCTCCTGTACCGGCCGGCCGGGAGCGAGGGCCAGGAGGCCCGCGGGATCGAGGATGAGGATCGCCCGGCCGTCCCCGAGGACGGTCGAGCCGGCGATCCCCGGCGGTGCGCCGAGCACCGAGTCGAGCCCCTTGACGACGATCTCGCGGATGCCGAGGACGCTGTCGCCCAGGAGGGCGCGGTTCCTGCCGCCGTCCTCGATCACCACCGCGTAGCCCTGGCGCCGGCGCTCCCGGGCGGTGCCGAAGGTGAGCCCGAGGTCTAAGGCGGGGAGGACGCCGCCACGCCAGGTGAGGACGCCGGCGCCGTTCATCTCGTGGAGGAGGCCGGGGGCGAGGCGCAGGCTCTCGACCACCGAGCGCAGGGGGAGGGCGTAGTCCTCGCCGTCCGCCGAGAAGAGGAGGGCGCGGGTGATCGAGGCGGAGAGCGGCAGGTGGAGGCGGAAGAGCGTGCCGGTGCCGGCGCGCGAGGCCACCTGGACCCGCCCGCCGTGCCGCTCGACCGACTCGCGCACCGCGGCGAGGCCGATCCCCCGGCCGGCGGCGAGGTCGGCCTCCTCGCGGGTCGAGAGGCCGGGGAGGAAGAGGAGCTCCAGGGGGTCCTGGTCGGGAGCGACGTCGTGCCCATGGCGCCTGGCGGCGGCGAAGACCGCCGGCTCGTCGACCCCGCCGCCGTCGTCCAGCACGTCGATCCGCACCTCGCGCGGCGAGGCGACCGCCTCCAGGCGCAGGGTGCCGGCCGCCGGCTTCCCCGACCGCCGCCGCTCGGCCGGCGGCTCGATGCCGTGGATGATGGCGTTCCGGACCAGGTGGCCTAAGGCATCGCTCGCCAGCTCGACCAGCGCCTTGTCGAGCGGGGTGTCGGCGCCGGCGGTCTCGAAGCGCACCTCCTTGCCCTCTTCGGCGGAGGTGTCGTGGACGATGCGGGAGAGCTGGCGGAAGAGGCTTGACAGGGGGACCATGCGGAGGTGGAGGACGCTCCCCTGCAGCTGGTCGAGGACGGTCCCCAACCGGTCGTGGGCCAGGGTGACCTGCTCCCAGGCCGCGGTCAGCTCCCGGCGGCCGGTCTGGTCGCGCTCGTCGCGGTTGGCGCGCTCGGCGTGGTTGGCGCGGTCGGTGCGCAGGAGCCGGGGGCCGATGCCGGTGAGCGCGTCGGCTAGGCGGTTGCGGATGATGACCACCTCGGCCAGCTGATCGACCAGGCCGTCTAAGACGGTGAACGGGATGCGGACGGAGGTGGCGGCCACCTCGGCCGTGCCCTCCGGGCCGGCCGCGGAGGCGGTGGGCGCTCCTGCACCGAGAGTTTCGAGGCTCTCCTGGACGAGCATGCGGAAGCGGTCGACTCCGGCGAGGAGGGGCGTCACCGAGGGCGCCGTAAGATCGACCTCCTCGGTCAGGTCCTCGAGCTCATGGGCGAGGACCTGCTGCTCGGAGAGGCCCATCATCCCGGCGTTCCCCTTGAGCGTATGGAGCTCCAGCCGGGCCGCCGCGAGGAGGCCGGGACGCTCCTCGCGCGTCGCGCCGGGGAGGGCGAGCAACAGCTCCTCCAACCGGTCGAGGCGCTCCTGCGCCTCGGCCGCGAACTCGGCGAGCAGGTCGGCGGTAAAACGTCGGTCCATCGTGTTCGAGGGCGGTGACCCCAGACCCTACAACCCTCCCGGGGGAGAGCCGTCGGGCCCTCCATCAGTCTCTGCGCAACTCGTGGGATGCAACAGAACAAATGATACCAGAGGAGGGGCGGAAGGGCCAGACGGAGATGCGTGGGGCTCTTCGTTTACAATGCGCACGTGAATTCGGAAGAGAGGTGGCCGGAGCCACCTCGGAGACTCGGTCCGTACCGGCTCGACCAGCGGCTCGGCAGCGGTGGCATGGGCGAGGTCTGGCGCGCCTGGGACGAACGCCTGCGGCGCTGGGTCGCCCTGAAACAGGTCCGCGCCGACGCCGCCCCGCGCCACGGCCGCGAACGCCTGCGGCGCGAGGCCCGGGCCGTGGCGCGCCTCAATCACCCGGCGATCGTTCACGTCTACGACCTCCTGGAGGGGGAGGACGGCGACTGGATCGTCATGGAGCT
>Ga0137403_10010104_pt1 | contig 10459 bp, 9 predicted proteins | sample CZOMad2_1_16fung_FD_122057 | JGI IMG/M metagenome (GOLD analysis project Ga0137403, IMG submission 122057) | Vadose zone soil fungal communities from Angelo Coast Range Reserve, California, USA - CZOMad2_1_16fungal (Hybrid Assembly) | ecosystem: Environmental > Terrestrial > Soil > Vadose zone... | reverse complement strand
CTATCCGATCCAGCCGGACCAACCGATCCCCGCTTTTGCCTTGATCGTGGAAATGAAAGATCGCTCCCTGGGCAAATCGGTAGAGGCGCTCGTCCGCGGGGCTGCCTTACTGGTCGGCACCCAGGTCAAATTGAAGCTGGTGGAGGAGAATACCGGGGGCGTCCCCATTATCGGCTATCGGTTCCTCGAAGGCTCCAAGGTCCGAATCAATAGCCAAAACTTTGTTTACAACTTCAGTCCGTGCATGGCGGTCGTCGGCGATCAGCTGGTGGCTTCTTCGACCTTGGAATTGTGCCATGAGATGGTCGGTCTGCTGCAAAAAGAATCGCCAGACCCCAAGCTGTCTGGTCCCGGGGCGTCGGTGCTCACGCGAATTTATCCCGAAGGCGGTGCCGAGGCGCTTCGGTCCACCGAGGATCAACTGATTGCTCAAACCATTCTGAATCAGGCCGTCACTCCCGACGATGCCCGAAAGCAAGTGGACTTGCTGATCGACTGGGTTCGCCATCTGGGTAATCTGCAAGTGCAATCGACTTATGATGTCAAAGACTTCCGATTCGACATAAAATGGTCCCCAACAAAGCACGAAGTACACAAAGAAGAAATCGGCAAGAAGTCAGAATAATCGATCAACCACTTCTTTGTGCCCTTTGTGCCTTTGTGGCGAATTCTCCTCGAGGCAGCATCATGGCCGAGATCGATCCGCGGTGGGCCTGGGAGCCGTATAAGCCGTCTTCCCAATCACCCTGGGATATCCGCAAAGTGGGGCATCTCGCGCGGCGAGCTGGGTTCGGCGCCACCTGGGAGGAGCTGGAAGCGGGTTTGAAAGCCGGGCCGGAAAAAGCGATCGATCAGCTTCTCCAAGGCGATCCGGGGCAAGACCGTTTGCCAGTTCTCGAAATTGAGGGCGCAATCGTAAATGCCTTCGACGACGTCGGAAAAATCGGCAAGAGAAAGCCGGGGTTGAGTCATAATATCAATCTCCAAAAACGCCATGCGACCGCACTGGAAATCCGATCAGCATAACCCGTTAGCGAAACGCAGGCCAGAAGTCGCCAACGGTTGAAAGTTTCTCCGACGCAACCAGCGAAATTCGGGGATTTCGATTGCCTGCCAGGTCGTCGTCCGTTGGCATCTGCTTCGACTTGGTCCATGATCGAAGACCTGACAACGGGGTCATTTCAGTCCAGAGAGTTGATTATGAATTTCTGTTTGCGCTTGGCTGCATCAACGTTCCTCGGCATCGCTGCAATATCAGTCGGACCGCCTCCATTCGCCGCAGCCGATGAAGGCGAAATCCGGATCATGACCCAGAACATGGGTGAAGGGACTGATCGCAGCGAATTGCTTGCGGCCCGGTCACCGGGTGCTTTCGTGGCGGCGGTCACGACGACGTATCAGAACATCCTGGCCACCAAGCCGGCGGAGCGCGCGGCAAGGATCGCCCGCGAAATTGCCCGGGAACGGCCAGATATTGTCGGCCTGCAGGAAGCCTCGATCCTGCGAACCGGCGCGGTTGCTCCAGCGACGACGGTAAAGTCCGATCTGCTGCAATCGCTGCAGGACGAACTCGAAAAGCAGGGTGAGCACTATCGCATCGCTGCGATCGTCCCCGGCTTCGACGCGGAAGCGCCAAGTACGCTGGGTTTCGACGTCCGCCTGACGACCCAGGATGCCATCCTGGTGCGGCGCGAGCATCTGGTCGGCAATCCCAGACTGTCAAACAATCAGGTACAACACTATCTGGCGGGTCTGTCGGTCCCGACCGCACTCGGGGTGACATTTACGATACCGCGCGGCTGGGCCTCCTTCGATCTCACGGTCCGCGGTAGGAAGATCCGGTTCGTCACCACGCACCTGGACACTTTCCCGACCGTTTCGCTTCCACAAATGAAGGAATTGCTCGCAAGCGCCGCCGGCGATACCACTCTGCCGGTGGTGCTATCAGGCGATTTCAACGCGCGCGCGGATCTCGCAACGGATCCGACTTATCCGACCTACAAGGCTGCCATCGACGCCGGCTTCACCGATGCCTGGCTGAAGGCCCGCATGGCAGACCCCGGGTTTACGTGCTGCCAAAATCCCACTTTGAGCAATGCTACGACTGCCTTGAGCCAACGGATCGATCTTGTGCTGCTGCGCGGAGTGACTTCGGTGTCCGACGTCCACCTCGTTGGCAACAAGGCGACCGACAAGACGCCGTCTGGCTTGTGGCCATCAGACCATGCCGGTCTCGTTGTCACTCTGAAGATTCCGGGCGGAGGTGATCAGGAGGCGCACAGGTAAAGCCGCGCTGCAATGGAAGTGCTGTCGAAGCCGGGCCGTCCCGCCTCGTCACCGGTCTCGCCGTACGCCGTGAGCGAGGCGTAGATCAGCCGAGCGTTGAGCGGAGCAAGGTCCTCGTAGCGCACGCGCAGGCGATGCCGCGCGTCGAACGGCAGGTTGGTCACGAAGACGTCGGCGCTTTGCACCAGACGGTTGAGCACGCGCTGCCCGTCCTCGCTTCGGAGATCGATGGCCACGCTCCGCTTGCTCCGGTTGTCGACGATCCACGGGAAGTTGTACGGGCTGGGTGGATAGCCGACGCCACGGACGCGATAGACGTCGCCGGTCGGCGGCTCGATCTTGATGACGTCGGCGCCGAAGTCGGCCATCACGGTCGTCGACACGGGCCCGGCGATGAAGTTGGCCGCATCGATCACGCGGATGCCGTCGAGGAGGCGGGTCACTTCGCGTCGATCCCGACCAGTTCCACTTCGAAGATGAGGGTGGCGCCCGGAGGGATCACGCCGCCCGCCCCGCGATCGCCGTAGCCGAGATGCGCGGGGATGATGAGCTTGCGCTTGCCGCCCACGCGCATCGAGCCGACGCCTTCGTCCCAGCCCTTGATGACGCGGCCGCGCCCGATCGGAAACACGAGCGGCTCGCCGCGGTCGTGCGACGAATCGAACTTCTGGCCGCTCTTGAGCCAGCCCGTGTAGTGCACCTTCACCGAGTCGCCGGGCTTCGGCCGCGCGCCGGTGCCCTCGACGAGCTCCACGTAGCCGAGCCCGGTCGCGGTCTCGACGATCTGCTCATCCATGGTTTGCGTCCCTCGTGACGAGCGTGACCTCGGGCTCGGGGTCCAGCTCCAGCAGGTCGTTGTGCCAGTTGAACGCCACGCACTGGGTCGTGCGCCAGATCAATTCCTCGATCTGGCGCGGCGAGAAGCGCGCGGCGAGCCGGTCGAAGAGCCGCCGGCGCAGGTCGTGGACGACGCGCGGCGCCACTCCCGCCGCCGGCGCTCGCATCCCGGCCCAGAGGATGAAGCGGGCGAGATCGATGACGAGGCTCTCGTCGCCATCGAATCCCGGATGCTGACCGACCGTCCCGTTCGCGTCCACGCTGGCGCCGCCGACCGTCGCGAGGTACTCCACCTGCGCCGTGGTCAGCCCGGTCCCGAGCGCCCGCGGAGTGTGGTGACTCACACAGTAGTCGCAGCGCGTGACGTGCGAGACGACGAGGATCGCGATCTCGAAGTGTCGCGCGTCGACCGGGCTCTCGCGCTTGAGGTCGAGGAGCTGGCCCCACACGTGACGGAAGACGATCGGCGAATGGGCCATCGTCGCCCACAGGTGACGGAAGTCGGGATAGACGCGCTCGCACTCGTCCCACAGCGACACGAGGTCGGGGGCGACCTCGTCGCGCGTCAGCGGCGTCAGCAGCGCCATCGTGCTTGGACCATGCAGGCCTCCCGAGAACGCCGCGATCGTACCGCAGAACGCGGCTCGATCAAGTCGGGAGCGCGCCGGGCCGGTTCGTGTAGAGTGTCCCGGCCGGAGGATGCGCGAGCGGAGGACGAGGATGGCCAGAGAGGGGACATCGATGCGGAGACTCACGGCGGTGACGATCGCGGCGATCACGATGCTGGCGGCGGGCGCGGCGTTCGCCCAGGGACCGATCAAGATCGGCTTTCTCGCGCCGCTGTCCGGGGCCATCGCCCAGGCCGGCAAGGACATGTACAGCGGCTGCGAGCTGTTCTGGGAGGAGAGCGGCTGGCAGATCGCCGGCCGTAAGCTGGAAGTCATCCTCGAGGACAACGAGGGCATCCCGGCCACCGCGCTGACGCGGCTCCGCAAGCTCGTCGAGACCGACCACGTCCACATGGCGGGCGGCGTGATCCTCTCCAACGTCGCCTACGCGCTCGTCCCCTACATCGAGGCGCAGGGCATCCCCAGCTTCTACCCCATCAACTCCGCCGACGACCTCACGCAGCGCAAGCGTCCCAAGTGGCTGGTCCGGACCGGCTTCGCCGCGAGCCAGTACATGCATCCGTTCGGCGAGTACGCGGCCAAGGTCCTCGGCTACAAGAAGGTCGTCACGATCGGGCTCGACTACGCATTTGGCTGGGAGACCGTGGGCGCGTTCCAGAAGAGCTTCGAGGACAACGGCGGCCAGGTCATCCAGAAGCTGTGGACGCCGCTCAACATCCAGGACTACGGACCGTACGTCGCCCAGATCAAGCGGGACACCAGTGCCGTCTTCATCAACGGGCTGGGCCGGTGGACGGTGCTCTTCGCCAAGGAGTGGGCGGCCAGCGGCCTCAAGGACAAGATCCCGCTCATCGCCGGGGGCACATATTCCGACGAGCACGTGCTGCCCCAGCTCGGCGACGAGTCCATCGGCGTGATCAGCGCGCACAACTACTCGGCCGCCCTCGACACGCCGGAGAACCGGCGCTTCCGGGCCGCCTACGAGAAGAAGTACAACCGGTCGACCTCGGTCTACTCGGAGAACTGCTACAGCGGGGCCCAGCTCGTGAGCGCCGCCATCAAGGCGGTCAACGGCAAGGTCGAGGACCGGGCCGCGCTCATGAACGCGCTGCGCACGGCGGAGATCAAGGATGCGCCGCGCGGGCCCATCAAGATGGATGCGTACGGCAACCCGATCCAGAACATCTACGTACGCAAGGTCGAGCGCGTGAACGGCAAGCTGCAGAACACCGTGATCTACACGTACCCGGCCGTCAGCCAGTTCTGGAAGTACAACCCGGAAGAATTCTTGAAGCAGCCGGTCTACTCGCGCGACTTTCCTCCCTGCCGGCACTGCTGATGATGGGAGCCGCGTGCTCATGATTGGAGCCGCGCTCAAGCGTCGCGAGGATCCGCCGCTGGTCCGCGGCGCCGGACGCTACGTCGACGACCTCGTCCTGCCGCACATGGCGTTCCTGACCATCCTCCGCTCGCCGCACGCGTCCGCGCGCATCGCGGGCGTCGATACGACGCGCGCGGCGAAGCTCCCCGGCGTGCTCGCGATCTTCACCGCGCGCGATCTCGAGGGCCACGTGGACGCCGAGCCCGCGATCGGCTTTCCTCCGATGGCGCGGCGCCCGCCGCGGCCGCTGCTGGCGCGTGACTTCGTCCGCTACGTCGGCGAGCCGGTCGCGGCCGTCGTCTCGGTGGACCGTTACGTCGGCGCCGACGCGGCCGCGGCCATCGAGGTCGAGTACGAGCCGCGGCCCGCGGTGAGCGATCCCGAGGCGGCGCTGGCGCCCGGAGCTCCGAGGGTCCACGCCGAGTTCCCCGACAACGTCGTCTTGCGCTGGAGCTGGAGCGAGGGCGACGTCGAGGGCGCGTTCGCACGCGCGGCTCGCGTCGTTCGCCTGCGCCTGGTGAATCAGCGCGTCGCCGGGGTCGCGCTCGAGCCGCGCGGCTGTGTGGCCGAGTACCGAGGCGGCGGGCTGACCATGTGGGCGGGAACCCAGACGCCGCATCGTCTCCGCTCCGGCCTCGCTCAGATCCTCCGCCTTCCGGAGTCCGCGGTCCGTGTCATCGTGCCGGATCTCGGCGGCGGCTTCGGTTGCAAGATCGGTTTCTACGCCGACGAGGCGCTCTGCGGCTTCGCGGCGATGAGGCTCGACCGTCCGGTGAAGCTCGTGCTGACCCGCCGCGAGGATTTCCTCACGACGACGCAGGGCCGCGGGCAGGTGAACGACGTCGAGGCCGCCGTCGCCCACGACGGCACCGTCCTCGCGCTCAGGTGCCGCACGCTCTCGCACCTCGGCGCCTATCTCGAGACGCTCGCGCCGTACGCGGGCATGCTGACCGGCCGGCTGCTCACCGGGCCCTATCGCATCCCGGCCGCCCACTACGAGCTGACCACCGTCTTCACCAACACGATGTCGACGGCGCCGTACCGGGGCGCCGGACGGCCGGAGGCCGCGTACATCTGCGAGCGGACGATGGACGAGGTCGCCCGTCAGTGCGGCCTGGATCCTGCCGACGTGCGCCGCCGCAACCTGATCCGCGCCGACGAGTTCCCGTACAAGACGCCGTCGGGTTTCGTCTACGACTCGGGGCAGTACGAGGCCGCGCTCGACCGCGTGCTGACGCTGGTCGACTACAAGAGCTTCCGCGAGCTCCAGCGCGCGCGGCGTGCCGAGCACCGCTGGCTCGGGATCGGATTCTCGAGCTTCGTCGAGACCGCCGGCGTCGGCCCGTCGAAGACCACGCACATCATCGGCTGGGAGAGCGGCGGCGTGCGCGTGGAGCCGTCGGGCAAGGTCACGGTGATCACGGGGACGAGCCCGCACGGCCAGGGCCTGGAGACGGCCTTCGCCCAGATCACGGCGAGTCTCCTCGGCGTGCCGATGGACGACGTCACCGTCCGCCACAGCGACACGGCGATCGTCGCCGCCGGCGTCGGCACGTTCGGCAGCCGCTCGATGTCCGTCGGCGGCCCTGCCATCGCGGCGTCGATCGAGAAAGTGCTGGAGAAGGCCAGGCGCATCGCCGCCGCGCTGCTCGAAGCGGCACCGGCGGACATCGTCGTCGATCGCGGCCGCTTCGGTGTCCGCGGCGTGCCCGGCCGCACGGTGACGCTCGCCGACATCGCGGCCGCGGCGTGGGCGAGCGCGGCACTCCCGCCCGACATGGAGCCCGGGCTCGACGCGACCACCGTGTGGGAGCCGACGAACTTCACGTTTCCCTCGGGCACTCACGCGGCCGTGGTCGAGGTCGAGCCGGACTCCGGCTCCGTGCGGCTCGTGCGCCTCGTCGCCGTGGACGACTGCGGGCGCGTGATCAATCCGCTGCTGGTCGAGGGGCAGATCCACGGTGGCCTGGCCCAGGGCATCGGCCAGGCCCTCTGGGAGCACCTCGCGTACGACGACTCGGGCCAGTGCGTGACCGCATCGTTGATGGACTACGCAATCGCGAAGGCCGCGCTGCTGCCGACGTTCGAGCTGGACAGCATCGAGACACCCTCGCCGGTCAACGTGCTGGGCGCCAAGGGCTGCGGCGAGAGTGGCACGATCGGCTCGACGCCGGCGATCGTGAACGCGGTGATCGACGCGCTCGCTCCGTTCGGGGTCACTCACCTCGATATGCCGCTGACGCCCGCGAACATCTGGGCAGCGGTCGAACACGCGAGGAGGACACGATGATCCTGCTGGCCGCGGCGTTCTCGGTGGTACTGCTGCTCGCGGGGCTCGCCGCCCCTGCCCTGGCCCAGACGGTGAACGTCTACACGGCCTGGCCGGAGTCGCTGTCCCAGCCGATCTTCAAGGCGTACACGGCGAAGACGGGCGTGCAGGTCAACTTCATCCGCCTCTCGACCGGTGAGCTCGTCGCCCGCGCGACGGGAGAGAAGAACAACCCGCGCGCCGACGTCATCTGGGGCGCGCCGGGTGACGGCTTTGCGGCGGCCAAGGAGGCCGGGCTCCTCGAGCCGTACCGCCCGCCGACCTGGGACCGGATCCCGCCCGAGCTGAAAGACCGTGACGCGTACTACACAGCCGTCGCCAAGAACACGCTGATCTTCATGTCCAACGCGAAGCTCTTGAAGGAGAAGAACCTCAAGCCTCCGACGTCGTGGATGGACCTCCTCGATCCCGCATACAAGGGTCAGATCCAGACGGCGGACGCGCGGACGTCGGGCACCGCGCTGACGCGGATCCTGTCCATCTACTACGCGCTCGGCAAGGACGAGGACAAGGCCGTCGACTACCAGAAGAAGCTGCATCGGAACGTGCAGGTCTACACCAAGAGTGGCGGCGGCTGCACGATCCCGGCCGCGCTCGGCCAGACGACCGTGTGCATCGCCCACATGCCCGATGCCATGGAGGCCAAGAAGAAGGGCTACGACATGGTCGTCTCCTTCCCGCGCGAAGGCGTCGCCGCCGTCATCGAGGGCGTCGCGCTGGTGAAAGGCGCGCGGAATCGTGAGCTGGCCACGAAGTTCATCGACTGGACGTTCAGCAAGGACATGCAGGACCTGCTCGACAAGAACGACGTTTACATGCTGCCGACGCTGCCGGACGCCAGCATCGACGCCGCCGTGCAGAGCCTCATGAAGGAAGCGAAGCTCCTGCCCGTGGACCTCGAGTGGGTCGGAAAGAACCGCAAGCGGCTGGTGGAGCGCTGGGTGAACGAGGTCATCAAGGAGTGAGCCGGGGCCGGGACCCGGTCGTCGCCCCGGCCGTCGTGCTCGTGTGGGCGGCCGTGCTGCTGTTCGTCCTCTACCCGATGTCCCGGTTGCTCGTGCTGACGTTCTGGAACGGCGGCCCGACGCTCGAGGCCGTGCGCGGCCTGCTCGGTGACTGGACCCATCGCGCGGCGCTCGTGAACAGCCTGCTGCTCGCCATCCTGGTCGGCACCGCCGGCACCGCGCTCGGCTTCGCCTTCGCGCTGCTCGCCGTGCGCAGCAACCTGCCGCGCTGGAGCGAGCGCGCGCTCGACGCGGTGGTCCTGTTGCCGCTCATCTCGCCACCGTTCACCGCCGCCATCGCGCTCATCTTCGCCCTCGGCCCGCGGGGGCTCCTCTCGTACCACGTCTTCGGGCTCACCAACGTCAACATCTACGGGCTCTCGGGCACGCTGCTGTCGGAGACGCTGACCTACTTCCCGATCGCGTACCTCACGCTCAAGGCCGTGCTCGCCAACATCGACGCGACGCTCGAGGACTCGGCCTTCAGCCTCGGCGCCCGGCGCTGGCGCGTCTTCGCCACGGTCACGCTCCCGCTGGCCACGCCCGGCGTCGCCAACGCGTTCCTGCTCGTGTCGGCGGCCTCGCTCGCGGATTTCGCCACGCCGCTCATCCTCGCCGGCACGAAGTTCCCCGTGCTCCCGACGCAGGCGTTCCTCCAGATCACCGGGCTCTACGACATGCGCGGCGGCGCCGCGCTCTGCTTCCTGCTGCTCGTCCCCACGCTGGCGATCTTCGCGGGCCAGCGCCGCTGGCTCGAGCGGCGCGGCGGCTCGTTCGTCACCGTCACCGGCAAGGCCAGCGCCGCGACGCGAGTGAAGAGCCTCTCCCCGGCGGCGATCGTCGTGCTGGCCGCCGCGTGCGGGCTCGTCGTCGCGCTCGTCCTCGTCTGCTACCTGATCATCGTCGCCGCCTCGCTCGTCCGGGGCCTGGGCGCCGACAACAGCCTCTCGCTGGCCCACTACGCCCACGTCTTCAGCGGCGGCCTCAAGGCGGTGCGCGACACGCTCTTCATCGCGATCGTCTCGATGCCGCTGGGCGGGCTCTTCGCGGTCGTGCTCGGGTTCCTGGTGGCCCGGACGCAGTTCCCCGGCCGGCGCGCGCTCGAGTTCGCCGCGATGATCAACTACGCGCTGCCGGGGACGATCGTGGGCATCGCCTACCTGGTGGCCTTCAACGACCCGCCGCTGGCGCTGACCGGCACCGCGTTCATCCTCGTCGTCTGCTACGTCTTCCGCTACAGCCTGGCCGGCACGCGCGCCACCACCGCCGTGCTCGCGCAGATCGATCCGACCATCGAGGAAGCGTCGGCGAGCCTGGGCGCCCGCCGCGACGTCACGTTCCGGCGCGTGGTGCTGCCGCTGGTGCGCCCGGCGTTGCTCGCCGGCATGACGGTGCTCTTCATCCGGGCCATGACCGCGATCAGCGCGACGATCTTCCTCGTGTCGCTCGACTGGTCGCTCGTTACCGTCCGCATCCTGGAGGGCATCACCAACCTCGAGCTGGGACAGGCCTCGGCGTTCTCGGTCCTGGTGATCCTGCTCGTGTACCTCGCCGTGCTCGTCGCCGGCCTGGCCATGCGGCGACTGAATGCGGGCAGCCTCAGTCGCGCGGGCACGCTGCTCGGCGGGTAGCGAGTCGATGATCCAGCGATGGTGACGGCGGACCGCGCGCCGCGCGCAGGCGCCCGGCTCAGGCTCGAGCGCGTCTCGAAGACCTTCACGCGCGAGGGACAGAGCGCGTTCGCCGCGGTCCGCGACGTGAGCCTCACGGTGGAGCCCGGCGAGCTCGTGACGCTGCTCGGCCCGTCGGGCTGCGGCAAGACCACGACGCTCCGCGTCGTCGCCGGCTTCGAGCAGCCCGACGAGGGCCGCGTGTACGTCGGCGAGCAGGACGTGACCGACCTGATGGTCTACCGGCGGTCCATCGGCTTCGTCTTCCAGAGCTACGCGCTGTTTCCACATCTGACGATCTTCGACAACGTCGCGTACGGGCT
>Ga0137403_10010102_pt1 | contig 10461 bp, 9 predicted proteins | sample CZOMad2_1_16fung_FD_122057 | JGI IMG/M metagenome (GOLD analysis project Ga0137403, IMG submission 122057) | Vadose zone soil fungal communities from Angelo Coast Range Reserve, California, USA - CZOMad2_1_16fungal (Hybrid Assembly) | ecosystem: Environmental > Terrestrial > Soil > Vadose zone... | reverse complement strand
ATCCACGGCGACTCCGACGCGATCGTCCCGTTCGAAGCGAGCGGAAAGCGCTCGCACGAAGCGATCAAGGGGAGCCAGCTGGTGCTCGTCAAAGGTGGACCGCACGGCTTGAACGCGTCGCATCCGGAAGCCTTCAACAAGGCGCTGCTGGATTTCGTCGGCAGGTAAAAGGAGGGAACGCCTTATGACCGACATGAGAAAAGAAACGGATAGCCTCGGTGTAGTCGAAGTGCCTGCGGACAAGCTGTGGGGCGCTCAGACCCAGCGGTCGCTCGAGCACTTCAGCATCGGCAAGGACTTGATTCCGCGCGAGATGATCACCGCCTATGCCATCTTGAAGAAGGCGGCTGCCACCGCAAACCATGCCAGCAAGCGGCTCGGCGATCAGCAGTACCAGTTGATCGTCCAGACCTGCGACGAAATCCTCGCCGGCCAGCACCACGACATGTTCCCCTTGCATGTGTGGATGACGGGCAGCGGCACTCAGTTCAACATGAACGTGAACGAGGTGATCTCCAACCGGTGCTGCCAGCTCGCGGGCACGCCGCTGGGAAGCAAGACGCCGGTGCACCCCAACGATCACGTGAACATGGCTCAGTCGTCGAACGATTCGTTCCCGTCGGCCATGTATATCGCCGCTGCGGTCAACGTGAAGCAGCGCTTGATCCCGGCGGTCATGGCGCTGCACGATGCCATCCGGGCCAAGGCCGAGTCGTGGAGGGACATCGTCAAGATCGGCCGCACCCATATGCAGGACGCCACGCCCCTGACCTTGGGCCAGGAATGGTCCGGCTACACGGGCATGCTGGCGGATGACCTGGAGCGGATCGAGTCCGCTCTCGAGGGGGTGTACCGCCTCGCCCTGGGCGGCACCGCGGTGGGAACGGGCATCAACTCGGCGCCGGGGTTCGCCGAGGCGGCGGCAGCAGCAATCGCCGGTCTCACTGGGCTGCCCTTTGTAACCGCACCCAACAAGTTCACGGTGCAGGGCGCTCACGATGCGCTGGTGCAGCTGTCCGGCACCCTCCGCACCCTGGCCGTGTCCCTCTACAAGATCGGGAACGACATTCGCTTGATGTCTTGCGGGCCTCGCGCCGGATTTGCCGAATTGTCGATCCCGGAAAACGAGCCGGGCTCGTCGATCATGCCCGGCAAGGTCAACCCGACTCAGTGTGAAGCGCTCACCATGATCGCCGTGCAGGTCATGGCCAACGACGTTGCGGTGGGGTTTGGGGGCGCAGGTGGTTACCTCGAAATGAACGTGTACAAGCCGTTGATGATCTTCAACATCACTGACTCCATCACGCTCATGGCCGATGGCTGCACCAACTTCCGTAGGTTTCTGGTCGAGGGCACCAAGCCCAATACGAAGAAGATCAACGAATACGTCGAACGTTCGCTCATGCTGGTGACGGCGCTGGCGCCTGTGATCGGCTACGACAAAGCATCGAAGATCGCCCACCACGCCATCGATAACGACCTCACGCTCAAGGCTGCTGCCTTGCAATTGGGCTTCGTCACGGAAGCCGAATTCGATCGCGTGGTCGATCCGAGAAAGATGGTGAGACCGTACGTGGCCACCAGCGCCTGAATGCCGGGGCGCTTCGATCGCTGCTCTTGCGAGCAGGATTTGGGGTGAGCGGTGATGGGCTTGCAGGGACCGTCCGATCTCGTCCTCGCCTTCGCCCGCGTGTTGCATGTCAACGGCGAGTCCACGGACGACACCCTGGCGGCGGCCGAGCGGCTCAGCAATCGTCTGGGTCTGCGCGTCAGAATCATCCCTCGTTGGGGTGAGCTGCACCTCGCGGACGGAGATGAGGTCGCCAGACTGGTCTCTGTCGCGACGGCCGACCCCACCGGCGTGGACATGGATCGTGTGGCCTCCGCCGTGCGGGCAATCGACCAGGTGGCCGCTGGCCGGCTGGCGCCGGGTGCCGCAATGGAGGCGATCCGCGAGATTTCGCACGCGCCGCCCGCGCCCACCTGGCTCTTCACGCTCGCCGCTGCGGCTGGCGCCGCTGCGCTGTCGGTGCTCTTCGGCGTCCGGCATCTGGCCGCGGTGGCGCTCATCGTGGCCAGCGCCGCGGCCGGTGCGGTTCTGCGTCGCACCCTGGCGCACTACACGACGAACGCCCTCCTGCAGCCGCTCGGCGCGGCGTTGCTCGCCGGCGTGGTTGGCGCGCTCGCGGTTCGCTATCGGCTGAGCTCGTCGCTGCGCCTCGTCGCGGTCTGCCCCTGCATGATCCTGGTGCCGGGGCCGCATGTGCTCAACGGCATGATGGACCTTGCCGCGGTGCGCGTCCCCCTCGGCGCCTCCCGGCTGATCTACGCTGGCCTCGTCATCCTGGTCATCTCGGCCGGGCTGCTCGTTGGACTGGGCGTCCTCGGCGTCTCGTTGCCGGTGGATCCGCCCGGCAGACTAGTACCTTTCTGGTTCGACATGATCGCCACGGGGGTGGCCGTTGCTGCCTATAGCATCTTCTTCTCGACACCCTTGCGCATGTTGGGCTGGCCGGTCGCGGCCGGAATGCTGGCTCATGGTTTGAGGTGGTGGACGCTTGCGGTGGCTGGCGCTGATGTAGCCGTGGGCGCGTTCGTTGCCTGTCTGCTCGTCGGCGTGATCCTCGCTCCGGTCGCTCGTCGTCGTCGAATGCCGTTCGCGGCGATCGGCTTCGCTTCGGTGGTGTCGATGATGCCGGGCGTGTTCCTGTTCAGGATGGCGAGCGGCCTCCTGCAACTCGCCCATGGCTCGACTACGACTTTGGAGCTTTTGGGTGGGACGATCGCGAACGGCGTCACCGCCATGAACATCATCCTGGCGATGAGCTTCGGCCTCATCCTCCCGAAGCTCGCCATCGATCGCGTGGTGAAGTCATGACCCAGAGCGACGACGAGAGGCTTCCGACCTTGCTCAGCGTGATTGCGGGAAGCGTCGACGTGATTGGATACTTGAGTCTCGGGCTATTCACTGCCCACGTCACCGGCAACCTGGTCGTGATCGCGGCCCTGCTGGTGCGCGGCGGACCACCGCACCTGACCCAGATCCTGGCTGTTCCCGTCTTCATCGCCGCGGTCGCGGCTGTCTGGCTGATCGCGGAGGCAACTAACAGACGCGGTCCAGCTTTGGCTCGGCCGCTTCTCGTGGTTCACTTTCTGCTGCTCTGCTGCATTCTGATTTTCAGTGTGATGCGGGATCCTGCAGCCAGTCCGCGCGGCTGGATGGCTGGCATTGCCGCGATGATCGCGGTCTCCGCGATGGCGTGTCAGTTCTCGCTCTTGCGCCTCGCCGTGCCCGGCGCACCTTCGACGGCCGTGATGACGGGCAACTTGACCAACGCCGTCCTTTCGCTGCTGGACACGCTGTGGCACAGGGAGCCGCTGATAGAAGGCACCCATGAGCGGCTGAAGAAGACCGTGAGGCTCCTGGTCGGCTTCTTCGCAGGCTGCGTCGTCGGCGCTGCAGCAGTGTCGTTGCTGGGAGACTGGGCCTGGTCACTTCCGGTCGCGCTAGCCGGGGCGGCAGTGGCATTTCGATAGAGCCACGAGCTTGGGAGAAGTTGCACGCCGTCCAGCCACAGCCTGAGGACTTCCTTGACCTCCAACATCGTGACCTCGCGGTAGGCCATCGCCACCTCCTCGGAGGGGCGTAGCCGGTCGGGTCACGCGGGTGGGGAATGCTGCTGAGAAACTCTCAGCTCAGGTGGGGAATGCTCGTGAGAAATTCTTCAGGAAGGGGTCCCATGGTCGTGAGAAACGACACGGAGAGATTTCGAGGGGTTATTGGTGCCCAGGGGCGGAATCGAACCACCGACACGGGGATTTTCAGTCCCTTTCTGCCCCTCGGAGAAAGCGCGCTTCCCTCTGGGGACGTCCGTCAAGCACGTGCCAAGACCCGTCAAGGTAGGTACGCCGAAGCACGGTCATGCACGGTCACTCCGACACGACCTCTGACGCTGCCACACTTTGACGAAGAAGCCGACTGATGTATATCGCATGTATGGCGTCCAAACGTGCCACCACGATTCGCCTCGATCCAGAGGATCTCCGCGCCCTTTCGCGCGCGCGGAAGGACGGGATTTCCTCCTCCGAGCTCATCCGTCGGGGGCTTCGCGTCGCCGCCGCCAAGTACTACGACGGGCGGCGACCGCCCACCACTGGGCTCTTCACCTCGGTCGACACCAAGCTAGGAGATGAATCGGAGCTCTTTCGGGATCTGGAGAAGTGACGCCCCCGCTGGTCGCCGACACCGGCGGTCTCTTGCGCGCGCTGGCGCGCCGCCCGGATGGCCGTCCGGCATGGCCGGACTATGAACGCGCTCTCACCCAGGCATCGGCGGTCATCGTCCCTGGCCTCATCCTCGCCGAGGTCGATTACTTCCTCCGCGCAGAGAGGGCGGCGATGCGGAAGCTGATCCGGGAGATCGTCGATCCCGCCACGACCTACGAGTTGGAGCCGGTCTCGGCCGCCGACCTCGCTCGCGCAGCCCAGCTCGATGCCAAGTTCCAGCAGTTGCAACTTGGTCTGGTCGATGGCGTGGTCGCGGCTGTGGCCGAGCGCCGGCGCATACACCGAGTGCTGACCGCGGACCGGCGCGACTTCGCAACGCTCCGCGTCGGCGCGCGGTATACGCAGGCACTGATGATGTTGCCCTGAAACCCGGTTGGTGAGCACCCGATCATTCCACGAGCGTGCGAGCGTGTCCAGGTTGCGCCGGCACTGTGGTCAGCTTATCTGAGGCGGCATGCCAGCCGAGCAGCCAGCATCGGCGCCTGCTCAGAGCTGGCGGAGATGCTCCGCCAACTACTCGAGACGAGCGAAGCAGGCCGCAAGGCCGCGAGCTCGCTGAGCAAGGCTGTCTCCGTCGGGGTCCGGTTCACTGACGTGCCGGGTGATTTCCGCTTCCACGCTGTCGACGGAAAACCGCGATTCGAGCCGGGCAAGGCGGACGAGCCCGACTTCGAATTGACGCTCTTTCCGGGCGCGGTGCACGACGTCTGCGGGAAGTCTTCGGCCGACGTGGGCGACCTGACCGTCTTGTTCCTCCAGCACATCTTCGCGAACGAGCCGGACCAGAAGATCCTCGTGAAGGTTCACAGCGGCCTCGTCAAGCTGACCATGCGCGGCTGGCTCCGCGTCGTCGTCGCGGGTTGCCCGAAACTGATCCGCTGGCTCGCGACTCCAGACGCTGCGCGTCCACTACGAGCAGGCCGGCTCAGGTCGCAACGTGCTCGTCCTGGCTTGCGTGGCAACTTCGCCTCGACGGCTGGTGGAAACCCGTACTGGACTCGCTTCCCGCGGGATGGCGCGCGTACGCGATCGATCTGCGCGGGTGCGGGCGGACGGAGTCTTCGTCGTGCTGCGCCGCAGGAAGGACGGATATGCGAACTTCTGTCACCTCGCCCTCCTCCTGCCCCCTCGCGACCAGCCTAGCCGAGCGCGGCGGGAGGGCACACTACCCTCCCCGCGCAGGGCGGCGGTTCCTTTTCCCGGGGCGGCGCGATGGGCGACCGGTCCAAGATTTCATCTCGCCTCTGAGCGGAGGTGGGTCAGGTACCGGTGCACCAGCTGGATGCTGATCGCGCCCTCTCCGACCGCGGAGGCCACGCGCTTGATCGAGCCATGCCGCACGTCCCCCGCCGCGAACACGCCGGGCAGGCTGGTCTCGAGCGGAAGCGGTGGACGGGCTGGCCGTTCCTCCCCAGCAGCGACGGCGAGGTCCTGGCCGGTGAGAATGAAACCATGGGAATCGCGCTGGATGCTCGTGGGCAGCCATTGGGTGTGAGGCTGGGCGCCGATGAGGACGAACAGCGCAGCCGCCGGCACGGTCCGGGTCTCGCCCGTGGTCTGGTTGCGGAGCACCAGACTCTCCAGCCGCCCCGCTCCCTGGCCGTCGATCACCGCGGTGTGGAGTTGCACGTCGATGATCGGATTGGCCTCGACCACCGTCACCAAGTAGTCGGACATGCTCGCCCCGAGTGCACCGCCGCGGACGAGCATCGTCACGCGCTTCGCATGCTTGGCCAGATGGATGGCCGCCTGGCCCGCGGAGTTGCCCGCGCCGATGACGTAGACGTGCTCTCCCTCCATCGCCTGCGCTTCGGTGACGCCGCCGCCGTAGAAGACGCCTGAACCGACGAGCGCCTCGAGCGCGGGGATCCCGAGGCGCTGGTAGTGGGCCCCGGTGGCCAGCAATATGGCGCGGGCGGCGATCTCGGTCCCATCCGCCAGCGCCAGGACCCGGATGCCGCCTTCCACACGCACGCCGGTGGCCGGCCGCAGAACCGAGGTCTCCGCTCCAAATGACCAGGCCTGGTCGAGGGCCCGGATGCAGAGCTCGGCGCCACCGATGCCCAGCGGAAAGCCGAGATAGTTGCGGATGAGCGAGCTCGTGCCCGCCTGGCCGCCGATCGTCTTCCGGTCGACGACGATGGTGCGCAATCCCTCCGAGGCGCCGTAGACCGCCGCCGACAATCCAGCCGGTCCAGCACCCACCACCACCAGGTCGAAGGTACCTTCCTCGGAGCTGTGACGCGCGCCGAGGGCGACCGCTGCCTCCTCGTTGGTGGGATTGGTCAGCACCTGCCCGTCGAAGCGGACGAGCACCGGGAAGGGACCCCTGGGGCAAGCGACGCGTTCCAGCACCCCCCGTCCTTCGTGCGAATCCGCGTTGTGAAAGTCGAAGGACACGCCGCTGCGCTGGAGCAGGTCCCGGACCTCATGGGACCGGGGGGACCAGCGCTCGCCGACCACCGTCACCACCGCGGGCTGCGCATGCTGCTGCTCCTGCCAGTCCCGGAGGAGCTCGGTGACGAGGTGATGAAACCGCTCGTCGGGAGGGCGGCTGGGCTGGGTCGCGTAGCGATCGACCTGCCCCCGGGAGATGGCCTTCAGGATCGGCTTGATCGCGGAACGGTTCCCCCAGGGAAGGAGCAGGACGCGCTGTGCGCGGGGATGGAGCGCGTGCGCCCGCTGCAGGTATTCGATGCCGGTCATCCCGGTCATGGCGTGGGCCGCCAAGAGAACGACCACCCGCGCGTCTGCCGTCCCTCGCAGGGCTTCCAGCCGTTCCAGCGCAGCCGTCGCCGACGCCTCAGCGATCACCTGGTAGTCGGCGCCGTACCGGCCGAGCAACTCCCGTTGGATCGTCGCGAGCTCGCGAGGGTGCTCGTGAACCGCCATCAGAATCGGCTTCGTCATCGAGCCCCGTCAGCGAAGCTTTGGGTTCGCCTTTGACCTGTTCTCGCCTCCGCGGAATGTGACATAGCTCTCCGTCCAGGACAAAGCGAACCAGATGCGCGATGCGCTCGTCCATCCCGTCATCGTACCGCGAGCCTCATCTCGAAGGGCGGGTATACGGCAGCGAGCGTTCCGACCATTGCGTCGCACAGTTCGACGCCGTCGGGTACGACGTCCTCCAGCGCCGTTCCGGTGGAACGCGGAACACGATGCAGTCGGTGCAGCGGATTCAAGCACGTTGTGAATACCGCGTTCCGCACTGCGGCCCAGTTGCAACCGTCAGGAGTACTTGCGCTTGCTGGACGAAGACGAGGACCAGTTGCGCAGCCAGCTCAACGGGGCTCAGGTCACACCGCTTCCCTGTGATCACGTCGCCATGGACGGCTACGCTACGTGCATTGAGTCTGGGCTCATGACGCCCGACGGAACCGCGATACGCCTGCATGTTTGGTTGAAGCAGTCGTGTTCTGACAGCGACGAAGTGCTCGCGCTCGCGATGCGCGTCGCCCCGTAGCACCGGGCGCCGAAGCTTCCGGGCTTGGCGCGAAGGCCTCGCACACGTGCGTGTCGGGTCCGCGCTGCGCATAGACCTCCGCGAGTACCTTCCCGTAGCTCGCCGAACTTGATTCCGGCCTCGACGGAGTAGAGCGCCAGCGCGAGACGGGCGCAATCGGCTCGCAGTGGCCGGCCATTGCTGGGCAGGGTGAGATTACGAGCGCGACCTCCGCGCCAGGATGTGAACAGTCGCGCCAAGATGATCTTCCAGATGGGTGTTGCGCGACCGACGTTGCACTGCATGCGCACATCTGCCCTTTGCGTGTCGGTGCTCGTGGTGGGCTGCTCCAGCGGGTCGACGACGGTCCCACAGACCACGGGCGCGAACAAGGGCAAGTCGCACACTAGCAGCGCGGGCCTCACGCGGGAACTGCTGCAGCGCCGCAAGGTCGCGGTGTCCTTCGGCGACTCGCCGGCGCCGGCGCTGCGCTCCGATAGCGTCTACGCGACTATCGCGCTCGGCGTCGATCACGGCTGCCTCGTCGCGTCGTCCGGAGCGTTCGCCGACCAGGTGCTCTGCTGGACTTCCGCGTCGCACGCGCCCTCGCCCGTCGCGCTGCCCGATCGGCCCGTCCAGCTTGCCGCGGGCGACGCGCACACCTGCGCGTTGACGGCGGGCGGCGACGCGTGGTGCTGGGGCAGCAACTCGAACGGACAGCTCGCCGCGGATCCCGCGAAGGTGCACGCATCGACAACGGCCGTCCTCGTGCCGCGCGGCGATGGGGTCGTCTACTCGCAGCTCGCGGCAGGTGGTAACAGCACCTGCGTGCTCACGCCGGAGCAGTCCGCGATGTGCTGGGGAGCGAATGGCGCCGGCCAGCTCGGCATTGGGACGCTCGCGGACACGTTCCAGCCGACGTCCGTCCAGCTCGGCGCGGAGATCGCGGATATCGCCATCGCCGGCGACCACGCCTGCGCCGCCGCGGACCAATTCCCGGTTTTCTCGACGTGGTGCTGGGGCAACGCCGCGGACGGCAAGATCGGCAACACCGCGTCGTCGGAGCCCGCAGAGCGCGGCACGTCGCTCTACGACGAGCCGCTGCTGATCCTGCACGCCATCGGGCCTTATCCGGTCAGCAACGGCTATGACGGCTATGAGGCGGTGCGGCGGCTGGCTCTCGGAAACCGCCACTCCTGCGGACTGACCGACTACGGTGTGTTCTATTGCTGGGGCGACGGCTCGATGGGCCAGCTCCGGTTTGGCCAAGCGCAGTTCGGCGGCTACGGCGGGGACACCCCGACGTATGGGCCCGCGGACTTCGGCGTGCCGTTCGCAGCGGGGTACTTCCCGAAGGCGGCGCAGATCGTCTCGGGCGCGAACCACGCGTGCGTGCTCAGCGACCACGTGCTGTGCTGGGGAGACGATCAGCAAGCGCCCTCCCCCATCAGCGGGTCGTCCGTGGTCGAGCCGCCGGACGGAAGCGCGTTCACCCAGATCGCGGCGGGGGACGACCACACGTGCGGGGCCACGACGAGCGGCGAGCTGTACTGCTGGGGCACAGACTCGCCGTCGCCGCAGAAGCTGCCCGGAGGGCCGTACTTCGACGACCTGCGAGGCGTCACGGGCGAGGAGCAGACGCCGCCGGACGGGGCCGCGCTCGTGGATTGCGAGCCGGACCTGAACGTCGGGATCGGCCCGCCGCCGCTCAGCGCGTACCTGTTCGACTTCGCGGATGTCTTCAGCGCGGCCGCGACGACTGTCACCGAGGTCCAGCTCGACCTGCAGGTGTCTCTCGGTACGCCGTTCAACGAGTTCGAGCTCGGCGTCTATGCGTGGCGCGACGGTGCCTACACGCTGCTCGGCCGGTCGCGGGTGGCCAACGCGCTCGATACGAACGTGCTGCGCTTCCACTTCCCCGGCGGCCTGCAGGTTCCGCCCGGGCCCGTGACGATGCAGGTCACGCAGCGCGCGGGCCAAGTGCTCTACAACGACTCGCACAGCATCGTGAACGCGGGTACCGAGGCGTGCCCGACGAGCAACGCGTACCAGATTCCGGTACGCATCTACGCGAAGTAGACGGAGCGAGGTACCGTTCATGTCGTTTTTGGCACCAAGCCAATTTCGACGGCCGAGTGTTTGACGTTCAAACGATCGCCAGGGTTCGCCGCTCTATCATCGTCTGCCGTCATGATGACGCAAATCCCGAGATCCTTGAACTGTCGCAGCCCCACTCAGGAGTCCGGATCGGTTCTGCTGGGAGCGCGAGCAGCGCGCACGTCGGCGTCCCGCCCCGCTAGCGCTTGCGCGGTCCGGAGCGACGATGGTAACGCAGCGCTTCATTCTTCACCACCGCGTGGGGATCTCGCGCACTGCGTGGCACGTTGATTAGGTATGCTCCCAGTTGTGCATCGTCACTCGGCACGGCTTGGCTGTTTCAGCTCGACAGGGGGCGCCGCAAACCGGGACACCCGGACCGCGGCAGCCCCACCTGTGCGATAAGGACAGTCGGAGAAAGGAGCCCCCATGCCGGAGAGCGTCTACAAGATTGTCGAGCTGGTCGGGACTAGCAGTGAGTCGTGGGAGAAGGCGGCGACGGCAGCGATCGAGCGCGCGGCGAAGTCGCTCCGCGATCTGCGCGTCGCTGAGGTCGCCCAGCTCGATCTGCAGATCGAGGACGGCAAAGTGAAAGCCTACCGGGCAAAGGTGAAGGTCTCCTTCAAGTTCGAAGG
>Ga0137403_10010100_pt1 | contig 10462 bp, 8 predicted proteins | sample CZOMad2_1_16fung_FD_122057 | JGI IMG/M metagenome (GOLD analysis project Ga0137403, IMG submission 122057) | Vadose zone soil fungal communities from Angelo Coast Range Reserve, California, USA - CZOMad2_1_16fungal (Hybrid Assembly) | ecosystem: Environmental > Terrestrial > Soil > Vadose zone... | reverse complement strand
CCCCCCAGGCCTGCGCCTCGCAGGATGCGCAGGACGTTGTATTGCTGCGAGGTGATGCCATGTTGATCGAACACCGGCGAACAAAAACGGCGCAAATAATTGGCGGTGCGCAGGATGCTTACCGCTGCGTCTTGCTGGCGCGAATGCACGAGGTGCTTCTGTTTTGCTTCGCCGTTCAATTTTGCTTTCACTTGGGACATGGGGATAACTATGCGTATCAATAGTTGTGCTGTCAAGTGTAGTCGAAACGTCGATGAATCAGGTCACTTCGTGGATGGTCGGCCAAACGGAAACTGACCCGCTACCCTTAGCCTGCGTCACTTGCATCGTTATATTCCATCTGGTACTGCAGCAGCTTCTTTGAAATTCGACGATCAACGATTTGTGGCGGCACGATGTAGGGCACAGTACAATTCGTTTCATGACAAACCGGGCAATCGAAATGCACGATTGCAAACTTCAATTGATAGCGGTCAGCGCTGGTTACGTTGTTCTGGAGTTTTCGCCAGCGTACATTCACCAGTCGGTGGGTGCCGGAACAGGATGGACCCAGCGTGCCGTCTTTCGGGTTCGCGGTGATGCCGTGTCTCTCTCTGACCGAGCTCCCCTGTCGCCTATCATCGGGATGGATCGCCTTGAATGAATAGCGCCATGAGAATGAAATTCCAATTCCGCTCAGTGTTGACGGAGACGTCGAACTCCACCTTACGTTTGCATTCGCGGAGGAGTCTGTCCGAGTTCGCGGCAACCGAGTCACTCTAGAATTGCTTGGCGAACCCGACTACGTTGAACAGTTTCCCGGCGCTGACCGGGCATCGTCCAAGCGCAACCGATTCCATCGTCGAGAAAAGCCCTCACACTAATGCCTTGAACGCTGTTTCTGCGGAAGCTGTTAGACTGCGTCCGGGTTTACTAAAACCGAAAAATTTTATTCTGCGGGATCAATGCCGCGGAAATCTCCAGAAAATTTCGCCGGACTTCTTCCCGCGCGACGTCATCGCCGGGAAGGCTGAGCAGGGATGCTGCGCCGTGCGCCAGCAGAAACATGGCATAGAAGCATCGCGAATAATCTTCGGGCTGACCACCGAAACGGTCGGCAAACTGGGTCATCAACCACAGCCGTCCGGGGCGTGGAAAATCCGGGTGAAAGATGTCACTCCAGGAGTTCACCAACAGCTGGTACTCGTGCGGGTGCTCGTCTGCGAACTCAAGATAGCGCCGGGAAACATCCTCGAGTGACTTTGCCGCGAAGAGATACTCGTTCAATTGCAGTCGCACGCGTTCAGCCAGCGCTTTGCGTAAGGCCTGTTTGTTGCGGAAGCGTTTGTAGACGGTAGGCGTAGTGGTGCCGGCCTCTCGCGCAACGGCGCGTAGCGTCAGGCCGCTCTCACCCCGCGTGCGCCACAACTTCTGTGCCGTTTTCAGGATTCGTTCCTGCAACAATTGATCTGCATGAGGCGGCATGAGAGTCCTTGTCCGGTTTCTAGGTGTGTCTCCATAGCATTAACGACGTAGAACTAATACCATAAACGCGCTGCCAAGCCAAGTGCGCTGACACCGGAAGTAAGCAAATCGCCAATAAAAGCTGACCATATGCCACAAGACAGCCCGATAGGAGCGCTACCGTACCCACGAACCGTTTCTCGGAAAATCCGTAATGATACATTGACAGCGTAAAGGTAACGATGTATAAATATCCCATACCAAAATCAAAGATGGCCTGAGCGCTGTCAAAGACAGGAGAAGTAGTGTGCCTCACAAGTTAAACGCAGCTCGACCCCCGAATAAGGACCACAGCAGTTTGCTGGAGCAGCCGGAACAAAATCCCTCAGTTCAGAAACCCAGGTTTCCAACCAGTCTAGACCCGCAATCCGCGGTCGACGGACCCATCGAATTCCAATATTGCGCGGAAGGCGACATACAGAAAGCAGTTCAGTGGTTCGCAGAGTACTTGCGCTCAGAGCGCGAAGAATATCATCCAATCGCCGAGCTGCTGGCCGGCGAATGGCGCGACATGATGGAGGGATATTTTCAATCGGCGTTGCTGGACCAGGTGCGGGTGTTGGAGCTGGTGGACGAGCGCGTAGCGAATCCGTGGTTTTATCCGAAGGCCCGCGAAAAGGGCTTCCAGCATTTGCCGGATATCACGCACAAGGCAGCGGTGACGTTTTTGGACGTGGTGGTATTCAACGAAAGAATGGGAAGCCGCGATCTCTTTCACGGTTTGGTTCACGCCGCCCAGCTGCGCGTACTCGGAGTGGCTGAGTTTACCGAGCTGTTCGTACGCGGATTTTTGCGGGCCAGAAGCTATTTTCTAGTCCCTATGAAAGCTCACGCATTTGCTCTGGACGCCAGATTTGCGGCGAATCCGGGTGTGCGCTTTTCCGTGGAAGACGAAATTCGCGACTGGTGGCAAGCCGGAAAATATGGATCGGCATCTTTTCCATTCATAGACGCAACCTAAACATCCCGTGTGGGGGCGCAGCATGCCGGGCGGTCGCAGGCTGGCTGCGCCCCAGCTTGCCGGGACGTTCGACCAGCGGTGTCAGGAAGCGCTTAAGCCCGGTTCGCCGATTTAGATGATTGCGTAAAGGTTTCCGTCGGTGGAGCCAAACAGAATCGTATCGCCTGCAACCGTCGGGGAAGACAGAATCGCTCCTACCGTAAACATCTTTTGAATTCCGCTTACCACGTCGTCGTAGAAAGAATCCGCGAAAGCGGCTTCATAATTTGGCGCGCCCTTAGAATCCGTAAAGGCCGAGCCGTTCTTCCTTGCGGCTTCGGTCTCAAACGTCCAGGCAAGTTCTTGCGAAGTGAGATCGATCGCCAATAGCCGTCCCTGATGGGAACCGAGGTACAGCATATTGCCGGCGATGGCGGACGAGGAAAACATCGGCCAATGGTTGAAATCGATGGCATAAAGCAGCGCGCCGGACTTGCCGTCTACGGCGTTCAACAAACCGGTGTCCGACGTCGCGAAATAAACTTTCCCGTCGCGCAGCGCAGCCGAACCGATAACCCACGAACCCTTGTTATCGTATGCCCACAGCTTTTTGCCGGAATTGGCATCGATGGCGTAAAGATTAGAATCACGGCATCCGAAATAAACGATGCCGTTGGCGACCGCGGGCGAAGCCTGAATCCCGACCTGATTGAAGGTCGCGTGGTCCTCGCCCGTCTTGAAGCGCCATTTCTCTTTTCCGCTCGCGGCGTCCAGCGCGTAAAGATAAGTATCCCAACTCCCGATAAAAATCGTGCCGTCGGCCAACGCCGGAGAGGAATGCACCACCTCACCGGTTTTGAATTTCCATTTCAGCGCGCCAGTCGTGGACTGCAAAGCGTATACGTTCGAATCACTCGATCCAAAATAAACCAGTCCACCGGCGACGACAGGCGAAGACAAATAAAAATCAAAGGGGTCAGGCATGGTTTCCGTGGCGGGGTCCATCCCGTGAAGATGCTTCGCCGCAAAACGGCGCTCTCCTTCAGTCGTAAATTTCCATTTCAGGGTTCCCCTTGCCTCGTCGACCGCATAGAAATTCCCGTCGTAGCTCAGAAAATAGACCAGCCCATTCGCTATTGCCGGACTGGACGGAATGCGACCACCAGTCTTGAATTTCCATTTCTCCGCGCCGGTTAGCAAATCAAGCGCGTGGAGATGATGGTCGTTGCTGCCGAAGAATACCGAGCCGTCTGCCACCACGGGCGAAGAGAGAATTTGTCCGCCAGTATGGAATTGCCATTTGATCTTGTGAAACGACGCCGGGCCTGACGAGGCGTATACCCCGGTGTGCGCAGCGTCACCACGGAAGGTCGCAGTTTGTTGTGCAAATACCGGCGGGCACAGCAACAGCAGTGAAACAATAATCAATCGATGCATTGGGCGGATCTCCGTTGCACCAGATAGACGCGGGGAAACGCCAACCGTTTCTAAGTACGCCCTAAATTTTGCGCTTTGCAAAGGAAAGTTTCAGAAATCGAGAGGAACGCGACTTATTCAACATCTTTCTGATTCTCGCGGCCGCGCGTCTGCGATCTTTCCGCGTGACAGCCATTGGACCCGACCACCGAACCATTGAACTTGCGAGTGAGATTTTGATCCACGGCCAAAGAATTAGCAAAGGCCAGTCCGGCGCGATCATTTGCGCACAATTGAGGCATGCTAACAGCACGATTCGACCGCGCGAACGCGGTTTGCCGATTGTAGTGGATGGCGGGCTCATCGCATTCTCGCTGAAAGCGGCCCAGCGCTGTAATCATCATTGGCGCCTATGAACCTGCCGTCCTGCTCTTTGAGACCGTATCGCAGCCGCGCAGCTTCGAATCCCGCGCGGTTGAACGGCCGGTGCCGTGACCGTATGGTCAGGAAGATGCGATCGAATAGAAAAAATCCGATTCCGAAATTGGCTGCCATACGACCGTTGTCATCAACTGCGTGGTGATGAATGTCATGCATTCGGCGCGCCGCGCGAAACCAGAAACGCAAAAGAGGAGTGCGCTCCATCCAGAAGTCCGACAGATGCATGCGATCGTGCAGATAACTGAACATGAAGAGCGGCCACACGATCAGCGTCGCAACTGCAATCGCCTGGTAGAGGGCGGGAACGTGCACCAGCTTCATCGCTGCCCATAACGCGGACAGGATCATTGCGGAGGGAACCAGCCATTCCAGACCGACGTTGCCCAAAGAAAACCGGTGATCCGTCGCGTCGTGATATTTCTCCAGGCGCATGGGCTGGCCTGGGCCGTAAATCAAAAAGTGATGAATCAGATGGCCACGGCTCAGCAGCGGGATCTTGTCGCTGTGCAGCAGGCGATGCAGCCAGTAGCCAAAAAACTCGGCCAACAGGCAAGAAGTCAAGAGCGTGAACAGAATTCCGATCAGCGGCGAAATCTGGCTGGGCGCTGCCATGAGATTTTCTCCTCTCCAATAATTTTCCCTGAATGGTTCGAACGAATTTTTAGCAGAGCCATGCGGTTCGCGTGGCTCTCCCCGTTTTGCGCTGGCCTCGCAGTGCGTCTTGCTTACCTACCGCGAACCAAAGCGGTAAACGATGCTGGCCGACGCCCGCGCACTGTTGAGCGTTCCGCCAGCGGCGTGAATGCCGATGTAATCAAACTGCGGCCGGAATGCCAGGTGACGACTCAGGCCCAGGTCGATTCCGCCGCCTGCGCTCCAGGCGAATCCACTAGCCGAGGCGGAAATGCCACTCGCGCCGGCAGTAAGATGAGCCCCGCCCACCAAAACTTGTGCAAACGGCGCAGCGCGTTCGGAATGCCGATACGAAAAACGCGGTCCGACCAGGAACGTGTAGGTGTTTGCGCTGACGCCAAACGGGGAAGCGTGATACGCGCCGAAATCCCCGGTGATACCTAGCCAGCGGTTGGCGTATCCGGTGAAAGCCGCCGTTCCCCCGTTGGCGTTCACTCCGTTGCTGAATCCTTCGCGAATGTAGGAATACCCCACCGATAAATCGGCTGCGGGAAGTTCCTGAGCCCGAACAGCTGAAACGGCGAGGCCAAAAATACCCAGAGCCAGAAGAAGTAATTTGCGCATGATGTGAACTCCTCAGAAATTCCGGGGACGTCTGTCCGGTATGCGGAAGCTACGCGGAAGGAAAAACGACATTCAAGCGACAAGGGGCGTCATGCGGTTTCTGACGCGGGATGTCGCGGATAATCGTGAGGTGTTACCCGGGTGTTAGGGCGCGTAAACGAGCGTCATTGGCCGGAAGCGAATGAAAGCAAGGCGGATACTGTGAAGATCAGGGTTTGGGTGGATTCAGGTGAATGCGCGTGAGAAGGGTCTGGAAGCGTGGATCGGACCGAATCGGGTCCGCCATTGGCTCGACCGCCAGATAAATCACGCGGTCGTCGCGCTCCTTAACCGCGCGATCCAACCACATGAAAGTCTGTTCTTTGTCGCCGAGGCCAAGATAGATGCCAGCATAGTAGGCGACAGGAACGTAGCGTTGTTTTGACAGTGCCTGCAAATCGGCAAGAACAGCAAGGGCGGCAGGCTTATCTCCGGACACTGCGAGAGCGTGCCCCAGCTCCATGAGCAGGGCGGGATTATTCGGCGCCAGACTGCCGGCCCGGCGAAAGTGTTGAATGGCCTCCGGGTACATCTTTTTTTCGCGGTAGCCAGAAGCCAGCCAAAACTCGCCAAGCAGCGAATTGGGATATTGCTCAAGGGTCAGCTTGGCTTGCGCGATGGCGGCGTCGAAATTGTATCCGTAATAAAAGGCTTCGGCGCGTGTGGTCGTGAAGATCGGCGACACCGGGTCGAGTTCAAGCGCGATGTCGGTTTCGGCCTGGGCCTCGCTCAAGCGTTTTTCAATCATCAAGTATTGCGCCAACCACTGATGGGCGGTGGCATTGCCGGGCTCAAGCCGAATCGCCTCGCGCGGTTCCTCTTCCGCGGCCGGGAAGTCCCAATCGTAGTACATCAGAATGTTGCCGCGGACGTAGTGCGCTTCAGCGTTCGCGGGATCCAACTCCAGTGCCCGTTGCACTTCAGCTTTCGCCCTGGCGGACGCCACGCTCGGCGGCATCGCATCGTTTGGCGCTTGTCCGATCACCGCATAAGAAGCCGCCAGGCCCGAGTGAGCCGGCACATACTTCGGCATCTTTCTGACCGCGTCTTCGAAGGCGGATACGCTGCGCGCGAGGTCGCGGTTGGTCCAGGCACGCCGTCCGCGCATATACGAAATGTAGCCTTCCGGATCGACGCTGGCGGCTGAAGTGCCGGCCGGCACCGGAGGCAGATTGAGCAGCAACTTTTGCGCGACCGTTTCAGCAACTTCATCCTGGACCTTCAGAATGTCGGAAAGATTTTCGGTGTAAGAATCGGACCACAATGGGGTCTGCTCTTTCGCGGAAATCAGTGAAACGTCAATACGGACCTGGTCATTCCCGCGGCGCACGCTTCCTTCCAGGACATAATTGAGTTTCAGCAGCGGCTCGAGTTCGGATATTGGTTTGGATCCAAATTGCTTCGACGATGTTGGCGCGATGACACCGAGGCGTTTTGGATCCAGCCGTCCCAGGCGCGTATTCAGCTCATTGGTCAGGCCTTCGGTGAAGTCGGCTTGTCCAGGATCTCCCGCAATGTTTTGAAATGGGCGAACGAAAAGCCGAATCTTTCCATCCGACGAAGCCCCCGATGCAGGGCTCGAAGTGAAGGAAGGAAAAGAAAAAATGGAGTGCGTAACGAAAACGCCGAACACGATGAGAAATACCATTCCTGCCAACCAAGTGGACGTTCGTCGGTAGAAGGGAATTGCGATTTGCGGTTGCGTTTCGACGGTGGGAATCAACGTCGCAGCGGAATCGGTGGGATTAGAGGCGCTACTGGGAGCCACGGAAGGCTCATCGGTGAAGTCGTCTTCCTTTACATCGCGCGGTTCGCGCTCGCGATACCACTTATCAAGCTCGGAAGGATAAGCGTAAACCGAACTTTGTTTGCCGACTTGCAGACGATGAATAGGGAGCGCGAGAGTTTTTTCCCAGCGCTGCACGGTGCGAATTTCGCGCCGCAAATACGCCGCTATTTCGCCCCACGACTCGAGCCTGCGCTCCTTGCCGGGGCCGTCCGCAGTGGATTCTGGCATGGCTGGGGTATCCGTGTACAGACTTATACGGGAGTATATAGCGCAATCGCGCGTGGCGAAACAAGTGTTTCAGTTTCAGAGGGAGCAGTGAGGAGAGTTTAGGCGGAGCCGTTACGCCGCAGTGTCAGTCCAACCAGCACGGCGATCATCGCGATACCGGCGAAAAGAAAAGTGAACGTGCCGGGCTCTGGCGTTGAAACGGGTGGGACTACCGGAGTATTCGGGCTATTTGGATGGACACCGGGAGGAATCAGCGGCGGAAAGATCGCCGGGGGTGGTGTGTTCGCACTGGTGGTGGTGGACCCCGGAGGCAGAGCGGGAAGCGCGCTTGCCGGCGCACCTGGGAAGAAGTCACTGCCCTCGCCGGGAAGGAATTCCGCCATCAGTGGCGGAACGAATTCCGGCGTGTCCAATTCTTCTTTGGTGGGATCAGTCGTCGAAACCGGTTTGGCGGCAAGGGCGGAAAGGCGATTTCCGCAGCGCACCCGAGCAAGATTTTCGCCGTCTGAAATCAAAGTCTCGCCGGCAGGAATAACCATGCGATTTCTGGTCCAGTAGACATTATTGTTGCGGCGATATGAGACGTACATTTCCAGCGGCTTCCCAAGGCGAATGGTGCGAGCGTCGGCAATGCGAAAATCGGAATAATGTTGTGCCACGACAGGATCGTGGGAGGCGACCGACTGCAGTTCGCGCGCGTCGTGAACGCCGCCGGGAACGATGGAATACGGAAAGATCGGGCGTTGCGGTTGGGACGCGGCGGAAAGGTCGAGCGATTCCTGCGTGTTCGGGTCCTGCGAATAGGCCGGCATCGGTCCCGGTTCGGCAGCGCCGTGGCGCAGAGTCTTGACGCTCAAGAACGTCACTAGCAGTACAGCGGGCACGAACAGAAGGGCTGCTCGGGCAAAGACACGAGGGAGATGGGCGTAGCGGGATTCTGGTGCGACGGCGGGCCTGGGCACGGTAACGTTCCTCACGGTACCAAGAGGCAATTGTGCTGCCGAACGGAAGCGCTTGAAGAAGGGGGAGCTAGCGAGTCTTCCGCGCCAAAAACGAGCGAAAAGCAGGCCTAGCGGAAACATTTTGCACATTGTAAGGTCTTCCAATTAGACATACCAGGAAAATCTTGTAAAAAACGGAAAATCATTTCCCGAATTCCATAGTCGCCTGTGTTCCCAATCGCTGACGAGTGTCACTTCTGAGACACAATGCTCGGTCTGCCAGAGCCTGCTCGCAAGCCTGGGAAGACCGGGCGCGAGTCTGGGGATGAGGTTCCACCCCCTTTTACGTATTCATTCTGCTGGACTTAACGGCACGGTCCGATCAAGCTATGGACCGAAAAAGCAGATCCCTAGTTACGGCTGCCTGCCGCAGGCAGGCTCGGGATGGCATGAGCACCCGGTGTGAACGGCCGTTGCTCGATTCCCGAACTAACCAGCTGCATTGTGGCGGCGATTGAGGCTATTGTCAAGAAAATAAAATACACCGAACGTTAATGGTTCGAACGGCGCGATCGGCGGTGCACAGCCGAATTGAGGTGCGGCGTACTGGGGATTGGTTTAACGCACAGGAAGAGAAGAGAGGCGCAGAGGGCCGCAGAGTCGGAGAAATAGTCGAGTCGACAGGGTAAAGACGGCGGGGTAAACGCCGACGCAAAGTACGCAGAGGCTCGCGGAGAAGACGCGGACCAGACATAATGCGGTGCGCGAAGTGATTTCCGTTGCGGCGGAGGTACGGACGATGAGGAAGCGGGCGAATCGGACGTTGATTATGATGTGGGTGGTGATTTGTGGATTGCTGTTCGCGACGAGTGTGCGGGCCCAGGACGCGGCGGTACAGAACCCTTCGGAAAAAAGCGCGGCGAAGAGTGAGTCGAAAGTGAAGGCCGTGAAGTTTGGGAAATTGTGGGATGGGAAGGGAAAAGTTTGGACTAACGCGATTGTGATTGTGGATGGGGAGCGAGTGCGGGAAGTGACTACGGATGCGAAGCGGATTCCGGCGCAGGTGGAGGTGGTGGACCTGACGAAATATTATGGGCTGCCGGGATTGATTGACGTGCACACGCACCTGACGCTGTACACGGACGAGACGCCGGGCGTTCCCATGCTGAAGCAGATTGCGAACAATTCTGCGGCGGTGCAAGTATTTTTGGCGCGCAAGGGAGCGATGCGAACGCTGGAAGCGGGCGTGACGACAGTGCGCGATCTGGGCTCAGACCAGTACATGGACATCGCGATGCGGGACCTGATCAATCGCGGGGAGATGATTGGGCCGAGAATGTTTGTGGTCGGGTATGGACTATCAGTGACCAGCACGGCGTATAAAGGAACGAATTCGGCGCCAGGGGCGAACCCGGCGGGAGGAATTGCCGATGGCGTGCCGGAAGTGTTGCGCGTGGTGCGGCAGCAGGTGGCGGCGGGAGTGGACTTGATCAAAATGTTTGCGTCCACGGGAACGGACGACGACACCTCTGGATATCAAACTTATGGTTACGAAGAGATCAAAGCGGCGGTGGATGCGGCGCATCAGTTCGGGAAGAAAATCGCGATTCATTCGTATGGGCCAGATGGAGCGCGCGACGCGGTGCGTGCTGGAACGGATTCGCTGGAACACGCGACGGACTTGGACGACGCAACGCTTGCGGAGATGGCGAAGCGTGGTAGCTATTATGTGCCGACGATCGATCACAACCGCTACTACGTCGAAAACGGAAGCAAGATCGGATATACGCCAGGATTTGAGCCGCGGTCGCAGGCGTTCATCGCGCGGAATCTGGAGACGGCGCGCAAGGCTCACCGCGCGGGAGTGAAGTTTGCCATGGGATCGGATGCGGTTTATTCGATGTTCGG
>Ga0137403_10010099_pt1 | contig 10463 bp, 11 predicted proteins | sample CZOMad2_1_16fung_FD_122057 | JGI IMG/M metagenome (GOLD analysis project Ga0137403, IMG submission 122057) | Vadose zone soil fungal communities from Angelo Coast Range Reserve, California, USA - CZOMad2_1_16fungal (Hybrid Assembly) | ecosystem: Environmental > Terrestrial > Soil > Vadose zone... | reverse complement strand
CAAGGACATCACGCTCGTGGCGACGCTCGACGATTCGCTCGGAACGATGGATTGCGCGCCGGACCGCTGCAGCAGGTGGTGTGGAACCTCCTGATGAACGCCGTGAAATTCACGCCATCGGGCGGCAGTGTGGCGGTCAGATCGCAGCGCCGCGCCGATTCGGTGGCCATCGTGGTGACCGATACGGGTCAAGGCATCGCCCCAGAGGTGCTTTCGCACGTGTTCGAGCCGTTCCGGCAGGAGGACAGCTCGAGCACGCGCGCCCAGGGCGGCCTGGGCCTCGGTCTCACGCTCGTCCGTCGTCTCGTGGAATTGCACGGGGGAACCGCGATCGCGGAGAGCTCCGGCAAGGGTCGGGGGGCCACGTTTACCGTGACCCTACCACTCCTGGTGTCACCCAAGCGGCAGACGCCGGAAGGCCAGCAAGCCCCGACCAACGGAAGCAGCCACACGCTCGACGGCGCGCGCGTGCTCGTCGTCGACGACGACCCGGAGTTTCTCGACCTGTCGGCGATGATGCTCCGTCGCGCTGGTGCTCAGGTGCGCTCGGCATCGTCGGCCGCTCGCGCCTACGAGCTCATCAAGTCCTGGCTGCCGAACGTCCTGCTCATCGACATCGCGATGCCCGGCGAAGACGGGTTCATGCTCGCGAGCGCGATGCGGACGATCTTCTCTCAGCGGCGCGTCCCCGTATCGATCATCGCCGTGACGGCGGATGGGACACCGGAGAGTCGGGCGCGCGCTGTCGTCGCTGGGTTCGATCTCTACTTGACGAAGCCGGTCGATCCGGTGGACCTGGCCGGGGCCGTCGCCGGGGTCATCCGCAGAGAAATCTGAGCGAGCGCGGGCAGAAGTTACCGGCGCTTGGCCCGCGCCACCGCAAGGCACAGCGCCTCCGGGTCCACGGGCTTCTCGAGGTGATCGACGAATCCTGCCGCCAACACCCGCGCGCGGAAGTGCTCGCGCCCGAAAGCGGTAACAGCCAGCACCGGGACAGTCCTCGCACGAGCGTCGTCCAGCCGCCGGATCTCGCGAACGAGCCAGTAGCCATCGTCGCCGGGCATGGCGATATCGCTCACGACGACGTCGGGCACCTGGGCGGCGAGAACTCGCAGAGCTTCCGACGCGCTGGTTGCGGTGGCGACTTCGGCGCCGCATGCGGCGAGCGCGGTCGCGAACAATTGCGTGGTGTCCTCATCGTCGTCGACCACCAGCACCCGCACACCCGTCAACACGCGCGGCAAGCGAGCGGGCTTCGAGGCCCAGAACTGGCGAGATCCCGCGGTGAGTTCTTCGTTGTCCCCCGGAGGCTCACCGATCGACGACTGTGTTGGGCGATAGCGGCCGGGAAATCGGGGAAGGGCCTCGAAGGTAGGAGAGCCACCGGCCGGGGCAACGAGATTCGACCTTTCTCGAAAAATACTACACCTTCGGGACGTTGACCGCTGGGGCTCGGGATGTTCCGGCCTGGGGAACGCCTGGAGCCGCTGGACGGTTACCCGCGAGCCAGCGCCGCGCTCCTACCTAACGCGCCGCGACGCTTCTCATGCCGGGCCGACGAAGCCGATATAAGCGCCGCAGGCCTGGTCGGGTCCGACCAGCATCGCTTGCTCACCCGTGTTGCGAACGCCGCGCGCGGGTGGCGGCATGTCGTGGCTCGCCATCCAGCGAGCCGCGGCGTCCATGCTGCTCGTTCTGTAGAGCACCTGGAAAGGGCCCGGTCCCCGGCGCGAGAGCGCCTCGGCCGCCGGGCCGGGCTCGGCGGGCTGGGCGACGGTCAAACCCGTCGGCCCGAGGTCGAAGACCGCCATGTCGGCCTTGATGACGGCACCGCGCTGGGTCTTCGGCATGGGCACGCCGAGCACACCTGCGTAAGTCTCCGTGACGGCGGCCAAATCGGGCACCGTGATGTAGACCCGATCCAGCCGCAGCACGCCGTTCGGATGATCGCCCGTCCGCGCGACCTGCCGTCGACGCTCGGCGAGCGCGGTCAGATGCTGGACGAAAAAGACCGGCAACGGGTTGCGCGGACCCAAACTGGCGGACTTCCAGCGAAGCTCCTGGCCGCTCGGGGTCCGCCGGCCGCCCTCGGCAGGTTCGCTCACGTCGACACCGCGCCCCCGCATCGCGGCCACGTCGGCCGAAAGGTCGTCGCTCTGCACGGCCACGTAGCGAAAGCCGCCGCCGCGGGCCACAAATTCCGCGAGCCGAGCCTCGGAGCTCCCGGGGACGACGGCGGCCGCGCGATCGCGCAGGCTCAGGAGCTCGAGATAGTCCTCCTGGTGAAAGGCGATGGCGTTGTGGGTCGCCCGGTCGGTATGGGCGCCGCCCGGGTAGATGTGGAATCCGATGCGCGTGTAGGCGTCGATGCCTTGCGCGAGGTCCGGGACGCAGATCATGACGTGGTCGATGCGGGTCAGCACCTTGGCTCCTCCGAGCCGTGTATGCTACACCCCCTCAGCGCCTCCCCGCAGATCAGTGGTTTTCCGGCATCTCCTGGCGGCTTCTCCCGATAGCGTCGTTCGGCGTGACCGCCTAGCGTGGTTCTAGGAGGACGACGATGATGACTTGGATCGGGCTCGCACTTTCAGTAGCTTGGCTGCTCGTGGCCGAGGTCGCGGTGGCCTCGCCCCCTGTTGGACCGCGTGACGCCGTCGAAGCGGCGGTCGCACGCTTCATGAACGTTCAGAACGGCCGCCCCGATGGCGCCGTTGTGGGCGAACGATCGGAGCAGATCCGTCAGATCGTCCGGGAGATGTTCGATTTCGACGAGATCTCCCGGCAAGCGCTCTCGCGGCACTGGCAGGCACTGGCCCGCGAGGAGCAGGCGGAGTTCGTCGCGCTCTTTCGGGACCTCCTGGAGCGAGCCTACCTGACGCAAGTCGAGGCCGCCGGTGGCGAGAAGATCGCATTCCTCGGCGAGTCGATCGAGGGGGGCTCCGCGACCGTGCGCTCGAAGGTGGTGACCCGGCAAGGCTCGGAGATCCCGCTCGACTACCGTCTGCATGTACGCGACGGCAGCTGGCGCATCTACGACGTGGCGGTCCAGGGAGTCAGTTTCATCCAGAGCTACCGGACCCAGTTCGACCGCGTGATCCGCGCGGAGTCCTACGGCTCGCTGCGCGAGCGGCTGCAGAAGAAGGCCATGGAGACCACGGCGGCGCAGCGCTGATCGAAGGGCGCGGGCGGCGATCCACCCCGCGGTGTATGCTACCCCCGCGTCGCCGGTAGGCGACGACGGAGGGTAGACATGGCGGACCGGGTCGTCCTCGTCGAGAAGACCGAAGGCGTGGCGATTGTCACCTTGAATCGCCCCGAGCAGCTCAACGCGATGAACGCGCAGCTCGGCGCCGAGCTGCGCGAGGCGGTCGCGCGGCTGAGCGCCGATGACGAGGTCGGCTGCATCGTGATCACCGGCGCCGGGAAACGCGCGTTCTCCGCCGGCGGCGACATCCACGAGCAGCGCGAGGACGATCGCCGGTACAGTCAGGCCGAGCTCGACGCCCGTAACGCCGTTCGCGCCCGCGGCAGCTACGAGATCAGCGCCTGTCCCAAGCCGACCATCGGCATGATGAACGGCCTGGCCTACGGCGGCGCCGCGGTGCTGGCCTCGTCGCTGGACATGCGGGTCGGTTGCGAGCACGCGAGCTTTCGCTTCCTCGCCGCCGCCTACGGCCGGATCAACAGCACCTGGACCCTGCCGAACCAGGTCGGCTGGCCCGTCGCGAAGGAGCTCCTGTTCTCAGCCCGGATCGTCGAGGCGCCGGAGGCCCACCGGATCGGGCTCCTCAATCACCTCGTTCCGTGCGCGGAGCTGCGCGACAAGACGCTGTGGCTGGCGACGATGATCGCGAAGAACAAGCGCGAGGCGGTGATGGGCGTGAAGGCGCTCCTGCTCCGCGATCTGGGATGCGATCTCGAGGAGCAGTGGGCGAACGAGCGGGACTACACGACGAACGTGGTCCGAGGCGCCAAGGCCGAGGCGGCCTTTCCCGAGTTCATCGCCCGCCACGGGCGGCCGATCGAAAGCCCGTAGAGGACGCTACTTCGTCGCGTCCTTGACCTTCTTCCCCGCCTCGTCGAGCTTGTCACCCACCTTTTCGCCGGCCTTCTGGATCTCCTTGCCGACGCCTTCGACCGCCTTGTCGACCTTCTCGCCCGCCTTCTGCGCCGGGCCCTGCTGCTCGCAACCGACCAGCATACGAGGCGCATCAACCCGACGTCTCGCATCGGTCTCCCTCCTAGTTCTTGAGCCGCGCCGCGGCCTTGTCGAAAGCCTGCTGTAGATCCTTGAACGCGTCGGCGAAGCCCTGCTTCGTGTCGTCCCAGGACTGCGCGGTGGCGCGGCCGAGGTCGTTGAGCTTCTTGGACGTCTCCGCCCGCTTGGCCTTCAGCTCCTTGAGCTCGCGCTGCGCATCGGCCTTGGCGGCGCTCGTGTCACGCGAGATCTGGGCCTCCAGGTCCTTGATCTTGGTGTCGAGCTCGCTCATCGCCTTCTTGCCATACGCGACGGCCTCGTTCTTCTTCTCGACCGAATAGCTCTTGATCTTCTCCGACGTATCGCCGGAGGTCTGCGTCGAGGTCTGTCCGGCGGCCGGAGCCACGGGGATCAAGATCGCGCACAGTCCGATGGCGAGAGTTTCCAGGTAGGTTCGTCGAGTCATAGCGTCTCGTCCTCCTCTCAAATCGCTTCCAGCTGAGCGTGACACCACGCGATATCGCTCTCGCGGGCCGGGGCGACGCTGATCCCGGCGACCTCGCGGGCAGTCGGCCCCTCGCCGGCCACCGTCGTGCGATGCATGACCCGACGGTCGCGGCTTTCGTTCCAGGGACGGCCGCGATGCAGCACGCAGCGGTTATCCCACATCACCAGGTCGCCCGGACGCCAGCGATGCGTGTAGACCAGCTCGGGCGCCGTGGCGCGCTCGAGCAGCTTGCGGATGAGCGCGCGCGCCGCGTCGGTCGGCATGCCCAGGATTTCGCAGGCGTGCGAGGCGACGAAGAACGCCTTACGGCCGTTCGTGGGATTGGCGCGCACGAGCGCTTGCGGAACCGGCGGCACCTGGGCGGCATCCTCCGGCGGCAGGAGCCCCTCACCGACCAGACCGCGCGAGTACTCGAAGCTGTGCACCGCCACCTTGCCCTCGAGCGCTTGCTTGGCGGCCTCGGGCAGACGCTCGTATGCGACGCGCATGCTCGCGAACTCGGTCTCGCCGCCCTCCGGAGGCACTTCGCGTCCCGAGAGGAGCGACGCGAGAGCCGGCACTCGCTTGAACGAGCTGTCCGTATGCCACATCTGATTGCCCGCGTTGAAGAGATTGCGCCGGTCGCCCCGCGGGATCAGGCGGTCCTCGCCGTCGACGTTCGCGAGGTTGGAGATCTCTGGACGGTACTTCGCGTGCGAGACCACCGTGCGGATCGTCGTCTCGAGCGGGCCGAAGCGGCGGCTGAAGGCGACCTGCGCCTCGTCGTCGAGCGTCTGCCCGCGGAAGAGCAACACCGAATGCTCCTCGAAGGCGTCCACGATGCGCTTGAAGACGTCGGCGTCGAGGTGTCTCACGTCGACGCCGACGATCTCGACACCCAGCAGCGGATGGAGAGGCCTGGTCTCCTGCGCCATCACTTCTTGAGCTTGAGATCCTCGTACGGCGCCGAGTACGGGTGCAGCGCGATCAGCCCGAGCCCCGCCTCCTCGACGCGGGGTCCGACGCCATTCAGGAAGCCCAGCTCCCAGAGCGGCGCCGCCATGACTCGTTCATGGGCCAGGCGCTGGATCTGGTGCAGGAGAGCCTCGCGGCGCTTCCCGTCGAGCTCGCGGGCCTGCTGGACGAAGAGGTCGTCCATGTCGGGATAGCCGCCGAAGGAATAGAGGCCGTCCCTGAGCAGGTAGTTCTGGACGCGGGTGGCGGCGTTGCCCTGCCCGCCCGCCCCGGAGTACATGATCGAGGTGATCTTCTTGTCCTTCCAGTTGCCGAGGAACGCCGCCCGCTCCATCGGCCGCAGCTTCGTGCGGATGCCCACGGCGCCCAGATAGTTGCCGATCGCCTCCGCGACGCTCCCGTAGGAATTGTCGGCGGCGTACTCGGCGTCGAAGCCGTTCGGATAGCCGGCCTCGGCCAGAAGCTTCTTGGCCCGCGCCGGATCGTACGGATAGGCCGGGATCGCCAGCGCGTACTCGTAGGCCGACGGGATGATGCTCCCGGTGGGCCGCGAGAAGCCGAGCGTCTCCGCCTGATTGATACCGTCCTTGTCGAAAGCGAGCGCGGCGGCCAGGCGCACGCGCTTGTCGTGCCACGGCGATTTCGGATCCCACTGAGGGGCGCCGAAGTTGAGCCACTGGGTCGCGTTGCCGACCAGGCCGACGAGCTTGAGGCCGGGCGTCTTCTTCACCTCTTCACCGAGCGGACCGCGCAGCGAGTACGCGATGTCCACCTCGCCTCGCTTGAGCATCGCCAGGCGTGTCAGGTCCTCGGTGACGGTTTTCCACACCAGCCGCTTGACCGCGGGGGTCTTGCGCCAGTAGCGCTCGTTCGCCTCCAGCACGAGCTCGATCCCGGGGTTGAACGACGAGAGCTTGTACGGGCCGGCGCCGATGGGCGCCTTCTTGAAGCCCTCGTCGCCGACCTTCTCGACGTACTTCTTGGGGACGATCCAGCCCGCGCCGCTGGCGGGCGAGCCGTAGAACGTCATGAAGTCGGGCCACGGCTCCTTCAGACGAAAGCGCACCCGGTACGGGTCGACCACCTCGACGGCCGCGACCTTCTCCTTCAACAGACTGGCGGCCGCGCCCTTGTACCGCTCGAACGAGAACTTCACGTCCTCGGCCGTCAGCGTGTCGCCGTTGTGGAACAGGACGCCCTTGCGCACGACGAACTCGTAAACCAAGCCATCCTTCGACGTCGTCCAGGATTCGGCGAGCGACGCGGCGAACGGTTTACCGGGCATCGGCTTCACCATCGCGTCGTGCACGGCGGTGAGCACCATCATCACCGAGATGATTCCGGTGTGCTCGGCCGGATCGAACCAGATCGGCGCGAGCGAGATGTGGACCGCCCACGTCATCTGCCCCGCGGGCGCGTCGGAGCGCGCCTGCGCCTCCACCGACGGCGCGTAGGGAACGAGCAACGCGACCAGCAAAAACAGGATCAGGATCGGGAGCGGACGCCGGGCGTTCATGGCTGTCTCTCTCCGCGCTGAGAGGGAAGTCGTTTCAGGTGTCGCAAGCTTACCACGCGCGCGAGGGGCGCTAAGCCGGCGACCGGAACATTTCGTCGACCTCGATCTGGTAGCCGTCGGCCAGGCTGTTCGTCTCGTTGGCCATGCCGACGACGGCCATCAGCTCACCCAGCATCGCGTCGGTCATGCCGCGGCCGCGGGCCGAAGCCGTGTGAGAAGCGATGCAGTAGTTGCAGCCGTTGGTGGCGCTCACCGCGAGGTAGACCATCTCCTTGGTGAGCGGGTCGAGCGCGCCCGGCGCCATCACCGACTTGAGCGTGTCCCACGTGCGCCGGAGCGTGGCCGGATGGCTGGCCAGAGCCTTCCAGAAGTTGTTCACGCGATCGACCTTGCGCGTGGCCATGATGTCGTCGTAGACCGCGCGAACTTCGGCGCTCGCCTCTGCGTACTCGATCAGTTTTACCGTCGCCATGACGCCTCCTGTTCGCGTGCACGGTACCATCGCCGGCCCCGCCGCGGGGCTGAAGGCCGATACGGACTCTCCCCGCCCCGTGTCCGGGGCATCACCCGATGGCCTGACGAACACGGCGATCCAGGCGCTGGCGGTCGACCCGTCGAACCCCACGACGGTCTATGTAGGCACGGGGGCGGGCGTCTTCAAGAGCGTGGACGGCGGCGACAGCTGGAGCGCCCTCAATACGGGCCTGACCGGTACCGCGATCCGAGCTCTGGCCGTCGACCCCGCGGCGCCGAGCACCGTCTACGCCGCGACGTTCGGTGGGGGAGTGTTCGTCCTGCGGCAGTAGCGCGTCCGATTGACACGATCCCGTCCGCGCCTTAATTTACCCCACGACAAGTCCGCGCCGGCCAAGGCGCGCCCATTGCGACGGCAGAGCGACTCGAGAGATTGAGGAGACAGCGATGAAAGTCAAGGCGGCGAACGGCTTCGCGCGCGCACTCAAGGCCGAGGGCATTCCGTGGGTGAGCTGCTACCCGACCAACCACGTCAACAACGCGCTCGGCGAAGAGGGCGTGCCGATCCTCATGATGGGCGAGGAGCGGTTCGCGGTGGCGGTCGCCGACGCGTACTCGCGCGTCACCTGTGGAAAGCAGATCGGCGTGTGCACCGTCATGGCCAATCTGAACGCCGCCGGGATCCAGATGGCTTACGGCGCCATCGGTCAGGCGTGGGAGGATTCGTCGCCGATCCTCGTCATCACCGAGGGCGTGGGCCAGGGCGCCGCGCGCCACACCCACTACGACATGGCCGAGGCGCTCAAGTCGGTCACCAAGTGGGTGGGCAAGGTCGACCGGGCCGAGCAAATCCCGGACTACGTGCGCCGGGCCTTCACGCACCTCCGGTCGGGCCGGCCGGGCCCGGTGCTCCTCATCATTCCGCGTGACCTCGGCGAGTACGACACCGACGAGCATCCGTACTCGCCCGTCAAGGGCTGGAAGTCGGGTCCGGATCCCGACGACGTGAAGTCCGCGGTGAGGGCGCTGCTCGCCGCGAAGGACCCACTCCTCTACGTGGGCGAGGGCGTCTACTACGCCGACGCCACGAGCGAGCTCCTGAAGTTCGCCGAGCTGGCGCAGGTGCCGGTGCTGACGACGCTCAAGGCGAAGGGCGCCTTCCCCGAGAACCATCCGCTCTCGGTGGGCGTCCGGGGCTCGCTGGCCGATCATTTTCTGAACAAGTGCGACCTGCTCTTCTCGATCGGCTCGAGCCTCTTCCCGAACCGGTTCAGCCACGCCGTGCCCAACCCGGACAAGAAGACGATCATCCAGTGCACGGTCGACGTCCTCGACATCAACCGCAGCTACGAGACTCGCCACGCCGTCGTCGGCGACGCGAAGCTGACACTCCAAGCGCTGATCGCCGAGCTCTCGGCGCGCGGTCCGAAGAAGAACCCGGAGCTCCTCGAGGAGATCCGAAAGGGCAAAGAAGCGTTCCTCGCGAAGTTCCGGCCGTGGATGGAGTCGAACGAGACGCCGATCAACCCCTACCGCGTGCTCGGCGATCTGATGAAGGTGCTCGACCCCAAGCGCTCGTTCGTCACCGCGGATTCGGGCAACACGCGCGACCAGACCAGCACGGTGTACGAGGCACAGATCCCGCGCGGCCATCTGGGCTGGGGCAACGTGTCGACGCTCGGCTTCAGCCTGGCCGGCGCGGTCGGCGCCAAGCTCGCGTTCCCCGACCGGCAGAGCGTCCTCGTCACCGGCGACGCGGGCGTCTGCTACATGATGGGCAACTTCGAGGCGGTGGCGCGCTACAAGATCGGCATTACCGCGCTCCACATCAACAACGGCGGCTACTCCGGCTACGGGCCGGGCTTCTGGGGCGGCGGCCACGATCCGTATACGTGGAAGGTGTCGGACCACGCCTCGGCGTGCATGGCCAATATGGCGAAGTCGGTCGGCTTCTACAGCGAGGACGTGACGAAACCGGCCGAGGTGCTCCCGGCGATCAAGCGCGCCCTCGACGAGAACGCCAAGGGCCGGCCGGCGTTCCTCGAGTTCATCTGCTCGCATCATCCGGTCCACGGCGGCTGGGTCCGGCCCGGGGCGGGCGGGCACTAGCGTCCGTCGTCGCAAGGTCGCGGCGAGAGCGCTGGGTGAGACGCGCCCTGCACGGCACCGTCTCCCGTGCGCGGGTCGCCGTTTGGCTGACGCTTCTCCTAGCGCCCGCGCCGTTCGCCGCCGCGCATCGGGATGCCGGCTGGCAGGGCGACGCGAGCCGGTTCGGCATGTCCGCGGCGGTGCTGCTCGGGTACATCGCGCTCGACGAGGCCGATTTTCCGACCTCCGGCGCAGTCGGGTCCATTCAACGGGCCAGCCAAGCCGCTTATGAGGTGATTTTCGATTCGATTGACCGCGCCGGATTCCCGAACCTCGTTCGATGCTGGAACTATCTACCCCGGATCAACGAATGCGAGCACGGGCTGGAACGGTACCGGCAGTTCAACATCGGAAGAAAGGACGCGTTTGACGGCGCGCTTCGGTCCTGCCTGGCCAAGGCGCCCTCGGCCTGTGCGCTTGGTACGCCCGGCGGAAAGGTAATCGTCGATTTCCTGGCATCCAAGCTCGAACCACAGGCGATCGAGAATCCGCGCCAGTTGAGCGCCTACCATTACCCTGGCCAGTATGGACCGCGCAGCCCGACTTTCTCGCGCGCAACGGTGTTGACGCTGCCGGAATCGATGGCCCTTTTCATTTCCGGCACTGCGAGCATCGTGGGTCACGAAAGCGTCCATGTGGGAGACGTCGCCGCCCAGGCCGGCGAG
>Ga0137403_10010098_pt1 | contig 10464 bp, 10 predicted proteins | sample CZOMad2_1_16fung_FD_122057 | JGI IMG/M metagenome (GOLD analysis project Ga0137403, IMG submission 122057) | Vadose zone soil fungal communities from Angelo Coast Range Reserve, California, USA - CZOMad2_1_16fungal (Hybrid Assembly) | ecosystem: Environmental > Terrestrial > Soil > Vadose zone... | reverse complement strand
TTTTTCCGAAACCTCGAGCTGCACGGCGATGCTGCCGTTGTCCAGTCCGCGAGCGAGCAACTCGAGAACCTCGCGCTCGCGGCGCGTCAGCCCGGCCAGCGCCTCGTGTCCGGGCGCGCCCTGCCGCTCGCGAGGAAGAAACGCGCGGATCTCTTCTATCATTTTCTCGAACGCGGGCTCGCCCTGCAGCGGGATGTAGTTGTTAGTCTCCAAGGGGACGAAGCGTGCGCCCGGAATCGACGACGCGACCAGCCGCGCTTCCTCGATGGGGATCAGCAGCGCCTCCCGGCAATGCAGGAGGAGGGCCGGGCAGGCGACGCGCGGGAGCAGCGCCGAGACGTCCGCCTCGCCGGTCGCCGTCACCATGCGCGCGGCATGGCGCGGCGGCGCCGACACGCGGTACAGCTCGTTCAGCTCGGCGATCTGCGCGGGCGTCGCCCCTGGAAACATCTGCGTGCTCTGAACCTGCCGGAACGCGGGATTGTCCTCGCCCCAGCCGTGTTCGACGAACTTCAGGAACGCGAGGAACCGCTCCCTTTCTTCCGGCTTCGCGCCGGGCCGTCGCAAAATTCCGCGCGCGACGGGCGCCGAGAGCACCAGATGGCTCACGCGTTCGGGGTGACGCGCCGCGTAGGCGATGGCGGTCGGCGAGCTCGACGAGGAGGATCCCCACAGCGCGAACCGATCGAGCTTGGCGTCGTCGACGACCGCTTCCAGGTCGGCCAAGAGCGTGTCGATCGAGATCTCGGCGTCGCCGCCTTCCGACAAGCCGTAGCCTCGCGAGCCATAACGGTACAGCTTGTTCTGCGCGCCGAGCTCGCGGAACAATGGACCGTGTATGGAGGTTCGCCAGTCGAACTCCACATTCGACATCCAGGTCGCAGCGCGCACCAGCGGATAGCCTCGCCCGGATACCGCGTAGGCGATACGCAAGTCATCCGTGGTCCGCGCGAAGCGGATGTCCTGGCGAAATGGAATCAGGGAGCCCTCCCCCGGTGCAACTGCCAGATGTGCGTTGCCGGTCTTGCTCATTCAAGTAACAGATTACCACCTGGGCTACTATAGCTTCGGCGCGGATTTGATTCCGCGCAAAGAAGGAAGCATGGGGCAGCGCACTGCAAAATCGGGGGTGGCGGCCGCTGCGGCCGCCGCGATGTTCGTCGCGATCGGCTGCGCACAGTCGCCCGTGCGCGAAGGCGGCTACGCGGTCGACGCCGCGTGGCCCAAGCCCCTGCCGAACAACTGGAACCTGGGGCAGGTCGCCGGCATCGCGGTCGACGCGCGCGACCACGTGTGGCTGATCCACCGCCCGAAGACGCTGATCGACGAGGAGAAGGGCGCCGCGCTCTCACCGCCGCGCGCGAAATGCTGCGTGGCGGCGCCGCCGGTGATCGAGTTCGACGGCGAAGGCAATCTGCTGCGCGCCTGGGGCGGGCCGGGCGCGGGCTACGAATGGTTCGAGAACGAGCACGGCATCTACATCGACCAGCAAGGCAACGTCTGGGTCGGCGGCAACGACCCCAAGGACCACCAGCTCATCAAGTTCACGCCCGACGGAAAATTCCTGATGCAGATCGGCCGCGCGGGCCAGACGGGCGGCAGCAATTCGCCGACCCTGCTCGGGCGCCCCGCGCACATGCAGATCGACGCGGCGGCGAACGAGCTCTACATCGCCGACGGCTACGGCAACAAGCGCGTGATCGTGCTCGACGCGGCGACCGGCGCGTACAAGCGCCACTGGGGCGCCTACGGCAAGGCGCCGAGCGACGACAAGCTCCCGCTATACAACCCGCAGTCGCCGCAGTTCGCGAACCCGGTGCACTGCGTGCGCCTGTCGAACGACGGCCTCGTTTACGTCTGCGACCGCGCCAACAACCGCGTGCAGGTGTTCAGGAAGGACGGAACCTTCGTGAAGCAGTTCGTGTTCGAGGAGAAATCGCTCGGCTCGGGCTCGTCCTTCGACCTGGTGTTCTCGAACGACCCGCAGCAGAAATATTTCTACCTCGCCGACGGCACCAACGACCAGGTGCTCACGGCCGAGCGCGAGTCGGGACGGGTGGTGAGTTCATTCGGCCGGCCCGGCCGCTATGCCGGCCAGTTCCTGGTGCTGCACAACATCGCGATCGACTCGAAAGGCAATCTCTACACTTCGGAGGTCGGCAGCGGCAAGCGCGCGCAGAAATTCAGGCCGGCGAATTGATTACCCCCAACGTCCGTTTCACTTTGAAAACACAAACGACAGCACCGCGCAGATCACGGCCAGCCAGAACGCGGTGTGCTCGATGTGAACCCACAGCTTCGCGGGGAGTAACGCGGTGTCCCAGGGACCGATTTTTGCCCTGAGAAAATCGTCGGCGCCGTTGCTCCTGGATTGGATGACGCTGCTCGCGATCACTCCGGCCGCGATTCCGGCCACCATGAAGAGAGCCACGGCGACCCACGCGAGCGCCGGATGCAGTACGGGTAAAACGTCCTTTCTGCCGATTTTCGACGTGACGAGGGTGATGTAAGCCGAGGTGAGGATAAGACAAAGCCCGATGTGAAACTTCGTGTGGTCGTACAAGAGCTCCAGTTTTTTCAGGTTGGCTTCCACTTCGTCCTCCTGTGTCGTTATTTGACCTCCCCGGAACAGATTACTAGCCCGGACACCGACTTGGCAATGCACCATCCTGGTCGGCGAGATCACCGCCTAGCCCCGCTCACCCGCGCCACGATTTCATCGGCTTCGGCCACCCACCCTGGCGGAACCCGCGGTACGCCGGAAGCTGGTCGCGGTCGGATTCGAGATCGTCGCCTCGACGCCGCAGGAGCTTGACCGGTTCGTGCGCGCAGAATTCGAGCACTGGGACAAGTTCGTGCGCGAATTCAACGTCAAGTTCGAGTAGGACCGCCTTCCTAGTAGCCCAGCGCCGCCCCGATCATCACCACGCAGATCCGCCCGGGGATTTTCTCGTTCTCGATGACGAGGACCTTGCCGCACTGGCGGTCCGGGCCGCGGCAGGCGGCGTTGTCGCAGCGCCCGGTGCGGGCGCAGGGCGTGTTCATGCCGAGCGTCCGGCATTCCTGCACCGCGGCGACGTTCCTCAGCCGCTCGAACGCGGCTCCGATGTCGGGAACGATCTTGTTGACGCCGGCGACGAGGAAGAGCCTGCCCGCGCCGAAGGCGTAGGCGGAGATGCGGTTGCCGCTGCCGTCGGCGTTGACGATCTCGCCGGCCTCGGTGATGGCGTTGATGCCGCCGACGAAATAGTCGGCGATCGTGGCGCGGCGGCGCGCCCGGGTGCGCTCTTCGGGATCGTTCACCGCCTTCACGCGCGGGCGCAACCAGTCGTAAGGCCCGTCCTTCAGCGCTTCGAGGAATCCGATCTGCTCGAGCGTCGTCGAGCCGCCGTTCATCACCGTTGCGCCCGCCGGGATGCGCGAGAGCAGACAGGCGACGGCCGCCGCGCCGTCGGGGCAATAGACGAGATCGATATTGCGCCGCTCGAGCTCGTGCTTGAGCCGCGCGACCGCTTCCGGCATACCCTTCTCCCGGACGGGCGGCTGGATACGCGCCTCCATCAGTCGCCCTCCTTCACCGGCTTCCCGCCGAGAAAAAGATCCGAGAAAAGCTTCTCCCACTTGTCGCCCTCGTCGAGCGCCAGCACCGGGTCGATGATCTCGTACTTGAACTTGTTGAGCGGGCTGTCCACGGCCATGCTCGTGGGAACTCGGTTCACGCTCTTGTAGATCTCCTGCCCTTCCTTCGAAAGCACGAATTCGGCGAAGAGCAGCGCCGCATGGGGACGCGGCGCGTGCCTGGCGAGTCCGATCGCGGCCGCCTGGCCAAAGGCCGGTTGCAGCGGCTTCCAGTCGACCGGCGCGCCTTTCGACTTCAGGGTCTCCATGTTGTTGTTGTACGCGGTCAGGAAGAACGGCACTTCGCCCGAGGCCACGAGCTGCGCGGTGTGAATGTGGCCGTGGCGAATCTCCGGCTTCATCGCGGCCAGCCTGCGGAAATAGGCGAGGCCTTTTTGCTCGCCCATCGCCTTGGTCACCGCGGCGAACCAGGTCACGTCGGTGCCCTCGATGGTGATGCGCCCCCTCCAGCGCGGTTGCAGCAGTTCCTCGAACGTCGCCGGCAATTCGCCGGGTTTGACCAGATTGGTGTTGTAGCCCATCACGAAGAACACGAACCGGTCCGCGACATACTGCCGGTGGCCGCGGGGCAGGGCGGCCGGCACGATTTCGCTCAACACCGGCGTATGAAAATCCTCGAGCAGCTTCTCCCGCCGCAGCGCCTCCAGATGATTCGCGCTGCTCTCGAACACGTCGGCCTCGTAGCGCCGGCCGCGGGCCTCGGCGACGGCGCGCTGCACGATCTTCTCGGAGGAGGTGCGCCAATGGACGAGCTGTACGCCGTATTTCCGCTCGAACGCCGCGCCGAAGGCCTTGCCGTCGGCGACCGTCATGGTGCTGTAGAGCACGACCTGCCGCTCCTTCTTCGCGCCTTCGACCAGGCGCTTGTCGCGGTCGGCGCCCTGGTACATGTAGATGTCACGGGTGGAAGGCGTCTGGGCGAAGGCGGCGGCCGCAAAGCAGGCGAGCGCGGCGGCGAGGCGGGGCAGGCGCTTCATGGCGGGACGAGTTGGAATCGCGGCGCTCGACAAATTGCCGATATTACGGTGTACATTAACGGCGCTGTCAAACCGGCCTGAAACCCCGTTCTTCCAAGCGGAACACGCACCGCAGGAGCCCCCGAAATGACCGACCCCGCCCACCCCATCCGCATACGCAAGATCGGCCACGTCGGCCTTTACTGCCGCGACCTCGCGAAGATGGTCGATTTCTACACGCGCGTGCTCGGCTTCAAGGTCTCCGACGTCAACGAAAAAGGGATGACCTTCCTGCGCTTCGGAAGCGACCACCACAGCTTCGTGCTGGCCCAGATGGCGGCCGACGAGCAGAAGAAGGGCGCGGGCGCCACTCTCCTCCAGCAGATCGCGATGGAGGTGGCGAGCCTCGATGCGCTCAAGCGCATCCGGAAAACCCTCCTCGATCAGGGCGTGAACGTGCGCGGCAAGATCAAGCACGAAGGGCCGGGCAACGACTATACCTTCGACTTCGACGACCCTGAAGGGAACCGCCTGCAGTTCTTCAGCGACATGGACCGCATCGGCTGGGACGGCAAGAGCCGGCCAAAGGGAGAGTGGAAGCGCTTCGAGGTCGACGACTAGGCTCTGTGCCTAGTTAAGCCATTTCTCGACGGTCTTCGAGGCGGCCGCCGGGCGGATAAGAAGGCCGGTCGTCGAAACCCGCAACTCGAGCTCCGCGGCTTCGTTCACCGGCACGAACGCGGCCGAGCCGTATTCGGCGTCGAGGAACGGCGCGAGAAAAGTGTAACGCTTGCGCAGATCGAACAGGTCCACCGGTTTTTCCCGGCCGAGCGCGTGGAGCGTGCGCGGCGCGGCGCGTTCCTTGTCGATCCCGCGGTAGCGTCCCCCGACGCGGTCGAGCTCGTAGGCGGTGGTGAGGCCGAGCAGGTTCGCGAGCGCGTGCCATTTGAGGATACGCGCGTCCACGTAGATCTCGTCCCCGGAGATCGGGTAGGTCTCCATCCGCCCGTCCGGAAAGCGCAACGTGGCCGCGAATTGCTGCGGGCCGTAGGGACGCACCGCGATGCGCGCGGCGAGCTCCTCGCGCGCGAGCGAGCGGTAGCCCTGGATGCCGACGGTGATCGTGCCTTCGAGGAGCCCGAGCGAAATAAGCAAGAGGCCGAGGAGGGTCCGGCTCACGAAGCGCAAGGGGTGCAGGCCGAAGAGCGCGGTGAGGCCGGCGAGAACCAGGATCGCGCCCAGCGACAGGAGCGCCGCGGCGCCGAGCAGCCAGGGCAGGCTGGCGGAATGCGACAGGAAACCCAGTTCCGGTATCTCAGGCATGACCCCGAATCATAGCCCCATGTAGAGCTTGTGGATCAGCTCGTTGTTGGCGAGGTCCTCGCGCGAACGGCCCTCGTACTCGATCTTGCCGTGCACGATCACGTAGCCGCGGTCGGCGATGCGGATCGCCTGGTTGAAGTTTTGCTCGGCCATAAGCACTGTGAGCCGATAGCTTTCCTTGAGCTCCCTGATTTTGTCAATGGTCTGGATAACCAGGATCGGCGCGAGGCCCACCGAGGGCTCGTCGATCAGGAGTATCTTGGGCGCGGTCATCAGGGCGCGGGCGAGCGTCAGCATCTGCTGCTCGCCTCCGCTCATGCTGCCGGCGAGCTGCCGCCGCCGCTCCGCGAGGCGCGGGAACATCGTAAAGCAGAAATCCTGGTTCCGCGAGATGGCCGCGCGTGCCTTGGGCCGATACGCCCCGAGCAGGAGGTTCTCCTCCACAGTGAGCCGCGGGAAAAGCCGCCGCCCCTCGGGCACGAGCGCGATGCCGAGGTCCACGATCTGCTCGGGTGCGCGGCCCACCAGGTCGTGCTCGACGCCGTCGATCGTTGCGCTGATGACGCCGGAACTTGGAGACACAATGCCCATAATGCACTTCATCAGCGTGCTCTTGCCGTTGCCGTTGGTGCCGAGCAGGGTCACCGTCTCGCCGTCCTTGACTGCGAGCGAAATGCGGTCGAGCACCTGCACCGCGCCGTAACCCGCGCAAAGCCCTTCGACGCGGAGGCTATTCTCCAAGGTAGGCCCTCACGACTTCGGGGTTTCCGGCCACGGCTCGAGGGTCCCCGTCGGCGATCTTGCGCCCGGCTACGAGCACCGCGATGCGCTCGGAAAATTTCATCACCGCGCGCATCACGTGCTCGATCATGATCACCGCGACGCCCTGCTCCTTGAGACCCGACAGGAGCGCGAGGATGTCGTCCACTTCCGAGGCGGAGAGCCCGGCCATCGCCTCGTCGGAAATAAGGAGCTTCGGCTTCGCTGCAATCGCCCGCGCGAGCTCGAGCTTTCTCATGTCCACCTGAGTCAAACCGCCCGACATCGCGTGAGGCCGTCCGGCGAGGCCCACCTGCCCGAGGATGCGCATCGCCTCCTCGACGATGCGGGCCTGGGGCAGCTTTTCGTGCCTGCGCGCGGCATAGAGGAGCGGCACGCACAGGTTGTCGAGCACGGACATGCTGGCGAAAGGCTTGGGAATCTGGAAGCTGCGCGCGAGGCCGAGGCGGATGCGCTTGTGCGCGGCATGCCCGCCGATGTCCTCGCCGTCGAAACGGATGCTCCCTTCCTCGTTCCTGAGCGTTCCGGTGATGCAGTTGACGAGCGTGCTCTTTCCCGAGCCGTTGGGCCCGATCAGGCCGACCCGCTCGCCGGGTCGCACCATGAAGTCGACGCCGTCGAGCGCGGTAAAACCGCCAAATCTCTTGGTCACGCCACGCACTTCGAGCAGCGCTCCGGTCATCAGCGCTCCTTTCGGCGCCGCCAGGCGTCGACCCAGCCCATGATGCCGTTCGGGGCGAGCGTGACGAAGAGCACCAGCAGCACGCCTACGATAAGGAGGTTCCAGGCCGAGGACACCGTCACCTGCACCAGCTGCTGCACGGTGCCGAGCAGGATCGCTCCGATCAGCGGCCCTATCCAGCTCATCATGCCGCCGATAAGCGGCATGGCGATGCTGTTCACCGCGTACGACAGGCTGAATGCCGAGCTCGGCTCGATGTACGAGAGGTAATAGGGAAAGGTGGTCCCGGCCATGCCCATCAGCGCGCAGCTCACCATGGTCGAGAAAATCTTGAGTCTCAGGGTGGGCACGCCCGAGCACTCGGCGGCGAGCTCGTCGTCGCGGATCGCGGCGAGGCCCCGGCCGAGGGTCGATTTCTCGATCGCGCGGGCGACCACGAGCGCAAACGCGGCCATCACCAGCTGCACCGCGTAGATCAGGTGGATGTAGCGCGGCAGCCCGAACGGAACGTCGCGGGGCTGCAGCACGTAGGCGCCGCGCGCGCCGCCGACGTAGTCCCAGTTGACGATGAAGATGTAGAGAACGACGGAGAGCGCCAGTGACGCGATGGCGAAGAACACGCCGCGCAGCCGCAGCGTGAGATAGCCCAGGCCCAGCCCCGCCAGGCCGGCCACCAGCGTTCCCGCGACGATCCCCACGACGAGCGGCGCCTTGAAGGCGTTGTAGAAGAACACCGTGGTGTAGGCGCCGATCGCGAAGAAGGCCGCCGAGCCGAAATTCACGTAGCCGGTGTAGCCGCCGAGGATGTTCCACGCGGTGGCGAGGATCACGAAGAGCAGCACCGTATACGCGGCGGAAAAGAAATACTCGTTGGGTATGAGCTGGGTCACCGCGGCGAGCGCAATCGCCACGGCGAGGGTGACTGCCGCGAAGATCCAGTTGTTCATCGCCCGCTCATCTTCCCAGGAGCCCCGACGGACGAAACGCCAATGTCGCGAGCAGGAGGCCGAACGAAACCGCCGGCGCCCAGGACGGCCCGAAGTAGGTGGAGGTGAAAGACTCGGCGAGCCCGAGCACGAAGGCGCCGAGCAGCGTTCCCCAGATGGAGCCCATGCCGCCCAGCACGCACACCGCGAACACCAGGCCGATGAATTCGCGCCCGATCGCCGGTTGCACCGGCTGGATAACGATCAGAAAGGCGCCGGCGACGCCCGCGGTCGCGATGGAGATTGCAAAGGCGAGCTCCTTGACCCTCACGGGATTCACGCCCATCAGGCGCAGCGCGAGCGGGTCCTGAGCGACCGCGAGCACCGCGCGGCCGAAGAAGGTGTGCGTGAGGAACAATTGAACACCGATGACCATGACCATGGACACGAGGAAGGGCACGACCAGGCGCATCGGAAAACCGACCTCGCCCGCCCGCCAGGTGACGTCGCCGTAGCGGCTGCTCACCATGCGGTAGTCGACGCCGAAGATCAGCACGAGCGCGACCTCGGTGATGAAGAGGATGCCGAAGAAGAAGGCGAGGCCCCGCAGCGACTCCTGCCCGCGGCGCTCGAAAGCGTAGTAGTACACCCGGTACAGCGCCGCACCGAGCAGGAAAAACAGCGGCGAGACCGCCACCGAAACGACGATCGGGTCAAATCCGAAGCGGTCGTTGACGATGTAGGCGATGTAGGAACCGAGGATGATGAACGCCGGGTGCGCGATGTTGACGACGTCCAGCATCCCGAACGAGATCGAGATGCCGACGCTCATCGCGGCGTAGAAACCGCCGAGCAGGAGGCCGGCAATGACGGCGTTGGCGAGCAACGCCCACGAGACTTCCATGCGCTCGAAACGGCGCCGGCGGGTTTCCCCGCCGGCGCTCGCTCAAAAATCTATTTCTTGTTCTCGTGGTAGGGCGCCTTCAGCTCCCCGGTCTTGTATTCCTTGGGAGAGAGCACGGTGAGGCGCCCGGGCTTCTTGAACTGCTCGACGTCGTTGCCGGTGATGCCGTGGTACTGGGTCATCATCACGCGGGGCGCGGCCCATTCGCCGTTCTTGGCGAACCCGACCTTGCCGACATAGGTGTCGAACGTGTTCGTGTGCATGTACTCGGCGAGCTTCGCCTGGTCCAGGCCCTTGGTCGCGGCGATCGCCTGCTCGAGCACCTGCATCATCGCGTAGGCGTAGGGCGGCAGGTAGAAACCGAGCGGGTCGACGCCTTCCTTGGCCGCGCGGGCCTGGTACCTCGCCAGGAACTGATCGAGGAAGGGGAACTTGCCGCCGAGATCGGGCGCATAGAACTCGTAATTCACGACGCCGTTCAGGAGCGGTCCCAGCTGCGCCTTCAGCGCTGCGAATTGAGGTCCGACCAGGCCGCCGCCGAACATGCGCGTCTTCAGTCCCACCTCGTTCGCGGCGCGCACCATGCCCGCGGAATCCGGCGGATACGAAGCGACGAACACGACCTCCGGGTTGGTCGCCTGGATCGCGCGCACGATCGGCGAATAGTCCACGGTGTTGGGCGGGTAGGTTTTGTCGTATACGATCTTGAGACCCGTTTTCTTGACGTGCTCGCGCGCGCCTTCCAGCGCCATCGCCGGGTATTCCGCGTCCGCGCCAACGAGCGCGACGGTCTTCGGCTTGGGGTTCATGCTCATCGCCGCGTCGAAGAACCCCTGGGACCAGCCGACCGCCGGGTTCGGTCCCGCCGGCATGATCTGGAAGTAGCGGTCGTAGTTGAACTTGGAATTGACGTTCAGGCCGAACAGCGTCATGAACGTGAGATTGCGCTGCATCATGATCGGCATCGCGGGCGCGATGACGTTGGTGCCGTAGCCCGACACCACGATGTCGACCTTGTCGACATCCAGGAGCTTGGTATAGATGCCCGGGACGGTGGCGGGGCTGGTCTGGTCGTCGTAGTAGACGAACTCGACCTTGCGCCCGAGGATGCCGCCCTTGGCGTTGACGTCGTCGCGCCAGAGCTCCATCGCGATCAGCGCCGCCTTGCCGTTGCCGGCGAGCGGCCCGGTGAGGCTCATGCCGAAGCCGATCTTGAGCGGCTGCTGCGCGAGCGCCGTGCCGGTCAGCGCGAGC
>Ga0137403_10010097_pt1 | contig 10465 bp, 5 predicted proteins | sample CZOMad2_1_16fung_FD_122057 | JGI IMG/M metagenome (GOLD analysis project Ga0137403, IMG submission 122057) | Vadose zone soil fungal communities from Angelo Coast Range Reserve, California, USA - CZOMad2_1_16fungal (Hybrid Assembly) | ecosystem: Environmental > Terrestrial > Soil > Vadose zone... | reverse complement strand
CCGCCTTCCAGAACAACCCCCGCGATATCAAGTGTGGCGTTGTCCTTGTCTTTTTCCTGTACAAACGGAATCTGCGAGCCCGGCACCACCAGCGACACCGAAAGAAAATAATGCGAATCGTCGCGGCGGAAATACGAAGCGCCCGCGTAGACGGCCACGTCCGTCGCAGGAAGATCAGAAGCAAGCTCGTCCTGAATCTGCTGTTCGCGGTCCGTACGATTTAAATGTTCGAAGTCACGCCCGGCATAGTATCCCGCGCGGTATTCAAGCTTTATGTCCGGACGATTCGATACAACCTTGATGTGGCGAAATCTGCCATCCTTCAAATGATTCGAGCTCGTGTAACCGAGTATGTAGTAAGCCGAAGTGTCTTTCTGCACCTGAGAAAAAACGCCGCTGAAGTCGTTCGAGTCGAAAAATGCTTTTCCTCCAGTGTCCGCTGCAAGCGTCGATAGCGTCTCCTGTGTCGCGGCATTGCTGTTCAGGTCATTCAGGATCGAAGCACCCGTATACGCAGACTGCCCATGCAAACTCGCATTCTGCGCCTCGCCTCCCGCGGGAAGCGCCTGCAAGCCGCGCACGTCGATCGGATAAATCGCGACGTTCGCTTTGACCGCAGCCGCGGTCGCAGCGCGCAACGCCGACTGATTGTCCACGCCTGACTGGCTGATTCCGTTGCTGAAGTAAATCAAACTCTTTTTTTGCGAAAGTTTTCCAACCGACTGAACAAGCGACTGCAACGCCAGCAACTTGCGGTCCGCGCTGAAGGTGTTGAAGTCCGTATCATCCGCGGTGAAAGCCCCACTCGTCTCGGCCGCCCCTTCGGAACTCCCCGTTGTTCCGTCGTCGAACCCTTGCCCGGAATCCGAATTGTAAGCATTGAGCGCGGAAAGAATTCTCGACTTGTTGTCCGTGAAATCGAGATCGAGTCGCATGTTCGTCGACAATGAAACGATGGCGATCAGATCTGCCGGCTGCATTTTCGAATTGACATATTTTTTTGCCGCGTCAACCGCGCGATCGATCTGGTCGGGCTCCATCGCCGAAAAATCAAAGAACAGCATGATTAAGCGGCGGTCGCGTGCGTCGAGGACCGGTTGTGCGGGCGCCGACGCACCGGCTGCGGGCGCAACCGCTCCTTCGTTGCCGGTCGCGGTAGGCATCGATTGCCCGGCAAGCGCCAACTCCTCGATATTTTCAAAATCGAAGCTCGAAACCTGTTGCTTCTGCCCATCCTCGAAAACTGTGAAGTCCTCGCGCTTCAGATCTCGAATGAGATTCCCTTTCTTGTCGCGCGCCACCACATTCACAAGCACGAGTTCTGTCGTTGCACGGATCGCAGGCGCGCTTTGCTGCGATCCCGATTGTTGGGCAAGCGTCGCGAGCGGAAGCTCCGCATTCAAAGCTGCAAGGCTGACGATTGCCAGGATTCTTCGGAGCGCCATTCGATCCCTTCTCTAAAACCGGAAGCGCGCGACCATCGTAATGCGCCTCATGTTGGCGGCGGACGTCACTTCGCCGAACGCCAGCGAATTTACGGTCGTGTTGAGGCCGGTGAATTGAACAATGTTAAAAATGTTGTTGGCCTGAATGCGTAACTCCAGTGCGCGAGATTCGTGAATCTGAATTGTCTTGCTGAGGGCCATATTCAGCGAAAACTGCCCCGGCCCTTCGATAATGTATCGTCCCGCGCCGCCAAACGCGGAACCCGTTGGATTCACACAGCTCGCGGAAATCGACGGCGCACAGAACGCCGCCGTGTTGAACCACTCGAGCGACGTTGGATTGCTAAGTGAAATCGATTGATCGGCCACATAATTCGCTCGCTGCGAACCGCTGACGCCACGGCTGATGTCGATGCTTCCTCCTCGCACGTTCGGCGTGAAATAAAATCCCGAGCCCACCGTAGCGCTGCCGCTCCACTGCCAGCCGTTCAACACATGCGACAAGATGCCTTTCGACGCCAGTCGATGATTTTCACCAAACGGCAAATCATACATCCAGCTTCCTGTGAACTTATGCCTCTGGTCGAAGCTCGAAAGACTGCGATCCGCCGCGATATCGAACGCGTCTTGCACGACAACCACTCCGCCAAGTCCGATTGACGACGCATCATCGATGGACTTTGAGAAAACGTAGCTGCCGCCGAATCCCAAACCAGAAGACATCCGTTTGCGCACCCGAAGTGAAGCAGCATGCAGGGCCGAGTTGCCGGCGGACGATTCGTAAATGAACGGCTGCGCGTTACTTGTGACAATCGCTCGTTCGACGTCGAGTCGTGTTCCCTTTGCGCCGTTGTAGCCAACGTTCAGCAAGAAACCGTGTGGCAATTGTCGTTGTACATCAAAATTCCATATCTGAACGTAGCCCAACCTATACTTCGGATCGATGGCGTAATTGTTCGTGACCGTCCCGGACGAAGAGCCCGGGAACCCGTTGACGAGTGTCAGATCACTCGTGGTGGGATTCGTGACCGAGTTCGTTTCCGTGATGGCAAAAGGCGGTTGAAACGCAAAATTCTGAATCACCGTTCCGTACTGCGCGAGGTTATAGTTGATTCCATACCCGAGCCGAACTACCGTTTGCTTCCAGGGCCGCCACGCCAGTCCGAGCCGCGGCGCAAAGTTATTTCGATCCGGCTGAACAAGCGATGCCGGGAAGCTGCCAAAAGTCGGACCGCTTTGGCCTGGCTGGACGGGACTCGCAAAGATGAAGTTGGGACCGACATCCAGATTCACGATGCGATTATGAGCTTCCGTGTAGGGACCGTTGTATTCATAACGTAAGCCGATATTCAGAGTAATGTTCGAGCGAAAGCGCCAATCGTCCTGCACGAACAGATCGTAGGAGTTGGCACGAAAGTCATAAGAGTCTGTTCCGGATTGCAAACTCGTCTGCTGCGGAAGCCCAATCAGAAAGTCCGCGAAATCATAACCGGTGTTAGGAGCAGCCTGCGCACCTCCGCCGGAATAGTCGCCGGTGGCAAATCCCGTAAAAACAAACGACCCGTTCGCATTTCGCGCCGAGCGAAAGCTTTGCAGAATGCGGCGGTAGTCTCCGCCGAACCGCCAGTTGTGCTTGCCACGGTTCCACGCGACGGTATCGGAGATGGTGTACGTCTGATCCAGTTCGCGGCGCGGCGCTGGATCGCTCAATCCGCCAAAGCTCGTGAAGCTAAGGCCCGGCAACCCAAAGTCGAACGGATTGCTCGAAATTCCCGTGATCCCTGCGTTCCCTGCTACATCTTCGATCCCCGAGTACAAGTTCGTGACAGAAACATGATTGTGGTTATAGTTGAACCGCAGATTGTTTGTCAGCCGTCCTTTGCCGTATACCCATCCAGTGCTGGCATTTAATCCTTGCGTGCTGTTTCCACCGTTCAGCGAAGGAAATATGCCAATGGTGTCCGTCGAAGCGCGCGACCAGTTCAGCCCGAAGTTGATGTTGTTCTGGTTACGCCGCCGGTTTCCTCCGCCTCCGCCTATTCCGCCGGGTCCGACCTGAATGTTAGGGAAGGGTCCTGCGCTCGAACCAAAATTGTGAATCAAGCGCAGGTTGACAGAGTCGGAAGTGCTCGCGCCCGAAGTCACATTGTGAAAATTTTGCCCTGAAGCGGTGGTAGCAATGTTTGGCAGCGGAATGAATTGCAGCAGCGATTGCGCGGCAGAACTGATTTCCGCGGGATCGATCGCATTGAGCACGCCATTAAATTGATATTGCTGCCCGGTCTTGGGATTGAAGATCTGAACGGAACTCTTGTTGTTGTAGGTTGCCGCCGAAAAATCTCCACTGCGTTCTGCCACGGTTGGAACCGTGGAATAGAAATCATACGGCGTGCTTCCGCGCGAACCATTCCATCCCGCAAAGAAAAACCATTTGTTGCCACCGTTGAATAGCTTGGGAATATTCAGCGGCCCGCCGATGTTTGCTCCAAACCGCGCTTGGTTGTAATCAGCGCGGTCCGTCGAAATTCCCGTCAATGAATAAGGCCGTGCATCGAGCGCCGAATTGTCGTTTTGAAAAGACAAAAATCCGTGCGGCTGGTTGACGTCGAACTTTCGTCCCAAGCCTCCGATCCTGATGGGTCCGCCACCTCCCGGCCCACCCGGTCCGCCTCCCCCAGCTCCACCGCCGCCCGAGCCACCGGTGCCGCCCTGCCCTCCACCTTGTAGATTCGCCCCGCCTTCGCGCTGCATCCGTTCGCGAAACTCTTGAACGCGATCTTCCAGATCTTGGTCGGAACCGCCCGCAAAATCCTGAGTGCGACCTTGCATTCCGCTAATGCTGACGGATTCCGTCGGACTGTCCGCACCCGCGCCGTTCAAAGGCAGTCCCGACGCGTCCCCTAAATTGCCCCCATTGCCGTTACTGCCTCCCGCAACTCCTTCGCCCGCCAGCTCGGAGAGCGTGCTATTCATCGCGAGGCTTTGAAATCCGCGCCGTGCCGTCTGCGTGGCCGTGTCCGCTTGCTGCTCTTTTTGACGTGAAGCGAGGATGAGTTCCGCCTCGACTTTGCCGGTGCGACTTTCAGGATTTAAAACCACTTCCTGCGTCGCTGTCGCGAAGCCCATGAACTCAATGCGCACCACATAACGGCCACGCGGCAGCCCAGAAAGTTGAAACGTTCCGTTCGTGGCCGTCACAGCTGAATATTTCTTGCCAGTCAAAGTATTCGCAGCCGTCACGGTAACGCCCGGCAACAATACTTTCCCATTGCGCACGCTTCCAGAGATTTGGAACGACGTCGCCGGAGATTCTGGCGGCTCTTGCGCGCTGGCGAGGCACATCAGGCATACCGCGCCAATCAGGGCAAGCGCTACGAAAACGATCAGTCCTCGCAAGAACTTGTTCAATTAGGTTGCTCCGGAGGATTCGGCGGAGTGGCAGGTGCCGCCGAGCCTTGCGGCCCCGCGCTTCGGGTTCCCCGGCCCTCGCCCATCTCGTGCATCCGTTTCCATTGTTCCGGCGGGATCACGTTCACTCCCTTTGGTACAAACACGTCATTTGCGACAGCTCCTCGCGCGAGGATGTGATCGCCCGGCTGAATATCCGCCATCGTGATACTGTCCCGACCGCGGCGCAGCGAAGTCTCCTCGTTCAGCTCCAGCGTTTGCGTCACATTATCCGTCCTCAAGACCGTCAGCTTTGGCGGCTCGACGCTTTTTACTTCACCAACGACATAATCTTTGCCCATCGTTCCCGGCATCCCGCCGCCAGGCCCATTCATTCCTCCGCGGGCCGTGAATCCCGGCGGCACTAGCGCCACCAGCAACGCCGTCGCCCCCGAGGGATCGCCCGCATCTTGTGAATCCTGGTTGGTTCGCACGATCACCGCATCTCCAACTTTGAAATCGCCGATCTTCGCCGGCTGCCTCTCCTTGCGAAATTCAGTACTGCTGGTGAGTTTTATGAAAACTTTCGTGCCTTCCTGCCGCGTTATTTCCATCGCATCGTTCTGGATTGCCGAGATCTTCCCAAACAGCGGCCGGCCGCGGCCTTGTTGCTTGCCGGGCGAAGCCTCGGGCTCACCTTGCATCGTAGTCGGCGGTCCTGGGGGTGCTGCGTCCGTATTCGGCTGCTGCGATTGTGCCCAGCCGGACGGCACAAGAATCATCATCAGCAGAGCTGCGATGAAGCCAACCAGCCAAACGCGCGCCTTCATCTCGTCACCATAGCTAAAGGACTGCTCCGATCAGTAAGACGGTTGAAGTTCCGCCCTAGTTACTGCTCCTGCTTAGGTAAAGCTTCCTGACTCGACGTCTTCCTTCAACAGAATTCCCTATCTGCGAACGGAAAGTTCCCGGTAAGGGCTCGCTTCCATAGCCACAGTCCGGCTCGCGATAAGTAGAATTTATCTTCTTGGTCATTTCTATTAATTGGACTGATTGACTCTCCTGCCACAAGCTGTTACTTTACATGGCGGAAAGCGGTGCTGCCCGCAGCGGCCCGTGTTCAAAGAGCAAGAAAAATGACTCGCAACGCCATGACGATGCAGGACTCCGCGGGATTCGTGAGGATGAAGGTCTGCGTCGCGCTCGGAATTACACGAATTAGCCAGGTCGTCGAAATCGACGGCAAGAGCGGGTGATGGCGGCTTAACAGCGAAGTTCCGAGAAATTCGGGCCATCATCCAAATCCAAGATGATGGCCCAAATCTTTTTGCGGTTCCGTATTTCTCGCAGCAAAATGGCTTGGCGACTCTTTCAGCGCTTGGCCAGTATCCGGAGAAACGTAAGTGAGCGACGACAGCCCGAAACTCCGTAGCAAAGCTTTGATACAGGGACCAAACCGCGCTGGAGCGCGCGCCATGTTGCGTGCCTCCGGCTTAAAGGATGAGGATTTTTCCAAGCCGCTCATCGGCGTAGCCAACACCTGGATCGAAATTGGACCTTGCAACTATCACCTGCGCGAACTCGCTCAACACGTAAAAGATGGCATACGCAAAGCTGGCGGAACACCGCTGGAGTTCAACACTGTCTCGATTTCTGACGGCATCACCATGGGTACCGAAGGAATGCGTGCTTCCCTGATCAGCCGCGAAGTCATCGCTGACTCGATCGAACTTGTCACCCGCGGAAATCTTTTTGATGCCTTGGTTGTTCTTGTCGGCTGCGATAAGACAATTCCCGGCGGAATCATGGCGCTGGCACGCCTCAACATCCCCGGACTCATTCTTTATGGCGGCTCCATCGCTCCCGGTGAATTTGAAGGCCATCCAGTAACGATTCAGGACGTATACGAAGCGATCGGTTCGCATTCCAGCGGCAAGATGAGTGATGCCCGCTTGCTCGCGCTTGAAAAATCGGCCTGCCCCGGCGCCGGAGCGTGCGGCGGCCAATTCACCGCAAATACAATGTCCCTTGTCAGTGAATTTCTCGGTATCGCGCCCATCGGCATCTCCAATGTTCCTGCTACCAATTCAGCCAAGGCTGCGGCCGGTGAGCGTGCAGGCGAGCTTGTTCTCGATTTATTGCGCCGTGGAGTCACGCCTTCGCAGATCATCACGAAATCCGCAATTGAAAATGCCATCGCAGGTGTCGCAGCAACAGGCGGCTCAACGAATGCCGTTCTCCATTTGCTCGCCATCGCCAATGAAGCGAAGCTTCCCCTTTCCATCGACGACTTCGACCAGATTAGTTCCAGAACACCTATCATTGCCGACCTGAAACCCGGCGGACGCTTTGTCGCCACCGATTTGTACGCCGCGGGCGGCACCGCGCTCATCGCCAAACGCATGATTGAAGCCGGCCTTTTAAATGGCGACGCCATCACCGTTTCCGGAAAGACGCTGGCGCAAGAGGCGAACGCCGCGAAAGAAAGTCCCAAGCAAGAAGTCGTGCGCGATGCGAAGCATCCTCTCAAACCCACCGGCGGACTCGTCATCCTAAAAGGCAATCTCGCCCCCGAAGGTTGCGTCATAAAAGTTGCGGGACACAACACCATGAATTTCCGCGGACCCGCCCGAGTCTTCGATAGCGAAGAAGCGGCCTTCGCCGAAATTGACAAGAGCAAAATCAAAGCCGGCGACGTCATTGTCATTCGCTACGAGGGTCCCAAGGGCGGTCCCGGCATGAGGGAAATGCTCGCCGTTACCGCGGCTCTGGTCGGCGCAGGACTTGGCGATTCCGTCGCCCTTCTCACGGACGGCCGCTTCAGCGGCGCAACACACGGCCTTATGGCGGGTCACGTTGCTCCAGAAGCTGCGCACGGCGGACCTATCGCCGCAATCGCTGATGGCGACACCATTATTTTCGACATTCCGAATCGCACGCTCAGCGTCGATCTGACCGCCGAACAAATCCAGCAGCGGCTCGCAACCTGGAAAGCGCCAGCGCCGCGCTTCACGAGCGGCGTCATGGCCAAGTACGCATTTCTCGTGTCTTCTTCGTCGCGAGGCGCGATAACCGCTTTGCCCCAAACAAATTTGCAGCCAGTGCAATCGGGAAGGACGCTATGAAACTCACCGGTGCAGAAATACTCTGCCAATCGCTGGAACATCTCGGCGTGAAACACATCTTCGGTTATCCGGGCGGCGCGATTCTTCCGGTCTACGACGCGCTAGGCAAATCGAAGCTCCACCACATCCTTGTTCGTCACGAACAGGGCGCAACACACATGGCCGACGGGTACGCGCGCGCAACCGGCGGAGTTGGCGTTGCCATGGCCACCAGCGGCCCCGGCGCAACCAACATGGTGACCGGTATCGCCACTGCCATGCTCGATTCGTCCCCCGTTGTGTGCATCACCGGCCAGGTTGGCAGCAAACTTCTCGGCTCCGACGCCTTTCAGGAAATCGACATCACCGGCATCACCATGCCCATCACCAAGCACAACGTGATCGTCACGCGCGTCGAAGATATCGCTCGCACGGTTCGCGAGGCTTTTATCATTGCGAACTCCGGGCGCCCCGGTCCTGTCCTCGTCGACATCACCAAGGACGCGCAACAGGCGTCCACCGAATTTGATTGGAACGCCTCTTTGCCAAAGCTTCCGCCCAAGCGGGTTCGTCCTTCACTCGACAAAGCCGAACTCGATCGCGCAGTCGAACTCCTCAATTCCGCCAAGCGTCCGCTGATTCTTGCCGGCCACGGCATCATGATTTCCGGTGCAATGAAAGCCTTCGAGCAATTCGTTCGCGCTGGCCAATTCCACGTTGCCATGACATTGCTCGGCATCGGCTGCTTCCCTGCCAACGATCCGCTCAATCTCGGCATGATGGGCATGCACGGCGAAGCGTGGGTGAATCACGCCATTCAGGAAGCCGACCTCTTGATCGCAGTAGGCATGCGCTTCGATGACCGCGTCACCGGCGACCTGCGCACCTACGCCAAGAGCGCACGCAAGATTCACATCGAAATCGATCGCGCCGAAATCAATAAAAACGTAAGAGTGGACGCGGCGCTCGTCGGCGATGCACGAGAAGTCTTGGAGCAATTGCTTCCCTGCATCGACAAGAAGGAACGCACTGCTTGGCAGAGCCGCATCGCTGAAATGAAAGGGGACTCCGCCGTTCGCGATATTCAGAGCCTGCCGGACACCGGCCACCTGTACGCCGCGCACGTGATTAACGATCTGTGGAAGGAAACTGGCGGCGACGCCATTGTCGTTACCGATGTGGGCCAGCATCAGATGTGGGAAGCGCAGTATTACCATCACAATCGTCCGCGTACTCTGATCACTTCGGGCGGCCTCGGCACCATGGGCTTCGCGTTGCCCGCTGCGATCGGTGCAAAGTTCGCAAAGCCGGAGGCCGACGTATGGGTCGTGGTCGGCGATGGCGGTTTCCAAATGACCATGTGCGAACTGGCGACGATCGTTCAGGAAAAAATCAAAGTGAACATCGCCATCATCAACAACGGCTTTCTCGGCATGGTTCGCCAGTGGCAGGAGTTTTTCTACGACAAGCGTTACGTAGCCACTCCGCTGGTCGCTCCGGATTTCGCCGCGCTCGCCAACGCTTTCGGCATCCGCGGCGAACGCGTTACTTCGCGAGGCGACGTCACGTCAACCATCCGCGCTGCCCGCGCCTGCAAGGAATCCGTGCTCATCGATTTCCGCGTCGAGCAGGAAGATTCCGTTTACCCGATGGTTCCTGCCGGAGCTTCGCTGCACGAAATGATCCGTCGTCCGCACAATCCGCTGGTCGAAACCGCGGCAGAACCGTAGCCCGTACTTGCAGCCAAAGGACACGACGAGGAGCCAATGCAAACACTGATCGCGTATGTCGAAAACAAACCGGGCGTGCTGAATCGCGTCTCTTCCCTGGCGCGCCGGCTGGCTATCAATATTGACTCACTCACCGTCGGGCCCACCGAGAACGAAGAGGTCGCGCGCATGACCATCGTCGCGCATACCGACGAGCAAGGCGCGCATCGCCTCGAAGCCAGCCTTGAAAAACTCGTCGACGTTCTGCTTGCCGAGAATATTTCAGAGCGTTCCGTGCTCGAGCGCGACCTCGCATTAATCAAAGTCGCCGCCGATCAACAGTCTCGCCCGCATCTCATGGAACTCATCAAAGTCTTCCGTGGCCGCGTGGTTGACGTCGCTCCCGAATCCCTGATCGTCGAAGTTTCTGGCACGGTCGATAAAATTGACGGTCTGCTCGAAGTCTTGCGCCCCTACGGCGTGCTCGAAATGGCGCGCACCGGACGTATCGCCATGACTCGCGGCGGAGACTTGTTGCAACCGCCGGGGGCGCCAGGCTCCACAAAACTCGAATCGGCGGTATCCGTCCAAGTAGCCAGCGATAGGAGTGCAAAGGCCGTTATTCAACGTGAAGCGGGGAATTCTCCTGGGGTTTAGGCGACAACGGCGACTCGGTGCCTGCTAGATCTCTGATCTCGATTTTCGGCCGCAAAACGGCCCACGAAAGGAAGCACATGGCAAAGCTTTACTACGATAAGGACGCAGACCTCTCACTCATCCAATCGAAAAAGGTCGCGATTCTAGGCTACGGCTCGCAAGG
>Ga0137403_10010096_pt1 | contig 10466 bp, 7 predicted proteins | sample CZOMad2_1_16fung_FD_122057 | JGI IMG/M metagenome (GOLD analysis project Ga0137403, IMG submission 122057) | Vadose zone soil fungal communities from Angelo Coast Range Reserve, California, USA - CZOMad2_1_16fungal (Hybrid Assembly) | ecosystem: Environmental > Terrestrial > Soil > Vadose zone... | reverse complement strand
GATACATAGCGTGGCGTGATGATGAAATCCTCGCCAGCCTCGCCCTTCGTAATGGCCCAGTCCCAGTTCTTGTTTCAGCTCCTCGTAGTCACGTTCGATAATCCAACGATGTTTGGCTAGCTTTACTAGCTCGCGCAGCGGGGTGTTAGCGGCCTCGCTGGAAAACCAATATTTGGTCGGTTCGTTTTCTCCGTTCGGCCATTCGATCAACAGCCATTGTTCAGGGTGGGGTTCGCTCCTCTCAAAATCCCGATGTGCTGGCCGAACGCGCACGGCGGCAAAACGGGAGCGCAGTTTTTTCTTGCTGCCCTCGCGCCACGTTACCGTTTTCCATTTCCGGGACGACAATGATTCTGCCAGTTGCTTGGTCGAAACTGGCTGATGGTTTTTGTTCCGGCGCAAATATTTCGCTGGACGTCCCATCTTGCCTGGTTTTGCTGGCAGCGGTGCTTTTCCCGGTGGCCACACCGTCGTGGGTCCTCGCACGCCAACGGTATACGGCAGTTTAAGCTCGCTGATGCCCTCGCGAAATTTCGTGTCGTCGCCATACGCGGCATCGGCCAACACCGGCGCCACCGGAACTCCCTCTTCTACCGCTTTGCGAATCTGTTCGAGTGCGATCTGCGGCTTGGTTTGGAAGGAGAGCTCTCGGGGAACACCCGTCTTTTCCCTGCGCTCTGGATCCTCGGCCCATTCTTTCGGCAAGTACAAACGCCACGCGATGGGTAGACTCGCTTCTTCGGTCGTCAGTGACAAACTCACCGCCACCTGGCAGTTTTCCTGTTTACCTACCTGTCCGCAATACTGACGCACAACGCCGACCGAATGTTTTCCTTTCTTCACAAAACCGGTGTCATCAACAATCCAAGCAACCACCGCTCCGTTTTTCTCCAGGTCCGAAAGCACCGACTGGCGTACTTGTTTCAGTAATGCTTCATCACTCCACGCCGCATGGGCGATCACATGATGGAGGGACTGATGCGTCTGCCGAACATCGTCGGGAGCTAGGCGTGCCGCCATGGGCTCGACACTCTTCCGTTCTCCGGGAAGAAGAAGCCCCTTGCAATAGGATTTCAGTGGTTCGACACGATCCGCATGCTCCGCGGCCTGCGCCAGGCGATCGAGATAGGCCGCAAAGCGTTTTTCCTGCCCGCCTGGCGCCGAAGAAGAAGCGCTCATGCGCAAAGAATACCCGGGAAAGCACGGCCCTCAGTGTTTTTGGTGAAGAAATGTGTCCAGTTTATAACACAGTAGTACTAGCCTTAGTACCTTCGTCCCTTGACATGATGTTGCCAAGGTTGGTACACTTCGCGACACTTTCTCTGGCGGATGCTGCCGGGTCAGTAATCTAAGAAATCAAGGGAACCCTGGTTGAGAGCAAGCCCAGCCTCAATCATCTCTAAGTGTGCTCTCAGCCTGGCGGCCCTCCTCCTTGCGACGCCTACGCACGCCCAAACACCAACAAAAATAGGCTCGTTGGATCTTGGCATCGGTGGAATTCAAGCGACCGTCACCCCTGCACAGCCTGTCATTCCAAAGAACATCGCGTCCGGTGTGCAGATTATCGTCACGCAGAACGGCCAGACCATCTGCTTGATGATGAGAGGCTGTCGCCCGGAAATGAAAATAATATGCAAGTAACCAGATTAGGCAAACACACGATTCGGGTGCATCTCCATGGGGAAGCTCGTGATGCTTTGTTCCCGCCCATAATAACTGCGGACATCGAGTGGGAATGGGACCTGACCATATTGGCGCGAGAGGCAATCAAGAATCTAGAATCTCTAAGCCACTGAACGCCCCCAAAATGGCTGACGGGATAGCCCAGCTATGGCCACCTCGCATCTCCATTCAAAGAAGACTTACCGGGTGATCGGAGCCGTGCTCGTGATCGCCGTTATCGTCCCGGTGGTTTATTGGTTCAACTATTATCGGATTGCCGACTTCGAAATGCGATGGATGACCGGTGAACAAGCGAATTTCCGTTCGAGAGAACCGAATTTCGATCGCGACGGCAATCCTAAGATATTAATTCTATGGCCGGATAAACTGTTACATTGCTACCAGGCTAGTTATTCCAAAGACTTGCTAGCGTATCTGCAGACGATTGGTCCGAAGCGGTATCTTTTCTCGGGATTATTAAAATGCTCCGTCTGTGGTGGAAGCATCGCTCTCGTTTCTGGGCGCAGGCGACATGGCGCAGATCGCTATGGTTGTTCGGTTCACCACCAGCGCGGTGACTCGGTATGCGAGAACGCCGCGTTGGTGCGAAGGGATGAGTTAGAGCACAGCCTACTCAAAGGGCTTGCGGACTCCGTCCTTCGTATTGAAGTGATCGACTACGCTGTAGCTCGTATGGAACAGGCGCTGCGACAGGGACACGAAAAGCTGAACGCGGAACTCGAACGGATGCGCCAGAGAAGACAACAGATCGAAGGCGAAATTAAACGGCTTGTAAACGCTGTTGCTGAAGGGCAACTATCCCAGAGCCTTATGGCGGCAATTGGCGAACGCGAGACGGAATTGCGAACCATTACAAACAGCTTGCTTGAGCCAGGCCCCGACTCCTTGCAAGCCACGCTCGACGAGTTGCGAACGTTTGCAGTTTCACGCTTAACCAAGATACGCGAGTTAATCGCGCATCCCGAAAGCGTTGATCTAGCCCGCGCAGTGCTCGCAGAACACTTCGGAACATTCACACTCGAACCGACTGTACAAGACGGCGAACCTGTATACCTTGCTCATGGCAAAGTAGACTTCTTTGGGGATGAAGCGATGGTGCGAACGGGTGGTGCCGGGGGACCGGCATGCACGATACTGCCACAGGCTAAGTTCTTTGTTGACTTCGCTGCCTAACCTTGTGGGGGTGGATTTATGAGAGTTCCCAAGAAGCAGGCCTTTCGTCCAAGTTCACCCCCCGCTTAAGGTTCAGGTAGCGGTAGGGACATTTCGACTTTGCTCAAACCGGACATTCTCATTTTGCAGCGACAGTGCGTGACGAAAGGTTGACTCGGCTTGTAGCGGCACATAAGATGGCGCCGCGATGCCCGAGCCCAAGTCCCTCATCGGACAAACGATTTCGCATTACCAGATCGTCGAGAAGCTGGGTGGCGGAGGCATGGGCGTGGTGTACAAGGCCCAGGACACCGAGCTGGGTCGATTCGTGGCCCTAAAGTTCCTGCCCGATGAGTTGTCCGCGGATTCCAATGCGCTGGAGCGTTTTCGCAGAGAGGCGCGAGCAGCCTCGGCGTTGAATCATCCCAACATCTGCACTATCCACGAAATTGGAAAACACGAAGATCGCACGTTCATTGCCATGGAGTTTTTGGACGGCGCCACGCTCAAACCTGCGATTGCTAGCCGGTCCATGGAAATGGAGACGCTGCTAACGCTGGCAATTGAGATCGCCGAAGCTTTGGATGCGGCGCATTCGCAAGGAATCGTGCACCGCGACATCAAGCCGGCAAATATCTTTATTACTAAGCGAGGGCACGCGAAGATTCTGGATTTCGGCCTTGCGAAGTCGCTGTTTGGCGGCGTATCGGCAAGCGGAGCGGTATCAGGGGACTCCGTAACGATTGCTATGGACGAGTCGCATCTGACCAGCCCGGGCTCCACGTTAGGCACGGTTGCCTATATGTCGCCCGAGCAAGCCAGAGCCAAAGAAGTGGATGCAAGGAGCGACCTGTTTTCGTTCGGCGTCGTCTTGTACGAGATGGCTACGGGTATGCTGCCGTTCCGAGGCGGAAGCACGGCGGAGATCTTCAGATCGATTCTGGATGCAGCGCCCGTGCCGGCTCAGCGAGTCAATCCGGAGATTCCCGACGAATTGCAACGCATCATCAGCAAGGCGCTGGAAAAGGACCGTGAGCTGCGCTATCAGGGTGCGGCGGAGTTGCGCGCGGATCTGAAGCGGCTCAAGCGGGAGATGGATTCGGGAAGAGGATCGGCGGCAGGCACCAGCGGCATGGCAGCCGCTTCAGCGGGCGTTGTGGCCGTGGCTTCCGGATCAGGAAGTGCCGCGGCGGTGCAAGCGGCGCCTTCTACAGCAACGGTGGCTGCGACCACGGCAGAAACAAGCACACAAAGCGGAGCCCGCTTCGGAAAGTGGGCCGCAATACTCGGGGCTGGAGTAGTGGGCGCAGCGCTTTTGGGATTTTTGTTCCGCTCGCCGGCAGCTCCGCCGCGGTTAGGAGCGACCAAACCGATCAGCAACGATGGTTTTCCAAAGGGCGGGATGGTGACGGATGGAAGTCGGCTCTACTTTAACGAACAAACGCCCGCCGGTTTTGTGGTTGTGCAGGCTTCGAGTGCGGGAGGCGACACGGCGAAAATTGAAGTTCCTCCTGGCGCTGGGGTGGTAGATGTTGTTCCGGAACAATCGGAACTCTTGCTCAGTGATGCCGGTCAATTTGACGGCTCCTTCTGGCGGATGCCTGTTCCGGCAGGATCGCCACGCAAAATCGGCGAGTTAATCGGGCGCGGAGCTGTGTGGACTTCAGACGGAAGGTTGGTCTTTACGAAAGGAAGCGACCTCTACGCTGCGGAACCGGATGGCAGCAATCCCCACAAGCTACTGACCGTACGGGGCCAGTTGCAAGGTGACCTCAGCGCCGCACCCGATGGAAGCCGTGTAAGGTTCTCGGTGCAAAATCCGATGAACCTTACTTACGAGCTCTGGGAGGCAGGAACCGACGGGAGCGGAATGCATCGCGTGTTTCCCGGATGGAACAATCCTCCTACTGAATGTTGCGGGCGATGGTCCGCGAACGGGGAATATTACTACTTCCAGAGCACGCGAGATGGGGTCAGGAACATCTGGGCCGTATCCGATACGAGCCATTGGTGGCAGAAGACCTCGCGAGAGCCGGTTCAGCTTACAAATGGACCACTAGAGTTCTTCGGGCCGCTCCCCAGCAGGGACGGAAAGAGGCTTTTTGTTGTTGGGGAACGGCGGCATGCGGAACTCGTGCGCTATGATGCGACGTCGGGAGCGTTCGTGCCGTTCCTCGGAGGAATATCGGCAGGCGAGACAGATTTTTCGCGGGACGGCCAGTGGGTGACGTATGTCAGCTATCCGGATGATACGTTGTGGCGCAGCAAGCTGGACGGAAGCTCGCGAATTCAGATCACGTATCCTCCCATGCGGGCGGCGCTGCCGCACTGGTCACCAGACGGAAAGCAGATTGCGTTTGTCGCAACCGTACCCGGAAAGCCCTGGAAAATGTTTGTGGTATCCGGCGATGGAGGCAGTGCACAGCAGCTCTTCCGGGACGAATTTCAGGAGGTGGACCCAACCTGGTCCGCTGATGGAAAAACCCTCGCGTCCGGGAGGCTCGAACCGATCAAGAATGAATGGACGATTACCATGATTGACATGGCGACTCGTGCAGTGCGGACATTGAACGGATCGCAGGGTTTTTTTGCTCCACGCTGGTCGCCCGATGGCCGGTACATCGTTGCGATCTCCTACGGGAACGGCAAACTGCGGTTCTACGACTTCCGAAGCGATAAATGGACGACGCCGGACCTGCCCATCACCAGTTTCGGTTATCTGTCCTGGTCAAAGGACAGCGCATACGTCTATTTCGACACCGTTCTGTCGAACGATCCCGGCTTCTTCAGGCTGCGAGCGAAAGACCTGAAGTTGGAGAAGATGATTGACCTAACGAAGACCAAACTTTTCATCGGCCAGTTTGGGCCCACGCCGTGGACAGGGATTGGACCGGGCGACGTACCACTATTCCCACGGGACATCAGCACGCAAGAGATTTACTCCTTCGAGCTGCAGAAACGGTGACAGGAAAAATCGCCTCACAGAGCAGGGCGAACAACGTGCAGCTGTGGTAGCTGTGGACGATCCGCTGCTTCATTCGGCCGGTCCGACTAGAATCACCCCGCCAACGTACTTGTTTGCTCCGGTTCATTCTCCTCGGTGTGAGTTCAGCGGCAAGAACGCCGGTCGTGGTCACTGCTATCGGGAATCTGATTCCGTGGTCAGGATTATTTCCGCGCGCAAGGCGACTAAAAAAAGGAGGTGCGCTTTTATGAAGAAGGAATATGATTTCTCCAAACTGAAGGAACTGAAGAACGTATACGCCGGGAAGAAAAAGGCGGTGGGAATTAACTTGAGTCCGGAAGTCGTGGATTATTTCAAGGGCCTAGCTGAGCAGACGGGATTGCCTTACCAGAAGCTGATCGATTTGTATCTGCTCGATTGCGCGAGGAAACGAAAAAAACTGACGATGAAGTGGGTGGCATAGCAGCGACGCATTACTCAAGCAGGAGCGTATTCGGGCGCCGCTCGTGCCAGATCGCGTCTAAGGCTTTGACATTTTGTCCGCGCCTGTCCTCACAAAAAAACTCTGCCCTTGTTGAACCAGTTAAATTTGAATGAACGGTGCGAAGAGTGTACCGAGTGCTAACCAGCGAGCAAAATCTGGTGCCGGGGGCCAGAATCGAACTGGCTACGCCCGCCTTTTCAGGGCGGCGCTCTACCACTGAGCTACCCCGGCAATAGAACCAACTCAGGTATTTTAGAGAGCGCGCTGCGTCGAGTCAAATGTTTGACGCAGCGCGCCCGTTTCAGACTGTGGGAACATCACGCCCGGTACATGGATTAGGGAACTACTGCAGTGACTTGCGCTGATTTGGCACTTTCGGTGCCGCTTGAGTTTACCGCAGTTACCACGTAGTAGTAGGTTTCGCCGGCGCTTACAGAGCCGTCGGTGTATTTCAGCGTTGTCAACGCGGACGAATTGATTCGCGTGTACGAGCTGCCCGAAGTCGTCGAGCGGTACACATAGTAGCCAACCACTCCAGAAGTGCTGCTGGCTCCCCAACTGAGCGTAACCGAATGCGAAGTGCTGCTTACGCCCGTACCGCTTACCGAAACCGAGTTTGGCGAATTGGTCGCGTTGCTCGTAATTGTGACTTTTCCTGTCACGCTGCCAGTCGCTTTGGGAGCGAAGACAACATTCAATTCCGAGGTTTGCCCGGCAGCAATCGTCGTTCCCAGAATTCCGCTCAGCACGCTGAATCCGGTTCCCGTTACAGCGATTTGCGAAATTGTCAGGCTTGAGTTTCCCGTATTCTTGACGGCGACTCCCAGAGGAATCGACCCACCCACGACTTCGTTTCCAAAATTCAAGCTCGACGTTGAGAGCGAAATGGTACGAGTGGCGCTCCCGCCGGTTCCACTTAGAGCCATGGTGTACGTGGGGTTCGAAGCATTGCTCTTAATCGTTACGCTTCCGGTAACGCTGCCGGACGCCGTTGGGCCAAACGCAACCGTAAAACTCTTTGTCTGCGAAGCAGCCAACGTCAGGGGAACCGCGATGCCGCTAATCGTGAATCCCGTGCCGCTTACCGCCGCGCTTGAAATCGTCAAGCTGGAGCCGCCCGTATTCTTCAATTGAACGGTCTGTGAATTGGTCGTGCCGTTCACCACCGTGCCAAAGCTCACACTCGACGGAGTTGCCGAGACAGTGGCGGGCGTCACGCCCGTTCCGCTTACCGGACATTGCACGCTACTGTTTGCGGCGTTGCCGGTAAACAAGATGTAGCCCGAGAACAACCCCGTGCTCGTAGGCGCAAATTTAACTGACAAGACAACCGATCCTCCGCCGGAAATCGTGTGAGGGACCGTCAACCCGCTCAAGCTGAAGCCCGTGGCGTGGACTGACTCCCCTGAAATCGTTACTGGAGCGATGCCCGTATTCTTGATCGTTAGAGAGATCGTGTGGCTTGTACTGGTTGCAACCGACCCGAAATTTACCGACACCGGACTGAACGACAGCGTGCCGGGTGCAACAATTCCTTGCCCATTCGCAGCGACGGAAAGGGTGAGCGTCAGAACAACTAAGCACGCATAGACAAAATACCGGCAATGCGTTTGCCGAAGCTTGTGGTGGATAGGGTCGGTTTCTGGGAAAACCGCAGAAGAACGATTTTGTAATGTAAGTAGGCGTGTCCCGTGTGATTGCATGTCACAATCAGGCTACGGGCGGCCGCTTGTGGAAATCTACTGAACCGGAGAAGAGATTGTGAGCTAGGCCCTCTTGTGTCCGCTCGGGAAGGTCTCTGCTGTCCCGAGGTACAGGGTACCCAATTTATGAGTTTACAGTGAATTTACGGCCCGCTAATTTTCCGAATCGACTGCAAAACCTTCGCCGCCTACTGCATCGACTCGTCGTATTCTTTCATCCAGCTTTTGCCCTTCAACACTTCGCGCGGCCGCGTTCCATCGGGAGGGCCAACAATTCCGTCCTTTTCCATGATGTCGATCAGGTGTGCTGCCCGGCCGTAGCCGATGCGCAGCCGCCGCTGCAATGTGGAAGTGGAAGCGCGCCCCATCTCGCAGACTACGCGCACGGCGTCCTGGTAGAGTTCATCGTCCGCGCCTTCTCCGCCGGCCTCGCCGTTACCGCCACCTTCCGCCTTGCCGTTTTCATCCTTTGGCGCTTCCAGCAACTGCTCGTTGTACTTTGCTTGTGCCTGCTGCCGCCAGAAATCACACACACTGACGATCTCGTCCTCGCTGACCAGAGGCCCGTGAATGCGGTGCAGCCTCGCCGATCCCGCCGGCAAGTACAGCATATCGCCGCGTCCCAGCAATGATTCCGAGCCGTTTGAGTCCAGAATCGTTCGCGAGTCCACCTTGCTGGCCACGCGGAAGGAAATCCGCGCGGGAAAGTTTGCTTTGATTAAGCCCGTGATGACGTCTACGCTCGGACGCTGCGTTGCCAGAATCAAGTGGATGCCCACGGCGCGCGCCATCTGCGCCAGCCGCGTGATGGATTCTTCCACATTATTAGTGTCCACCATCATCAGGTCGGCCAGCTCATCGATGATAATCACCAGGTAGGGAAGCGGCTTGTGTTCGCTTTCCTCTACGTTTTCGAAAAGCGAAAGTGATTGCTGTTTTTGGAATGTCCGGTTGTACTGCTCGATGTTGCGAACGCCGCGCTGCGCCAGCAATTTCAGCCGGTTTTCCATTTCGCGCGTCGCGTTGCGGAGCACGTTCGACGCTACTTTCGGATCGGTCACCACCGGCGCGATCAAGTGGGGAATGCCCTCGTACAAATTCAATTCCAGCCGTTTTGGATCGACCAGTACAATTTTTACATCATCGGGCGTCGCTTTGTACAAGATGGACATGAGCAGCGAATTGATGAACACACTCTTGCCGGTGCCCGTCGATCCCGCAATCAGCAAGTGCGGCATGCTCGCAAGATCCGTCACGCGAATTCGTCCGTGTAAATCGCGTCCCATCGCCAGCGTCAGTTTGCTGGATGACCCCACAAACTCCTGCGCCTCCACGATTTCTCCACGGCTTCAGGTCGGCCGTCGTCATGATTTCGTGGCTTTGCGTTCGGCGTGGCAATACCGACCGCCGCTCCACCAGCCTTAAAGTATGAACGACAAAAGCGTCCGGAGAGCAATGCGACAAACGCCGTTACGATCAGGCGCAAATCTTCATGTAAGAATACGAACACGGGCCATAATATCGAGCTGCTACCATCAAAGTTATGGAACTCAGGCACCCAATCACATGCAATTGCGGTAAAGCAAAACATCAAGCCCGCTGCGGAATACAAGATAATGATTCCTGCCACCTTCAGCAGATTAATGATACGTGGAGTCATCTGGGCCATGACCTCTTCGGCTCCGCCCCCCCAAAGGGCGCTTCGTCGCATTCTGGTCGTCGGCGCCACCGGCCGCCTCGGGGTCCGCATCGCCCGCGCTCTTCGTTCCCGACACAACCACCTCAAGTTCCAGCAGCTCGATGGCACAAGCGGCGCAGATTCTCCAGGCGAAGGGCTGGCAGAAAGGAGATGACGGCATTTGGGCCAAGAAAATTGCCAAAGCCAATGTACACCTGGCATTCACGCTCACAGTACCGGATATCGCTTTCCTTAAAAACGCCGCACAGAATCTCGCGGATCAGTGGCAGGCGTTCGGCGCAGAGGTGCATCTAAACGTGCTGCCGCCGGACGATGCGCTTGCGGCAGCGATCGGCTCAGCGCTGAAAAAGTTTGCTCCTGGTCACCCGGTCTCGGTTGCTGGCTCACTGGCTGAGGTCGAGGCGATCGCGAGCCAGGCGCGACCGGCGTTGTTTGTCGTCGATGTCGATCCTGCGTGGTCGGGCTTGGTCGATCTTCTCGAGACGCTGCGGGATACGAACCCGAACGGGCGCGTTTTGGTTATCGGCACGGCCGTCCCAAAGGAAATCACCGATGAACGCGGATCATTCGGTGCGCTGCAATTCATCGAAAAGCCATTTGAGCTGGCCGATTTCGGCGCGGCTGTCCAGGCGCTGCTCGGACCGTGGCGTGAATCGGACTCGGCTAATTCACGCGGAACGCTGCGCGGGCTTAACCTTTTCGACATCCTTCTGTTGCAGGTCGCGGCGGGCGCGAGCGCGATCGTAGAAGTTGAGGCCGGTCGAAAACGGTTTGGCGAGA
>Ga0137403_10010095_pt1 | contig 10466 bp, 6 predicted proteins | sample CZOMad2_1_16fung_FD_122057 | JGI IMG/M metagenome (GOLD analysis project Ga0137403, IMG submission 122057) | Vadose zone soil fungal communities from Angelo Coast Range Reserve, California, USA - CZOMad2_1_16fungal (Hybrid Assembly) | ecosystem: Environmental > Terrestrial > Soil > Vadose zone... | reverse complement strand
TCGATCCGGGACACTCTTGAAGAAGTCTCCACCCATCGTGGAGTATCGATGACCGAGTACAGGCGGCTCAGGTGCAGCCGCCTGTACGATCACCTCCGGCAGATCGAAAAGAATCCCGCGGGAACTCACCGTTGCAGAGAGGATGCCCAACAGAAATAACCCGTGGCCGCCTCCGATATCCGCGATCCGCTTCGCCTGCGAAAAGTCATAGACTTCGACGGCCTCACATACGCTGGAAGAGGAATATGAACTCATTCCGCCAGCGAAGATCTCTCCCATCGCATGGTCCCCAGCCAGATATTCGAACAGAGTCTTTTCAAATAGCTTTGGGAAGACCGGCTGACCGGTCATCACGGAGTAGCTCAGCCCTTCGAAGGTACGGTTCACGACATTCGAGGTCATGTACCTGGCCCAGCCAGACAACGAACCTGGTATATCCCGGCGCAGCGTAGCGCTTAGCTCAGTATTGCGATGCCGGCCTTTCACATCCTGCTCAAAGACTCCAATGCTGTTCAGCGCATGGAGCATCCGGCCTAGTGCATCGGGGTTCGCTCCGGTTTTGGCGGCCAACTCCTCCGCGGTCTGCGGTTGAGCGTCCAGCAGGTCGGCTATGCCGAGATCGGCAGCAATGGCGATGGCGTGCACCGCAAGCGCCTGCGCTCCGAGCAGGCTCAGCATCTGGTTGCGGGCAGAAAGGTTCGGTCCTCGGTCCTTCATGTTGAGTGCGTTGCTATTTCGCTGAATCAAACGGTTCTTGTTCATGACACATGGCTGGCGCTTTTCATCGGGCTGGCCACGGCTGGATTCTGTCCCCGTCGAAGTCCCAACGCGGGTTCAGTGACGAGATAACAATCTCCTATGGTCGTATCTGCACCGAGCAGGTTGCGCCAAGGGCCCCAGGTCGCCGTGACATCGAGAGAGTGCAGACCGTTTCCGCCTGCCTCGGCAGCCTTGGCTGCCTGCGCTTCTTCGGCTTCCCCAATGAGCTGCTGGTCCAAAATTCTTGTGTCCACCTGCGCAGCCTCTCTCATGTCCACATTGCCAATGATGATGTCGGTGAAGGCCCTCACTGGTTCCGAGTAATGCATTTTTTGGTGCACGAGCTTTTGGGCTCCCCAGAAGTAGTCATCTTTGCCATTGTATTTTTGGTAGAGAGTTGAAACGAGCACCAGCATGCGCGTGTATGCGCGGCGGTAGATGTACTCGAAAAACAGAGCCGCCTCCGCCTCTCCTACCTCGCCTTTGGTTGTGCTGATGATAGAGGCTGCCGCGAGCATGGCGCTGTATTGCGCCAGGTGCACTCCCGTTGACAGCAGCGGATCCAGAAAACATGCGGCGTCGCCTACCAGGAAGTAGCCAGGACCGCAGAAGCGGTCCGAAACATAGGAGTAATCCTGCTCGGCTTGGATCTCGCCGACCAGTTCTGCCCCTTCGGTGACTGTTTGCATGGTGGGAACCGCGTTTAAGCGAGCCAGATAATAGTCTTTGAGCGTTGGTGAGTTCTGCTTGGCTTCGGCATATTTGTGTTTATGCGTTACCAGACCGACGCTATAGCGATCGCCGCCGAGCGGGATATGCCACCACCACCCATCCGGGGAAGAGACAATGTTAATTGCCCCCGACGGACTATCTGGAAGCAGCCTCGCCCCTTTCCAATAGCCCCATATTGCGATGTTTTGAAATATAGCGTGCTGGGCACGCATCTTGAAATGCTGTTGCGAAAGCACGCCCGTGCGCCCCGATGCGTCAATAATGTAGTCGAATCTGACAATGTTCACATGCGACTCGTAGCCACGTTTCACCCATTCGGCGCCGACGGCACGGTCCCCGTCGAAAAGCACGCGCTTGACCGTTGCGCCCTCAACGACTTCTGCGCCCTGCTCCGCAGCGTTGCGCAATAGGATTTCATCGTATGCCGCTCGATCGACCTGCCACGACCAGGCGTCCGGATCTATCAGCTTCGCCCAATCCAGTACCCAGACGTCCTGGGCCCAATGAAAGAGGGCGCCCCGCTTCGTCTGAAAGCCGTGGGCCGCGACTTTGTCGTAAGCTCCCGATAGCCTTAAGGTTGGCAAGCAGGATGCAAGAAGAGATTCTCCAATGTGATATCGAGGAAACGTCTCGCGCTCAAGCAAGAGTACGCTCACACCCGCTTTGGCCAGGAGGGCCGCCGCTGTTGAACCTCCCGGTCCTCCACCGATGACTAGTACATTGACCCGTTGCTCGATCGATTTTAATTGTGAGGTGCGCATAAAGATTCTCTCCGTTTGGGAAGCTTCGCTATCTTCCACCTGAACCAGCGGGTTGATATTGCGGTGCAAGAGTCTTAATTGGCGGCCGTTACAGAAGCTTTGCGGAGTCCCAGGTTGGGTTCGGTTATCAGATAGAGCTCACTTACCTCCGCGTCCGATCCTGTCAACCCAAACCATCCGGAGAACAAGGGCTTCATATTCAGCGCTGTAACATCGTGCGGGGCTGAGCCAGCAAGACTTGTATCCTGCATCTCCTCTGCCTCAGAAATCAGAGATTCGTTAAGTACGCGTGTATCCACGCGAGCCGCCTCATGAATGTCGGTCATACCCGCGATGATCGCCGTAAAGTCGCGTATGGGCTGCGCCTGTCTCGTCTTCTCATGTACCAGCTTCTGCGCATTCCAGAAATAATCGTCGGCGCCCTGATAGCGCTCATACATGCGGGAAACAAGCACAAGCATCCGCGTGTAGGCGCGGCGATATACACACTCGAAGAAGGTCCAGGCTTCGTGTTCGCTCACTTCGCCTTTAATTGCACTGATGATCGAAGCGGCGGCGATCATCGCGCTGTACTGGGCAAGATGGACGCCGGTTGACAACAGCGGATCAAGAAAGCACGCAGCATCACCCACGAGCATGTAGCCTGGCCCGCAGAATCGATCCGAAACATACGAGTAATCCTGTTCTGCCCGCACGGGGCCACTAAATGTCGCGCCACGGGTCACCGACCTCATTGCCTCTGAGTTGTTGAGGCGCTCCAGATAATACTTCTCCAGCGTTGCATAGTCTTGACGGGCCTGGTTGAACTTGCTTTTGTGCGTCACAAGACCAACACTGTAGCGATCGCCGACGAGCGGGATATGCCACCACCATCCCTCTGGCGACGACACTACATTGATCCCGCCCTGGGGAGTGTCGGGCAAAAGTGTTGCGCCCGTCCAATAGCCCCAGAGCGCAATGTTCTGGAACACCTGATGCTGCTTGCGCATTTTGAATTGCTGCTGCGACAGGACGCCGGCCCGGCCTGATGCATCAACCACGTAACGAAACTTAACCGTGTTGAGCACCGCGCTGTCTTTCAGATTTGTCCATTCCGCGCCGATAGCACGGTCGCCATCGAAAAAAATACGCTTCACGAATGCGCCTTCACGCACGTCGGCGCCCTGTTCCACGGCGTTTCTCAACAGGATCTCGTCGTACGTTGCGCGATCGACCTGCCATGACCAGATATTGGGGTCGACCATCTTGTTCCAATCAAGGATCCACTTGTCCGCCCCCCAATAGATGACACCACCGCGCTTCACCGTAAATCCTTGTGCTGCCACTTTGTCATACGCGCCCGAGAGCTTAAGTGTCGACTGGCACGAGGCTAGTAAAGACTCCCCTATGTGATAGCGAGGAAATCTTTCGCGTTCAAGCAGGAGCACCTTCAACCCGGTCTTTGCAAGCATGGCCGCGGCGGTAGAACCACCAGGCCCACCCCCGATCACGAGTACATCGACTGTCTGTTCCATCCCTTCGCCTCCCTTGTTTTCCTCGTACAAGTTTGATCATCAGGTCGCGATTGCGAGCCACCGTCTCTTGCCCATCAAACTGCGGTGTGTCTGCAGTCATTCGCTCTCTCGCTTGTTTCAGATCGAGAGGCCAGGTGGAAAAGAGAAGTGCATTTTGCATGCCACCGCAAAGCAATTGAATCGACGTGAGTTATTCGCACCTTCCATGCCGAACCCTCAGCAATTTAGCTTGATTTTCAGCAAAGGCTGGCAACTGGACGCAAGGCGGATGTCAGGTTGTAACGGCGATATCACATCAGGAGTAGCTGGTTCTGAAGCTGGATCTCTTAATACCCAGGGCCCTGATCTTTGATTCCAGGGTTTGACGTGGAATCTTGAGTTTCGCGGCCGCTCCGGCGGGACCCGAGACGCGACCTTGGGTTTCTTTTAGAGCTGACACAATAATTTCCTTCTCTCTGTCGGCTACCGTTGACAGCAGGGACGACTCCTCGGTGCGGTTGAGCGATTCTGGCCGTAGCCACGTTGGATCAACTTCAAACAGATCGCCTTCGCAGAGGATTACGGCTCTTTCGATCACATTTTGTAATTCACGAACATTTCCCGGCCAGTCATATGCCTGAAATAAGTCCAAGGTCTGTCTATCGATTGTCTTGATCTTCTTGCCAGACTTTGTTGCATACCTATCGATCAAATACTCAACGAGTAAAGGGATATCGTCCTTACGCTCACGTAACGATGGCACATGAATAGGAAAAACGTTTAATCGGAAAAACAAATCCTGCCGGAAAGTTCCAGCCTTGACTGCGGCTGTGAGATCGCGATTGGTGGCAGCAATTACTCGGACGTCCACCGGAATCGACCGATTGCTTCCGACCCTTTCGATCTCTTGCTCTTGCAATACACGCAATAACGCAATCTGGGTCTCTGGAGGCAGGTCTCCTGCTTCATCCAGAAAGATTGTCCCCCCGTCGGCCGCCTCGAACCGGCCGACACGCCGCTGAATCGCTCCGGTGAAAGCGCCCTTCTCATGACCGAAAAGCTCCGAAGCGATGAGAGATGGCGGAATGGCCGCGCAATTGACCCGCACGAATGCTCGCGCCGAACGCTTTGATCGCTTATGAATCGCCCGGGAGATCAGTTCCTTGCCGGTTCCAGTGTCACCCAAAATAAGAACCGTGGATTCAGTCGGAGCAACCTTCGATACCTGCGACAGCGTCTTGCGAAGGATGCACGAGGTACCAACAATCTCTTCGGACATTGAAGATCGAGCAATCTCTTCCCTCAACACCAGGTTTTCGTTCCTGGTCCTCTCTTCCGCCCGTTTTCGATCTTCAATATCTGTTCCCGTGGCATACCAGCGAAGGACTTTCCCTTGTTCATCGCGGAAGGGATGGTAGCGGATGAAGAACCAGCGATACTTACCATCTCTTCCAATCACTCGCTGCTCATTTTCAAAAGGCACGTTGCCTCTGAGCGCCTGGCGGCGCTCCTCGCGGAGCCTTTCGACATCTTCCGGGTGGAAAACACGTGTGCGATAGTCTTCTTTCTTAACATCCTCCAAGGTGAGGCCGACATAATCGAGCACTGTCTGATTTGCAAAAAGGACGCTGCCATCCGGGCGCAACACGTTAATAAAAGTCGGGATGGCATCCGTCATCCGCCGGAGCTCCTCCTCGTCCCGCCGGTGCGTCTCTTCGGCTCTCTTCCGATCGTCGATATCAGTCGCCAGCAGATGCCAGCTGACAACGCGGCCTTCCGGTCCACGCACCGCGAAACCGCGCACATGGAACCAGCGATATGCGCCATCGACGCGACGGATACGGTGTTGAATGTCGTAAAGCTCTCCGGTCTCGACCGAACGGCTCCACGCCGCGATCACACGAACAAGATCATCCGGGTGAATCGCCTCGGAGGTGGTCCAATCCTTAAGGTCCTGAACGGTCTTGCCGAAGTATTCCAGAATCTGGCGGTTGGCGAGTTCCACCTCGCCTTTCGCCGTCATGGTGCATACAAGGCTTGGAATGCGGTCAACGATGAGCCGGAAACGTTCCTCACTCTGCAGCAGCGCGGCCTCCGCGCGCTTACGCGCCTCGATGTCAGCGTTCGCTCCAACCCACTTGACGACATTCCCGTCGCTGTCCAGCAGGGGAATCGCCCGGAAAAGAAACCAGCGATACTCGCCGTCCAAGCTTCGCAGCCTTGCCTCTTCCTCTCCTGGCTGTCCAGAGGCAAGCAGCTTTTGCCACGTGGCCATTAGCTTTCCTAAATCTTCGGGATGAATCGCGATCATCCAACCCCACCCGAGCGCATCGACCATCGGTAGCCCCGTGTAGTCAAGCCAGCGCCGGTTCAGGAAATCGGCGGAGCCGTCAGGAAGACACGACCACACCAGGTCGGGGATGGTATCGATCATTGTGGTGCCTTCGTCGTTCGAGGGCGCCGTTATGGGGAATGCGTTCTTCAAAGGAGCCTTTCATCTTGAGAGAGGCGGAATTGCATGAAGTCTTGCCGCAACTGACTATGACGATGACAAGAGCGTATTCTTTCAGGCTTTCGAAACGACTGCTCCTTGCGGCAGAAATGTGCTGCAGGTATTTCTGCTGCAACGGACGTTACTTTCCGGTGCGTACGCAAGGAGAGGCATTCACAGTCCACGAATACCGCCTCCCGAGAGACTTCTCTCTCTTGTTTTGTGCAACGAAGGACTTCTCCTGAACTTTAAAATCGCCCTGAATTCTTCCCGAAAGTAGTGGTCAGTCACAATGGATCCCGCTACTCCAACTTAAATTAGAGAATCTTAAAGCTTTGACCAGCGAGGTTATGATATGAACATCCTCTTCACACTATAGGATCTCGCTATTAACCACATTCTCACAGCAACAACCTCTTTTTCTTCTGAGGGGCGAGCCGGGCTTTACATCAAAAGTGACGACGGCCAACGTATGGTTCCGCTCAGCGCGTTTACCAGTTGGCACACCATCATTGGACCGCAGGCCGTCAACCATATCAATCAGTTCGCCAGCGTGACATTATTCTTCAACCTGAAACCCGGCCACGGCGCACATGTAGCGGATCTGATGGATTTACATAAAGCGTGCTCTCCTGCCTCGGACGATGGCGGTTAGTCACCGTGGCATATGTGCATTTGCCCTGAATCCATCGTTGAAGGTCTTCCGCTTTCTGCTGCATTGATCGGGACGTCCTGCAACGTCATTGTGGTTTTCTCCGCCTTCTCCGCCAATGACAGCAGGGCTTCAAGGGAACGCTCGACCAGTTCGACGAATGCCTGACGAGTTCCAAGAGACACAGCAAGTGATGCAATTGGGAACCCAATAGCCGGCTGGGCCGCTGACCGCTCGCAGAAGGTCGCAGAGCTGCGTTGAAAGCTGATTACGGTCCCGGTCACGGGCCCCGAATCTCCTGGTGCACCCGGGTGCACGCTTCCGTTACCTCGTTCCGATCTCCAGGACCGCTCGGCCCCCCTCTTGATCTCCCTTGCTGGGAAGGCTATCGATAGAAACAATCGCCGCTTCTTCTTTGTCGATGCTGCCTACGAGTTCGGCTTTCACAGTATGGCACCTAGCCGTTTCCTTCGCTTTTGCTCCTGCTCTTCAGTTGTACGAGGACGTGCCTGATGTAGAGCCGGTCGGCGACGAACTGCGCGCCTTGCTTGGACATAGCCCGCAGGAGTCTTTCCCCGCCTTTGTCGATGAACGTGACATCACTAAGGTCGACAATGCATGTTCGTCGGCTGCGGTCACGGTGCGCTGTTTCCCAACTTGTTCTCAGCTCACGGACCCACGGCCCGATCAACTGGCCTTGCAGAATCCATCGCTTTTCGGTTGGCGTCTCATCGATAGTGATGCTCATCATGTTTAGTTCTCATATAGAGATTAAGGTCAATCGTCAGCGATCCCATGCTGCCGCTTAGATCAAGATTCCGTTTTCGTGTTTTTTGCGTCCGTCAGAATCACGTCGCTTGCTTTTTCGCTGATCATCGTAACCGCACATACAGGAAAAAAGCCCGGAATTCTGGGAAATACCGATGCATCAACGACACGTAGATTCTTCATGCCGCGAACACGGAAACGCCCGTCCAGGACCGCCATCGGATCGTCCTCCGCACCGATCGCTGCAGTACAGGTTGCATGATGTCCCCACGCTTGATTGGCTACGTACTCGCGGATTTGGTCGTCGGTTTGGACGTCGGAGCCAGGCAGTACTTCCTGGAACACATGTTGTTGGACAATCGGCCTGCTCAGAATTTGGCGCGCCAGTTTGAAACCCTGGACGACTGCATCAAGATCCTGGCCCGACTTGTCATTGCCCTCCGAGAAATAATGGAAGTTGATCACGGGCGTATCACGTGGGTTGGTCGAGCGAAGTGTAACCGTACCAGCGGTATTGTTGTTATGAGCTTTCAATATCAGCCACGACCAGTTGTTGGTCACGAATACCGTTCGCGAAAATCCTGGGAAGTATCCTCGATAATTCAAGGGAAATCCGACCAGAAACAAATCGGGTAGCTCGGCTTCGGGTGATGATTTCGCAATCAGCGTGCCGAAAATCGTGTTGTTTGCATAGGTCCCGAAGAACGGATTGTCCCGGGGCAAAGGAGTCCAGTTCCCTGTCTCGAAGGCATTCAAGCAAGGGTCATTCGCCTGGCCGGGCGTACATGCAGCCATCAACCCGAGATTCTGGCTGAGCTCCGTGACGATGCTAATCTCGTAACGATCCTGGAGATTGGCGCCGACTCCGGGCAAATCGGCGACGACGTCAATGCCGAATTTGCGCAGTTCAGCGGCTGGCCCAATGCCCGACAATTTGAGCAATTGCGGCGTGTTGAAAGCGCCTCCTGACAATATCACCTCGCGACGTGCAAAAATCCGCATCCTTTCCCCGTTCACCGAACTATTGAAATCCTTGTCCGCCGAATAGAGATTCTCGCCTTTCATATATTCCACGCCAATCGCGGTCCGGTCTTTCATGAGCACCTTAGACGCCAACGCTCCCGTCAGAATAAAAAGGTTGTTCGGATATTTTGACTGGGTCTCGAGCAGATGCTCCCGCACCGATACTCGGACATGCTTGACGTTGTCCACATGCATCGGCGTGACGAACCAGCCGGTTTCACCCGTCGTGACCTCGGGATTGTTTACATCAGCGGTCGGATTTCCTGGAGAAGTCGCAAGGCTAGCGCCCGCAAATGCCAGATCTTTTAATTCGGGATAGAGATCGAATACCTTGGTGTCGAAGACACTTGTCGGAATGTAGCCGTTGAACCCGTGGCCGGCTGCCGGCGGTTGGAGATATTGGCACGTCTCTAGCCGTTCGAAATACTGGCGCATGTTCGATGCGCTCCAGGATTCGTCACCTGTTAACCGCGCAATTCTGTCGAAATCGTCGTCGTGCGGGTACATGAACACCATAAAGTTATGTCCCGAGGATCCGCCGAGACAGCTGCCTCGTGGATAGAGCACCCCCTTCCCCGGAACAAACTTGGGATCGCGCTGCCCATTCTGGCTGTAGTGATTGACGTAGAAATCCCAGCTCAGTAACGGATCTTCTTCCGAAATGGCAACAAATGCAGGGACTGAATAAGTTCCCAGGACATTTGGCTCCAGTTGTTGGGCAGCCGCCGAGCCCGGATCAAGCCCAGCTTCCAGCAGCGCGACCGTGTACCCAGCCCTGGCCAGATTAGCTGCCAGCGGACCTCCGCCGGGCCCCGCACCGACTACGATGTAATCGAACGTTTGTCCCGCCGCGGCTGCGAGCAGCGACATGTTGCCGACACTGGCAGTGACAGAAAGGGCTGTGAGATATTTCAGGAATGACCGGCGAGCCACCGCATCGTCATCGTTTGGATTCGCGGATTCCAAGTGTTGGTTATCTATCTTTGCCACGAAGCTCCTCCTCTGCCGGCATCAATTTCTTCCGCCGACCCTTCGAACCGGGCCTCGTGCAGTTTCGCTCCGTGTCCGAACCGTTACTGCAAAAGCTCCTTGCATGTCGGGTAGGGTAAGGGCGTTCAGAAATAACGGTGTACGGTCTCCATACGTTTCTTGTAGAGTTTTCATTCCGGCAGCTAAGGCCGGTTCTGCCGAAGGATATTCACAGTCAATCTTTTCAAAGTTTGAGCTTCAGGAGATCGGCGCATTCCGAATGGTTTCCTTGTTCCCCCCACCCTTCCTCGTGCTCATGAGTGCGCCAGAGCCGGCTGTGCCGGGCGCGACGGCGCCGAGACAGTGAGGACGCGGTCAACCGAAAACGCACCCGCCCTTCACGCTTTGCGTTTTGGAATTGCGTCAAATACCTCTTGACGCGTTTCGGATTGCCATGGATAATGCAAAGAAAGGCTCAAACTGGGCTCATCATCTTCTGGATTTTATGGCCCGGACGCGTCGAGTGCTTTGTTTTTAACCTCCGGATTAAGAAGCTCATCCGGGTTGATCTCCAGGCTGTATGGGGCAGCCAGAAAATGCGAATTGCAGCGGCTGGCACGGCCAGGCAACGAGTCACTGCTCCGGCCTTAAGGACAGGGTAGCCGTCGGCAATCAGATATGCCCAGGTTTTGCTCTTGCGGTTCAGCGCACCAATACCCAGCTAATTAAGTTCCACACTAAAATTGCCGATACCCCACCTGCCAGATTTGGGTACGCCCGCTGGAAAGCATGAGGCAGGAGTGGGCATTGATTTCAAT
>Ga0137403_10010094_pt1 | contig 10468 bp, 8 predicted proteins | sample CZOMad2_1_16fung_FD_122057 | JGI IMG/M metagenome (GOLD analysis project Ga0137403, IMG submission 122057) | Vadose zone soil fungal communities from Angelo Coast Range Reserve, California, USA - CZOMad2_1_16fungal (Hybrid Assembly) | ecosystem: Environmental > Terrestrial > Soil > Vadose zone... | reverse complement strand
TTCGCGTTGGCAACCAGAGGCTTCAGTGCGAGCGCGGTCGCAACTGAATCGCCGACGCTTTTGTACATCTTCCAATTGCCTGCAATGACAGGTTTTCTCATAATTTCGTTAAGCTAACCACAAAGACGCAAAGAGCACAAAGCCGGCATGAACTAATCCTGGTGACCTGGTCACTCGGTTACATCCGATCGGTCAAGGCGCTAACGCCCGGCAATTCCTTACCAGCCAAAAACTCCAGAGTCGCCCCGCCACCCGTTGAGATATGCGTGATTCGATCAGCAACACCTGCCTGCGAAACTGCCGCCACTGAATCTCCACCGCCGACGATCACAATCGCCCCGCGATCCGCGGCTTCGGCTACCGCTTTAGCTATTCCGATTGTCCCTTCGTCAAATGGTGGCTCTTCAAAAACTCCCATCGGACCGTTCCAAATGATGGTCTTCGCATCTCGCAGAGCATTAGCGAAGTGGCTAACGGTTTCGATACCAATATCCATGCCTGCATGACCGGCGTTCGTAAACTCGATCGGAATAGTTTTCGCGGCGACTTTACCGTTCTTGATCGGTTCGTAGCTATCGACGACTTGATGATCTGTCGGCAGCAACAGTGCGACATTCGAATGTTCGCAACGGTCTTTGATCTGGCGCGCGGTGTCCATCATCTCGTTTTCGACGAGCGACTTCCCTACCGTAAAGCCTTCGGCCTTTAGAAATGTATAAGCCATCGCGCCGCCAATCATTAGCCGGTCGACCTGGCGATCGATCAGGGCGTTAATAACCGGAATTTTGTCTGAGACTTTGGCGCCGCCAAGAATGGCGACGAACGGATGCTGAGGATCGTTGATGACGCGCCCCAAATAGTCGAGTTCCTTCTCCATCAACATCCCGGCCGCGGCTTGTTTGACGAACTTAGTGATGCCGGCCGTCGAGGCGTGCGCCCGATGCGCAGCGCCAAAGGCGTCGTTCACGTAGACGTCACACAACGAGGCCAGTTGCCGGGCAAATTCTTCATCATTCTTTTCTTCTTCGGGATGGAAGCGAAGGTTTTCGAGAAGCAGCACGTCACTATCTTTCAACTTCGCCACTGCGTCTGTGACCTGCTCGCCAATACAATCCTCGACAAAATTAACTGACAAAGGCGGATGCGCGCCTATCGGGCTATCAATCGCCACGTCTGCAGCGGGCGTGCCCAGCAACTCCTGAAGTCTTAGATAGACTGGACGAAGGCTGTACTTTTCGACGCGCTGGCCTTTCGGCCGCCCGAGATGCGAGGCGAGAATTACTCGCGCGCCATGCTCGGTGGCGTAATTGATCGTCGGGAGGGGCGCGCGCACGCGGGTGTCGTCTTCAACTTTTCCATCTTTGATTGGGACGTTGAAATCGACCCGAATGAAAACGCGTTTGCCGGAAAGATCGAGGTCGCGAATTGAAAGTTTAGGCATTGCCGATTTTGGAGTGCGCCGGCTTGACGGCGCTTTAGCTTCTGTCGACGAGAGCGATCTGAAGTTGGAACACGGTCGAAAGCGGCGTCAAACCGCCGCACTCCAAATTAGTTGGAAATCGGAAATGGTCATAGTCCCTTCGCTGCGATATATTTCACCAAATCGCGAACGCGGCAGGAGTAGCCCCATTCGTTGTCATACCAGGAAAGGATCTTGATCATGTGGCCACCGATCACGCTGGTATAATCAGCATCCACGATCGACGAGTTGGAATTCTGTTTGAAGTCGGACGAAACCAGCGGCTCTTCCGTGAAACCCAGGATGCCCTTCAGCTCTCCGTTGGCCGCACGCTTCAGAGCCTTGTTAACTTCTTCCTTGGTAGTTTCTTTCTCAACGTCGATCACGACATCAATCAGGGACACATTCGGCGTGGGCACGCGCACGCTGATACCGTCGAATTTTCCTTTCAATTCCGGCAGTACGAGCGAGACCGCCTTGGCCGCGCCGGTTGAGGTCGGAATCATATTGAGCGCAGCTGCGCGCGCGCGTCGCAAATCCTTGTGCGGCAAATCAAGCAGTTGCTGATCGTTGGTGTAAGAGTGAATCGTGGTCATCTGCGCCGTCTTGATGACAAAGTTCTCGTGAATGACTTTGGCAACCGGCGCCAGGCAGTTAGTCGTGCAGGAAGCGTTCGAAATAATGTTATGAGCGGACGGATCGTAGTTCTTCTCGTTGACGCCAAGAACGATCGTGATGTCTTCGTTCTTTGCCGGAGCGGAAATGATTACTTTCTTGACGCTGCCATGCAAATGTTTCTTAGCATCCTCGGCTTTGGTGAAAAGGCCCGTCGATTCGATGACGATCTCAGCTCCGACCGAGTCCCAGGGAATGGCCGACGGGTCACGCTCTGAGAAAACGCGAATCTCATTGCCCTCGACGCTGATCCCGTTTTCGGAAGCCGAAATCCCATGTTCGAGATTGCCCAACACGGAATCGTATTTTAGTAAGTGCGCCAGCGTCCTGGTGTCAGTGATGTCATTGACCGCAACGAAATCAATATCGGCGTCGCCGAGTGCCGTGCGAAAAATATTTCGCCCTATTCGACCGAAGCCGTTGATCCCAACTTTAACCGCCATTCCGCGTGTCCTCCCGTTGCTGTGTACACACGTCCCCGCGGCAGTTAGCCAGGAATTAACCTCACCGCATGAGACGTGGAAAAGAAATTGCAAGATAATGCCCGTTTGGTAGCACTGTCAAGCGAGCATTCTTTTGCGTAAGTGGCACGCGCATCCTGCACGCCGAGTCGCGGGTGGGACGCTCGTGCCACTGAGCATTTGTTAAGGTTTTTGAAACCGCGTAGAGTTGATCGACGTAGTACGGTATGACCTGGCGCTACCTGTCTGCTCACAGTCTGCGCTCGTTCATCAGATACCCTGATCAGTTTTAGAGGAGCATTTTCGATGTCGAATCAGTTACCTCGTTTACTTACGAGATTGTGCGTTGCGCTTACATTCATCATTGCGACGTCTGTTGCGGCGCTGGCGCAAACGCCAAGTCCAACGCCGGTCAATCCCGCGACGCTGCCCCCGGGCCAGCAAACAACTCCGCCGACTGCGCCCCCGGGACAGACCGTTATTCCGGGAACGCCAGTCGCAACGCCGACGGTGCAGCCTACGCCAATCACGCCGGCGCTCCAGGAACCGACTTTCCCGGAGATCAAGCCGCAGCCGTTGCCGCCGTTACCAGACCTGACGCGGGTAGGTGTGCTTAGCAGTAACGTGGTGCCGCTGTCACTTACGGACGCAATTCGCAAAGCGTTGCAGAACAATAACGACATTGAAGTATCGCGTGACGATGTTCGATTTGCCGAGCAGCAACTCCGGTCACTTCAAGGTGTGTACGACCCAATCTTCGCCGTGACGCCGCAGCTGATCCGAAATGTAACCCCGCAAACGAGTTCGCTGGGGGGCGCCGGCGCAGCCGGCACCACCAGCAACACGACATTCAATCTCAGTCCAACGCTCTTCAAACAGTTCGGAACGGGCGGCGGCAACTACACAGTGAGCTTTGCCAATTCACGCAACAGCACAAGTTCGACCCGGAGTTCGCTGACTCCGTTCTACTCGTCAAATCTGTCGCTGGCGTTTACGCAACCGTTACTTCGGAACCGGGCAATTGACGCCAATCGTCACGCGATTCGAGTGCAGCGAAAACGTCTCGAGCAGACTGATTCAGATTTTCGACAACGAACTATTCAAATTATTTCCAGCGTCCAGGCCGCCTATTGGAATCTGGTTTTTGCCCTTCGCAATCAGCAGAACCAGTTGGACAGCTTGCAGGTCTCACGTCAGAACATGAGCAACATCGAGGCGGAGATCGCTGCGGGCGCCAAAGCGCCGCTCGATCGCGCGCAGGTCCAGACGGACATCGCGACGCGCGAAGCCAATCTCTACGTTGCTACACAAAGCGTGTCGATCGCCGAGAACAATCTGAAACAGCTGATGCTGCGCGATCCGCAAACTCCTGATTGGTCCGCCCAACTAACGCCGACTGATAGTCCGGCGTTCGATCTCTCGCCCGTTGATTTGTCAGCATCGCTTGACGATGCGCACAAGAATCGGCCGGAACTGAAGCGACTGAACCTGCAGAAGGAAATCACTGGCTTGGACATTCAGTATTTCAAGAATCAGACAAAACCGCAGGCTGATTTGACCGGCACGATAGCGACCACCGGACTGGCGGGCACCGCCTGTAGTACGGTTACAAATCCGCTGTGTATTGCGCCTCCGACAAATCTCGTCGGTGGTTACGGGAAAGACCTCGCCAATCTCGCCGGTCTTAGCACGAACAACATTACAGTCGGGGTGGCGATTTCGCTCCCGCTTCACAACACGACGGCCAAGGCAAATCTTGCCGGGGCTCGAATCCAGAAGGATCAACTCGACGCCTCTTACCGCTCGCAGGATCAGGCGATCGAAATGGATGTGCGCAACGCTGCGCAATCGGTTGACACCGCACAGAAGCGCGTCGTCGCTTCGCGCGCTGCCCGCGAAAGCGCGGAACAACAGCTGGCAGGTGAACAGAAGCTTTACGACGTCGGGCGGTCTACGACGTTTCTTTTGCTTCAGCGACAACAGGAGTTGACGGCGGCGCGGACCAATGAATTACAGGCGCAGACGGATTACAACAAGGCGCTGGCCGACCTGCAGCGCGCAACCGGGTCGACATTGCGGGTGAACAACGTCGTGGTGAATCCGAATCCGTAGTTAAGGTATAAATGCGACGTGTCGGGAAGCCCGGCCGTCAGGGAGGGCGACTCTGCTAAACTGGCCCTCCCTAACGGTCGGGCTTCTGACCATTTGGCGGCAATGAAAATCACCGCGACGATCATCACTCTCAACGAAGCTGACAACATTGGCGAGGCGTGTTCCTCAGTTGCCTGGGCCGATGAAATCCTGGTCGTCGATTCCGAATCTACAGATCATACGCGGCAAATTGCGGAAGAATCCGGCGCGCGCGTCCTGACCAACCCCTGGCCCGGCTTTTCAAAGCAAAAACAATTCGCGGTCGATGCTGCAAGCCATGATTGGATCTTCAGTCTGGATGCAGACGAACGCATCTCGCCGGAATTGCGCGCATCAATCGATCATGTCCGTAAACAAGATGAGTCCCGACTTGCCGATGGTTATCGGGTCGCGCGGCGTGCGTTCTATATGAACCGCTGGATTCGTGGTGGCGGTTGGTATCCGGATTATCAGTTGCGTTTGTTCAATCGCACGCGCGGCCACTGGGGCGATCGGGTTATCCACGAATCAGTGGTAATGAACGAAGACGCCCGGGTTGAGAATCTGTCCGGCGATCTTCTGCATTATTCGATGCGAAATCCATCTCATCACCGGCAGATGATCGAAACTCGCTATGCGCCGCTCGGTGCGGAGCAGATGTATTGTAACGGCAAACGCACGTCGCGAATGCAGCGAGCCGTCGCGGGCCCGGCCGCGTTCATTCGAAGTTATGTCCTCAAGGCCGGCTTTCGCGATGGTAGTGCCGGCCTCACGATCGCAAAGCTGGCCGCGCATCATGCGGCGTTGAAGCATTCAATTCTCTATGAGCTTCAGAACGAGAGTGAGTTACAGAACCGCGAGCGGTAGCGAGCGGAACAAAGGCGCAACTCATAGTTTTGCAAATGAAGAAGCACATCGTCTCAGTGAATGAGTTGAGTTTTGGTCCCGCTCGCTACCGCTCGCGGTTCTGTAACCGATGTACAAAAATGAGTAGGCATCGGATCCGCAGCCGCGTTACAATGCACACCTGAATGAATGTGACGGCGATAGATCGCGCCATCGATGTGCCAATACCGATCGCCTGCGCATTCCTGGGCGTTCTGGGAGCCATCATCGGGAGCTTTCTCAACGTAGTCATTCATCGCCTGCCACGCGAAGAATCAATTGTCTTCCCTAATTCGACCTGCCCTAAGTGCCGCAAGGCAATCAAGGCCTACGACAACATTCCGATCCTCAGCTACCTGATTTTGCGCGGCCGCTGTCGGCATTGCGGCGTGCACATTTCCAGTCGTTATCCGGCCGTAGAAGCCTTGACGGCGATCCTGTTTGCCGCGGTCACCTGGCACGATGGAGTGTCGTTCGCGCTCGCCTTCGACCTCGCCTTCGCGGCTTCGATGGTGGCCCTGGTGTTCATCGATGCCGAACACATGATTCTGCCCAACGCGATTACTTACCCGGGAATCATCTTTGCCATCATCGCTCGGATTCTGCTGCCGTATCTCGCCGGCCCCGCGCATTTCGATGATCTGCCGCAGCTCATCAATGCATTTCCAACTCTTCCGGTTGGACTCGTGTCGATAATCGGCGCGGTCATCGGGGCGTTGGCCGGCGGCGGCTCTCTGTGGTTGATGGGCTTTTTGTGGGAGAAGCTGCGAGGCGTCGAAGCCATGGGATTTGGCGACGTGAAGATGATGCTCATGGTCGGAGCATTTTTGGGTTGGCGGCTTACGATTCTCACGATCCTGATCGGCGCGCTATCAGGTTCTATCGCCGGAATCGTGGTGATGTATCGCCGCGGCCGAAATATGCAAATGATGCTGCCATTCGGAATCTTTCTGGGAATCGGATCGGTTGTTTCACTCCTGTTCGGCGCGCGCATCATCGCCTGGTACGCGACGCAATTTCGTTAATCAAATGCACGCCAGCCGACTTCAGATTCTCCTGACCATCGTCGCCGGACTTTTCCTGCTCGGCACCGTCGCCATCTTTGCGGTGTTTGCGCTGGCTCCCGGGACTGCGGTTGTCTACCGGCCATTCCTGCTGACCGCATTTGTCGTGACGCTGTTCATCAGCCTGGTTTGCGTCGCCTGGCTGATGCGCGGACTGCTCCGGCCTTACAGCCAGCTGATTGGCGAGGCACAGCGCGCGCCCGTCGCCCATTCCGGCAAGCGACAAAATGAAGCGGCATTTGTGCTCGAGACATTTCAGTCGGTCATCGCGCAACTTCAGGAACAACAGCAAGAACTGCAGAGACTAAACGAGCAGGCGAGCCAACGCGCCGACTCAGCGGAAGCTTTCAGCGATCGCATCGTGGCGAGCATGCCGACAGGTCTGCTGGCGTTTGACGCTCAGGGTCATGCGACCGTTTCGAATGGACCAGCGAGGGATCTGTTTCACAACAGTCGAATTGCAGCGGGCCAACACTTCAAGACAGTCTTTGCAGATTTCCCTGCGTTGGCGGAAATGGTCGACGCGTGCCTTTCAAGCGGGCGCTTGTATCGTCGTGAAGAAATCGAAACCACCAATGGATCTGAAGCAGCGAAACGACTGGGCGCAACGGTTGCTCCGATCGATCCAGCTTCCGAGACGGGATCGCGCAGCGCGCTTTGTTTGGTTACAGACATCACGGAAGTTACCCGCCTGCGTGAGCAGGTGGCGTTGAAGAAGAATCTTGAAAGTCTCGGCGAGATGTCGGCCGGGCTGGCCCATGAATTCAAGAACGCGATGGCAGCGCTGCACGGCTACGCGCAATTCCTGCAGAGCGTCGATCGCGACGAGCAGGGACAAGTGGCGGCCGACGCGATGCTGCAGGAAGTCCGCAACCTTTCAGAGATGACCACGGCATTTCTTAATTTTGCCCGGCCGCAGGCACTGCAACTTGAAGAGATTTCGCTTGATGAATTGATTGAAGAGTGCGCGCGTGAATTGAAGCCGCTCTTTGAATCGCGAAAGGTGGAAGTAAGCGTTGCGGTGGGCTCGCGGGGCGGCAACCCGACGATGTCAGAACCGCCTGCAGTAGCGAGCGGGCCATCCGGGTCCCGGGGCAGTAGCCCGACCGTCAGGGAGGGCGTAGAAGAGGTTCGCGCTGACCCACGTTTACTGCGACAAGCGCTCCTAAATCTCCTTCGCAACGCCGCCGAAGCAATTCCTGACGATCAAACTGATCGAAGAGTAATCATTGAGAATGGCGCGGTACGCGACCAGGGAAAGCCGTGGGTCGTAATCTCAATTAGCGATACTGGTCCAGGGATACCCGCGGCTGACCTGGAACGGATCTTCATTCCCTTCTTCACCACGAAGTCGCAAGGCCATGGGATCGGGTTGGCGCTAGCTCACCGAGTGATCACTGAACACGGCGGCACGCTAACAGCCGGCAACGCCGTCGCTGGTGGCGCGGTATTTACGATTCGACTGCCGAAATAAGATTCCTTTTTCCAGACTTTCGCTGGTTAGAAGCTCCTGGTGTACGCCGCTACGATCAGAGAGCCCATGAAAAAGATCCCCATACAAATGAATTGACCGACAAACGAGCGCTTGGTCTTGTCCCAAAACTGAACGACGGCAATTATACCGACGATGGGAATGAACAGAGAGCCTAATCCCCACCACGCGCTTTGCTCAAAGACTCGAATCACCAACCAGATGTGCGTCAGAATGAAGAGCGCAATGCCAACGAGCATGAACATCATCGCCAGACCCTTAGCCAAACTTTCGGGGACCAAGTGAAGACCGCAGACAAGAACGGCGAAGGCCCCGACGGCAAGAATTCCCGTCAGAACTTTCACGCCACCTGAGAACACGGGCTCCGAGCCAACCATGGTTGGGGAGAGGGCATACGGCTGCGCTTCCGGAACGTAATGTACCATCGTCGCACCGCACCTGTGACATTCGGTCGCGCTGGCCCAATTCACCAGACCGCACTGGACACATTTTCTGCTACTCATAGAACCACCGTTTTTTGATTACGTGCTTTGAAAGGAAGGGACGAGTCGTCGGGAAGAACCTGGTGAGGTTCGCTACAAGGTCGGCTTAGGAGCCAGAAAGAATATATCCCACACCCAATAACTCAATCAAGAGATTTCTTTGGCAGGCCGGTAGGAACGGAACTGCTTAGGAAATGGCGATCAATTTCTTGTGGGGCAGCTATTTTATTACGACTTGAGAGTGAGAATAACAATCTCAGGTGGCACGCGAAAGCGGACAGGCATAATGCTCGTGCCGATTCCACTCGTCACGTACAAGTGATGCCCGTTTTCATAGATGTGTCCCGCCGTATACTTTGGCCCAAAGCGCGATGGCACCACGGGCGTTCCAATCAGCGGCAGGTTAACCTGGCCGCCGTGCGTATGTGCCGCCAACAACAGCGGCACGCTTGGCGGAAGATCCGGAAAAATATCAGGGTTATGGGTGAGAGCTATTATCGTTGATCCGCTTGGCGCCTTGGCGATTGCTTGTTGTATGTGTTGTGGTCTGGTCCAGAGGTCCGCAAGCCCCACCAGCCAAAACGATTTATCGTGCCAGTTCAGTTCTTTTGCTTCATCTTCCAGGATCGGGATGCCTTCGCCCTCAAACGCGCGCCGCACTTTCTCTCCGTTGTACCACCAGTCGTGATTACCGAGCACCGCGTAAACGCCCAGCGGCGCTTTTAGGTTTTTCAGTTGGGCTGCGGTGATTTCCGGCTCAACGCGATGGGCGGCGTTATCACGGCCACCTTGTATGTAGTCGCCGAGCAATACAACCAGATCCGGGTTTTGCGCATTAGTTAACTCAACAATCTTCTTGAGCTTCTTCTCATCGATGAAACGATTGTCCGTGTGAATGTCGCCGATCAGTGCTATGCGCAAGCCGCTAAGTTCCACGGGCCAATTGTCGATCTGAATCGTGTCCTGATGAACAACTAGCCGGTTAGGTTCGATGAAGAATCCCCAGACGAGACAGGCAAGAATCGTGAGGAGCGCCAGAAGCAGCACCACGCGAATTGATTTTCGAATGCGAGGTCTCAAATTGTTTAGAGGCGGGCTACTGCCCGCAATCTTCGACCAAAGTCAGGCGGGCGGTATCCCGCCGCTAAACGTTAGATCGAATTGGTGGTTGGAAAATACTCACGCCACCGATCATCGACCAACTTCTTGATATCGTCGCGGACGATAAGCTCGATGCCGCCATTCCGGCCGCCTTCGATTCGAATCGTCCCGTGCCGCTCGTCAGGGAATGCGTATTTGATCGCATTGGTCAGCAATTCACCCAAAATCAGGCCAAGGGGAATGGCCTCGTCGAGTGGCAAATTGAGACTGGCAATGTCCACGCGCAAGGCTATCCGGTCCTGATCCACACCATAGGACAGGAACAGATGGTCGGCCAGATTCTTGGCATAGTCCGCGAAATCGACTTCGCGCAAATCAGCGCCTTCCTGAAGCTGCGCGGGCGCGACCCGCAGTTCCCCGCCTTCCTGCTGGAGTCCGCCGAGCAGGGCCAGCGCGTCGGGCGCTTCAGCTTCATCGGCGTGCGCCCGCGCAAGGTCGTGCGCTGGTCGCTGGGCGACGGCGGCGATCCCTACGCGCTGGCCGAGCGCGAGGTCGGCGCCTTCAGCCAGGCGCCGTTCGCCGAGGCGCCGCCGTTCGCCGGGGGCGCGGTCGGCTTCTTCGGCTACGACCTCGTGCGCACCGTCGAGCCGCTCGGCGACCCCAACCCGGACGCCGTCGGCCTGCCCGACATGGCGCTGATGCTCTCCGACGTCCTCGTC
>Ga0137403_10010093_pt1 | contig 10469 bp, 9 predicted proteins | sample CZOMad2_1_16fung_FD_122057 | JGI IMG/M metagenome (GOLD analysis project Ga0137403, IMG submission 122057) | Vadose zone soil fungal communities from Angelo Coast Range Reserve, California, USA - CZOMad2_1_16fungal (Hybrid Assembly) | ecosystem: Environmental > Terrestrial > Soil > Vadose zone... | reverse complement strand
TAAGCCGTTCAAAACGTTTTGAACGATTTGAACCACTTGAACGAATTGAACTCTGCTAAGGCACAGACCTATTGCGCGCCGGAGGGCTCGCCCCTCGATCGATGGCACCGTGAATAGTCCGGGCTAGCGCCGTGACAATATGGTTGTCGGCCCCTGATGGCTTTCTTGTATCATACAAATGGTCGAATGCCGTCAAGGGTCTGGTGGTGCCATATGAGAGCCTAACGGAAGCAATGGGGAACGACCCCCGAATCGTCACCCTGGAATCCCCGGCAGTCTATCGAATTGAACTTGCATGCGGCGGAGGACTAGCATAGATTTCCATCACGCTATGAAGATAGGAATTTTTGCGCTCCTATTCTCTCTCCTCGTTCCCCTCGACTCTTTCGCCAATCCCTATCTCGCCAAGCCTGGTGAGCGGGCCGTATCATTGAGAGTTTCCACCTGCGCGGTTTCGGGCGGCTTTGTTCACCTCTACACCGCGCTCGACAACGGTCTTTTCGATAAATATGGCCTGAAACTCGAGAATATTTTTATCCGCGGCAGCGCACAAAATCTGGCCGCTCTTGCCGGCGATGAGATCCAGTTCACTTATTGCGCCGCCGACGGAACGATACCCGGTCTTGCGGCGGGCATCGATGTAAAACTCGTCGCCTCTCCCCTCGTCAAGCTGCCTTATGTGTTGGTGGCGCGAAAAGAGATTCGGCGGATAGAGGACCTCAAAGGGAAAGCAATGGGTATCGCGCGCGCGGGGGACTTGAGCGACCGGCTCTCGCGCGCAGTGGTGAAAAAATTCGGCATGCCTCCGGATGCGGTTACAATCCGTCCCATCGGCGGCAGCCAGGGTGAGCGTTATCAGGCCATGGCAGCGAACATTGTGCAGGCTATTGTGATCACGCCGCCCTTGGATGTCCGCGCCAAGAACGAAGGCTACAACGTGCTTTATCGCCTGATTGATCTGGACCTGCCGTTTATCTACAGCAGCCTGCATACCAGTTATAAGATGCTGCGTGACCGTCCCGAAATCGTCCAGCGGGCGGTTGCTGCCTTCGCCGAGATCGTCTATTTCGTCGAGAAAAATCCCGACAAAGCCAAAGCGTCCATCGCCAAAGCGATGCGGACCAAGGACGAAGCGGCACTCCAGTCATCCTATAATGTTTATGCCAAAGAAATCGTCGACCGGACAATGGTAGTGCCGGGGAAATCTGTCGCCGAAGCCGTGGATCTCGCCCGCGAAAGTGGGACAGTCATCAGAAGGAAGCCCGAAGACCTTTACGACAACAGCTTTGTCTCGCACCTGGAGAAAACCGGCTTCTTAAAAGAAATCTGGGGCAGCGAAAATTACAAACGCTAAACTCGATGATCACTGTTAACTTTTCTCCACTTGACAGAGTCTTCTGGTTTCTTGATGCCATCGAAACAACGGCCTCAATTTTTTTGAGATCCCAGCCATAGAGCGATAGGACTCAGCCATGATCCTTCGCATTGCGACCCTAAACCTCGAGCAAAATCATAAATGTTGGCAAGCTCGCCGGCAACTCATTGTCCAGCAGTTGGAAGAGTTAAGCCCCGCTATGCTGGCGCTCAACGAGATTTATCTACCCGAGCAAACCGGCCGATGGCTTCAGCGCTCAGCCGCGGAGCGGCTCAATACAAGATATGCGCTGCTGCAACAGTCCAAAGTTGGCGATGACTCACGTACAGAGGCCGAGGGGCTGCTCACGCGTTACCCGGTTATCGAGACGGCAAGCCTCGACTACCGCTCCCATAATTGTGTCGCCCTCGTAGCCCGCTTCGAGATCGACGGACAACTCCTTGACGTGTACGTCACTCATCTAATCGCGGCCCGAGTGGAAGACGCGGCGCGCCAATATCAAGCGGAACAACTCCTGGAATGGATGCAAACTCGGCGCGACGCTCATTTCTCCGTCGTCTGCGGCGACTTCAACGCGGCTCCGGATCAACCATCGATCCGCCTCATGTCCGGCGCGCTCCGTCCGACTCAAACCCAGCCGACCGCCTTCACGGCGCTGCAGGAACCCGGCGGTAGTCCTACTCATCCGGAGTGGGAGCGGTTTGACCGCTGCATCGACTACATCTGGGTTACAGACTCGATTAAAGTCCAGGCTTCTGGTCTTTGCTTTAATATGCCCGCGCCGGAAAATCCCACTCTCTGGCCTTCAGATCACGTGGGCGTCTGGGCGGATCTGGAGTTGGTTTGACAGGCGAACTGCTCAAACCAAACTTCATCGTGTAAACCTCACCTGCCGGCTCACCCGTCTTGTCTTCGCCGAAAAGATATGATGAATTGAAGAATAGAAAAGGAGGTCCCGGCAGGAACCAAGCCCGAGTTTCGTTGGAGGGGAGAAGCTATGAAAGCCGTCGGAGTAATTGTCCTGATCGCACTGATCGCTATCCCTAGCTCGTCTTTTGCCTGGTCGCGGGGCGGAGCCGTTGCCGTGAGAACTGGTTTTCCCAGCAGAGCTGTTTTCGTCAGAAGCGGTTTTCCTGGTAGAGCCGCTTTCGTTAGACCCGGCTTTCCTGGAAGAGTCGTTTTCGTCAATGGTTTTCCCCGGCGCTTCGTAGGGGCTGGATTCGTTGGTGGACTGGCTACCGGAATCGTCCTCAATCAGGCCTTCTTTCCCCGGTCATACTACTATCCGGGGCCCTACATTTATTATTATCCCCCAGGGTACGCTTACTATCCTTACTATCCAAACTATTATCCACCCGCCTATTCTTATTACTCGTCCTATTCCGTGCCACCACTGCCGCCTCCGGCTCCGAGCGACGCCTACGATCGCGGGTATTCCGAGGGATACTCCCGGGGCTACGAGGAGGCCCAGAAAGAGCGCGACAAAGAGCGCTACGAGGAAGGCAAAAAGCGCGGCCACGAGGAGGGCTACGAAGCCGGCAAGGACGTCCAGAATCCCTGACCCCGCCTTCCTGAGAATTCAATTCTTCTGAAAGAAAAAGTCTCCGTCATTCCGCTGCAAAGATTCGGACCTACCAAACTTCCCGCCGCGCCCAACGGCGGCCAGCTATCGAATCAAGAGCGAGAGAGAGCATTCGTCTTCGTGGGAAAAAAGACAACTATCACACAGGCTGGCGCCGCAGTAAGAACAATTGAATTCATCGGTATATAGAATCTCATTTCGACATTGTGCACATTCTATACAGCCATTGATAAGCTGAAACATCGGGTGTTTCCTTCCTGGACTTCAAAACCACGATCAGCTGCCTGCCTGTGATTGGTCATCATGGGCCACGCTGGAATTTCTCAGCGCTCAAGCCGCGGCGCAATGTCTTCTAAATCCGGGTTACGATCGTTATCGTTACGAGTATGGAGGTGAGCCCACGTCCATTTGGGTCACATGATGCGGATAACCAGGTGCCACCACTTCCATGTCGGAAGCTAGTCGATGTGCGTCGTTAGAGTCAAGAAAAAAATAGCTCTGATAAAAGCGCGCCAACTGCCGGATAAAAACAGATAGTCAACAGAACAAGCTATCCGCAGTCACTCCGCTGTGATCCAGGCTAGATCGCCCTCGATGTGAATATTATGTCACGGGTTTAGACTGAGAACTTTGCGCTGCGCTTCATCCATATTCGCCGGCCAGACCCCGCGCTCCTTGTAGAACTGGACTGCGGCCGGATGGTAGGGAATCGTCACGTCGGGACTCACCGCCCGCTGTCGCGTCCACTCCTTGAAACCCGGGTGCAGCGGCGGGAGCTTATCAATGTTGTCCCAGATATTTTTAACAACCGTATTGACCAATCTCTCGGGTGCTGCCTTGTGTCCGGTTAAATAGATGTCGTAGGCATTCACACAGGTGTCTTCCACGATCGCCGTCGCCTGTCCGCGCTTAAGCCAGTGAGGATAATAGCCGGGCACTGCTCCGCGCAGCCGCTTTTCTCCTTCGGGGGAACAGTCTAAGGAGATGTGGCGGACTCCCACCGCAGCATCCGCCTCTTTGACCTTGGCAGCGTCCACCGCGGACATGCTCACGTCAGCGCGCCCTTGAACCAGAGCATCGACTCCCTCGTTGACCGCGGGCACCGGAACTATTTTCACGTCTTCCCACTTCATTCCGGCACCGGATAAAAAGCCGAACAGGTTGTACCAGTTCGCGAGTTGGGCCGGGTATTCCCCGGTCAATCTTTTCCCGCGGATATCGTGGATGGTCTTGATGGGCGAATCCTTGCGCACCAGGAGGGCAGTCAACAACACCGACCCGCGCATCAGCAAGCGGACATTGGGCGTGTGCAGAAAAGGATTGCGGCCACCGATCTTTAGCCGCTCGGGTCCCTGGTAGGAGAGCGCCATGTCCACCGCATTGTTGATCCCGAAATCGATCTCACCTGTGTTCAGCAGAGGGAGGAAAGTGCTCGTGCCCGAATAGGGCTGCACAACCATTTGAAAGGGCGTTCCCTCGCTTGCGATCTTGGCGAGCCCGCTGGCTAGGGCGTAAAAGACCGTGCCTGGGGGATTGGATGCAACGGTCACCGAGCGGGGTAGCTCTTGTGCGTGGGCAGAGACACTGGCGAAAAGCGTAAGGCCGAGTACGAACGAGATCAGCCGCGAAAACCAGTATTGGTCTGGATACATGAGGTTCCTCCTTTTTGAAGTCACCGTCACGGCGGACTAAACGGTCTGGGCGACATGTACGAAGAACAAGGACGAACTGTCAAGTCCCCACGGAAAAGCGAAATGCAAGAAAGTGGATTATTCCCGGGCCTTTTGCATATATACTCTTGGCGTGGGTCTTATGGTCGATTACAAAACCCTTTGAAGGTATCCGGATGCAAGAACAATTCATCGAGATCCAGACTGGCGCAGGAGTGATGGAGGCGTTTGTCACGCACCCGGAAGAGAACCGACCCTTTCCGGCCGTGATCATTTACATGGATATTTGGGGTGTGCGCGAGGAACTCTACGATATCGCTCGGCGCGTCGGCACAGTCGGGTACTACTGCATGGTCCCGGACTTCTACTACCGCAATGGCAAAAGGGTACATTTCGAATTTAGAAACGAGAACAATCGGACCATTTCGATAAATCGCCTGGAAGGGCAGCCGCTCCGCGAGATACAAGCGCGGCCGCAACTCAGTAACCAGATGGTCATGGACGACACCGGTGCCATCCTGAAATTTCTCGACGGCGCACAGTGCGTGCGGCGCGGCGGCGTGGGAGCCATCGGCTTTTGCATGGGTGGCCGTTACGTCATGGGCGCCGCGGGAACGTACCCGGAACATTTCGTCGCGTCGGCCTCTTTGCACGGGACGACGCTCATCTCAGACCGAGACAATTCGCCGCATCTGCTGGCCGCCAAACTACGCGGGGAATTTTATTGCGGCTTTGCCGAGTACGACTCGCACGCGCCGCTGCCGATGGTTCAAGAACTGGAAAAAATATTGAAGTCTTGCCGTGTCGGCTATCGATTCACCGTGCATCCGGGTACGGAGCACGGCTACTCGCTGCCCGATCGCGATGTGCACGACAAGCGAGCGGCGGCGCGGGACTGGGAGATCATCTTCGCCATGTTGCATCGGCAAATCCCGCCGTATACCGCTTGAGCCATCGGTTGATACTGCGCACAAATTTGGACCAGCGTGGTTGAGGTCATCGCCCTTGGGCAGCAGCTACTTCCTGCACCTTCTTCAGCAGGCTCATATCTTCGAGATCGTCGGGCGTGAACGTCTTGGTGATTTTTAGCGTTTCGCGATAGATCTCAATTTCCCGCTCTACCGCTTTCCGCGGCTTCGTGCCGTCCTTGCTGTAGGACAACATTTGCGCCGTGAACGCTTTTTCCGCGAGCCCCAGATCGATACTGTGATAGCGGGCGATGTATTGAATCACTTCGCCGCGGTTGACGGGATTGTGAATGTAAATCATGGTTCGGTACAGGCCCGCGATCATCGCCTGCACCTTGAGAGGATTCTTTTTGACGGTTTCGGTAGAGCTCACGAGGCCAATAAAGCTGAGGGGCGCGTAGGCTCTCGCTTCCGCAAGTTTGTTGTAGCCTTTGGCTTCAAGCTCTTCCGCATACGGCGGCGCCATGAGAGTTGCCGCGATTTTCCTGGTTGTAAACGCCTTGATCGCGTTATCGGTCACGCCCATCGCAAGCTGAGTGGTGCGCGACGTATCAATGTTATTGCCTTTTAGAATCATCGTCGTCGACATGCCCACGGCGTCCGTCAACGCGGTGACCCCGATGGTTTTACCGTTTAGCTCCTGGATCGATTTGATCTCAGGCTGCGCTAGCAGCACGTGGGCCGGTTCGGCCTGAACGTAGAAATATCTCCTGAGCGGAAGCCCGCGCATGATCGCCGAAGTCGCCGCGCCTATGGTCGAGGAAAAATCGAGCTCGCCCGCGACCAGCGCGGCGATAGCCGTGGGAGGAGACATCGTTACGAGCTGCGGTTCGACCAGCTCCGGCGCAAAGAAGCCTTTATCTTTGCCGAAATAGTAAGGCATGATCGAAAGACTTTTTGACGGCACGTGAATCGTTACTCTCATCGGACTCGAAGCCGCCCAGATGAACGGGCTTGCTAAACCAACGGTCTGCCCCATAATCAAAAAGGCCGCAACGGATAAACGGTTCTTTGTAAGAGCTTTAAGCATCGTCGAAAAATTCTCACCCCCATCTTAATCTTCCCCCGTCACAGGGGGAAGAAAAAAAAGCGGAGGTCTCCACTGTTGCCGTAGAGCCTCGGTCGTACGTCAATACGCATCTATTCGTGAAACCGACGGGCCGCCTCCTGAGCCACCTGCTTCACGGCCGGCAAGGGACAGAATCCCTGGGACTCGACTGCGAAAACGGGATTAAACTTGCTGCGAAAGTTCTCCAGAGCGATGATCGCCGCGAGCTCTACGAGCTCTTCCTCGCTAAAATGCCGCTTCAGTCGATTGAAGAAACGATCCGTGACCCGCTTTTTTGTGTATGTCATCCGTTCGCAAAGCTCTAACGCGAGTTTTTCACGCGGAGAGAAGAGTATGCTCTTGCGGTAGTCGCCCAATGCGGCTTCCACTTTTTCCGCCGAAGCACCGTTTTGCATCCCACTGGATGCGTTGATGTCAATTCAATACGGGCAGCCGTTGATACTGGCTGCTTTCATGCAGAGAAGATGTCGGAGTTCGCCGCTGATCAGCCCCGACGCCAAAATTCCCGCTTGAAGGCCTTGCACACCTTTCTGAATCGTCGGCCTGAGCCCGTAAACTCTTGCCGTGTTTAAGATCGAGCCATACTGTTTCTCTTGCTCTTCGAAAACCTTGCGGACCTCCTCCGAAGCCTCTTCCTTGGCCAGGCCTTTGATTCTAAGCATCGTCAATCTCCCATTTCTATGAAAATAAACCTGCTCATGCTCCAAGCTTCAATAATCTGGCTGCCGTGCCGCCCAGCATATCGTTCTTAACGCCTGCATCCAGCGGCAGTTTTTGAATTTCTGCGATATATTCGCCAATCCCATCGACGTTTTTGCCCGTCTTCGGATCGTCATTATTGAAGTTCTGGGGATAATCGGTGGCGAACACCATCCGCTCAGGCCGTATCCCTTCCAGCGCGCAACGCAAAGCGATGGGACTTCCTTCGAAGCCGGCCATATCGAAATAAAGTCGGTCGAAATAGTCGCCGAAGGATTTTGGCAACTTGAAGCGATAAGACGAGCGCGCGATTCTCTCTTTATAGCCGGCCAATCCGCCGCCGAAATGAGAGATTACAAATGACAGTTCTGGATAACGTTCCAACACACCGCCGGCAATGAGCCGCGTCACCGCCACGCCGAGATCGAATTCGCGCGTGAGAATGACTGAGAGTTGATAGCCGTTCAACAAATCATAACCCTTGGGCGCGAGCGCTGGGTGAACAAAGATCGGAATTTGCAGCCTCGTCACAACATCGTAAAAAGGCCTGAACTCTGCCGCGTCCAGCGACAACCCGCGCACCTGAGAAGAAATCGTCACTCCTTTCAGTCCAAGATCGCCGACAGCTCGCTCCAGCTCTTTCAAAGCCGGCGCGCCCTCGAGGGGCGGGATATGGGTCAAGCCGACAAAGCGTCCTCCGTATTCTCTTTGAATTTTTGCCGCGCAGTCGTTGAGCAGCCGGCAATTCTCCAACGTCGTGTCCCATCCCAAAATGCAAGTTTGCACGGCGACATCGATCCCTGCCCGATCCATGTCCTGGATTTGCGCGTCGAGATTGAAGAGCTGGGCATGAACGTTCGCCTTGGCAAAGCCGTCTTCTTCGACGATGGTTCTAGTTTCCGTGTTGATCCCCATCCGTCGCGCCAACTCCACGGGAATATAGTGATGCTCAAAATCAACGACCATAAGATTTCCCCGCTTGCGAAAACGTTGTCGAGATTAACCCAGGGACATTTAACCTGTCAATGTATCGGCGCTAGTGCCAGCGGATCGCGGGGCTAACCGTAGAGAACGCAAAGATCGCAGAGAGCACAGTTGTTTGCACGTATCGATCCAGAAGAGAACTCACCGCGGAGGCGCGGAGGACGCGGAGCAAAGAGTTTTTGATCAAGAAATACTCCGATCTCTGTGAACTCTGTGTCTCTGCGGTGAAGTAAGGCTTGCTGCTTTGGTTGCGGCTTTGCCGCGCTAGGTTCTCTGTGGTTGAATCTCTCTTGATTCCGCTATTGTACCAGTCCGTAAAACGCCCGCGGATTGTCTTCAACGATTTTTTTGTGCATCTCGGACGTAATTCCACCGCTCTCTCTCAGGGTGGTCAAAGCATCCAACTCCGTCGACGAATCGGCGTGACCGTAATCCGTGCCGATCATGAGCGTATTCTCACCCATACAACTCTTGATCAGGTAAGGTACGTCGTCGCCGATCTGACAAGTTACGAAGATTCCGGAGCGCTCCAGAAAATCATTTGGCAACTTGCTCTTCACCGTATCCAAGCGGCGACGCAGCTCGTAAACCACCCAGGGAACCCAAGAGGCGGCGGTTTCAATGAATCCAAAGCGAAGCTTGGGAAACATCTTGGGTATGCCGCAATTCAAGATCCGGAATAACGCGCCGACATTAAAAATTCGGTATTGGTTGAAAAAGTCGCGGCTACCGTCTGGATTGACCATCATGTCCACAGCCGCCGCGCTGCCATTGGCCTGGTGGAGCCCGATGCCAAAGTTGATTTTCTGCGCTTGTTCGTACAACGGGAAAAAGTACGGGTCAGTGATCTGCCGCGACCCTTCGAGCGGGCGCATGAAAACGCCGCAGCCGCCGTTTTCTTTCGCGAACTTTAACTGATCCAGCGCATCGGGCATGCTCAGCAGAGGCAAAGTCGCCATCCAGCGCAAGCGGCCTTTACTCTGCTTCCAGACATCCGACATCCAACGGTTGTATGCGCCGCACAGAGCCACATCCGTATCCGGCCGATCCGTGCATGGGTCGAGGAAAATGCTTGGGTAAAGCACCTGAACATCGATTCCCAACTCATCCATGTGCTTGATGCGCCCGGCGACATCGGCAAGATCACGAGTTGCCATCGTTGTCGTCATGTTCCTGCCAAATTGCTCAGATTTCTGAGCAACGTCTTCCGCGCTAAAGATAAATCTGAACAGGCCGCGGATCTTGCCGTCGATGACCCAGTGCGCCTTTTGCGTCTCGCCCTCCGGCTTAAATAATTGCGGACGAAACTTTTGCTCGGAAGGAAGTAGATATTCCCACGTGAGTGGGCTCTCCACGACATGCGCATCAGCGTCTACCCATCCCATGATTAGATCCTCCTTAACTTTCACTGTCTCGCGTTTGGAGTCCCGAGTCTAGAGTTAACGTGAGACTGGAGACTCTAGACTTTAAGTTTTTCTAGTGCAACACCGCGCCGCCGTTGACGAGAATCACTTGACCGGTAACGAATGAGCTTAGATCCGATAATAGATAAAGCGCCGTTCCGACAAGATCGTCAGGTTTTTCAATCCGTTTCAAGATTCGCGTCGACGCGGTTCGCTCATAATTCTTTATCGCGTCTTCAGTCGGGTGTTCTTCGCTCATCGTCGCGCCCGGAGCTAAAGTGTTTACGCGAATGTTGTCCGGACCAAGCTCTCGCGCCAGAACGCGGCTGAAACCAACCACCGCAGCTTTCGACGTAACATAGTGCATCATTGTCAAGCCGCCGTTAAACGCCATATTGGAGGAAATATTTACCACGCTTCCTTGTTTTCGCTTTTGCATTGCCGGCACCACCGCCCGGCTGCATAGCCACAGTCCTTTGACGTTGACCGCCATCATCCGGTCCCACGCTTCTTCGGTGATCTCTTGCCAACTTGCCTTTTCGGCCGGCACGCTCATAAAAATCGCCGCGTTGTTGACCAAGCCGTCGATTTTGCCGTAAGCATCGATGGTTTTCTTGGCCATCTCCTGGCAACTGGCAAAGTTGGCCACATCGACTTTAGTCGCTAGCGCCTTGCCGCCGCTGTCCTTGATCGCTTTGGCGACGCCGTCTGCGGCTTTG
>Ga0137403_10010092_pt1 | contig 10469 bp, 6 predicted proteins | sample CZOMad2_1_16fung_FD_122057 | JGI IMG/M metagenome (GOLD analysis project Ga0137403, IMG submission 122057) | Vadose zone soil fungal communities from Angelo Coast Range Reserve, California, USA - CZOMad2_1_16fungal (Hybrid Assembly) | ecosystem: Environmental > Terrestrial > Soil > Vadose zone... | reverse complement strand
GGCGGGTGGAGATCGAATCCCATGGTCACTTCGCTGCGCACCGCATGCCCCTTGCGCCGCGCGGGGGTGAATTGGGCCGCGAGCATCATCTGCTGCAATGGCGCATCGAACGCCTGGTCTGGTGACTCGAGCACCATGAACCCGAGCGCCTCGGCCTCGCCGAGACTATCGATCATGGCGCGTACGATTGCGTGGCCTGTCACGCGGCGGGGGAGCAACTCGGGTGGATAGGCGAATTTGGGACCCGACACCCACGCTGCGCGCTGATCCAGCTCGCTGTCCGCATAGACCCGGAACGGACGCGCTTCCGATTCGAACAGATCGTCGAGGCCCGGCGAAATCTGGTCCAAGCCCTTCACCCGTGTCTGATGCAATGACACGACCTGCCGAAAACTGAGCCGCGCGAGGCTGTCGTTGCCGCGCAGGTGCTCGAGAATCCCGCGCCACACGAAGACGTTGACGGTGTCGAGGAGGTAGAGCGCGGACTCGAACGCGCCGGAGAGGGCCACCTCGGCTTTAGGGAAATCGCGCACCGCGATGAGATCGCGGGCGTTGGTGATGAGCTCCTGGCTGCGGCTCTGCGCGGCAAGGGCGGGAGCAGAACAAGCGAGTGCGGCGACGAGCAGGATGCGGCGCGACACGATACCGGAATTATCTCGGCAGGCGGCCCGGCGTCGTCAACCCCATGAGATCAATGGGTCATAATGAAGCGCGCGACGACCTGGTTGTAGTAGCTGGGATTGCCGGCATGCGGCGGGTGGGCGGCGCCGGGAATGACGACCGTCGTGTCGTTCCGCAGGCAGCGCGCCAGCTCGTCGCTGATGAGCTGAAACATGCGCGGGCTGCGCTCGCCCCTGATCAGGAGCACGGGCGTCGTAATCCGCCCCAGCTCGGCGCAGGTCACCGGCGGCATGTAGTCGGCCCGCTCCGCGAGCATTTCGCGGCGCAGTTCGAAGGCGTGCGCCAGCATGTCGGTGCGCGCGGCCGGCGGGAGCCGTTCGAAAGCTCCACGCCCCGCCACCGCGTCGACGAAGAACCGCAGCCCCGTGACCGAGTCGCCGCGCGTAAACGCCGCGCGTGAGGGGTCGAGCCCATTCCTGTAGAAGGCGCGGCGCACGGCATCGCCCTCCTCGGAGCCGGTCAGCAGCGAAAAGATCGGCGGCTCCGCCAACACGAGGGAGCGGACCAGCTGCGGATGGTCGCGGGTGAGCTGCAGGGCCGTATAGGAGCCGTACGAGGAGCTCACGACGTGCGCCGGCGCGATGTCCAGCGTCAGCAGCATCGCCGCCAAATCTTCGGCATGCAGCTTGGGCGAATAGGTCTGGTTGTCATCGACTTGAGGATTGGGCGGATGATAGCGGCGGCTGTAGACCAGGACCCGATAGATTTGCGCGAACTGCGTCTCTTGGCCGTTCCACGACCGCAAATCCCCCAACGAGCCGTGGACGAATACCACGGGCGGAGCCCCGCTGTCGCCGATGAGGCGGTAGGTAAGCCGTGTGCCGTTGAACGACGTGGCGTGGAGTGTCCGATCGAAGGTGCGAAGCGGCGGACCCGGCTGTGCCTCGGGTCCGGTTTTCTCCGGGGCCGGGTTTCCACCGCAGGCGACGAGAAGCAGACAGACGACCAGGGCTCGCATGGCTACACGATTACGCCCCGAGTGCGGAAATGCCACTAGCGGATCAACCAGGCTGCCGCCGCGGCGACCTTCTGCTCAGCACGCCAGCGGCCGACGCCGTCTCCCAGCGCCGCGACCAGGATCTTCGCCTGGCTCGGCGAACGGCGCAGCGCCTTGCCGAGCAAATCGTACACCTCGCGCTCGAGTACGACGCGCACCGTCACGCCGCACTGCTCCAACCCGTCGACGAGCGCGGTGCGGAACAGCCGGCCTTCGGACGCGTGCGCGCGCATGTGTTGGTTGGCGATCGTGGCGGGATCGGTGAGCGAGGCGACGACGACCGCCGCACGGCGCACGCGATGTTCGGTACGGTATTCATCCAGCAGGGCGGCGATCGTGCGGAGGGAAAATCGCTCGATGCCGCGCACCAGGCGCGTGACCTTGGCGGTGTCGGTCTGCTCTGTGCCGAAGCCGGCGTGGTAGGGTTGGCGTGAGTCTGCCACGGCGGGGTCTGACAGCTCGATGACGCGGCTATCAATGAGCGCAGGCGCTTTCGCGGACTTCGCGATCAGCACCGCCGCGGCCCATCCGGTTTTCACGCGAAAGCCTAGGGTCATCCCCAGTCCTTGGAGTCGGGTGCGACGCGACGCATGGCTCTTAGAAAATGCGTGGGAGCTGGGGTGTGGGATGTGGGCCCACTCCCCACATCCGACATCCCACGCAGTTGAAGTCCTTCCACCTTCTCCGCCAGAACATTCACAGTTCCATCATCCTTGGCGAGTTTGCCACGAACCAGGAGGAACGGCTCGCCGCGCACGGCCGCGCGACAGCGATCGTAGACATCAGGCCGCACGATCACGTTCGTCATTCCCGTTTCGTCTTCGACCAACAGGAAGACGATTCCTTTGGCGGTCTCCGGCCGCTGACGGGCAACGACGAGGCCTGCCACGTGACATTTTACGCCGGCCTTCAGGTTCACGAGATCGCGGTTGAGCGTCAGGTCGGGCGGTAACGCGTGACGTACCAAAGACAAAGGATGTGCGCTCGCCGAGAAGCCGAGCGTCGCGTACTCGGCCAGCAGGCGCTCGTGGGCCGCGAGCCCTCCGAATGCCAGCTGCTCATGGGGATGGTTCAGAGCGAGCTCCAGCTGGCGCCGCCCGCGGCCATCACCCGATTGAGAGGCCTTGGGCGGCAGCCAAAGACCGACCTGCCATAACAGTTCGCGCCTCGTCAGGCCGAATCCGTCGCAGCCGCCGACCCACATGAGCGCATCGATAGCCGTGCGTTTGAGCTTTGGCGGTGCGCGCCGAATGAAATCTCCCACGCTTTTGAACGGGCCATGGTGCTCGCGCTCGAGAACGGTTGCCGTGGCGGTTTCCTCACTCCAGTGACGGACGAATCCCAATCCGATTCGCACCGACCCCCGCGACCCCGGGGCATGGCCCCGGGGTTTACCATCGTCTTCTACCGTGCACCAAACATCGCTCAGGTTAACGTCGGGCAAGCGCATTTCGACGCCGTTGCGCATGGCATCGCGGCCGAGCGCATCGATCGAGTAGAAGCCCATCGGCTGATTGTTGAAGAGCGAGACGTAATACTCGACGGCGTGATAGTGCCTGAGCCAGGCCGATTGATACGCGAGCAGTCCAAACGCGGCGGCATGCGACTTGGGGAACCCGAACTCGCTGAAGGCGATCACCTGGCTGAACACTTTCTCGGCCGTGACTTCGGGGACACCGCGGGCGAGGGCGCCGGCGCGAAACTCCTCCCAGAACCCGGCCATCAGATCGTGCGACCGGCGGCGGCTCATCGCGCGCCGTAACGCTTCCGCCTGTCCCGAGGTGAACCCGGCGAGCGCCTGGCAGACTTGCAGCACCTGATCCTGATAGAGAATCACGCCCAGCGTTTCCGAGAGGCATTCGCGGAGCAGGGGATGATCGACCGGCGGCTCGTACGGCTTGCCGGCGGCGTGCGCGCGGCGCTGCTCTTCGCGCCGCCGCACATAGGGGTTCACCGCACCGCCGACGATCGGTCCCGGCCGCACGATCGCGACTTCGACGGCGAGGTCTTCGAGGTTGCGCGGGCGGCTGCGCCGAATCATCTGGATCTGCGCGCGGCTCTCGATCTGAAAGAGACCGATCGTGTCGCCGGCGCAGATGCGGTCGTAGATCGCGGGATCTTCAAAGTCGATGCGGGACAGATCGGGCGGAGTCCCGGTCCGGCGCGCGATCAGCTCGACGCATTCCTCGACGAGTGACAACATGCCGAGCGCGAGGAAATCGATTTTGATGAAGCGCGCGTCGTCGCAGGAGTCCTTGTCCCACTGGCAGACGACGCGGTCGTCCATCGCGGCGCGCTCGAGCGGCACGAGCTCGATGAGCGGGCGTGACGAGATGATCATGCCGCCGGGATGCTGGGAAACGTGGCGCGGCAGCCCGCGGATCTCTTCTGCCAGCTGGCACAGCTCTTTCCAGAGCGGCGCATCCTTGCGTCCCGCAAAGCCGGGAAGGTGTTCCAGTTCGTCGGACAGTCCGTCCGCCCGCACGTCCGCCAGTTTCGCGACCAGCTCGATTTCCCCGAGCGGCAAGTCGAGCGCCTTGCCGATCTCGCGCACAGCCGATCGCAGACGATAGGTAGGAAACGCGCACACCAGCCCCGCGTGCTCGGCGCCGTAGCGGGTGTAGACGCGGCGGATCAGCTCTTCGCGGATCTCGCGCGGGAAATCGAGGTCGATGTCGGGTACCGATGCCAGTGACTCGTTCAGGAAACGGCCGAGGAAGAGCTTGTTGGCGATCGGATCGATGTGGGACAGGCCGAGGAGATAGCACACGATGGAGGAGACCGAGGAGCCGCGTCCCCGGCCGGGCAGCAAGTTGCCCAGGGCACGATGCGACCCGCGCCGGATGTCGGCCGCGACCTCGCGCGCGAGATCGAAGAGATCGTGATAGACGAGAAAGAAGCCGCTGAGCTTGTGGTGCTCGATGAGGCGCAGCTCATCGTCGAGCCGGCGCATCGCCTGGGCATGATAAAGGGAGCCCGGCGGGTAGCGCTCCTGCATCCTCGCTCGGCACAGCTCGGCCAATGCCTGAGGCGCGGGCGCGCGACCCGAGCCGCGGAAATCGGGGAAGGTGTACCCGAGGTCGCGCGTCAGGTCGAAGGCCTTGCAGCGCTCGGCGATGGCCATTGTCGTGGCGACAGCATCCGGACAGTCAGCGAACAGCGCCACGACTTCTTCCAGTGGCCGCAAGTAAAACTCGCTGTTGGGATTTCGCGCCCGATGTGAGCCGTCGAGCGTCGTGCGATGGCGGATGGCGACCATGACGTCATACAAGCGATGCAGGCTTCGCGTGTGGTAGAACACGTTACCCGTCGGCACGACGGCAAGCTGCACGTCGTTCGCGATATCCAGCAGTGCCCGCGACGCTGCGAGATCTCCTCGCACACGGTTGCGCTGAATCTCCACGAAAAACCGCTCCCTCCCGAAGACGGCCTTGCAGTGCTCCGCGAGCCTGCGGGCGGCATTGAGCCCCTGCGTCTCGAGGGTTCGCGGCAGCAGCCCATCTCGGCGGGAGCCGGAGAGAATGATCAGCCCGTCGTGACGCGCTTCGAGCGAGGGGAGCGGCAGCCGCGGATCGAGCCGCTCGGCGCCCAGGTGGGTCTCCGTCAGCAGGCGACAGAGATTCGTGTAGCCCTGCGCAGTCTCCGCAAGCAACACGACATGGCTGCCATCACTGAGTGTGACTTCGGCGCCGGTGATCGCCTGCATGCCGAGCGGCTGTGCGGCGTGCGCGAACGCGAGCGAGCCGTAGATGCCGTTGCGGTCGGTGAGGGCGACGGCGGGGTATCCGAGCCGATGCGCTTCAGCGAGGAGCTCGTCGGGTGGGGAGGCTCCATCGAGAAAAGAATAGGCTGAATGACAATGGAGCTCCGCATAGGACGGGCGGATGGGCGGATGGGCCGATGGGCAGTCGACTACGGCTGCTGCATGAACCATTCGTCAGCAATCAGATCTTTGAATAGTACAATTCGTTTCCCTCCTTCAATCATCACTTCGAAGTACAAACGTGCAATTGTCTTTCTCCACCATTCATCATCTATTCTCCAAGTCTCATTGATGCATTCGATTCTTCCGCCCATCTGCCCATCAGCCCATCCGACCGTTGTCGGATGACCGGATTCATTCAATTCCACCGTGACGGTGCGGGGTTCGTTTACGGCTCGTAGTCGATCAGTGCGTAGCGGCGTTCGGGCAGGCGAGACCATGGCTGCACCTCGATGACGTGGTAGAGACACGCGCGCTTCACGCGCATGCGGATCTCGCGCGCGGCGCTCTGCAACGCGCGCTGCTGGCCCGCGCGGGCGGCGGCCTGCGCATCGCGCGCGAACAGCTGCAGCTCAGCGGTGCCGGGGGCGAACGCGGTGAACTCGAGCACGAGCCGCTCGACGCCGCCGGTAGGCGGTGACTGCTCGAGCCGAGTCTTCAGCGGGGCGCCGATGCGGCCGGCATCGGCCGTGGGGTCCTTCAATAACACGTTGACGAGCCAGGAACGATTTGTAGGGGCGCAGCATGCTGCGCCCCTACCGTCCCCACCCATGCTCTCCGATTCCAGATCCGCGCGCAGCCGCACCGCGTGCACGCGCCAACCGATGCGACGTGGGTGTTTGAGCGCACGGGATATCAACTGTTCGAGCGCATGGACGAGCAGCTCGCGTTCGCCGACCGGCGTAAAAAACGTGAGCGCGGCAACAATCGGCTCGGGAGCGATGCTCCCTTCGACCGGATCCGCGATGCGGCCGTCGGCAAGTCGCCACAGTCGTCTACCCACGCCCCCGAACTGCGCCGTGATCGCGGCTTCGGGAAGCGCCGCGAGGGCGCCGAGGCTGCGGATCCCGAGCTGGCGGAGGCGGCGGTGGATATCGGAGTCGAGTGGAAGAACGGAAATGGGCTGTGAAGCGAGAAATGCTTTTTCGCCTCCTACCGGAACGATGACTGCTTCGCCCGGCTTGGCGCGGCTCGCGGCTACCCAGGCGGTGAACTTGCCGAAACCGAAACCCAGTCGGACGGTCGGACGGTCTGACGGTCGCACGGTCTGACGAATCGCTTCGATGATCTTGTGCTGTGAGCCGTAAACCCCCGCCAAACCGTCAGTCCCCACGTATGCGAGACCAAGTTCGGCTGGTTCCACCACGGGACTCACGACGTTGAGTGACGAGAGCAGACTCGAGAAGCGCTCGTCGTAATGGACGGGGTCAGGCTCGATGAGTCGTAGCGAGGAGCAAAGACCGATCGCCTGGCTGACGGTCATCCCCGGCTTTACGCCGGCGTGGCGGGCGAGGGAGGAGACTTGCCAGAGCTTGCGCGTGGTGTCGGGTGCGAGCAGCGCAGTGGGGTAGGCGGCCAGTCCATCATGACGGGCCTCTTCACAGCGAAGTGAGAAGAGGGGAATCCAGACACAGGCGGCGAGCGAGCTCGTAGGACGTCGCGACATTGACAAAAGCCCCAAGGGGACCCGAATATATCCCGAAGTCACGAAGGCCCGCAAGGATATGTCCCAACTCACCTAAGTTGTTGACACATTTCTATTTAGGTGCGATATCAGTGCTCTATGCGCTGCACCTGGCTGTTTGGAGTAACCGTCCTGGTCCAACTGGCCGGGGCATTCCCGGCAGCGGCACAAGCCATCCCCAAGCCCGACTACGTCACCTACCTGCCGCGGGAAACTCCGCTCCCGGTCCAGTCAACGGCAGGAAACCGACGGTTCAATCTCTTCGGCGATCCCACCACCCCCAGCTACCGCGATGAGGCCCCGCGGGACGGCATCGACGATGCACACGGGCAGTGGCTGCGCTCGCTCGCGCAGCGGTTTGCGCCCTGGATGGTGCGGAATTCGGTCGATTTTCCGATGGATTTTCGGCGCTTCGTCGAGACGGGCGACTGGTCGACGTTGTTTATTGACGCGGTGGATTTGTCACAGGCGCACCCGCGGCTGGTCGGCACCGAAACCATCGAGTTCAGCAGGCTGGCAGACCGGCCGTGCTCGGGTTTGACGGCGAGCGCGAGCGAGACCGTCGATACGACCACGGACTGCCGGCTGCTGCAGCTCGTCGAGCGGTTCTCGGCCGAGCCTGCTCCGGCCCAGAGTGCGCCGCGCCCCGACCTCGACCTGCGGTACTACATGTATTTCGATTTTCCCGGCGAGGACCCGGCGTCCTGGAACCGGGAGTTCGAAGGGTCAGTGCACGGTGCGATCGCCCGTAAGTATGTCGGCTACGCAAAAACGTTCGTGCATCCATTTGTCCACGACGTGCCAGGCGGGAGCGCCGCGGCGGCGCAGCATGAGCTCGTGTTGCAGTACTGGTTTTTACCCGTACAACGATGCCGGGAATACTCACGAAGGAGACTGGGAGCACATCAACGTCGTCGTCACGCCGCGCAAGCAGGGCAAGGCACCGCTCACGACCGCGATGATGGAAGGGCTGCTCCGCGAGCTGGTGCAGGCTGACGAGTTCGTGATTCGCCGCGTGGAGTACTATTTCCACCACTGGGTGTTTACGGCCGACTATCTGACGCCGGATGTCTACGCTCCTCGCGCTGAGTGGGAAAGAGAACTGGAGCGGATGAAGGAGGAGCGCGTTGGCGAGCGTGAGATCTGGCGCCAGATTCGGCGCCAGGCGTACCTCGATGATGCGGAAACACAGATCAATCAGCATCCGATCGTGTTCATCGGCGGCGACAACCGCGGCCTGCAGCAGCTCATTTCCTCTTCAACGTCCTCGCGTCTGGGACGGGGGAGTCACGGATCATACCCGTTCCCCGGTCTCTATAAGGATGTAGGGCCGCAACACACGGGAGAGCTGGTGAGCACGCCGTGGGAGGTTTTCCGCAAGGCGCCGGACTCCGCGGCGGCCGAAACGAACACGGTGGTGCGGTTCGACAACCCGGAGCGGCTCGAGCTCCTTCCCGACTGGGAGCGCGTACTGCCGCTCGTGCGCACGGATCCTGGTGTCCGGCGCCGGTGGGCATGGCTCGTGCTGCCGATCCGCTTCGGCTATCCGGCCACCCGTTCCTCGTTTGCGGGGATCGTGCGCTACGCCGAGACGGGGAATACGTCGGTCGTGGCGCCGGCGTACAACAGCGGCTGGAATCGCGTGGGTGCGGCGGCTGGGTACGACAGCTACGTCCCGCACCGGCTCAGCTCGTTCTTTCCCGCCAGCCAGCAGGACAATTACAGAACGGGCTGGGGATTCCTGAACCTCACCATTCCGACGCTGGTGACGCTGCCGCCGTTCGACATCGCCTACCGGCTGCTCGCCGCGCCCGTCCGCGCCGCCGGCCACCACAGCTATCCGGCCTTCTTTGGCTCGGAGGACGTGCCGTTTCGATTCATCGGCGTGACGATGGGAGTGTCGTCGTTCCATATCCCCAACGCGTTTCTGAATGTCGCCGGCTTTCCCGAGACTGCCTCTCCGTTTCTGGCAAAGGTGCTGGCACTCGTTCCGGCGCCCGACTCGGTGACGATCGATGTGATCAATCCCACGACCGACCGCGTGTCACCGCGGTATTACGGAGTCACACTCTTTCTCGGGCGTCGATTCACGAGCGAGAACACGATCCGCCACTCCAACGGCGCCGTGCGTGCGGACGTGACGGTGAGTACACTGCCGGGCCGATTTCCGCTGACGCTCAACATCGACATGTGGGAATACACCGGGAGCGTGCGCTACAACATCGGGACTGGGGCTCTCCAGCCGTTCGTGCGGGGAGGATACGGACTGAGCTGGTACCGCGTGACGGACGCGCGGTTCAACGGTGAGCTTCTGGGAAACGGCGAGACACGCTGGGTGCGGCGGCCCGGCTTCTTCCACAACCTCCTGCCTAATACGTTGCACATCGGGGGAGGTCTGGAGTTCATTCCCATACGGGGCGTGGGGGGGATCGATGTGGGGTTTCGGGGTGACTTCACGATCTACAGCCACCGGCTGGGACTGAAGTCGGAGAACACTCTGCTCGCGCAGGATGTACATATACAAGATATGCAGATGACCTTACCTTTTCCACAAACAAGCCAGCGTTTCCGGACCAAATTGCTATCCAAATCGTCGGTAAGGAGAACTCTTGGCAGGCTGGCAGCGAACTGGTTCACCTTATTGCTAAATGTGGCTTTGCGTTAAACACCAAAAAAACGCGAATGCAGTACCGCGACTCACGTCAAGAAGTTACTGGCCTAGTTGTAAACAGCAAAGTCAATGTTCGACGTGAATATCGGCATGTCGTTAGAGCGATGGCGCATCGGCTGTTCACGACGGGCAGTTTTGATTTTGAGCGTCGCACTGTAGACCAACTCGGAGCTCCGACGGTTGACAGGATACCAGGAAGACCGAACCAGCTACATGGCATGCTAGGCTTTATCGACGGCCTCGATCTGTTCAATAAAAAAGCAATCCGAAGGAAAAGGAGCGCCCGCTGACTAGCAAAGAGTCGATTTACAAACGCTTTCTTATGTTCAAGGAGTTCTACACTACTCCAGCGCCAGTCTTCCTTTAGAAGCTTGGTGAAGGCGATCCGTTACGGAATGCTGGATACTGATAACCGATCACTTTTCTTCTCAAACGGCCATTGTCGCATCTCCCGCGCGCGAATGAGATAGGCAAGGGCTCCCAGAGCAATCTCCGCCAATCCCCATTTTCTCGTCGCCCCAGTCTGCCAGAAGAGCCACGCCCATCCGATCATCGTCAGCACCGCGGGCAGCGGATACAGCCACATCCTGAACGGAAGGCCCTGCGTGCCCCGGCGCCACCGCAACAACATCACTCCGACCGCCTGGCCGATGAACTGCACGATGAGCCTCAT
>Ga0137403_10010090_pt1 | contig 10469 bp, 9 predicted proteins | sample CZOMad2_1_16fung_FD_122057 | JGI IMG/M metagenome (GOLD analysis project Ga0137403, IMG submission 122057) | Vadose zone soil fungal communities from Angelo Coast Range Reserve, California, USA - CZOMad2_1_16fungal (Hybrid Assembly) | ecosystem: Environmental > Terrestrial > Soil > Vadose zone... | reverse complement strand
CCGGGCGGCGATGGCGACGTCCTTGAGATGCCGGCGCTCCTTGACCGCCACCAGGGACCAGTCGTCGACGAGCGCCTGCGCGTTGGCGCGATCGGTGTCGCGCGCGATCAGCCGGGCGAGGCGTTCGGAGAACACGAGCCCCTGGAGCGCTTCCAGATTGGCTTTCATGCGCTCGGCGTTCACGACGAGCCCGGCGGCGATTCGTTCGAGTGCGTCCAGCGCGCCGCCGGCGGCATCGACCAGCTCGGGAATGGTCACCAGCTCGGCCTGCCAGCCGCCGAGCGCGCGCTCGTGCTCGCCGACCGCACCGGAGAGCAACGTCGTCATCAGGCCGGGCGCGCGGGCGGCCGCGGTCAGGGCCTGAAGGCAGGCGACGGGATTGCGCTTGTGAGGCATCGCGCTGGAGCCGCCCACGCCTTTCACCGGCGCGGACTCGAGCATCTCGCCGACCTCGGCCTGCGAGAGCAGCGAGACGTCACGCGCGATCTTGCCCACCGTGGTCGTGACGAGCACGAGCTCGGTCATCAAGCGCAGCAGCTCGTCGTGGTGCTCGTGCCACGCGCGCGCCTCGTGCAGGTGCAGGCGCATCGCCAGTCCGTTGCGTACCATGACGCGCTTGCCGCCGAGGGCGTCCAGGGTGCCGACGGCCCCGCCGAGCTGAATACAGAGCGCCCGTTCACGCGCCTCGGCGAGGCGAAGCCGGCAGCGGTGAAGCGCCGCCGCCCAGCGCGCGATCTTCAGGCCGGCCGTGATCGGCGTGGCGGGTTGCATGAGCGTGCGGCCGAGCATCACGACACGACCGTGGCGCCGCGCGTGGCCGGCCAGCCGGCCCACCGCGGTTGCGAGAACGAGGTCGGCGTCGGCAAGACACGGCTTGAGGCACAGGACGAGCGCGGTATCCAGGACGTCCTGGCTCGTCGAGCCGTAGTGCACGAAGGCAGCGGCACGGGAGTCGACTCGAGCCACGTGCTCGGTCAGCGTCTTCACCAGTGGAACCGCCAACGAGCCCGACCGTTTCGCGTCGACGGCCAACGCCTCGGGCTCGAGTCTGAGATCGGCGCACACTCTGGCGATGGCCTGTGCCGCCTCTTGGGGAATGACACCCGCGTCGGCCTCGGCGGCGGCCAGGGCGCGCTCGAAATCGAGCATCGCCCGCACGAACGCCTCGGCGGAGAATGCCTGGGTGAATGCGTCGCGCGCGAAGCCGCGGCCGACGATGTTCACAGGCGCGCTCGCGCGCTAGTACTCGATGAACACCGCTTCGCCGGCTCCTCGCAGGCGAACGTCCCAGCGATAGATCTTCGGATCGCGGGGATCCCGAGTCGCGATCAACGTGCGAAGCCGCTCGGGATCGCCGATCGCGCGGGCCAGGGGGTCGTCCTTGATCTCCTCGAGCGGAGCGAGGAAGACGCGGGTCTGCAGCGCTTTCAGAAGCCCACGCGCGAAGATCGCGACGCTGATCTGGGGCGCGTACGTCTCACCGGCCGGGCCCTTGAACGAGCCAGGCATGACCGTGTCGATCGAATAGGCGCCGTTGGTGTCCGTCGAGACGCGGCCGTAACCGTACGGTCTGGCGCCATCGCCGCCGGAGGGAACCTTGCCACCCGAGTCCGCCTGCCAGGTCTCGAAGAGGGCATCGAAGATGGGCGCGCCATTGCCGTCGAACACGCGGCCGGTCAGCGTGATGCGGTCGCCGTGGCCGGGGAACAGAACCTTGCCCCCGTCCTGCCAGAGCAGCTCGCGCGCGAAGAACGGCCCGACGGTCTGCGAGGGCGTGGGCTTCGCCATCGTCACACCCCCATCGGTGTCGCGTGCGGCCCGCGCAGGAGCATGTCGAACCGGTACCCGAGCGCGACACCTTCCACGCCGTGCTCGAGGTCGAGATCGGCGATGAGGAGCTTACGCCCGGCCTCGGGCACGCTCTGGAAGATGGGATCGATCGCCAGGAGGGGATCGCCCGGGAAGAACATCTGCGTGATGAGCCGCTGCGCATACGCGTTGCCGAAGAGAGAGAAGTGAATGTGCGCCGGCCGCCAGCCGAAGGCGTGGTTCTGCCACGGGTAGGCGCCGGGCTTGACCGTCACGACGCGGTAGCGGCCCTCGTCGTCCGTGAGCAGCTGGCCCTTGCCGAGAAAATTGGGATCGAGCGGAGCCTCGTGATCGTCCACGGGATGCGGGTATTTTCCGGAAGCGTTGGCCTGCCACACCTCGATGAGCGAGCGCCGCACCGGCCGGCCGCCTTCGTCGAGCACGCGGCCAACGAGCACCATTTTCTCGCCCAGCGGCGCGCTCTTGCCCCACGTCGTGAGGTCGGCCTCGCTCTCCTTCACGAAGTGCTTCGGGAACGCGGGCCCGGCCGCCTCGAGCGGACTGGGCGCCACCCGCACCAGCGGCTGCGCCGGCGCGCGATGCCGCGTGCTCTTGTAGTCGGGGTAGAGGTAGGGCGGGTGGACGTCTGCCAGGCGTGTTTCGGCCATCGGCTTCTCTCCCTCCAAGGGATTCAGCGAGCTAGCCGGTAGAGTCTACTCCTTCTGAACGGGGCCGGCCGCGCTGCGCAATCGTCTTGGCTTCCGGGCGAAGGTAAACTAAAGTGACGCACGAAACGGACGCGAGTGGCGCACCCGGCAGCCCCTGGGGGAGGAGAGGACATGAGCGGCAACGGACATCAGACGGCGGCACAGATCCGGTCTCGTCTGGACCATCCAGTGATCGACGGTGACGGCCACTGGGTCGAGTTCGACCCCGTCTTCGCCGAGCGCATGCGGAAGGTCGGCGGCGACAGGGCCGCCGAGGGGTTCCTCGCCGCGTTGAAGACCACGCAGGACGCGCTGAGCATGTCGCTGGCCGAGCGGCGGCGCCGGCGGGTCGCCCAGCCGGGCTTCTGGACTCGTCAGGCGGGCAATACCCTCGATCGCGCGACCGCGATGATGCCGCGCTTGCTCTACGAGCGGCTGGACGAGTTCGGCTCGGACTTCGCGATCATCTATCCGACCGCCGGCCTGCGCGTGCCGCGCATCAGCGACGATGCCACCCGGCGTGCCGTCGTTCGCGCCCACAACGTCGTCACCGCCGATTACTTCCGCGACCTGAGCGACCGGATGACGCCGGCCGCGATCATTCCGATGCACACCCCGGACGAGGCGATCGAGGAGCTCGAATTCGTCACCAAGCAGCTCGGCTCGAAGGTGGGCATGTTCGGCAGCGGCATGTCGCGGAAAGTGGCGTCGAGCGCGCAGAGTGATCCGGACGGGGCGCGTCTCGCGGTCTGGTACGACGTCCTGGCGATCGACAGCGAGTACAACTACGACCCGGTCTGGGCGAAGTGCCGGGAGCTCGGCATCGCGCCGACCTTCCACAGCGCGGGCAGCAACCAGGGTCTGCGGAACTCGCCGTCGAACTTCGTCTACAACCACATCGGGCATTTCGCGGCGGCCGGCCACGCGGTCTCCAAGGCGATCTTCCTGGGCGGCGTGACGCGGCGATTCCCGGAGCTTCGCTTCGCGTTCCTCGAGGGCGGTGTGGGTTGGGCCTGCCAGCTGTTCGGCGACCTGACCGAGCACTGGGAGCGTCGCAATCGCAAGGCGCTGGAGAACATGGATCCGCGCAAGCTCGATCGCGCCTTGTTGATGAGCCTGGCCGAGAAGTACGGTGATCCCGACGTGGCGGAGGCGCTACGGGCGCGCGACGGCTGGCCCGACCACGACGCGGACCTGACGGGCGGCGTCGACGATCTTGACGATTTCTCAGCGTGCAAGCTCACGCGTAAGGAAGACTGGGTCGACCTGTACGCGAAGCCCTTCTATTTCGGCTGCGAGGCCGACGACCGGACCAATGCGTGGGCGTTCAGCCGGAACAATCCGTTCGGCTCAAAGCTCAACGCGATCTACAGCTCGGACATCGGTCACTTCGACGTGATCGACATGCGCCATCCGCTGCCCGAGGCCTACGAGCTGGTCGAAGAGAACTTCATGACCAAGGACAATTTCCGCGACTTCACCTTCGCCAACACCGTCCATCTCTGGGGAACGCAGAATCCGCGATTCTTCGAGGGGACGGCGGTGGCCAAGGCGGCCGCGGCGGAGCTGGCGCGCACGCCGGTGCAGGTGGCGGCGACGAAGTAGACGTTGCGCCGAGGCGGGAGCCTCGAAGCCTCAGTGCTTCAGGGCTCCCGCCGTCAGCCCCTCGACGAACTGCTGCTGGAACAGGAAGTAGAGGACGAGAACCGGCAGCGAGAACAGCACGAGCGAAGCCGCCAGGATCGGATAGTTCCCGTAGAACTCGCTCGACAGCAGCGCATAGATCCCCGTCGGGAGCGTGCGCATGCGCCCCTCGGTGATGAAGGTCAGCGCGAAGAGGAACTCGTTCCAGTTCTGTAGAAAGAGGAAGATCGCGACCGTCGCGAGCGCGGGGCGAGTGAGCGGCAGCATGACCCGCGCGAAGATCCCTAACTCGCCCGCCCCGTCGAGTCGCGCCGCTTCCTCCAGCTCCCGCGGTAACCCCTGAAAGAATCCCTTCATGATGAAGGTCCCGAAGGCGAGGCCAAACGCCGTATACGGCCCGATCAGCGCGAAGGGCGTGTTGAGCAGGCCGAGCGTCCTCAGATTCATGAAGAGCGGGATGAGCGCGATCTGGAGCGGGATCGTCAGACCGACCAGCACGATCGCGTACACGACGCCGCGGCCCGCAAAGCGGATCCGGCCCAGACCGTAGCCGGCGAGCGCCGAGATTGCGACCGTCACGACCATCGATACGGTCGAGACATAGATGCTGTTCCAGTAGAGCCGGCCGATGTTACTCGCCACCCACGCGCGAGGATAGTTCTCGGGGTGGGGCGGCCAGGGGACGAGCCGCCCGGCGAAGAGCTGTGGATTGTCCATGAACGAGAGGCTGAGCATGTAGAGGCCGGGCGCGAGGGAGAGGGCCAGCGCGCCGAGCAGAACCGCCCACACGCCGGTTCGCCCCACGCGCGCGCCGCGGCCGACCCGTCGTTGTCGACGCGCGATGGATGCCCTCGCGACCGCGGTGCTCACGCCTTGCCGCCCTCACGCGACTCGTCCAGCACGAACGTCTGGACGCGAGCGATCGACAGCACGAGGGCGACCAGGATCACCGCGACCGCCGAGGCGATGCCCATGTGGTTCAGCTCGAAGGCCTCGCGATAGAGCAGGGTGGCGAGCACCTCGGTCGAGTACGTCGGTCCGCCGCGCGTCATGATGAAGACGAGGTCGAACACCTTCAACCCTCCGATGATCGACAAGAGCGCCGTGAGCGCGAGGATCGGGCGCATGAGCGGTGTGATCACGCGGAGGGTGAGCTGCCACGCATTGGCGCCGTCCACCCGGGCGGCTTCGACGACGTCCTGCGGCAGACCCTGAAGCCCCGCCAGGAGGATCACGAGGCTGAATCCCACGTTCTTCCACACGCTGACGGCGATGACGGCCGACAGCGCGGTGGCCGGATCCCCCAGCCAGGGATGCGCCCAGGCGCCGAGACCGACGGCGCGGAGGAACGTGTTGAGGAGTCCGGTGTTCGGCTCGAAGACGCGCTGAAAGATGATCGTGACGACGATCAGCGACATGACGACCGGCACGAAGAAGAGCGTGCGCAGAAGTGACCGCGCGACGAGCCGGCGGTTCAGCAAGAGGGCGAGCAGGAAGCCGAGCCCTACCTCGAGCGGGGTTCGCACGACGACGAAGACGATGGAGTTCAAGGTGGCCCGCCAGAACACCTCGTCTCCGGCGAGCGCGCGATAATTCTCGAGGCCGACGAACGGCCCCCACCGTGAAGTGTAGCCGTCCCACTCGTGAAAGCTCAGCCACACCGAGTAGCCGATCGGGTACAGCAGGAACGCCGCGAGGATCACGAGGGCCGGCCCCGCGAACGCGTAGCCTGCCGCGTGGCGCCGCCAGCGGCGTCGGGCGGCGATCGACAGCACGGGGCGCGAGCCTCAGCCCGCTCGGAACTTGCGCGTCCCGACCTTCTGGGAGGCCGCTTCCACGGACTCCATCACGGCCTTCGGAGTCTTCTGCCCGGTGATGAGCGCCTGCATGCCCTGGGTCACCGCCTCCTCGACCGCCGGCGTGAAGATGACCCGCGTCGTCCCGGTGGGCTGGAGCTTGAGGAACTCGGGGTACAAGGGATCCTTCAGCGATTGCATCTGGTAGGCGATCGCGTCCGCGCTGATCGGCCCGTTCGGTGAAAGGCCGAGGTTCCTCGTGTATTCGATCTTCCCCCAGGCACCCGTGAGCGCCTTGATCATCTCGAACGCGAGCTCCGGGTACTTGCTCCGCGCGTTGACCGTGAGGGTGATCCCGACCGAGCTCAGCACGGGTTTGTGTCCGCCGGGCGCGACCGCCGGGAAGGGGAAGATGGCCAGATCGAAGGTCGGCGCTAGGGCCGCGCGGATCGAGCGGCGCATCCATTGCCCGCCCCAGAACATGGCCGACTTTCCCGTGGCGAAGATCTGGATGGCGTCCTGCTCCTTGATGCCGAGCGGCCCCTTGGCGTAGAGACCCGACTTCGCCATCATCTCGACGAATTCCGCCCCGGCGACGAGCTCGGGGCTCGTCCAGGGCTTGAGCCCCAGGTCCGCCTCGCGCATCAGCTTGTCGGCTTTGATCCCTCCCAGGTACGTGTAGTACGGGAAGATCGGGAAGTTGCGGTCCTGCCCGGCCGGGTAGGCGATCGGCATGATTCCCTTGGCGTTCAGCGCGGCGCCGATCTTCTTGAGATCGTCGAGCGTGTTCGGTACCTCGAGTCCGTGCTGCTGGAAGAGCCCACGGTTGTAGTAGACGATCACCGTGTTGGTCACCGCGGGTACCGAGACGACCGCGCCGTTGATCGTCAGGAGCTCGAGCGCGTTCGGCCAGAATCCCCGCTTGTATTCGGGATCCTCGGCGAAGACCTTCGTGAAGTCGAGCACGCTGCCGCTCGTGGAGACGTCGACGGCATAGGCGCCCGGCTCGATCGCGATGATGTCCGGCGTGGGGCTCTGGGCCGCCAGCGCCGACTTGACGCCGACTCGCTGCTCGTTCAGTCCCGGGAACGCGGTGATCTCGAGCGAGAGGTTGGGGTCGTGGCGCTTCCTGTATTCTTCCGCGATGAACTTCTGCGCGTCGACGTGAAAGCCCACGTACTGCCAGAACGAGATGGTGGTCGGGCCGCTCGCTTTGAACTTGGGGCCCTTGAACTCGGCCGGATTCTTGAGCTCACCCGTCGGCGTCTTCGTCGGGGCCGTCGGTTGCGCGCCGCCGGTCTGCGCGGCGCCGCGCCCGGCGCGGAGCAGGAGCGGGGCTGCGACAGTGGAGAGCACGCCGAGCTGGAGCAGTTTTCGCCGCGGCATTCCGTGCTCACCATCGCGGTGCGTCTGCCGCCGACCTTTCGCCTTGCTCATGCCAAGCTCTCCCTTCGGCTGACCGGGTCGAACGTTCGCCCTCTCGTAACCGACGGCTCGGATCGTGTCAAGCCGCGTCGTGCTTTGCCTAAGGTAGCGCGCGCCGGATCACCCCGTGGGATCGCCCTTGCCGTCCCGCCGGTAGATCGCCACGATGCGCTCCCAGGGAATGACGCCGACCCGGTTCGCCCAGGCGGCCCACGCCTCGGTGAGCTCGGCGACGACGTCGGGCCGCTCGGCCGCCTGATCGTGGAGCTCGGCACCGTCGACGTCGATGTCGTAGAGCTCCCACGCAAGCGGATGCTCGCGCACGAGCTTCCACCGGCCGCGCCGGATCGCCGCGTTGCCGAGGTGTTCCCAGTAGAGCGTGCGCGGCTCGGCCGTCCCGCCTCGGAGCGCCGGGAGCATGCTGCGCCCCTCGAGCGGCAACGGCTCGCGGCCCGGATATCTCGTCGGGTAGGTAACGCCCGTCGCGTCGAGCACGGTCGGAGCGATGTCGGTGAGCTGAAACGGTGCGTGGAGGATGCTGGGCTTGATCCCCCCGCCGGGCCAGTGAACGATCAGTGGCGTCGAGATGCCGCCTTCGTGCACCCAGCGCTTGTAGAAGCGAAACGGCGTATTCGATAGATTCGCCCACGCTCGTCCGTAGCTCGAGTAGGTGTCATCAGATCCGGGCTCGATGTCGGGTGAGTTCCCGATGCGCAGCGCCGCGCCCGTCCAGGTCGAGGGGGGCACGATGCTGCGACGATGGCGGAAGGTTTCGGGATCCGCGATCGGCAGACCCTCGGCGCTGGCGCCGTTGTCTGACAAAAAGCAGAAGAGCGTGTTCGCGAGGGCGCCGGTCTCGGTGAGCGCCGCCACGATCCGAGCGATGCCACGATCCATGCGGTCGATCTGCGCGGCGTACGTTTGCATGCGGACCAGCTGCCACGTCTGGTCGGGCGCCTCGCGCCATGACGGCTGAGTCGGGTCCCGGCCGCTCAAGGTCGTTCCCCCCGGCATGAGGCCCTCGGCGACGAGCCGGCGCAGTCGCGCCTCGCGAAGCTCGTCCCAGCCAGCGTCGAACTTTCCGCGATACCGCGCGATGTCTTCGGCTGGGGCGTGCAGCGGCCAGTGCGGCGCGGTGTACGCCGTGTACAGGAAGAAAGGGCGATTCGCCTCGTGTGAGGCGTGGGCCCGGACGAACTTCTCAGCTTCGTCGGTGATAGCGTCCGTATAGAAGAACCCCGGCGCCGCCGCCTCGTTCTCGACGTTCTGCTCCCCACGCATGAGCGTCGTCGGACGGTAGTAGCTGCCGCAGCCTGAGAGCGTGCCGAAGAAGCGGTCGAAGCCGCGACGGGTCGGCCAGGCATCGGATGGATTCCACACGTCGGACGTCAGATGCCACTTGCCGCTCAGGCAGGTCGCGTAGCCGCCCTCGCGCAGCATCTCCGCGAGGGTGAGGCAACGCTCATTGAGCGAGCCTCGGTATCCGTCGGGGCGATCGTCGCTCGTGAGGATGCCGATTCCGGTCTGGTGCGGATGAAGGCCCGTGAGCATCGACGCGCGAGAGGGACTGCAGCGCGTCGTGTTGTAGAAGCGCGAGAGCCGTGCGCCGGCCCGTCCCAGGCGATCCAGGGTCGGAGTCGCGATCTCGCCGCCATAGCAACCGAGGTCGGAGTAGCCCATGTCGTCGGCGACCACGATCACGACGTGGGGTTTGCTGGGAGGCATGAGAGCGCGCCGTTCGCCGGGGCGAGGCTACACGATCCACGTTCGCGGTACAATGCCGCGACGCGCAAACGTTCTTGAGGGAGGTCGCTCGGCCCATGCAACTCGATCCGCAGAAGATCGGCACTGAAGCGATGTACAAGCTCATGATCGGATGCGTCGTTCCGCGGCCGATCGCGTGGGTGTCGAGCGTGGACGCCAATGGCGTTCCCAATCTCGCCCCGTTCAGCTACTTCATGGCGATCACCCACGACCCGCCGACCATCGCGTTTTCGGCCTCTCCGCGCGCGGAGACCGGCGGCGGCCGCGGCAAGAAGGACACCCTCCGCAACGTCGAGGTCACCCATGAGTTCGTGGTCAACATGGTGGACGACGCGCTCGCGGAGCAGATGAACGTGACCTCGGGCGACTACGCGCCGGACATCGACGAGTTCGAGCAGGCAAACCTGGCGGCCGCGCCGAGCGCGAAGGTGAAGGCGCCGCGCGTCGCGGCCGCGCCGATCAATATGGAGTGCCGCCTCGTTCAGATCATCCCGGTCGGCAATCTCCCGAGCCATCTCGTGATCGGGCAGATCGTCCACCTGCATCTGCGGGACGACGTCTACGATCCCAAGAGCGGGCGGCTCGACATGCACCAGCTACGTCCGGTGGGTCGGCTCGCCGGACACCTCTATACGCACGTGCACGAGATCTTCGAGATGAAGCGGCCGGCGGTCGACTACAAGGGCTGAGACCGGCTCGGTCAGTCCTGATCCACGCCCCGCGGCAGCCCCAGGTCACGGCCGGGCCGGGTCAGCAGACGATCGAGATGGTTGGCGAAGCGCTGCCGGTCGCTGTGGCTGAACGGCGCCGGACCGCCGAGGATATCGCCGGTTGACCGCAGCTCTTGCATCAGATTCCGCATGGCCAGACGGTCACGAACATTGTCTTCCGAGTAGAGCTCTCCTCGCGGATCGAGCGCGTGGGCTCCGCGCGTGATCACCTCGGCGGCCAGGGGGATGTCGGCGGTGATCACGAGGTCGCCGGGCTGGATCTGCTCCACGATCTGATGGTCAGCGACGTTGAAGCCCTTGGCCACGCGCACGCTCTTGATGAAAGGGGATGAGGGGACGCGAAGCAGCGTGTTAGCGACGAGCGTCGTCAAGATCTGCGCGCGCTCGGCGGCGCGGAACAAGATCTCCTTGATGACTTGAGGGCACGCATCCGCGTCGACCCAGATCTGCACTCGGCGGAATCAGAACCCCGCGACGTACGGCAGCTTCTTCGCCGTCGTCTCGATCGCCGCGCCCGCCTCCAGCAACACCGCGGTCGAATCCCACGTACCCCCTACGAGCTGATTGCGCGGTCCGTCCGGGATCGTCGCCTT
>Ga0137403_10010089_pt1 | contig 10470 bp, 6 predicted proteins | sample CZOMad2_1_16fung_FD_122057 | JGI IMG/M metagenome (GOLD analysis project Ga0137403, IMG submission 122057) | Vadose zone soil fungal communities from Angelo Coast Range Reserve, California, USA - CZOMad2_1_16fungal (Hybrid Assembly) | ecosystem: Environmental > Terrestrial > Soil > Vadose zone... | reverse complement strand
ACGATTTACATTCGCGACGTCGCTAACGTTCGCGATGGATTTCCCCCTCAGACCAATATCGTTCGCGTCGACGGCCGTCGATCCACTCTAATGACCATTCAAAAAATCGGAAGCGCGTCTACTTTAGATATCATCACTGCAATCAAGAAGCTGTTGCCAAGTGTCAAAACGACGCTTCCGCCAGACCTTCAAATTCGGCTCCTCGGAGACCAATCTGTCTTCGTCCGTGGCGCCATTTCCGGCGTTTTACGGGAGGCGCTCATCGCGGCCTGCCTTACGGCTGCCATGATTCTTCTGTTTCTTGGAAGTTGGCGCAGCACGCTCATTATCGCTATTTCGATTCCTCTTTCTATTTTGACTTCGATCATTTTCCTAAGCGCCCTGGGAGAGACCATCAACATCATGACTCTTGGGGGTCTGGCGCTGGCTGTCGGCATCCTGGTGGACGATGCAACGGTCACAATCGAGAACATTCACGGTTTTCTAAGTAAAGGCAAGGAAACGGAAGAGGCGATTCTTCTTGGGGCGGAGCAGATCGCAGTGCCGGCACTGGTTTCAACTCTTAGCATCTGCATCGTCTTTGTGCCCATGTTCTTGCTCACCGGGGTCGCCCGTTATCTCTTTGTGCCCATGGCGGAGGCGGTCGTCTTCGCGATGTTGGCTTCCTACGTGCTTTCCCGGACCCTCATACCAACCATGGCCAAATATCTTCTCAAAGCTCATGCTGAAGAAGGCTCGCACGCCCCGAGTAAGAATCCTCTGGTGCTCTTCCAAGCCTGGTTTGAACGCAGCTTTGAGAGGATTCGGACCGCGTATCGCGGATTACTCGTAGCCTGTGTCCGTCACCGCCGTGTTTTTGCCGGCTCATTTCTCGCCGCGTGCGTACTCTCCTTCGGGCTCTACCCCTGGTTGGGACAAGATTTCTTCCCATCCGTGGATAGTGGCGAATTCACACTGCATCTTCGCGCCCCGACCGGTATGCGTATCGAAGAGACGGCCGCCTTGTGTGACCGCGTCGAAGCCGAGATTCGCAACCAAATACCGCCTGCCGAGTTCGCTGGGGTGATCGACAACATCGGATTGCCTTATAGCGGCATCAATCTTTCCTATAGCAGTTCGGCGCCAATCGGAACGGAAGATGCGGACATTATGGTCGCTCTTTCCCCTAAGCACCGGCCAACAGCAGGTTACGTGCACGACTTGAGGTTGAAGCTGTCACGGGATTTTCCTGGAGTTACTTTTTATTTCCTGCCCTCGGATATGGTGACTCAAATTTTGAACTTTGGCCTGCCTGCCCCAATCGATATTCAAATTATCGGAAATAATCTGCAGGCCAACCGGCAATTTGCGGACAAGCTGCTGGAGAGGGTCAAGTACGTTTCGGGAACAACGGATCTCCGCATTCAGCAAACCTTTGACCAGCCGAAGTTTCACGTTGATGTGGATCGGACGAAAGCTCGGGAAATCGGTTTCACCCAGCGAGAAGTTGCGAGCAATCTCTTGATAACGCTGAGCGGTAGCTTCCAGACTTCGCCGACTTTCTTTCTGGACCCCAAGAATAGCGTGAGTTATCAGATCGCGACGCAAACTCCGCAGTACCGCGTTCAGTCACTGCAGGATCTGGAGAACATTCCGGTTACGGGCACAGGTACCGCTCCGCCCTCCATACTCGCGAGTCTCGCCTCGTTCAGCCGCAATTCCGAGTTGAGTGTGGTCTCTCATTACAATGTGTCCCCGGTCATCGATATATTCGGTTCCGTCCAAGGCCGTGACCTCGGAGCCGTTTCGAAGGACATCTTCTCGATTCTGAGCACCAGTCAAAAGGAGCTTCCCCGAGGTTCAAAGATCATCGTCCGCGGCCAGATCCAGACGATGAAGTCATCTTTCATGGGATTGTTAACCGGGCTCGTATTCGCCATCGTCCTGGTTTACCTCCTTATCGTCGTGAATTTTCAATCTTGGCTCGACCCATTCATTATTCTGACCGCCCTTCCCGCGACGCTCGCGGGGATCGTGTGGTTCTTGTTTGTGACCGGCACGACGGTCAGTGTGCCCGCGCTTACGGGATCGATCATGTGCGTTGGAGTGGCCACTGCCAACAGCATCCTGGTAGTCAGCTTCGCGAAAGAACAGCTAGGTGCAGGGCACTCTGCGGCCGAAGCGGCCGTGCAGGCAGGGTTCGCGCGATTCCGGCCGGTGCTGATGACCGCTCTGGCCATGATCATCGGAATGCTGCCTATGGCCATCGGGTTGGGTGAAGGTGGAGAGCAGAATGCCCCTCTCGGCCGCGCCGTTATTGGCGGGTTGCTTTTCGCCACTGTATCTACGCTGTTCTTCGTTCCTACGGTATTCAGTATGGTGCATAGCCTCCGTCATCGCCCGGCTGAAACTGGAATTCAACAATAGGGCTCATTAGAAGCAGAAAGGTATGCCAATGCAGTCAGAAACAGAAGCACAAGTTGTAGCGAACGGGCCGCCAATGCAAAGCGCCTCCAGCGGAAAGCATCGCGCGAGACGTGGCTGGATCGTCGCCCTGGTAGTTTTTCTGGCGGTCGCGGGGATTTTGGTTTCCGGCATTCTTCGGCGCGTTCGGGCGCGTGCCGCCGTAACCGCCGAAACTGCTGCCATGGCCGTGCCCGTCGTCAATGTCGTTACTCCACAGCGTACCGCACCGTCGCACGAGATTGTGCTGCCCGGCAACGTGGAGCCCTACATGACGGCTCCGATTTACTCGCGCACCAGTGGTTATGTGAAGAAGTGGTACGTCGACATTGGGGCCCGCGTGAAAAAGGGTCAGCTTCTCGCTGAGATCGACACACCAGAAGTTGACCAGCAGCTCCAGCAATCACGCAGCAATCTCGCCACAGCAGACGCCAATCTCAGACTTGCGGAAATCACCAAGAATCGCTATCAGGAGTTGCTGAAGACCAATGCAGTTTCTCAGCAGGATTTCGACAACGCCTCTGGCGCTTACAATGCCAACAACTCCATCGTCCAGGCCAATCAGGCAAATGTAAAGCAGCTCGAGACCTTGCAATCCTTCGAGAGGATCTATGCTCCTTTCGAAGGCATTGTCACCGTGCGTAACGTCGATGTGGGCGATCTCATCAACTCCGGTAGCGCCCCAGGCACGAGGACCGACCTCTTCCATATCGCTCAGCCCGGGAAATTGCGCGTGTATGTCTACGTGCCCCAGGAGTACTCCCAAGCTGCCGCGCCAGGGCTGACGGCCGAGCTGACACTTGCCGAGTTTCCCGGGCGGCGATTCCCGGGGAAGCTGGTGCGCACCGCCAATGCCATCAACAGCGCAACCCGCACCTTGCAGGCGGAAGTTGACGTCGACAATCCTACCGGCAAGTTGCTGTCCGGTTCCTATGCCGAGGTCCATTTGAATCTGCCGGGGCTTGCCTCCACTCACCTTTTGCCCGTTAACACTCTGTTGTTTCGATCCGAAGGTCTGCAGGTCGCCGTTGTGAAAGACGGCAAAGTGGCGCTCACACAGGTAACGCCTGGTCACGATTTCGGGGATCAGATCGAAATTCTATCGGGCCTGAAGGGCGATGAATCGGTAATTCAAAATCCATCAGATTCCATTCTCTCCGGACAACAAGTGCAGATCGCAAAGGCTGCACCGGCAAGTGGCGCAGGAGCGGGCCAATGAGTTTACGGCGCAACCCCGATCCAGAAATTCGAGTTTGGAAGCGCGCTCTAGCTGGCGTCGGTCTCGCCAGCGTGCTCTCAATTGCGGGTTGCGCCGTCGGGCCAAAATACAACCGTCCGGCAGCCGAAGTCCCGCCCGCCTACAAAGAAGTGGGTGATTGGAAGCCCGCTCAACCGAACGACCAGAATCTCGGTGGAGCCTGGTGGCAGCTCTTTCAGGACCAGCAATTGAACGCCCTTGAGGACCAGATCAATGTCTCCAACCAGAACCTGAAGGCGGCCGAGGCCCAATACACTCAGGCTCGTGCCGTGCTGCGCTACTACCGGGCCGACTACTACCCTTCGATCACCGCTGGCGCGTCGGCAACACGAAACAGAATCTCCAACAACCGCCCTCCCAGCCTGACCACGAATGGGAAAACCTTCAACGACTACCAGATTCCAGTGCAGTTGTCCTACGAACTGGATGTGTGGGGACGTGTCCGCAAGACCGTCGAATCGCAACGCGAACAGGCGCAAGCCAGCGCTGCGGACCTCGCCACCGTCAATCTAAGCTTGCATGCGCAGCTCGCGCTGTTTTACTTCCAGGCGCGCAGCCTCGATGCGCAAGAGCAACTCCTGAACTCCACCGTCGCGCAATACGAGCAGGCATTTCAATTGACGGATAACCGCTTCAAGGGAGGACTCGCCTCCGAAGTGGAAGTCCAGCAGGCCAGCACGCAGCTGGAGACGACCCGTGCCCAGGCCATCGATGTTGGAGTGCTCCGGGCGCAGTACGAGCATGCCATTGCCACGCTGATCGGGAAGCCGGCTTCTTCATTTCATCTTTCGCCGCTTCCTCTTACTTCACCGCCGCCTTCGATACCGCTTGAACTTCCTTCTGAACTTCTCGAACGCCGCCCCGACATTGCGGCAGCGGAAAGACGCATGGCCGCTGCCAATGCACAAATCGGTGTAGCCAAGGCCGCTTATTATCCGAACATCAGTCTGGGTGCTACAGGCGGATTCGAAAGCGGTGTAATCACCACGCTCCTGTCTGGCCCGAGCATTCTCTGGTCGGTTGGCGCGTCGGCCATTGCGCCCATCTTTGATGCGGGTCGCCGCCGGGCCGGCACGGATCAAGCCATTGCTGCCTACGACCAGACCGTCGCCAACTATCGCGAAACCGTCCTGACAGGTTTTCAGCAAGTCGAAGACAACTTGGCGGCGCTTCGTATTCTCGAGAAGGAAGCGGACACACAACAGCGTGCCGTCGTCGCTTCCCAAAAATACTTGGAGCTGGCCCTCACTCGCTATCGAGGCGGCATAACGAGTTATCTGGAAGTGACCACAGCACAGAGTGCAGCCCTCACTGACGAAGTGACCGCAGTCAATATTCTCGGTCGTCGCATGTCCAGCGCCGTCCTCTTGATTCAAGCGCTCGGCGGCGGCTGGGATCGCTCCTCCTTGCCCGCGCGCCCTGAATGCTGCGGCAGGCTGGCAAGCAATACGAGGTAATCCGGCCGTGCGGGCCGAACGGTGATTTACATTTACTTCCTGCAGACTCTACCCATGAACAAGAACATCTTCTCGATGGGTTTGATCCTGGCCGAGCTTTTCCGACTTAATCTCTCCAAGGCTTCAACCCTTTTGAACAAACAAGGAGGTGCAGTGTGACAAAACGATTTGCAGCTCTTTTGGTTTTGATCCCGACGGTATCACTAGCGGCATGGAGACAAGAGTCTCACTCACACATGGTCAGCTCGACAGCCCAGCCGGCCTGGGGCGACTTGATGGGAAGCATGCAAAAGATGGATGTCGCCATGGGCTCGGTCGAACCTTCCGGCAATGACGACGTTGATTTCACGAGACTGATGTTGCCGCACCACCAAGCGGCCATAGACATGGCAAAAGCTGAGCTGCTATACGGCAAGGACCCTCAGATGCGCCGCCTAGCGCAAGAAATCATCACGGACCAGCAATCGGAAATTGAATTGATGCAACTCTGGCTAAAGCAACACAGGCCGAACTCAGAAAAAATAGATCAGAGGCCCGCCTCTGACGTGAACAAGGAGCACTAGTATGAAAATGACTCGTTCGTTGCTGTTTTTCCTTTTGGTGCCAAGCACGTTTGCGCAACAAGCGCCCTGGGGACGTCCAGACATCCCCGTCTCCGCCCACGATCGCGTGTACGCTGCCGACCAGACCTCGAACACGGTCTCGGTGATCGATCCTTCCAGCAACAAACTGCGCGGCGTAATCAGGCTCGGCGATCCGGTGCCCGGCGCTATCCAACCGCTCTACACAGGCCAACTTCTCGTGCACGGCCTCGGCTACTCGCCCGCTGCCAAAACACTCGCCGTGGTATCGATAGCGTCGAATTCGGTAACGCTGATTGACACGGCGACGAACAAAGTGAAGGGAATCGTCTACGTGGGCCGGTCACCCCACGAACCATTTTTCACGCCCGACGGCCGTGAGCTGTGGGTCACGGTACGGGGCGAAGACTATGTCTCGGTCATCGACCCGGTGCAGATGAAGGAAACGCGGCGCATCCAGATGGCCAACGGTCCGGGCATGACCATGTTCGGTCCAGACGGCCGCTACGGATTCGTCTGTTCCAGCTTCACTCCGGAATTGGCGGTTGTTGACGTGGCGTCGCATAAAATTGTCAAGCGCTTGCCGCAGGCGAGTCCGTTCTGCCCGAACATCGCCGTGAGTCCGGAAAACGACGAAGTATGGATCACCCTGAAAGATACGGGCCGAGTGCAGGTCTACAGCGCCAAGCCCCCGTTTGAACAGAAGGCGTTACTGGATACAGGGCCGATCACGAACCACGTGAACTTTGCGAACAACCGCAATGGCAAATTCGCCTACGTCTCAATTGGGGGACTGAATGAAGTAAAAGCGTTCCGGAGGGGCGCAACGCCGGAACTGGTTGCCACCATCCCGGTAGGAAGTCTTCCGCACGGAATCTGGCCGTCGGGCGACGGTTCCAGAGTGTATGTCGCATTCGAGAACGGCGGCGCAGCGGCGGCGATTGATACGTTGACCAACAAAGTGATCGCCGATATTCCGATAGGTCAAACAACACAAGCTTTGGTGTACGTGCCGAGCGCTGTTCCAGACGGCGCAGGCACCGAAAACCTTATACCGCCCGGAGAAGCTGCAAACATTGGTCGTCTGCACCTGGAGGCGGGAGGAACCGCATTTCCGAATGCACAGGCATCGGCAGCAGTGAATTCACTTGGGCTACTGGACCTGGTTGAGATCGCGGCTGTAGGGCTTGCGCCCAAGTCGCAATATCAGGTGTACCTCGCAGAGTCCAACCATGCACCTTTCGGAAAGCTCGAACCTCTGGCGGTCTTGAAAACCAATCCCGATGGAGCAGGTATCGTTCAAGCTATCGGTCCGCTGAAGACTCTCGCTGGTGGCGCCGCAACTCCCGCGGGTGTGCGGTTGCAGAAATTCCTGATCGTCACCGACCTGAAGGACTCATCGCATAGCGTGCTGCGCCAATCGAGCAGTTCGAGTGTCCCGAGGTGAAGAGCCAGGTCGCAAAAGGCCCGACGCGGGGACGGCGCCACCCGAATGCGTGTGGGGGTTCCAGATGAGGTTGCATGATCTAGTCTCGGTTCTGTTGATTCTGTCTTAAATATGTTCGTCGGTATTCCCTCGCTGCGTGTTGCGGCATCCATTGTTCGCTGGCGCATTCGCAAAACATTCGGCATCGCTTCTGCGTTGATTCTTCTTGGCGCCCTGTGGCTCTCCTTGATTGCCTCCAGGCCTTCGCACTACTGGGTGGGATTCGGAGTACTCACGGCAACGGGAATCAGTTTTTAAACCTCTCTTACAAGCGGTTCGAGAACTTGCGCTTCGCGATAAGAACGATACAGAAAGACGAATTGTCGATTACAATCATAACCCTGCATTTCGCACAGCAGAACATTCATCAATCGCAACAATCGCGGACAGGTGGATTTCAATCACGCTGGGATTCCCGCTGATGTTTGCTACCGCCTTCCTTCAATGGAGATTGCCGCCCGGCATTCTGACACCTCTGCCACGATACGGACGCTCGGCCAAGGAGTCGCATTTTGCGAAAAATGCGCAACCGGCCTAAGTCATTGAAATGACGTTCCTTTCGGGCGCCCGTCTTCGATGCGGTTTGGTATCAAGAATGCCTTTCTATTTCACGTACTGAATTCCGCTGCGATATGAACTTTGAAGCGCGGATCTCTAAGAAAAGGAGACTTAACTATGTACCGCAAAATGTTCACTGGCATGATCTGCCTGGTGCTCTTGGGAATCTTTTTTGTCCCGATGGGTCGGGCAGACGAATCGGATAAGAAAACGATTGTGACCGTCAAGGAATCCATTCAGGTTCCCGGGAAAGTTCTTCCCGCGGGCACCTACGTACTCAAGCTGCTGGATTCCAACCATCCCACCCTCGTCGCAATTTACAACGCTGACGAGACGCATTTGATTACCACGGTCCAGGGTATTTCGGACTCTCGGCTGGAAACCCCAGGCAAACTAATCCTTCAGTTCGAAGAGCGGTCCTCTGGCCAACCGGAAGCCCTAAAGGAATGGTTCTACCCGGGCGATAACACCGGCGTCGAATTCATTTATCCAAATCAGTAAAACTAAGGGCTATCCAAATCAGAAGTAATAAGTAAGACTCAGGCCCTCGCACCTGGCGCTGCACACGGCGCCAGGCGCCTCCGGGTCTGCCCCGATAAACCGTACGCGACGTCACTTGCCGAAACACTTTCCAGCCAATCCCCGCATCTCGTTTAGTACTCCCTTAGTACCTTCCCCGGGTGATTACCCGATCCGCTTTTGCGGCATTCTCCCGATAGACGGACTGGAGGACATTGCTATACGCTACGGCGCGCCGTCACGTACTCAAGCGGTAACTACGGTCCTTAGGGTTGCACCGCCCCGTTCGAATGATACCCAGAAAGTAATTGACACGCATTATACTTTTGTGCTATTCTAGTTTATATGTTTCCAAAGCTAGATACAAGGCCGTCAGGCCGCAACTCTGCCAGCCAGACTGCACTCCTCGCTGCTTCTCAGCTTTCGCGATTCACGAGTGACGAATCACCAGTCACTAAGTCTTCTGGAATCAACACTTATGAAACCTCCCGTAAGTGTTGCAAGGGAAGAACTTACAGGATCGCTAAGTCTTTTAGATTCAACACTTATGAAAAACAGGGGGGGTGGGGGTGTTATGGTTAACTAGATTTTCGACGAGGGAATCAGCTCCTCAGCTGAGAGCAGCGCGCAGCTCCCGGCCGTTTGACTTCCAATTGCCTGGCGTGCCGAGGCGCAATCTCTTCCGTCGCTCCGTTCTCTTGAGGAAGTACTGGTCCAGTTCGTGCCGCATTTTCGGTCGGGCTTGGAAGATCCGCGCCTTTACGGCCGTAGCGGAAATGCCCAAGGCTGCTGCGATCTCCTTCATCGAGCGCCCTTCCAGTTCATACAGCTCAAGGACGCGCCGTGCATTTGGCCTCAGTTCGGCAAGCGCTTCCCTCAGAATTCGCGATCTTTCTTGGCGTAAGCAGTGCTCCTCGGGGTTCGGCGCCAAGTCGGTTACGGCATCTCGAAACGACATGTCCTCCGATTCGGAATGCTCGTCAATCGAGAGCTCCACTTTCCGCGCCTTCTTGCGGAGCTTCATGAGAGCGACATTGATCGCAATGCGCGAAAGCCAGGTGGAGAAGCGAGCGCCGCCCTCGAAATCCCGCAGATGAACAAATGCCTGCTGGAAAGCTTCTTGCACAACGTCTTCGGCGTCCTCGTGGTTTCGCATAATGCGTTGTGCGAGGTGAAAAATCCTCCGCTTGTAGCGATCGAAGAGCTCGCCAAAGGCGACCGAATGGCCGCTCTTCGCCGCGGCTAACAGCTGCGCGTCACCGCCCCGCCCGGCTTCCAGTTCGGCAATCCACTGGTTGCTCTGGGGGGCGGCTCCATCAAGCATCTGGATTGACATTGCCCTTCGCCTTTCTGTTTTCATTCCCCTAAATCCAACTAGCCCCGCGGCGCCGAACACGTGCGTCTGGTGATCGTTGACCGGCACTCTTTAATCGCTCCGAACGTTGGAGTCCTGAGGGCCGTGATCTTTACTGTGGGGCACTTTCTTTTCGCACCGTGAGTAAAGGCACCCTTCGTACCAAAACCGATGCGTGTTACGTCGCCGCAAGTGGTTGATTTAGAAGGGAGATCCGAAAGTAGAGCCGAATTCGAGTGTCGGAGTGTCGGACACAGAGACACGTCTTCTGACACCTCTCCTGACACCGTGCCCGCGATAACGGCGGTGTTTCTCTCCGACCATCGAGGACAGGTCGCAGACTCGCCAGCCTCCGCAACGCAAGCATTGACTTTTTGAGCCGAACAGCCGATTGTTGCTCCCCTGATACCAGGCGGGTTCTCAAGTCTTTGCGTGATCCAAGCCTGCTAAAGCTGGCGGAAACAGGTCAAGGAGACTGCGATGGTCTTTCGTTCGATGCAAACCGCCGCGATGGCTCTATTGGGCATCGTGGGATTCACTGCGCCGCCGACAGTTGCGCAGCAGCCGGCTACGGGCACGAAGGTTGTACAATTCATGGGGCTGGAGGGCGTCAAGGCGAAGTCAACAGGACGGCTCACCCTCGAAGGCGGCAACCTCCAATTTACGAGTTCCAACGCGAAAGCCAATGTACCACTACATTTAATTGTCGATGTTGTTACAGGAAATGACAGCCAGCGCGTGTTTCGCGGAACGATTGGGACGCTCACCATGTTTGCGCCTTACGGGGGCGGCCGATTTCTGAGCTTGTTCCGTTC
>Ga0137403_10010088_pt1 | contig 10472 bp, 10 predicted proteins | sample CZOMad2_1_16fung_FD_122057 | JGI IMG/M metagenome (GOLD analysis project Ga0137403, IMG submission 122057) | Vadose zone soil fungal communities from Angelo Coast Range Reserve, California, USA - CZOMad2_1_16fungal (Hybrid Assembly) | ecosystem: Environmental > Terrestrial > Soil > Vadose zone... | reverse complement strand
TCTCACGCCGCTCCGCGGCTGCCTCTGCATTGGAGACTTCTCGCCGCTACGGCGGGGCCTGAGGCTGGTGTAAGATCCAATGGACTTGAGGTATTTACAAATAAGTCATTGGTGCTGAAGAACCCGGATTACGCAACTGTAGCGGCGGTCTATGACCGCCGGTCTTTCTTGAATCAACGAAATACCGGCGGTCACAGACCGCCGCTACAGTTCGGTTTCGGTCCTTGAAATTGTTTACTCATTCGATGTTCCCGCAACCGGGTATGGTCCGTCCGCAAACGCATCGGCGTGGTACCCCTTTGATCCGACGGTTCGTGCCAGCGGACTGCGCGGGTCCTCCCCCGCGCGGACAAGATCAATGATGTAAGGAAAATCGTATCTCGGTCGCCACCCGAGTTCGTTCCTCGCCCGTTCGTTGACGTAGACGCGGTCGATGCCTGGGAACATCGACCATCCACGGGCGACGTACACGTCTTCGTAACGCGGCACCCGCCGCCTGACAACCGCCGCTGCATTCGTGCGAAGCTCTGGCAAGTCATCACGGGTGAAAGGTGTCGTCGCGCTCACGATGTAGCGGCCGAATCCGATGGCCTGTACTTTCTCCAGAGCGAGAAGATGCGCGTTGACCACGTCCTCAATGTCAGCCCGCCGGTACAGAAACTCGTTGATCTTGACGTTGGCGTCCTCGTAGGACTGCCGCGTCTCCTTACAGTCGTCCTCTTCAGGAAAAAAGCGCGACGTTCTCAGGATTAAACAGGACAGACCGTCAACCCTGTGGAACAACTCGCACAAGTTTTCCGCGGCGAGTTTGGTGACTCCGTAGATGTTCTTTGGCACCGGTACGACATCCTCCGTGATCCACGCCGCCGGCGATGGAAGGGGCGGAGTCAATGCCCGTCCGAACACGCTAGTGGTGCTCGTGAAGACGAAGCTCGCTCCTGCTGCCGTCGCTTCCTCCAGCAAATTGAGCGTGCCCGTGATATTGGTGTCGACGAAGTCCTGACGAGTGTGCGTGGCGACATGTGGTTTGTGCAGCGTCGCCGTGTGCAACACGGCATGCACTCCCCGCATACACCTCTTCACGAAGCTGCGATCCGTGATCGACCCAACCTCGTGGGTGAAGGCCGATCTCTTGATGTCGATGCCTATTGACCGGTGACCGGCTTCGAGCAGCGTGCGCATGAGCGCCTCGCCCAGATGTCCCGCACTCCCTGTGACGAGGATGGTCATAGCGTGAAGTAGTCTCCGGCTCCTCTCTATGCCAAGATATATCCGATCTTACCCCTAATTAAGGAGGACACCGGGAGATGGGAATGAAGGAACGGAATTTCGCTGGATTTGTGGCTGCGGCACTCGGCGCGGTTCTCCTTGCGACAGGGGCATTCGCGCAAACGCAGCCGCCAACACACGGGGCGGCGGAGGGCGGGTCACCGGCCTGGTTTCTGCAAGGGTCATTCCCCGACCCTGGTGGAAATACTGTCGTTGCCCCGGATGGACGTGTAAGCATACCGCCCAGAACCGCTGGCGCAGCACGGCCGGCCGCGGCCACGGCGCCCTCACTACCTCGCACGCCCACCTGCAGCCGCTCGCCAGTCTGCGGGAATCGGCTTACCCCCGGGCGACAGGCATTGCAGCGCGTACAGTGGGAACAGACCTGGGGTTACACGTTCACTTATCCGTATGTTTTGCCTCCGGGCGCAGGTGGTGTTCCGTCTGTTGCCCTTGATTCAAAAGGAAACCTCTGGGTCTTTCAGCGCAAGGCTGCCGGAAGTCCACAACTCTATAAGTTCGACGCGGATTACAAACTTATTCTGCAAATCGGCGATGACGTGATCGGTCACCAGGAAAAGGCGCATGGCATGGACGTCGATGCAGAGGACAACGTTTGGATCTCCGACACGGATGGCGCCACCGTGATGAAGCTCAGTCCCCGGGGTGAGCTTCTCATGACCATCGGCGTCAGGGGTCACCGGGGAGATTGGAATGAAGCCAAAGGACAAAGGCTGTTGTGGCAGCCGGTGATGATCGCTTTCGGACAAAACGGCGATGTCTATATCGGCGAAGGTCATGCGAACGAAAGCCCCAATGACACCGATTCAGACGATCCGTCCAACAATCTGGGCGTCGCGCGCGTCATCCATCTCGATAAGAGCGGCAAATTCATCAATCAGTGGTACGGCAACAGTGTCGGACAAGGAAAATTCGACTCGGTCCATGGGCTGGCCATTGACCCCGCAGACGGTGATGTCTGGATTGGCGACCGCGAGCAATATCGTATCGTCGTCTATAGCGGCGACGGCAAATTCCTCAAGACGATGCAAATGAGAAACCTCGTTTGCGCCCTCCATTTTGATTCGCACGGCAACCCATGGATGGCGAGCGGACAAGATGGCCAGTTCTTGAAGTTAGACCTGAATGGCAAGGTGCTCGGTGCGATCGGTAACGGAATGGGTATCGGACCCGGCCAGTTCATCGAAGCCAGCTACTGGGTTTTTGACAAGCAAGACAATCTCTATGCAGGCGACACCAGTGTCGGCCGCGTCACGAAAATGGTTGGGCCCCGGAAGTGACGAGCGTTTGGTATTAGTTCGTTCAACGCGTCTGCGCTCTCTCATGCCGTGCGAACCAGCTTCGAGGTCGTTCGCAGTGCTTATGCGAAGGCGTTAGAGGGATTCGCGCTGCCCTATGGCGATGTCCCAGTAGGCGGCTGGCGTAACACACCCTATGTGGTTATTCAGAACGTCGGCGCATACCTTGACATTCCGAGGTTTCTGGACAGCGATCACCCCATCGAGAATGCCGCTGACGCGGAGGCGTATCTCGCCAGGCTGCAGTCGTATCCAAAGCAGCTCGACGGAGAACTCGGACGCATGCAGGCAGCGCGAGCTGCGGGCCTCGTGCCGCCCGCGTTCCTGATTGACAAAGCTCTCGCGCAAATGAGTCTGTCCGCGAAGGCTGCCCGGGAAGGCGCGTCGCTCGTCGAATCGATCGAGCGGCGAACGAAAAACATTCCCGGCAATTGGAGTGAGCGCGCGAGGACGATCGCGAAGCAGGAGGTTGCTCCCGCGCTCGAGCGGCAGCTTCAGGAGCTGCAAGCACAGCGGGCGATTGCAACGAACGACGCGGGTATGTGGGCGCGGCCCCGCGGCGACGAATATTACCACTGGGCGCTCAAGACATCCATCACCACGAACATGGCGCCCGACGAAGTTCACGAAATGGGCCGCAGCGAACTGCAGCGGCTGCATGCCCAGATGGACGAGATTCTGAAGCCGCTCGGCTACTCGAAGGGAAGCGTAGGCGAACGCATGCGGGCGCTGGCGAAGGATCCCCGCTATCAATTCTCGGAAGGCGATAAGGGTCGAGCCGAGATCATGGCGTTCATTCAGAATCGGCTGGACTGGATCCGATCGCAGATGCCGCGCGCGTTCAACAAGGTGGTGAATCCCAATATGGAGGTGAAGCGGCTGCCTCCTGAGGAGGAGCCCGGCGCGCCCGGTGCGTACGGCGGTGCGGGATCGATTGACGGCAAGATCCCCGGACGATTCTGGATCAATCTCCGCGCGACAAGTCTCCATAGCAAGTACAGCCTGGCCGATCTGACGTTTCATGAATCGATCCCCGGCCATATCTGGCAGGGGGAATACACGCACGGCATGCCGCTGATCCGGCAGTTGCTCGCGTTCAACACGTATTCCGAAGGCTGGGCACTCTACGCGGAGCAACTCGCGGACGAACTCGGTGCGTACTCCACCGATCCCGTGGGACGGGTCGGATATCTGCAGTCGATCGCCTTCCGCGCATGCCGGCTGGTGGTCGACACGGGCATCCACGCCAAGCGCTGGACGCGTGAACAAGCGGTGCAATTCTTCGTGGACGTGAACGGATCGAATCCGCTGGAAGTCGCCAGCGAGGTCGATCGCTACTGCTCCTGGCCCGGACAAGCGTGCGGCTACAAGGTCGGACACAGTGAGATCAACCGGCAGCGCGAGAACGCACAGAAGACGCTCGGACCGAAGTTTGACCTGAAGGCTTTCGATGACGCCGTGGTGCTTGGCGGCAACGTGCCACTCGATGTCCTTGCGAAAAACGTCGAGGAATATATCCGGATGAACAAAGCCTGAATCGGTTGACTCGCAACTTCTTTATGATCTCTCTCCTTATTGGGCTGACAAGATCAAGGGCAACGAAGCCGAAGCCCCTTGAAGCCGTCCGCACGTTTCACATGAACGTGCGGGCCTCGCTATTTTCGTGCCTCACGAAAAAAGACTCTGCTAAGCCGGAACTTACGGGGTCCTGCCACGACTTCCACCGGCCGCCACTTTGGAGCTCAGTGATGGCGGATCGGATGCATCTGATCGCATATGTTCAAATCACACTCGGAATCAAGTTTCGTCCGCGGCCTGCGGAGACGAGCCTTTGGGCTGTCCGTGTTTTCCCACATCGCGGCAATCGCGATTCTGACTCCTTTTCAAGTTGTATACGTCTCAAAGGTTCCTTCGAGGTCTGTCACTGTGGTTGAAACTGCAACACCCAACACGTTCACCGTATACACGCCGCAATCAACACAGAAAGCGGCGCTGGACCGACCGAGGGCCTCAACTCTTGTTCCATCGCCGACTGCACCCACTCCGATTGCGACTGTTCCGGCATCGCCGACAATACCCACTTCGATTCCGTCGGAGATTCAAGGCCTTCTGGAAAACGATGTACCGGCCCTGGACTTGGGCAGTCTTTCAATTCTGTCCACGATTCCAAAGATGGAGCAGCCGGCACTGGAGTTGAATCCGCCCGAGCCCCATTCGGACCCAAAGGCCTCGGTCACACCTTCTGCTGAAGAGCACTTGGATAAACCCGCCTTGAGAATAGGTGGCCGCGTAATAAGGGCCGAACCTATCCTCAATCAGCCTCCGGTGTACCCCGAAATAGCTAGACGCGCGCGTGTGGAAGGATCAGTCGTGCTAAATGCTGTGGTCAGCGTTCAGGGAGTTCTAAAAGAAATTCAAATTGTGAGTGGGCATCCCCTGCTCGTCCAGGCAGCAGTGGATTGTGTTCGCAATTGGCGATACCGGCCCGGGACTCTCAACGAACAGATTATCGAGATGCCCATCACCATACGAGTCGATTTCGCATTGATATTCAGGTGATGCCCAGGTTCACCTTGTTGTCGCCGCATTCCAACAGAGGTAGGCGGGGATCGAACCCACGCCAGTAAAACTCCCGGGTCTGCGGATAACCGCAGCCAATGTGATAATGGAAGCAGATCCAAAGTTGGGAGAAAGCTATGAGGTTTCTGAAGCGCTTTCTCGTTCTCCTCGCGGTGTTGAGCATCACAGCCTGCGACGACACCGACTTCGAAGCTACCTGGCAGGATCCCTCCACCCCTCCCCTCGACCTTCGGACCGAGTCCATCGCTGCGTTTCTGCTGTCCGCCAATGAAGCGGCGCGCCGAAGCTTTGAATACAATCTCGCAAGTCAATTCAATAAGCTCGGCCTTGAGGCAACTCCCGGTTATGAGCTCCTATCTGAGACGGATGTCACCGACAAAGAACAGGTACTTGCCGATCTTGCAAGGACGGGAGTGGACCATGCGATTTTCATGCGCATCATCGATCGGGAACAAGAGGTGAGTTATATTCCAGGTTCGGTGTGGTATCCCGGTTTTTCCTACGATCCGTTCTTTTGGCGCGACGGCGCTTTCGTGGGTCCGTGGGGATTCGGTGGCCCCTGGCCCCCGTACTATGACTCCGGTTACTACCTTGTGAATACGATCGTATCCGTGGAAACTCTGGTTTACTCGGTTCCGAACAGCAAGCTCCTCTGGAGCGGGTTGAGCAGGACCATGAATCCATCCAAAGTCGACGATTTCGTCGAAGACCTTGTTGCGGCGGTCGTCAAAGAAATGAGAAAGACCGGCCTGGTCCCACGCGCAGCGTCGTTCGTCTCAGGCTTTGCTTTAGGCTGACCATATGGCGCTTAATTTTCACAGACAATCCTCGAAACCCACTTCGAGAAAATGGCCAGCCTGCCCCCAGAATTGGTTCGGATTGGCAGAGTGAAATGCCAGGTCTTCTTTCATCTTCGCGAGCGCCTCGCCCTGTTGCCAGCTATTCACCGTGGGGCCAACCACAGATACCTATCGGATGTCGGCTGGCAGGGCCTAACGAGACGAAGGAACCGGAACTGGAATCACAACATCGATACCGCGCTCGAGATTTGCCGTACGCGTTGCCTCGGTGTCCACATCACTTAATTGAATCTTTGTCGCGTTTTGAGGCGTGAGGATCCACAGTGTTGTTCCCACAAGCGCGTAACCCGGCGCTTCGATTCTGCGGCCGTCCTTTAACACAACCACCACAGGCACTTGAGATGTCGGTGCCGTTGAGGGTGTGCGTGGGACCTCCTGGACTGATGGTGCTGGCGGAACTTCCTGAGCCTGGCCACTCACAGCGTAGTTGGTCTCGTCGTCATAAGGCGGATATACGTAAACAGGTGCGGGATAGGTCGGTGCAGGGTAGGAGTAAGGGAAGAACGGGTCTCCAAATCCAAAACCAAACCCGAAGAACGGTGAAATCACTACGCGTGACCCATGGCCATGAAATCCATCGTGGAATTCACGCCCGCGGAATTCGCGGCCGTGAAAGCGATTGCCATGAAAGCCGCCCATTGGAGCATGATGGAATCCGCCACCGCCACCGTGGAATCCGCCACCACCACCGTGGAATCCGCCGCCACCACCGTGGCCACCACCGCCACCACCACCGTGGCCACCACCGCCACCACCACCGCCATGCTGCGCCTCTAAGGGCAGAGCCATCAAACACAAGGCAAAGAAGAGGGTTAGAAATTTCATAAACAAAACATCCTGATCGAAAGATCTACAACAAAAACGATTCGTTCCCCTTTGGGATGCTTAGTTGAAGGTTATGGCGGGATGAGAGGTCCGGGAGACGATTGCCGTCTGCGCCTTCATGCAGCCTCCCGCTTAAGGAGGCATATCAGTTCGTTTAAGTATCTACACCTCTATTCTAGCGCGAATAGCAAGAATAAGCGGGGGTAGGCGCGGACAAGCCGGGGCAGCCTCGATTTGCGCCGTCAGCGCAATAAGCGGAAATGAACCAGACTCGCCGTTTCAAGAAGACTTCGCACTGTTGCACTCGATTCGCCGGCTGGCCCAGCGCGTGCTTTCTAGTTTGCCGGGAGGAGAATAAGCCGTAACCTCGGGAACGTTACTGATTCATTCCACTGAGAACGCAACATTTCGATCATGTCCGGAAACCAAACCCGATTACCGTCCCCAGCTGGCACTGTACTCAGTTCTCCTTTGGCTCAACTGAGGGTTGAGGCGGGCCGGAAAGATTGCTAAACGCTGCGCGACTATTGGCTGGGTATTTGTTGCTGTTGCCGAACGTCTTATGCGCCCAGCGTGTGGGTCTAGGGTTCGCTGACCGCTGCGGTGATCGCCTGTATCTCGTCGTGGTCAAGGCGGAGCGCGGCGGCCGCAAGGTTGTCTTCGAGGTGCGCGCGTGTTGCGGTTCCGGGGATGGGCAGTGTGACGGGAGAGACTGCGAGCAACCACGCGAGCGCGATCTGGTCGGTGCTTGCGCTGAGTCGGGCCGCCGCCGGCGCGAGCACCTGCCGGTGTGCGGCGTCGTCCCAAGCGCGAAGGGGGCGGTAGGGGATGAATCCGATCTCGTGCGTCTCGCACTCGTTGAGCATGTCCCGCCAGCGGCTGTTGCTGAAGTCGAGTCGGTTCTGCACGGTGCTGATGTCGGCGACGGTTCGGGCGACGGCGAGTTGCTCGAGCGTGACATTGGAGACGCCGATGTGCCGGATCTTGCCCTCGTTCTGGAGATCTTTGAGCGCGCCGATCGACTCTGCGAAGGGGACAGCTGGGTCGGGGGTGTGCAGCTGGTAGAGATCGATGCGGTCGAGCTCGAGCCGGCGCAGCGATGCCTCGCAGGCGGAGCGGAGATGCCCGGGGCGGCCGTTGGGGGTCCAGCCCGTCAGCTCGCCGCTCTCCGACAAGCCGCCGGGCCCGCTGCGTTCGTAGCCGCCCTTGGTCGCAATGAGGAGGCCGTCGTAGGGTGAGAGAGCTTCAGCGATGAGCTCCTCTGAGACGCCGGGGCCGTAGGCGTCTGCCGTATCGATGAGCTGAACGCCCAGTTCGACTGCTCGGCGCAGCAGCGCTCGCGCGGCGACCCGATCCGGGGGCGGACCCCACGTGCCGGCCCCGGTGATCCGCATCGCACCGAAACCGAGTCGAAAAAAAGATTGGCCGAGGTGTCGATTTAGGGGGGCTCAAACGACTATGTAGTGATCTTGAACGAGATTCGACCAATGGAGGAATTGTCATGAAATTCATGTGCCTGGGATATCTGGATGTGGAAAGTTGGTCCAAGAAGACGCCGGCCGAGCAGAACGCCACGATCGATGCCTGTTTCGCCTATGACGATCTGCTTCGTAAAGGCGGGCATTTTGCAGGAGGGGAAGCGCTGGCCGGGCCGGACAAGGTGGTGACGCTATGGAAGAAAGCCGATAAATTGTCTGTTACCGATGGGCCTTATGCGGAGACTAAGGAATTGTTGGGGGGCCTACTCATTCTGGAAGCCCGTGACATCAAACATGCAGTGGAGCTCATGTCGAGGCATCCTGGCATCACAATGGGCCCGTTTGAAATTCGACCTACGGAAGATATCGCCCCGATGATCCGCGAGAGCGAAAAACGCCGCGCGACTAAAAAATAAGAAGGCTGATTTAATTTCTAGCCCCATAGGCGCCGCAGTTCGTCAGAAAAATACAGGAATTGAAATTCTTCGGCGTGCCCAAGCGCGTTACGATTTTGAATAACAAGGATGCACACAACGAGACACACGTTTTGCATTGCCGCCCTCGCGTTCATGCTAACGCCCATCGCAGCGCAAATGCCTCAGCGCAGAAGCCGTCGTTCACCGTTGTTTCGATTAAAGCAAACAAATCTGGAAACCGGATCGTGTTGCCAACGGCGAGCCCTCGTGGAAGATTTTCAGCGACAAACGTGTGGCTGCGATCGCTGCTGCAATTTGCCTATCGGCCGCGAAACGGATTGCTCATGAGAAATCAGATCGTGGGAGGGCCGAGTTGGATGGAATACCGATCAATTTGATATTGAGGCAAAAGCTGAAGCAGACGCAGGGGTGATTCCAGCCGAAGAAATGCAATTGATGGTGGAGCAATCTCAAGAATATGGTCGCGGTGGTGCCACCGGCCATGTGCTAAGCGAAGGCGTGACCCGTTGTTTGAGCTACTGGGCTGTGTAACCGCCATCAACTGGCAGAATCTGTCCGGTGATGAACGATGCGCCATCGGAACAGAGCCAGACGACGGTGCTGGCAATCTCTTCCGGCTGGCCGATGCGTCCCATGGGATGTGCGCCTTCCAGCATCTGCCTCACTTCAGGTGCAGCTGCAAAGTCGCGAAACATTCGCGTCTCAATCGCCCCGGGCGCGACGGCATTGACTCGAACATTCTGTTTGGCGTATTCCAGCGCGACCGATTTGGTCAGCCCGTTGACGGCGTGTTTGCTGGCAACGTAGATCGGAACTGTGGCCGCGCCGATCAGTCCCGTGACGGAAGAGTTGTTGACGATGGCTCCGCCGCCGGTCTTAAGCATCGCCGGAATCTCGTGCTTTAGCGACAGCCAAACGCCTTTGACATTAATATCCATGATTTGATCGTAGGCTTCCTCAGTTTGTTCGGGCAACGGCGTCAGCATCTGCTCGACACCGGCGTTGTTGAAGGCAAAATCAAGCCGGTCGAATTTTGCCAGCGTCTGTTCGATCATCGCTTTGACATCGCTCGCTTTAGAGACATCGGTTTTCACGAAGATCGCTTCGCCGCCCAGGGCTTTGATCTCGGCGATGACTTCATGGCCTTCTTTCTCGCGGCGCCCGCTGACGACGACCTTCGCGCCCTGTTTGGCAAACTCGATTGCGGCGGCACGGCCGATACCGGCATTGCCGCCAGTGATCAATGCAACTTTTCCTGCAAACTGACTCATAGAGTGCTCCTTCCTCGAACTTCTTAGATCATCGTTAATGAACGGCGGTTGACGATCTTTGCCACCGCGCGTTTTGTTCTATCGTTGGCTGCGTGGCTGCTACCGTGATTTCGTTGAGAATCGGAGTATCGACACAATGCATGCTCTGCTGGATAGCGTCCTCTATCTCGAATCGCCGTGTCGGCATTTTATTCCTGCCAAGAAACAGCTAAGCGCGTTCCGCTAAATCTGCGAGCGCGGTGGTGAGCTTGGTGTTTTCGGAATAATCAACCGGGCAAGTGATCACCGAGACCGTATTGGAAGCCAATGCTTCCTGCAGCGCCGGCAGGAGTTGATCGGCAGCCGTGATGCGATAGCCCTTCGCGCCAAAACTCTCGGCGTATTTGACGAAATCGGGATTGGTGAAACTCATGTGAGATGAGCGGCCCAATTC